>Ga0247742_10001363_pt1 | contig 17287 bp, 26 predicted proteins | sample UWRJL208509C2_FD_180944 | JGI IMG/M metagenome (GOLD analysis project Ga0247742, IMG submission 180944) | Plant litter microbial communities from Arlington Agricultural Research Station in Wisconsin, United States - UWRJ-L208-509C-2 | ecosystem: Environmental > Terrestrial > Plant litter >...
AGCTCTTCTAGGGAATCTTGATGTACACGGGTTGCTTTAACAACAGTGAGTAGCTGTGGATTAATAATTAGGGAAACGCTACCCGGTTCTTCAAAGGAGTTAACATATCGGATAGCTCCGGAGCCATAACGATTACTGCTTTCCTCTAAATCACTAATGTAGTAAGGGAACTTTTGATCGTCATCATTAAAGACTTTATTTTCAAAATAGGCAGTAGGTTCGATACTTACTTCGTATAGATACCATTCTTCACCATATTGACGGTGGGTATCATCTCGTAGGTCTTTACCACGGGTCACAGCAGCGTTAAAGCTACCTAGATGAGTTAATGGTGCGTCTTCCATATCTTGAAGGCTTGGAAGCCAGTCAGCGCGTGCTGTAGCATGGAACCATGTTTGTTTCTTAGCGTAAGCAGAATCAAATAAGGGAATACTAGAACGTAAAAGTTTGATGCCCATTGTTTCAGCTTTAAGTTTTACGGAACATTGTGGGCATTTATCTAAACCACGATCAACCATGCCTGCTTCATCTGTAGTTAAATCATAACCACAATCTAAACAGTACCAACCTGATTTTCCTTCAGGGGCTAATTCCCAAGCTTTGAATCGTTCGGCAGGTTCTGGTACGGATTGATTTATCAAAGCGTCAACGGCTTTAGCTGTCCGGTGTTGTTTATCTATTTTGGAGATCTCTTCATATAGAGAATAGTCATTCTTTTTTAATGCGTGAGCAAGGCCATTCGCTATCGCTATTCCTTGTGGGCAGCGAGGGTCGCCGCATCCTCCACCTGAGGTGTTCTTTTTGGATTGACACTTTTTAGATTTAGCGTCAAGAAGATAGTTTGTACTCACTCACAATATCTAACTGATTTCAAAAAGAAAAGATGTTGGTAGATTAGCGGGAATCGAACCCGCGTGACGTACTTACAGGTTACCGTTTCCCGTAACCTACAGTAATGCCCCCGCTAGCCGAGCTACCTAGTTTAACCTAAGCGCCTAACCTTCCCATACGGAAGGCTTCGGTTGACTATCCATTAGCTTAATCTACCAACATCTTACAATAATAAGATTACCATAACTTAGATAGATTAGCAAATTATCTAAAGCTTTATGTAATAATAGAATACATATTTTAATATTTTCTCTTCCTCAAATATTAAATCCGATATACATTAAACTATAAGTCAAAGGAGACATAATGGGTAATCCTGAATTAGAGAATGTAGCAAAAATTTTGTATGATACTTTTGGTTATATTAACCGAGAGGTTCTGAATAAACTTGATGTTTTACTGAAACTTGATGAACCAAAACTTCAGCTAGTTTCAGAAGGAGTTTCTGATTTAATCTATACAGGATATTTAGATAAAACTAAAGCGTCTTCAGTTTCTGAAAGAATATTAGCTACATTAAGTGTATGAGCCACTAGCAATGTTGCTAGCTCAAAATCATCCCACATCATTTTCTCTCCCTGATGTGGGATGATTTATTTAACATGATACAATTTTAATATGGAACAAGATTTAAGTTTAGAAGAAATTTATAGTGCCACATATTCTAAAGTTGTGGATGAGGAAGCTTCTAACCACTTTGCTGCTCATGCTAAAGCTTTAGCTAGCGTTCGAGACTCAACTATTATTGATATTTCCCGTAAAATTTTAGATTTGGGAATCAACACGGAGGATGAAATTATCTCTGGTGTTCTTAGAACTCTCGCAGAAGACATCTCTGAGGGTCTGCCCATAACTGCTGCGCAAGTTAAAGAAGCAGAAGCTTATGCTCTGATGGCTCAAGATCCTGAATATCTCGAATCTGTGAGCAGAAGACGTGATAGACGTAGGAAAATAGCTACAGAGCTTAATGGGATTATTAATATTATTTTAAATGAAAGATTCCCTAGGGCGGAACCTGAATCGAATATAAAATTAGCCACTTTGATCTCTTCAACCGTTGAAGATAATAAAGAAGTGGTTCCGGCTGATGAGATGTTCTATGTGGTATGGAATGAAGTAAAGTTTGCTTATAGAGATGACAGTCATCATACGCCTAAGCTTATGCGTGAAGTTGTTAATGAAATTATCGCGGTAGTATATTTTCTTTAAATATGACTGTTTAGGTCTTCAGCGATATGACTTATTTTCCATCTGATGGCAATGTAGCTTCGAAATGTGGGTGGGATAGTTTTATCTGTGGGGGAAACCATTAAGGCTGCTCCGTCAACACCAATTTCAAGCTGAACATACTTATCAGGGTTTGACCATTCATATGTGATGGTTCCATTTGGGTTAGCGGTTATATCTATGCTCTCAGAGGGCTTCAGGAGGCCGTACACGGCCAAAGCATTGTCAATGGTAGCGTTTAGCGGGGCAAGGGAGTCAGCGCCCTGCCAGTCATCCTCTAGCTCGTAGAAGGAATCTAATGTTTCTAATGCTTCATCAAGTTTCATAACTATTATTAACTATCGTCGCCTAGTAGTGTAAAAGAAATAGCCAGTTATGTATTTAACATAACTGGCTATTTCACATTATACCAAAAAATTTTAAAATAGATAAATTAAATAAATAAATTTGTTATTTTACTAGGTTGTAAGTTACCCTTTCGTGTTTGTTAACTTATATTTATATACTACTCCCGGTTATTGGAGATGTCAAGTTGAAAAGCAAACTTTTTTAGAAAATTTTTAATCCAATTCGAATACTATTCGATATAGCTCATTAAGTTCTTTATTGAAAGCTTCTTGCTCATCGGCAGGGAGATCCCAACTACGATTTTTAAGCAGTTCGAAATATCGGGCTTGTTCAACCTTTAAAGGGTAATCCTCTTCACAATAGTAAAGGTTAGTTTTATGGCTGAAGTGGTAGAAGGTTGCTTTCCCACAGACTGCGCAATGTTCACCTACTTCTTCTATGCTGATTACATTCATACCGAAGATGTTGCAGTTTTTGCAGTATCCTCCACCGTTCTTCAATCCTCTAGGTTCCCATTCATGTCCGGGGCAAAGGTTACGGTCTTGGTATTTATTCCAGCAGTCTGTTTCAGCTTCCTCTAAAGTTTCACCTTCACCTCTAATAAAAGTGTTATCTACAAAAATCTCAACGAACGAAGTTTTATAGTTACCCTTTGGAGAAACAACCACACCGTTTTCTCCTCCTTGTAATAACCCTTCAGGCCAATCATATTTAGAGTCCGTGAAGTTCCTAATGTAAGCCTTCTCCCCAGTTTCTGGGTCAGTCTGCCAGCTTGAGTCTGGTAATAACATTTTACTCATAAGTTTTTCTCCTTAGGGGACATACGAAAGTTTTTGAAGAACATTAAGTTTAGTTCCAATACGTATAAATCATTGGGCGAAGATCTAACAAATACTTGGGGTCAGTAAATAGTTTCCCCCACTCGTTAAGATATGTGAGAGACTCCGGGATTTGCTGCGCTAAGTTTTTACCCAAATCTTCGGGGTCAGAAAAACCCATCTTTTGGGCTAAAGCCAGAATTGCCTCATCAGTTACTTCATTCTTGATTTCAATATTAGGATCTGTAAGCCTTAATGCTTTATCTTCAGCATGTTTATCTTTAAGCCTTCTCCAGACATTAACATAATCAATATTAACTTTTTCCCCGGTGTTCGCATTAAGGTAGTAAGCATCATAAGGATAAAGGTTCATATCAATAAGCTCAACTAGTGGCTCACTGAAGTTATCCCCTCTACGGCTGAAATCTTGATAGTAGTCAAGGTTATCATCAGATCGTGTCCATTCAGATAAGGAACCGAATGGGGTAATAACAAGCACTTCAGGAAGGCCACCTTCATCCTCATGTGTTACACAAGAACGAGGACTGTAATAAAAAGATTTCTTATCGGAGATGACTTGCTCTAATGCCATAATTTCCATGACAATCCCAAAGTTATCAGGTTCGAGTTCTTTTCTTTCATTAAGGAACTTAAGGTACTTCTCTGTTTCCTTAACTTCACTTTTCTCATAGCTGAAAAGACGGCTTTTAGGGTTAATTCTGGGGTCAATGATTCTGTTATCAGCATCAACTTTTAAGTCAGTTAAACCGTAACCTAAAACTTTTTTTATTCTAATACCCATTATGAAACCTTAAAAAATTATCGCACTAAATTGCGTAACTTAATCTTACCATAGTTAATGTTAAGTTTCAATCAAATATTAGTCATCTACCGTTAATGGTTTTAACTAGCGCGGTTGCCCAATCGTTAACAACAGTGCTAGTTACTGAATTAGTCTTACTGGCAGTTACGCCCATATGGACAGCGAAGTTCTTAAGCGCAGCTAGTTTCTTCTGTTGTCTCACAATATCTTGTTTAAGCAAGGAGATTTCTTTATCTTTCAGAGCTAGTACTTGAGCGGCTTGTTCAACGGTTTTGGGTTTCTCCGTAATTTGAGGAATGACTTGTTTAATCTGGGCAACTTCTACCGTTTTAGGAGCAGGACGACGCGCCATAGGTTTACGTTTACGCTGTGGTGAAGATGAAGTAGCCATTCTTTTATCTTTCTTTCAAAGTTGAATAAGATATCGGATACGACTATGATTTGAACAAAAAAAGTGGTGCCCCTCCATTTTCAGAGGGGCACCACTTTTTGAAGATTTAAGTTACTTGCCTCGGAAGGCGTTTACAATCCCGCCAGCCTTAATAACCTTGCGAGCGTCAATCTTGACCGCACCCATCGAACGGCGAATGATCTGAATGAACAGAACGACGACGAACACCGGGATAGCAAGGAGGATAAGGGCGGTGATGCCGGTGAACACAAGTCGTGCTACACCATCAAACATCATCGGGTTGGCGATTGTGCGAGCGATAAGCAGAGCAACAAGAATCAGGACATACCTGAGCACTCGCGGCTTACGCTTCGTAACAACCGTGACAGTCTCAACAGGGGTGTCGATAACTTCAGTGGCGATTTCGGTTGACATTTTTCTCTCCTTTATGTCGTTAATAACAGTATAAACCATGCCACTGTCAAAAGTCAATAAATTAGAGAGAAAGTAGAAAACTTTTTATCGAGCAGATTTCGCGTTAGCAGCCGCTACTTTAGTTTCAATAACATTCCATAAGACTTTACGAATTTGGTTTTTACCAACAACTTGCTTAACAGACATACCAGCATATTTGGATTCTGTTGGGCCTTCGAAATCCTCAGGGACGTTATTTAAACGTGTAATAGCAGCATCAAGATACATTAGTTGTGCGGGGGGTTGTCGCACTGAAGAAAGGTTGAATTAGGTGGAAGCGCCCCTTTGGATTACCGCCATTTACACCTAATACTAAAGCTGCTGACATTCCACCTGTTTGATTTGTCTGAACTGTTAGTTGAGCAAAATTAACATCATTGAAACTAAACTCTTTCGTACCAAAACGTATTTGGTTAGTATCTAAGTTAACTGCGGAGTTGAACATAACCTTCAGGACTACGAAAACAATAGCAAGGATGACTAAAGCAATTCCGAAGAAAATAGCGAACCTTATAGGAAGCGGCATATCACTTAGGGAACTGCTGCTACGTCCACGATAGAAAACAGCTAGGATGGCGAATAAAGGGATTAGGATAGCTGCGATAGGCCAAATCTTGTATTGGAATTTAACCCAACCGGATAGACGCTCAATGTTGTTAGTGTTAATTGGAGTAGACATAACGATTTTATCGGCTACTTGAGGCTAACATTTTCCTTAGGGATGAATAATGTAGAGATCCATTCATTCGGCGCGTCCACATAATCTTGAGCTATTTCAGGGGCAATATCAAGATAAGCAAACAAGGCTACATGGGATATTGAAACAGATCTACGTAAGTATTCTACTATTAAATCTTCAGGTATCTTAATACTCTGAAGATATGAGTAGCTGTCTTCAACTGGAACACGAATTAAAGAATTTATAACACGGTTGCTTAATACAAACCATGCTGCGAAAAGGTCATCAGGAAGTTTATACTGTTTAAATCTTTCTCGTGCTTCTTTAACTTGCTGAGTGAAAGCTGGGGCAAACTCTTCAAAATCATTATATATGATATTTAAATCAAACTTATAGTCAGCATCTACGCGCATATAAGACTTAGTTGTTGTTGGCGCATAATTCAAACGAATCTTCTCATCCCAGAAGGTGATGAAATTAATATAACCAATTTCAATAGGTATACTCGCTTGAATCAGAGGAGCTAGAATGATACGACTAGTGTTTTTATCCTCATACTTGTTATAAACATTATCGTTGAGGACAGCACTTATCTTTAGGTCATCCAAAAGACCCATTACATTATCCCAAACATGTTGATATTCAGAATCAACATCTTGAGGTTTCTCTATCCAACCCATAAAGTCAATCATACCAGCTTTGTTGACTATAAGCCAGTTTTCATATAGACTAATGTTATGAAATATGATGAGCTTGGCGAGCGTATGAAAAACTACGAACGCGAATACAGAACTTCCATTCCGAAAGCGGATGGTTTTATTGTGCTGCGCTTGGATGGTAAGGCTTTCCATTCTTACACTCGTGGTCTTGAGCGACCGTTTGATGTTCGCCTCATGTCAGACATGGACGCTACTTGTGCTTATCTTTGTGCTAACATGTCTGGCGTTAAGTTCGGTTACGTTCAGTCAGATGAGATCAGTCTTATACTTCCGGTGAGTGTTTCTGATGAGAAGCGTACAGAGCTTTGGTACGATGGTCAGGTTCAGAAGATGGTTTCTGTTTCTGCAGGTATGGCTTCAGCTAAACTTGCTCAGCTTCGTAGTGATATTGACAAACTTCCTGTTTTTGACTCCCGTATTTTCTTCCTACCTAACGTGGATGAGCTTATGGATTATCTTCGTTTCCGCATTTATGATGCTCAGAAGAACTCTGTGACTATGGCAGCTTCCACCGTTCGTGGGCATAAAGAACTTATGAGCGTTTCTACTCGTGGGCGCAAGGAAATTCTTGAGGCTGCTGGTATGCCTGTTGAGTCATTGCCTGCCGGTTTTGTTAACGGACGGGTTATCACTCGTGAGGTTTATGACACTGTAGTAAGCTATACTCGTAAGGACAGTGGTGAAACTTTCACTACTCCTGCTACTAGGTCACGTTGGGTTTCTAACCCGGCTCCTAGCATGCGTGGCGAGGTAGCGGTTCAGGCTGCGCTTGACCTTCTTGGTTAAAAATATCTTTAGGTTTAACCAATTATTTTTGCTGAGATATTAGGCTCTCTGCTGAAAAGAAGGTCAAGCATTGCCTGATTTACGTCTTTTGTGAGACTAAGTATTTCTAACCCTACGATGGTGCCCTCAGCATCTAAATCCACATTTAGATCATCTGTTACAACAACGGTTTTAGTAATAGTGTTGTTAGTGAATTTAATATAAGCAGCTTGGGCTTGGTTATCTACTGTAATGTTAACCGTGTTTGACATAGGCTCTATTCTACCATTACTTGTATATCTGTTTAATGGTAAACTTTTAAGGACATGATAGATAAGCTACTTGATGCTGAGATACCCGCCGCTGAAGGCTCAGAGGTTAATGTTGTCAAGCTTAAAAAGCTTTTTGAAGGATGGTCACATACTGAAGAGTATTTCAACTTATTAAACCACTATGGTTTTTTTGGTAAATATATAACTATTGAAACTCAATCTAATAAGAAGACTAAAGTTCTTCAATGGAAAATTGATGACCAAATAATTTTAGTTTGCGATGTGGAAAATAAATTAACTTTTATCCCCAAAATTACTGTGAGGGTATCTAAAGCTTTAGACACAGCGTTACCTGATTGGCCAGCAGATAATTTAAAACTCTGGTCATTTCATACAGGTGGAGTTCTAACAGGCAAAGATAATTCTAATAGTGTTAACTTCGAACAGTTACCTATTATGTTTGGAACTCTTGATCGGTTATTTCAAGACGATGAAGGATACAGTAGTAGAAAACTTGCTTCTTTCTTGTATGGCCATCTAAAATATTACAGATCTTTAGCGGAACAGAGTCCTAGTAATAAGCAACTAAGCGAAATTCAGTATATAAACTTTTTAGGGTTTTTAAAATTAGGTTTTAATCCCTTAAGCATAAAAACTTTATTAGAGCGAAACGTTCAATTAAGCCAAGTTATTGAAATGGGTTTGAATGCAGATACGCCTTTGGAATGGCTAATCACTTTACTTGGTCAGGATAAAAAACAAAGTTAAGCAATTTCATAATATTTTCTTGTTGCTGAATTGAAGCTGTATTCATAAGACTTTGAAATATCTTTATTTGTGGCTGTAATAGAAAATACTGGTGGTTTCAATTGTGTACCGGGTTCATGGATGGTAACAGAGATTCGTGTTGCTCCATACATTTGGATTTTACTCTTGCTGATAGCTTTTTGCATACCTTCAGCATTAATTTTAGGGTTAGCAAGAGCCGCCCGACGAAGAACCGTTGCTGCTTCAGTAATATTTTTCTTAATTGACTCTTTAATAACATTCACATTGTATAATGTCTCTTCATTAATAAGAGCCGCAAGCCATTCATCCGGAGTGTTCTCAAGAATTTCCGCTTCAGCAAAAGAGTAACTGAAAATTTGTGCGAGAAAGATTGTTCTAAGAGAATAACCTGTTTGGAGCCATTCAATAGCGGCTTCGGAAGAAAGACTATCCAAAGGATAAAGGCCATCATTATTGACTATCGTTTTAGCTTCTTTATCGAAAAGGCGACCATAACGTTTAAGGACTCCTTCCGTTAAAACAATATAATCATAAGTTCTATCTTCGGGGATATTGTTTTGCTTAAGAATTTTCTTTGCTTTAGTTACAAGTTGCGTTAAAGTTTCGATTGCTTGGTTTAGAGCTATAGCTTTCGTGTTTGTATGATTCTGAACCCATTTGCTGCTAACCGTTTCATTAAAGCTTTGGAGATAGGCAATCTCGGAAAAAAGAAGTGCTGTATCGTTTAGGTAAACAATAGCTACTTCAATACGACCAAAGTTATCAAAATCATTTAATAAAAGGACATGAGGGTTTTCGTTAACACTTTGGCGACGATAATCAACCTGTGATTTATTAAATCCCAGTTCTTTAAGAGTGTTGAAGAAGGGGACGGAAACTTTCATGCTTTCAAGCGCGATAGGGTAAAGTTTTTCATCATCCCACGGAAGCACATCGAATGTAGGACGCGCATTATCAGCGCCTACTTCAACTTGTGCTAGTTCCATACTAATAAGATTATCAGTAATATATGATGAAGTCAACCCATTTTTATGGTAGTATGGAGGTATATTTTATCTAAAAGGAACATAATGAGTAAAAAGAATTTTACTAAAAAAGGTAATAAGCTTATAGCAACTATTGGTGATGGTTTATCAGTTCCAGTTTCTACAAGTATTTCTATGGCGAAGCTAGCTGAGGTGCTTGAAGCTGCCATTTTCTCTACAGACGATCTTGAGGTTATTGATTTAACCAAGGTTGGGTTCTTCTCCGCTAACAGAGAATCTTACTTTGAAGCGATTCGTTGGAATCTTGCTATGATTCGTGCTATTGATACTCAGGACATTAGCTCTTATGAGATTATTATTGATGAGGATAATGTAGCTCTAGCGGTTGATGATGAAGTTTCTATTGACTCTACTGTTTTAGATGAAAATGAGATAGCCGTTGAAGTTGTAGGTACTCCTCGCAGGAAGCCAAGCCGCTCTCCTGAGGAATTAATGGAGATTCTAGATGCTGAGGTAACTGATGATAAACCTGTTACTGCTGAGTCTGTTAATTCTGAAACACTAAAACGTCTTAAGGATAAAGTTAACGAGGTTGCTTCCTCTGAAGTTGGTGAGAAAGCTCAGGAGTTCCTTGGTAAAGCAGGTTCTAAAATTGCGGATGCTGTTGAGTCTGCGAAGAACTTCGACCCGGAGAAAGCTCAGGCGGCAGTAAAGAAAGCGGCCTCTAAAGCTAAAGGTTACGTGGAGTCTCCTGAAGAAATCCTTGATGACCTTATTACCGCTGGTGTCCGATTTCGTAAGACTCGTCGTGATAAGAAGAAAAATAAAGACAAATGAGTAATAACCCTAAAGATACACATTCTTTTAAGAAAATTTGGGTAGCTGAACCTCGCTGGTCTGTTCTTATTCCCGGTATGGAAGTTTTCTTTGCTGCTAAGGAAGAAATACATCAGGGCGTTATTGAGGATAATAAGACTATTTCTACTGATGGTATCTACAATGAGATTACCTTAGCTTCTGGAGTTAAAGTAACAGATGAAAATATTGTGTGGCAGACTTATGTTCTTAAGAACGGTATTGGCGAAGGAACAACGTTTAATAATAATGTGGACTAAACAGCAGGATGGAAATAGGGTTCGCATGGGCGAAGCTGTTAAAGCAACCCGTGGGTCAGCAGAACTTATTGATGTTGTAGCTGGTATTATTGAAGACGATAACGGTAAGATAATAGCTTTAAGGCTAAATGGTTTAGGCAGTACTATCTCTTTAAACCAATGGCATATTTACTTACAGACTACTTCTATAAAGCTACCTGAGGATGAGTTCACTGTCATTGCTTTAAATTTCAAAGATTCAACTCCTAAAGCATATTGGTATCTTTTCGATGGATGTTGGTGGAATGTCAGAGGAGGCTCCGGGTTAGATGCTGAAAGCCTTATTAATTCTTTAGATTTAGATAAAGGGACGGATGTTACTATTCTTTCCTCGCCTTTATCTCTGCTTAACAAGCATATATTAGAAGCGTGGGATGAAGCTTTCTATGAACCTTATGCAAATGATCAGCGAGAAGAAAAAATGTTTTCCTACTATGATGTTAAAGAAATGCTTAATAAGGTAACTAAGAAGGGCTAGTCCTCTCGGTAAGTTATTCCAAAAGCTCGACCAGAAAGAACATCATCTATTTTCTTCCACCATTTTTTAACATGTAGAGAATTATAGATAATATATTTTGTATACCATTCAGTATAATCATTATTTTTAAGCTTCAAAGTAGAGCTTGTGGTATTACCGTTCCTCTTAAGATATCTTTTATAAACCTTTTTGGCTATCTTATTAAATCTATCCCCATCGACTTCTTCAAAGAAGAGCGTAAAATATTTCACTCCATCTGGTAAAGGCGTGTCAATGATCTCGCCAACTTTATGCGCACCACGGAAAACTTCTGCGTGAATATTTGCTGAATTAGGAGCACGAACTAAACGTATGTTATAACGCAAAATATCATCTCCCTAAACAGTCCTTAATAAGGATACCACAAACTATTTAAGCGCCCGCAGCCATTCTTCTGGGATTTTATCTTTCATATCCAAAGCTTCATCCCATGTAAAACCTAAATCGGTTAACATTAATCCTTTGCGGACAGTTAAAATATCAACTTCCATTGTTTTACGTAAAAAGTTTTGATACTGCTCGATATCATAAAATTCAATCAAATATGGGTAATACCCGAAAGGTTGATCACTTTCATCTTTTAGTAAAGCTTCACTAACGAACAGATGGCGAAGGATAAGATCGTTGTCAATTTTAGTTGACAGTTCTTCCCAAGCTTTAATGAAGATACCTACAGAGTTCTTCCCTTCTGTTCTTGCGTAAATGCCTTCAAGACGTGCGGAAGCAAAACGTTTACTGCTTATCTCAGCTAGTTTAGCAATTTTATTTTGAGACATTTGAAAAAGAGTAATAGTGGTATCTGCCTTAGCACCACTGTAATGAACATGTAAACCTTGCTTAACAATATTATGGGTTTCGAGGAACTCCACAAATCTTACTCTAGCTTTCAACGTCGCTCTAGGAGATTTAAGATCATTCAACGTTTGCTCTGTAACGACCTTTAAAGCACGTTCTTTAGCTTCAGGAGAATAGCTCATCGAACCATTCCTTAGGTAGTAACAGCATATCTAAAGCAGCTTTAGCTGTTGTTTTCTGTTCATAGACAAAGCGTAAAGCAAAACGGGTTCTAATGATGCTAATATCTTCTGACAGACGTAACATATCCCAATATTTTTGGGTGAATTTTGTTATAGGAGCCATATTCATAACAGTTCCCTCCCAATAGTAGGTCATAGTTGAATATGACAAAGCTAAATGCTTAGTCAAATACTTTTTGGGAATATTATGTTTTTCAAAGTCAGCTACAGCTTTATCTAAAAGGGCATTAAATTTGATAAAGTGCTTAGGTTCCACAGGTTGAGGATTACTATCTCCAACTTTGATACGTTCTTTAGTAATATGAGCAGCAGTGAAAGTCCCCTCATCATCAGATTGTTCAATAGTGAACTTGGACATTTGAGGGATAATACTAATCTGGCTAGATGGAATTAATCCCAACCCTGCCATTTTATATAGAAGAGTAAGGAAATGTTCATAATTACGAATTAAACGCATTTCTTCTGCGGTAAGTTTACCGCCGTTATCAACTAGCAATTAGAATCCCTCCCTTAATTTTGGTTTCACGGTATTCAGCCCAAGTGCGCTTAAGTTCTTCTTTATTAATGAACATTCTACGCATACCAAGATCCATACCACCAGATTGGAACTTAAAATCTTCTGGGAACAACTGGTAAAGCCATTCGGTAGGGGCAGCAGCAAAACCTTTAATATCTGCCGCTGTTAACTTATGAATGTAGGCTAACGCCATGATAATGCGTGTACGAGATAAAGACGCATTCGGCGTTAAAGCCAGAACATCCGCAATTAAGGGTGATAAAGCTCGGCATGGCTCAAGCTGCTTGCCACCCACAAAGGGTAACTGAACAAAAGAATTAGTTAAGATAAAGAATCGTTGAGCCTCAGAAGGGGTAAGAATCCTGTTAACCTTTTTGAACTCTTTGGGAAGGTACACATTAATAAAATGATCAAGCACGTTCGCACTATCATCACTGAAGACTGCGTTAGTGATGTAGTTAGTTAAAATCTTTTCAGCAGAGCACATAACTCCAGCGCCAGCAGCGAAGTCAGCCCAATTAGGGCCAGCCGTACCACCACTCATTTGGAGGAAAGTTACCACGCCTTCCTCATCAAAAGACTTAAAAGTTACTGTACCGAAAGCTTGCTTTGGGTGTGCTGAATTGAAAGGGTTCCACACATTTCCAGCATGCTGAAATGGGTCTTCCCTGAAGTTATCAAAATAAAGGGAAAGGTGATTCATAATACCATTACGTTCAAGAACTTCAACAGTTTCATGAAGGTGGCTTGCGGTGAGAACATCCCAATGTTCAAAGTTATAAGGGTCGTAAGTGGAAGCAAGGTCAGTGCTTAGCACTGGGTAATCCGCAAAACTTCCCATATGACCATTCTATCTTCCATTTTGAACAAAGTCAACTTTTAGTTTAGGTCTATTGCGAAGTTTATCAGGGTATGGTATCCTTATAGTAGGACAAGAAGGATTATGATAACAACCACTTTAGAGTTCAACAATGAAGCAGCGAAAGCTTATACTCGCTGGGCTGAAACAGCAACATATCTTCATTGGGCGGATGTTATTGTTATCAATGGTGATGATAACAATGATGGTGCTATGCTCATCACGCGGTATGAAGACAAGTTTGTTCTGATTTTAGCTCGTTACAATATTGTTCAATCAGTTTATGATATTACTGCGGATACTGTTGAAGAGATGGTTTTCCAAGCTGCTCGAACTTTGCGTGCTACCACAGATAAGATGGGGAGTCTCTCTAATCAGACTATCGCAATCAAGCGTGGTAACATTAACCTTTCAGGAAAAACAGGTATCTCTTTCGATAAGAAAGAAACTATTAAAGACATCGGATTTGCCCCCACCGTTCCTGTTTTGATGTTGACAACCTTTAATGAAGTTTTCAACGATCCTATGATTAGGAATGAAAACTTATCCATTAAACGAGGTAAGTACTCCAGCAGTAATTCACGAAGGCAGTTACTTAAAGTCATTAACCCTATGATTAAGAACTTGAAACTTTACTTTAGCGCAACTAACTATGCTGGTCAGGAAAGTATTAACGAAATTAATCTTATTAAAACAAGGGAGGATGTTAAGAAGAAATCACTATCTTTCCTTCTCCAGTTCGTAACTTTCACACCTGATGATAAATCTGTTACGGTTAACAGGGATTCTCCTTTGTTCAGCCTTATAACACCTACAGATGAGACTGTTTTAAGCTATACAACTTTTGCATCACTTATTGGTCAGGCTTTTAACGATGTTAAAGACTTGTTAGTTGATAATGGTATAAGCACCCCTACTGATCAGCAAATCCATTTCGCTACATTGCTATTAGCTTCAGGTGTCGTCCGTGAAGGCTTCCTTCCGGGCGCTACTGATATTGATCATGTGCGTCCATATTTTACTGTAGCCGAAGTTATCATTTTTATTAAAAATAATTTTTCAGCAGAAGACGCAGTGGACTTTTTTGAACTAAATATACCTGTTGATGATTTACCAGCATATTTGAAAGCTCCAGATGAATGGTTAGAAGCACTTCCGAAAGTATGGGGAGATAGAATCGCTCGTCCCGCATTTGAGATGTTAAATATAGAAAATAAATTTACTAAGAAAGCTTAATGCTTATTCAGCTATATCCTCATCAAAGAAAGCTGATGCTTCACCTTTGGGGCGAGATGATTTTCCTGTAAATGTTTGCCCTGTGCCTACCATTAAACCAACTCCCCATGAGGATTCTTTATTGTCTTGCATTACCTTCTCAGCATTGGCACTTTGGTGAGTGTCATTCTCTCGGCCAGCAATCCAAGAATGTCTGCTGATCCCTATGAGTAAGACAACGGCACCAATCAAGCCCGCAACCAATAGACCTGTGATAAATACTTCGAGAACAGTCATTATATCTCCTCTTTCACTACTTCAATAGGTTCTAATGCCTCGGAGGTATTATCAGAAGTTTGTACAGGCAAGTTAAGGGAACCGACTGGGATAACATTGATAACCGGAGGATTAGTTAATGAGGTGACTGTAGCTGTTTGCCCATCTTCACTAATTTCTATAGTATATCCGGGGTTCTCCACCTCCATCACCTCAATTTCAATTGGTTCAAGATAATGAGCAACGGTGATATCTTCATTAACCGGAGGAATACCCATTAATTCTTCACGGAGCATCTGACGGATAACATTCATCTGATGGGACTCTAAATCAAAGTTGTTAATATCTTCATCTTCAATAAGTGGTGCCATAGCCCATTCGGTTGTCGGGGTATGTTCCAAAATACCAAAGTATAGATAATGGGATTCGTGATCACTACGGTGGACTTCTTCTTTTAATGTTAAGTAGGCTTGTCTTGCATCATCCCATTTACCAACCGTAACCGGAACATTTTCTTTAAAATTTGCTACAAGTTCTGTAAGTTTATCTTCAGAGAGGAGAAGACCATACCTGCTGTAAAGCCATGAAGCTAATGTTCTACGTAATCTTTTCTCAGAGCTACCTTCAAGAGTTGCTCTAAGGGTTGGAGTATTACGACCTTTGTTACTCTTTTTAAGAGGAATTACTTTATCTTTAACTTCTGCTTGTTCAGTATTCTCTAATTCATTATTTAAGCGGTCAGCATATTCTTCAGTTGTCTCAGACTTGGTTTTCTTTTTAAACTTAAACATGACCTAATCTTAGCATACATGCTATTATTAATTTGTGATAAATTTTCTAAAAGGAGTTGGTAGCCTAATTGGTTTCCAAATAGTTATAGCTTTTACCGTTGTGCTGCTTCTTGCTGCGCTTGGTGTAGCTGGATATTTTTTCTATGATTTGTTTGCTAAAGAACTAATTAGTGACGGTATCAAAATTATCCTTGGAGATTAACCTATTTTGAGTTGTTTTACTCATGGTTGAGTGATATACTTTCTATATGGTAAAGCTCTGGGTAGATGACGATGACTGGTCAGGTACTCGCACGCCTCCTTCTGAAGATTGGCTTTGGGCTAAGACCTCTGCTGAAGCTTTGGAGATTCTTCAGAATCCTGATATCATCGTAGATGAAATCTCTTTCGATCATGACCTTGGTTATATGAAAGACTCCAACGGTGAGATCGTGTTGGATGAGTATACTCAGAAGCCAGTGGATGATACAACTCGACGTATTGTTCTTTGGATGGCTGAATTTGACGCTTTTCCTGTTATCTGCCGCATCCACACAGCTAATAACATTGGTCGTGCGTGGTTGAAAGATATGATTGAGCATTATGGGCCGGGTATTACTACCTCTCCCTATTGATTAAAATAGAGAACCCCACCAGATGTAGATTTCTGGTGGGGTTCTCTATTTTTGGATATTACACAGATACAGAAGCTACTGTTTCAAAAGTCCGGGTATTGAAGACTTCCACACCAACATGCTTCTCAGAAGCTTTCGCTAAACCAAAAGCTAATGCTTCTTCTTGCGTATCAAAACGATCCGGAATTATCTCCCAATCAAAAACTGTTCCACCAACAATGTCGGTGACTAACAAGTTAATGATATACATTTCGCGAACCCTTTCTAAATACTATTTTACACTAAAAACCTTATAAAATGAGAGAATATTTTATGCATTGGGTATATTTGCTGGCCAATAGTTTTTAACATTCTCACTAAAAATAGCTTCAATCCATTCCTCTGGAGCATCCTGAAAAGCATCCTTGAAGGACTCATAATCATCGGGGAGAACTCCTGTATGCCACATTCTAATTATCTCTTCAACATCATCAGTATGACGTAAATATTTTAGGATTTGAACAGTTGTGAAACGTGCTTTACCTTGAATGGTTAAAGCACGAGGGTAACCATGTCCACTATCTTCTGTTATCCGTGATGATGTTAAAGCTAAAAATTGTGGAAGAAGAGACTCGGAAATGCCAGCGCGGGCAAGTAATAATTTACCTTTAGAGAAAATTTCTGCTAATATTTTACGTTCAACACCGTATGAGAATACTATAGCAGGAGAAGCAAATGTTTTTCTTCTCTTCTTAGGAGTGGTGTTCTTCACTACATCAAATTTTAGAATAGGGAACAGAAATGGTGTGTAAAGATCTGCGGCATTAGTGAACTGGATCGCATCAGTAGAGTTTTTAAGAACACTCCTATCGCTTACTGTATTGGGTAAAGCTATTGTTAAGAAACTACAATGATAGCTTCCAGCTTTATAGAAAATATCTATTGTGTTCCCAACACGGTTGCGTTGAAACTTAGAGGGGTTGGTTTTAGATAAGACACCAGAATCTGCTAAGAACTGTAATGTTTCTTTAGTGTCAACAGAAAGCTTAGCTGTTTCCATTTTTCTACCTTTTAAGAAATTTCATTAACCATAGGGCTTAACCATTCATCAGGCATGTTCTCTACCATGTCCATCGGTAACCCGCT
>Ga0247742_10001364_pt1 | contig 17286 bp, 17 predicted proteins | sample UWRJL208509C2_FD_180944 | JGI IMG/M metagenome (GOLD analysis project Ga0247742, IMG submission 180944) | Plant litter microbial communities from Arlington Agricultural Research Station in Wisconsin, United States - UWRJ-L208-509C-2 | ecosystem: Environmental > Terrestrial > Plant litter >...
GCCATTCCTGTCGGCTGGCGAGATTGAGTAGACCATCGGCTCTTTACTCAAGCCTGTTTTCCCGCCACCAAAGGGCGTGCGCTTGTTGGGCGTGACCCTCTCCTCGCTCGAACAGACAGATGTCATTCACGCCGACCAGCTGCGGTTGACGCTCTGACGTGCCGAAGCCTTTCTCAGTCCTTTGGGACGACTGTGAGACCGCCGCTTGGTGGCGGTGGTCATGCTTGGCCAACGACGCCACGTGTTCGCGAAGCAACTGCGTGCCCTAACCGCCGAAAAACTCCAGTCCCCGGCGGTCCAATCTTCGGTCTCAGAGCACTCGATGTCCTCGGAAGGACGGCCCATCTCATAATCGACAGTAGGATCGCCGGCTGACTGAAGCCTTCCTGCGAGAGCAGCATCGCGACCGTGCCTGGTTCAACACGCTGAACGAGGCTTATGTGAAGGCGCGCTACTAGCAGGATTTCGAGATCAGCGAGGGGGCCGCTCGCCTGGCTTGGTGAGTGCACAACGCTGTTGCTCGCGCTGTTTAAGACAGTTTGTTCTGAACACATCGGGCAGTTGGGGCGAGAAAAGGAATAGATGTGCTGCCTCGACATCTCGATCAATTTAATGAATGCAACATTTATGTATATTTATTCTTGTCTTCCTCGGAAACTGTAGACCATACAACCGGTAGCAGCTTTATATACAATGCCACTCCCTTAAGGACGCCGAAAAAACCGAAACTCCCCTTTAAATATTGTATTGCAATATGCTTTCTAGCATAGACGTGCCCCATGTTCGCCGCCAGATGATAGTAATCTTGGCTCGATTTTTCATTCACAAGCCTGGGCATCTTATCCAAAATGCGGGCAGCCCAATATGCGGCCGACGGATTATGTCGCGCGAGATGAGCGTATCTAGCATATGCGTCAGCGAAACGGCCCTGCCGATAGTAAAGTGAGGCGAGACGCAACATTGCGGGTTCATAATTCAGCTCAAAGGCGGCCTGGTAGTACATTTCCGCTAATTTCTGGCGATTACTTTCAGAGAGTTCTTTCGGGAAGCCCGTTTCATGGATGATTGCTAGACTGTAAGCAGATTCAGCTCTGGCCTCGCCTTCCTCTTCATATAAACTCGCGTATATGGCCACTGCCTCTTCCACCCGGCCTTCGTTCAGAAGAGTCTTTGCTTCTTTGTATCGGTGTAGTCTATCAGTTTTATTTTTCATTTCGTGTCTCCCGTAGATCGCCGAGTTGTTCGGCGCGTAGGATCCTGTATAAGAACCTCGGGCCCGGCGTCTTCAATTTTCGGATCTTGGGGCTTTGCTGGATTACTTGTCAAAATACCAGCCGCGACACAAATTTGAATGATGCATTTTCTCCATCCTGCTGGCTCAATCTCACCCCCTGTATTATTATGCGGTTCTGAACAATTCACCCCGGCCATAGGATTTCGCGGTCTTGGAAAAAGTCCGAGGGGGTCAAACCTGCTAATAGGATTTAATGAGGCATAACTGTATTGGTTGGTTGTGGGAGCCAGTTCTTCAAGAGGATCACGCGATATCCACCTTGCGGATGAGTTATCATATATCCTGAACCATGTGTAGTTAAGGTTGCTGAGATGATGGCTTAGCATGCCGGCAAACCGGATGCTCGTTGCCGATGTCAGAGCCTGCAGTGGTACACCCCAGGGATCATAATCCAACGTTTCAGTTTGAGCGCTTCTAAAGATGCGCCTGACCGATCCGATTTGATCGATGCCATAGTAACCGGGATCAATTGAGCCTAGTGCGACCTCACCCTCAGCAAGATAGCTAACGATGGACGCATCTACATTGCGCGACTGACAAACCTCGACGCCGCACCAGATCAGCCTTAGACCGGCATTGGCATCGTGAGTTCTAATTACTGAGTGCCGCCGTCCTAGACCATCGTACTCGAAATCCCAAACCACTGTACTGTCTTCAATTGAGATGCGTGAAAGTCTATTTTCTGCATCCCAGACATATGTCCGCTCGCCATCCGACGTGAGATTTCCGTTCGCATCGTAAGTGTAGTCTTGACCGGACACATCATTGATCGCGTTGACGTTGTTGAACGAAATCGTCTGCTCGGACGGTTCAGGTTCGGCGACCGTCGCATCGCTGGATTGCGTGATGCCCGTTATGAGGTTTTCCGGCGTCGTCTCGAACGTGAAGCTGGTGAACTGCCCGGCCGTCAGTCCGGTGTTGGAGATCCCGGACAGGCGCCGGTCGTGCGTGTTATCGAGATAGCTCCAGGTGGTCTTCAGCGTGGAGGTGACGGGCAGCAATTGGCGCACCGTCAGTTGCTGCGTCTGGCCGAGATAACTCAGCTGGAAGGCGCCGAGATCGCTGGAGTGATTGATGACGCGACCGATGGCATCGTATTGGAACGTCTCCGGCCCACTCCCGGAAATTTGGCGGCTCGCCGAGCGTCCGAGCGCGTCATAGCCATAGGTGATGGTGTGCGAGCAGTTGGTTGCACCGATCGCCGTGAAGCATTCCTGCGCAAGCTGCTGTGCGCCATCGACGAACGAGGGGGTGTAGGCATAGGTGGTGACGCCGACGCCGTCGGCCATCGAGGCGAGCCGCGAATAATACGGATCATAGGTGAACGTCACATTGGGGGTCGGGTTAGCCGCGTTGAGGTAAGTCAGGCCGCTTAGATTGTCATCGATGGCATAGGCATATTGCTTGGTCTGCCCGAGCGCATCGAGCGCGCTTTTCAGGCGGCTGGTCGTCGTCTCGTAAGTGTAGGTGATGGTGGTGTTGTCTGCATATGTCTTCGAAGTCTGCCGGTTCTGAATATCATAACCCCAGGTCGTGACATTCCCCTTGGGATCAGTGAGCGACGACAGATTGCCGGCCGGGTCATATCCGAGCTGCACGGTCTGATGCATCGGGTCGATGATTGCGGTCAGGCGCCGATTGGCATCATAATGATATTGCCACGATCGCCCCTCGCGATCCCTGTAGGCAACCAGGTCCAGCCGTTCATAGCTGTAGCGCGCCGACGTTCCATCGGGGTAGGTGATCTTCGTCAGGCGATCGGCATCGTCATACTCGTACGAAACGCTCCATCCCTCCGAGTCCGTGAAGGATAGCACGCGGTTGGATTCATCGTAGGTGTAGGTGGCGGCCATTTCATTGTTTGCATTCGTGACCGACGTCAGATTTGCGGCAGCGTCATATTGATAGGTGGTTTTCTCGCCGAGGGCGTTCGTCAACGCCGTCACCTGGCCCGCGGCATTGTATTCGAACCGTGACGTCTGGCCGCTGCCGTCGGTGAAAAACACCGGGCGCCGCTGCTTGTTGTAGATGTACTGGGCAAGGATTGTCCGGGCGCCATCTTCATCCGCCTGGCTGACGGCAGCCAGGTTGATGCCATCCGAGTAGCTGTAATAGGTTGTCCGCCCGAATGGATCGGTTTCCTGGGTCAGGTTTCCAGATGCATCGTAGCCGTATTCGCTGATCTGCGGAGAGCCATCATCGAGCACGCGGCCGATCGCACTTGGCTGAGCATAAGTGCCGGCATATAACGTTCCCGTTGAACCGGATTGACCTGGGTAGGTGTACCAAACCCGGTTTTCCAGCGGCTGCTTCTCACTTTCGAGCGCCGTGCCCTTGATCGATGATCCCGGCATGTGAACGAAATGCCGGATCCGGGCCTTCGTATAGTCACATCCTCCCGTGTCGGTGCAGTTTGCCGCGATATAGGCGCTCTTATCCCAATGAAAACTGTTGCGGTAGGTCAGGTAACCGTTCGTGAGCGGCAGGGGCATGCCGACAGGTACCGATGCCGTCGGCTCACTGGACGGGATCGGTGCCGGTTCAAGCCACTCCTCGCGCTCCTTGTTGCCGAGCGGGTCGGTGATCTGCGCAAACCTCGGCGGGCTTGCAGTACCTGGAGCAGTATACCGCAGGGTTGTCGTTCCGTAGGGCGTGACCAACTCACGGATAAGTGAGTTGGCATCATAGGTGAAGCTGGAGGTCAGTCCGATCACATCGGTGATCGACGACAGGCGCCCTTGTCCGTCATAGGAAAGGGCGGCACTGCGGCCGAACGGATCAGTGATTTTGCTGATCAAGAGCGGTCGCCCCGCGACATCGTATCGAAACGTGGTGTCGCGTCCGGTTGCATCCGTAATCGAGGTCAATCGCGATTGAGCATCGTAGTGCAGTGTCGCAGAATTGCCCTGTGGATCGGTAACCTTGCTAAGAAACACCTTCCGGGGATACGCAAGGGCACCGTTCGAGGCTTCGTAGAGCTCGCGGGTACCGTCTCGCAGGAGACGCTGATAGCGTACTGGAGATGTCGACATTACGGAAAGAATGGAGCCGTCGGTATCCTGACTGGCGAAGGTTCTGCGCACAGGATCAAACTCAGTGTAATAGAATGCCCCCCCCTCACCCATCAGCCGAGAAACATTCGCGCCAAGATTGGCCGGATCATCGATAACATAGCTCGACCAGTTGAGTGACCACTTCTGGCTGATGTTGAAATAGTTGAAATTAGCCGGTTGGCTGTCTTCGCGCTGATTGTAGCTCAGCGTTACGGTCATCGGCGGTCCTATGGGAGGCGTATATCCGACCGGCGTGTCCGTAATGGTCGTACTGACACTCGACTCCTTGATGCCAACCGCGCATAGACCCTGGAACCCAGGACGCGTAGGGCATGTGTTCGGTGCCCTGTCATCCTTATTGCCCGTCTCCCACGAAGTCATCAATGGCGGTGTCGGCGGCGACGGTTCAGGGGCCGGTTGTTTGGCCGAAATATCTCCCGCACCGCCAGGCCGTGTGCTGTCCGTCGGGCCCCTGCCGATGACCTGGGCCGCCTCGACACGGTCGAGAGGTGTCCAAGCCGTATTGACAGTACCACTTCCGCTGTCTGGCACGAGGAAGAAGCCACTGGCTTCCGAATCCAGCGCAGCCTCAGTCACCCAGATATCGGAACCGCCGAAGACCGCGTCTTTGACGCGGTATCGCCCATTCGATTTTCCAACGATGGCGGCGAAGTGCCCTACCTTCCAATGAACGACAGATGGAATCGGGACGGGTTGTCCTGGGAGCCTGCGAACAAGCTTGTTCCTGAACTGGAGCGCGTTTGCGAGATCGCTCAGCTCTGCGAGATTGGTCCCATCCGTCCCCGCATTGTAAAATTGGAGCGAAGTGAGTTTCTCCGGGTCAATTTCTCCGACAAGCATCATCGCACGAAGCGCAAGCGGACCGCAGTTAAACAGATGTCGAGGATCGCTGGTCGCCAACGTCAGTTGCTCGCGCGCTACCTGAATTGCTTCTGTTGCCGGACCTGACACCGCTCGAGAGCCGAGCTGGCTAAATAAGCTTCTCAACTCATCCACACGTCCCAGCCTTGCGCCTAACCGCGCAAGTTCCCCCACGGCCCGGTCGGTCAACACCCTACCCTCGACGCTGTCAGTAGAGCGGCCTGTGTCCCACGCCTTCTGCCACGCATCTAGGGCGCGCGAAAAGAAACCATCGTGCAGATAGGCGATCCCGAGGTTTGTCCATGCAGCGGTCGCCCAACCAGAATTTGGGTAAGTTGCGAGAAACAGTTCCAGAGCGCGGTAGTCATTTGGACGCTGAACCGTTCCGATTGCCCGTGACAGAGCATTATCTTCGGCCGCGGTGGTCGGGCGAGTTCGAACGAAGGGTTCCGCAAATTGGGGCGGGGTTTCAACGGCGAAATTGACTGCATACTGCGCAGACGCCGGTGCAACCCCTGGCACTCCCAACATGATGGCTGACGACATAAGGCAGATTTGAAGGAACGTCTTCACGGAACACCCATCCTGAAAATGTTTTCACTTGCCAAAAAATGGCGCCCTCTGATCAGTAGAATTGAGCTCAGATCATTCAATCGGACTACTTTGTTACAGCCTTCGACTTTGAGATACTGCGTTATGGAGGACCCCAATCGAAGCATCCCCATGTCCCTGAACCCCAGATTGCATCCGCTGGACCTGCCGTGGCAGTGGCTCCGCCAGAATTGGTTTCGCCGGCAGGCGGCGACGCTGAATTCACCGAAGCGGTATTTTGACGGGTCCGATTGCCGTTGGCATCAAATGTGTAAATCACACACTTGGTGCTACCGTATTTGGCCGTTCGAAGCCGACCGTTCGCATCGTAGGTGTATTGGGACGAGAGCGTGTCAGCGACCGCTATACCAGCGCTCGCGAGCGACACACACACCAGCACAGCCTTCAAAAGCGCGGATGCAATCACTGGGATATGTCCTTGTCGATGAACTCTTTATCCATCTGCTAAAGTCGCGGCGTTGCTTGGATCCTAAGCACGGTGGAACGCCGTGCTATTCTAGGGTCCATGACATAAGCGTCGCGAGATTCTGGGAATTCACCGGGTTCACGAAGAAAAGGGCGTTGCTATAGCCATTTGCACCAAGCCAGCCGGATGCCTTGGCGACCGTAAATACCGTCAAGAAATTCGATCCATCCTGGCTGAACCCGAACGAAACAGATGTGCCATCGTCGGCAATCTGAAGCCAGATTGGCTGCGAGAATGCGAGGCCTGCGCTGAGAAAGTCGTCCGACGAGTACGAACTAGGATTGTTGAGCTTCACAACGCTGATGAGTGGTACGCCGCTTCCGTTTATTCCATATGCGATGAGGTGGAGTTTGTTTGTACCGTCGTACCAACCAATACCGACGGAGTCATACCTTGGGCTGTTTCGAGTAGCGGAAACCAATGCAGTAATTTTATAAGGCGGCGATGGCGCAGCCATCGAACGAGCGCTGACCTTGTCGGTACCGCCGGCGCCTAGCGCGTTGATGTTGATCCCCACTGCGCTATCACTGACGGCGGCTGTTCCCTGATTGACCCATGTTCCGAGACCGGTCGACGCAGATGTCGGAGTAGTTGACATAACGCCGCTGTAGAGACCGCGCCCCTCGGCTTGGATATTTTGTCCAAGCGCTGAAATCGTGATCGTTCCGGGACCGTTGTCAATTTGAATGCCCTGCCCCGCCGTCAACGTGTTTGCGACCGGAGGACTTCCCGTCGACCCTATAACCAGTTGCCCATCCGTTAGTGGAGCCAATCCCGCCAGTGTGCCGGAGCCCGAGTTGTATTGAATAGAATTCTCAACGCCCCCAGGCACTATTGCATTAACGCAAGTCAACAGCGCGTTATAGTTCGCCATAACCTTAGTCGCATCCGCCGGCTCACCGTTCTGGAGTTGGTAGGGCAATGCACAATCCGCCCATGCCACGGTCTTGGTCGCAACAACAAGGCTGAGTGACAACAAAAGCCTGGTTAGGGATCTAGTACTCATCGCTGACCTCTGCCTTTTTGGAGTATCGGTGCACGTCACGCTTGACTGCCGCATCAACTTTGACGCCAGGATACCAGCGTTCCGATCGCACGACCGCCTTGTGGATTTACGAAGAAAATGACATTTGCATAACCTGCGCTCCCCAAGAATGCCGAAGCTTTTGGCGCGCTGAATACCGTCAGGAAGTTTGCTCCATCCTGGCTGAACCGAAAGCTGACATTCAAGCCATCGTCTGAAAGCTGCAACCAGATGGGTTGACTGAAGAAATTATTCTCGCTAGTGAAATCGTCATGGTTCCAGGATGTGCTGTTATTCCAGGCACTAACAACAATCCGTGCCGGGCCACCTGCATTCAGCATGTACGATACCGTGTGGAGTTTGTTCGCTCCATCATACCATCCAATGCCCGCGCTATTATAGGCGGTGCTGTTTCGCGTTGCTGCGATGAGAGCGGTAATTGTGTACGGCGCTCCTGGCGCTGCATTGTACCGCCCTGAGATATTGTTATCACCGCTCGCCGGCGCGTTGATACTGATACCGGCTTCATTCTCGGCGAGCGCCGAACTCGATTGATTGAACCAACTCGCCAACCCGGTGTTGCCTGTTGTAGGTACCTCCGAAAGAACTTGATTGTAGAGCCCCCCTCCGACACCATTCAACGTGATGCGTAAGCTTCCATCGCCTGCCGAGATTTTTATTCCGGATCCAGCAGTAAGCGCTTGAGGCTTTGAAGCAGCTCCATTCGTTCCTATAATTACCTCGCCGCCGGCGAGCGGATTTATACCCTCGAGCCTCTCTGGCCCTCTATACTGGACGGAACCAGCAGTCCCCGACGGCGCAAGGCCGTTGATGCACTCTTCAAGAGCATTGAAATTCCGCATATTTGGCGCTGCTGAAGCCAGCTGCGACGGCTCTATCTGCGATGAAAGCGCGCATTGGGCACCTGCCGAGCCTGCGGCGCTCAATCCGATGGCGAAGACAATCCAAAAGAACGATTGAACCATGGAAAATCCCAAGGGTGAAACTTAAAGTTTTCAACGTTGGAAATACAACTACAGACTTGATTTCAATGCAATCCCCATGGGCGTATAAATCAAAATAAATCTACTTAGAGGCGCATTATTGTGACAAATCTCACCATTTCGACTTGTGCGGGTTTTGCCGATGGAGGCGTCATGCTGACGGTGTTTTCAACCGACGAGAAAGCGGAAGGCAACGGTGGGCGTAGCTAGATTGCAGCTGTTTGTCGGTCTCTGACTTCACCATCCAAAGCTGGCATATGGAGACGTTTGTGGCGAATGGCACTGTAAAGTTTTTCAATCAGGACAAGGGTTTCGGCTTCATCACGCCAGACATTGGCGGCTCGGATATCTTCGTGCATATCTCTGCAGTAAAGGCCTCATCGCTGCGCGACGGCCAGAACGTCAGCTATGACCTGGGCCAGGATCGTAAGACCGGAAAATCCAAGGCAGAGAACGTCCGATCGGCTTGATAGCGATCGATAAAATGCGGCGTAGCCGCAAAATCGATTGGCCCTATCTTGAGGCAGCGGCGCCTTGGCGCTTGCACTCTGACCCCGAGAACTGCGGTTTGACAAACAGTGTCCCGAAACGGCTTGTCAGGGTGGCGGAGTTTTGTTCTTGGCTCAAGTCCGGGACAAAACCTAGCTTCGTGGCAGTTTGCAGGCCGTTTGCGCTCGCCGTGAAGGTATTTGAACCCCCGACCCGCAGTCCGATTGACACCAACGCTCTGATTAAATGTGATAATGTCCTTCATCATAGATAGGAGATCGATCGTTTGGAGCAGCTTGAAATCCTCGCTCGTGGGTTCCGGGAGGCGATCGAGCGCACTCCCGTAAATCAGCTGCCCATCAGTTTCCAAAACTTCCCAGCCGGCGCGTGTGGCGATGCGACCCTTCTGCTTGGGCATTATCTGAAAGCCCAGGGACTGTCCGCGTCCAACTACGTCCTCGGCATGCGAGACAGTTATACCCATGCCTGGCTACAGCACGGCGAGATCATCATTGACATCACCGCCGACCAGTTTGCGGAGATTGAGCAGTCAGTCATCGTCACTGCCGATCCCGCCTGGCATAGCGAGTTCGCCGCCGAAGTGCTGCATGAGGCGGACTTTGCGATTTATGATGGGTATACGGCCGGAACCTTAGGGGCTGCCTATCACACCATCTTTCAGCATATGGAGGTGCCGGCATGAGCGAAGATCTGCAGTCTATTTTCACTTCGACCCCGCCGCCGCGCGTGGGTGATATCCTATTCGGTCCGAACAAGGATGATTGGTCACTGAACGCTTGCATCCAGCACTGGGGCGAGGTTGATTACGCTTACAAGGCCGGCTTCCGCCGCGCCGCTTTTCAGCTGGTCGAGAAAATGTGCGAACAGCCGATCAACCAGGATCTGATCGTCTACCCGGTCGTCTATCTTTACCGTCACCACATCGAGCTGGTGCTAAAAGACGTTTTCCGTCTAGCCGCCAATCTTCTTGACGTCTCGATATCAGGAAGTCAGATCAAGCACCTCGGGAGACATGATCTTGCGCAGCTATGGATCATGATCAGACCAATGCTTGACCCTGTGTGCAAGATGGCAGGGGAGGATCCATTGCCGACAGCCGACCTCGAAGGGATCGATGCCTATATGCGTCAGCTTAATGAGCATGATCCGAGGGGAGAAAGCTTCCGCTATGCGCGTAGCCGCGACGAGACACGATCACTGAACGCCGACCTAGTGCATATCAACATCCGATCATTCGCTATCCAAATGGAGAAACTCGCTGACTATTTGCAAGGGTTGGAACACTGGTTGGGGATGCTGGTCGATGGCCGCAATGAGGCACTACGCGGATGACGTTGGGAGTTCTCGCACTTGTATCCGTTACCATGCAGGCGATACTCGCATCGGAAGCACCGTCAAGCAGGCACATGCCGCGCGCCCCTGTTCCGGACGATCAAGCGTGCATCAGCAAGCTGTTCGGTTCCGCATACTCCCAAGCCGAATGCTATGCGATGATTCAGCGCCACGCGGTCGCCGCAGGCATCGGTACGTCGGTGTGCAACCATACATTCCGTACCAACGGTATCACCGCGTACCTCAAAACCGTTGGAACCCCTGAGAGGGCGGCAAACATCGCCAAAAACGCATCGACAAGGACGGCCCAGCTCTACGATTGCCGCAGCGATGGCTTGAGTCTGGACGAAATCGAACGGATTCTTATCTGATGGCTCTCGACCATTTCGTCTCACAGGTTCACCTGAAGAATTTCTATGCCCCGGATCTGGGCGAGCGTATGTACGCAATGCGCAAGACGGATTTGAAACGCTTCACTTGCGACGCATACAGTCAGTGTCGCATCGAAGACGGAAGCACCAATAACTATTTGGAAGAACCGCGTGCGATTGAAGAATTCCTGAGGGACGTTGAGCCAAGGTACAACGTTGCCATCGCAAATGCTCGTCGCGGCCGCCTTGAAAGAGAAGACGTTTTTGCGATCTCCGGCTTCGCGGCTTATGTGCAGAGCTGCTCACCGGGAGGAATGCGCATTCATGCCGGCCCCATGCAGAGCACGCTGGAATTTACCGCAGCAATGCTGGATGACATGGGTCTACTTCCTCCTGTACCACCAGAACTAGGTGCTGACACGCTAACCGATCTGCTGCGCAGCAAGAGCGTTGTCGTCAACATCGACCCCAAGTATCCCCAATCCATCGGGATCAACACGATCCTTAAGAGCACATCGATGTGGGGAAATTCTGTTTGGGACCTCATTATTAACGAGGATCCAGATAACCCGTTTTTCACCAGTGAATACCCGATTGCGATCGAAGGGAGCAGCCGTCCTGGGATTATCAACCGGCTTGTGCCTCTGGCGCCTGACCTTGCGCTGCGAATATGGCCAGATCTTAGACAGCGGGGACGCGTGGATTTAGACTTCGCGGCGTTGAGGACCCGCAAGGTGCGGTCGACACGCCAGGATGTCCTGCACATCAACCGCTCAATTGTTCAATCTGCAGAGAGCACGGTGTACTTTTCGAGAGACCTTCCTTGGATACCCGGCTTTGTGGAAAAGAATCGGGCATTCCGGATTGGTTCGGAGAGCGCGCAGATTCCTCAGGGCGAGCAGCAGATGATCATTTCTTCTCTGAAGATCGAAAAGGTTGAGGGACAACGCTAGGGGTACCGCCCTCGCGCCCACAAGAGGGCCGAGCCTCGGCTTCGCCTGCGGCGGCACGAACTTGCAGGTGCTATCCCAGGGACCTTGCCGGTCAAGCGGGGTTGCATGGCTGCAACCTGCATGTAGGAGTGAAGGAAGTGATGGAGGATAACCCCTCACCTCCTTGGCAGAGTCGATTTACGACTTGATGGAGTGAGTTGCTCCTAGTCTAATTTGAAATGGACCACCAATAGGTCGAGCCATATACCGGGATGTTGTTCCGCTCTGTCCAGCTGAATTGCTTCCACATGTTCTGTTTGGGATTGCCACCGAATTTCGCTTCATCGTACAGCCGATTATAGGCATCTTCCGTAATCCACGTCCGCTGCGGCAGCTTAATCTCGGTTAACTTGGCCGCATAGTTAGCCGCCCGCCCTACCCAAACGACATCATTATCGCCGCGCACGCCCGTTCGGGAAGCTCGTATCTGGCTCGTGTCGATGCCAACAACCTGACTGACGGCAAATGTGTTTCCGGAATACTGGTTGGCAAGAGCGGGATTAATGACGCTTTGGACTGCCCAGTTGATCTTCAACCCGCAAATGGCAGCATCCGAGGTTTGCGTGTTGCCGATGAACACGGCCATGACCCTATCGCCGTCGTAGGACGTGATAACACCCCCACTCTCTCGAATGATCCTTCCGGAGCAAAACAAAAACGTCTTGTAGATCTCGGCGGCCTTTTGCCAACCGAGAGAGTCCACCATGTTGGTGGAACCAGTCAGATCCGCGTAGAGGACAGTAGCGCGGTCAAATTCAACGGCATCGTTGGATAGCTTGAGATCGGTCGGTGCTGGCACGACCTGCCCTGCCCGTGTCTCCCAGCGTTCACGAAACGTCTGAGCCGCATGATCTTGAAGGTCTTTCAGAAGGCCCATTCGTTATCCGTTGTTCGGTCCCATGGTCTTGATATGGTCGCGCAGCTTGTTGCACGCAGGCGCCAGGAGGGCCGCCATGTCCTTGCCCGCTTCGAAACGGTAGGGCACGGTTGTGATGCCGGTCATATCGCTTGGCAATTTCAGTTTGTCGTCGCGCGGCTCCATTAGAATCGAGCGGGCACGTCCGAGGCGGCCCATGAATAGACCCAACTCCAAGATCACGTTGTCACGCGGCGTCGGCCAATCCTGGCCTCGGTACGCCGTCATGTCATCAGCGTGGGCGACGGCGATCGCAAAATCGGAATCGTCGATCGCCGCCTCAAGAGACTCCATGGTGTAATTAGCAATGCGAAATACACCGTCGGTCCACACCGTGCAGGTGAAGGGATCGTGCTCAAACGCCTCTTGAATGCCACGCGCGATCGGCAGGCCTTCGACCGACGAGATAATGAAGACACGGATCTTGTCGCGGTGGACGTTGACCAGCTTGTTGCGTTCTAGCAAGCGCCGGGAAAGTTCTTGGGCAATAGAGCGATAGAGGTGTGGATGCCGACCCGCGATGTCGTCGAACTGGGGTTCCGTCAGTTTCGCTACGACGCACGACGTCTGTGTAGTCACCGTGGCGGAACGCTTCTGCGTAGGTTGGATGGCAGCCATCTCGCCGACGCTATCGCCCGGACCGCGCGTCGCAACAGAATGGCCATTGACGATAACCTGGAGCGTTCCGTCGAGAATGAAGTAGATGTCGTTGCTGGCGTCATCCTGCAGGATCAATTCATGCCCGGCTGGATGTTCCTCGATTGTGCACTGATCGGCCAATTCGGCCGCAATGTCTTCTTTTCCACGCACCAGTTTCTGACCCGCTAAAGCCTCGATGCGAAGCCTGCGACCTTGGGCGCCCTCAAATCGTTCTTTCATAAATCCCCATCCCTTTCGAGCGAATCTAATGCAACCCTCGGGCGACGACAATTAGAATGCTGTTGTGGCCTGACAACTTAGCTGCGCGATCCCCAGTTTCATCACTTCATGGACGTTTACATGCGACCCACAGGCCGTCAGCATATATATAGATGGAGACCTTGAGATGCTTGAAGGTGGTAAACGGCCTGCACCAATCGAGAACTTGCAGCTAGCCATGGAGCGACTGGCGGGCATCAGAGAGGAGCTCACCGGTTGGGCGACCGCTGAGATAGAATTTGATTTCAACCCTGCTGGAACAGACTTGTTTTCGATGTTCGAGCTTGCGTTCGGTTATGCCAAGAGATCTGACGACCTTTGCCAGTCGATAGACTCTCTACTTAAAACGGGTCACATCGTTCCTGCGACCATTGTCGCGCGGGCTTTGATAGAAACTATCGCCATGGGCGTTCTCTATCTGGCGGAAATGGACCGGCTGATTGCGCACGGTCAACTGGAAAAGCTGAAAAAGCGGCTGACATCGTTCTGGGGTGGCTCAAGGCATGGCGACGTGAAACCCATACACGTCAACGACGCACTTCGTCATTTCGAGACTGTCGATGCAGCTTACGTGCGGTATCTCTATGACAAGTATCCTCTATTCGGCGAACTCTTAGCCAGCTTGGAAGAGGCAGGCGGTAAATCGGAACCGATCGAGAAGCTTTTGTCTGCGATGAGCAACTACGATTTCTTATCTGAAATCTCTCACCCAAATGGCGTCGGGGTCCAGTTCATATACCCACAGCTAGCTGGAATCGACGAGAAAATAAAAGCCACCGCGAACAAGCTGCTCGACCGCTATCGATTTCAAGCCCGCATGGCCACGTTTCAATGCCATCACCTCAATACAGCGTTGGGGACTACCAAGACGTTGGCCAAGCGCTACCGTGAAGTTTTCATGAAGAGTGATACCTGACAATCGACGAAACATACTCACCCTGCGTTGCAGTATTGGTGATCCTCTACTATTTTTAGGATTGGGGATTCGGTCGGGATATCGCGTTGCCTTCCGCAAGGGGCGAGCCAAATGGAGCAGAGTAATTGAACTTCTGCGAAAACGGCCCGGATCTCGTAACGCGGTTATTCAGATTTTTTCCAATGACGACGCCGCCCGCGAGAGCAATGACATCCCGTGCACTTGCACGCTTCTGTCGTTTTGCATTTAATCGTGAGACTCCCCGGCAACAATTTCAACAAGATAGCCCGGCACTTAATTTGAGACTCGGCATTTAATTCGAGATTCTGACTTCGGCTTTGGCAATTAATATGAGATTCACCGACGGGACAAAGATGGGTGCCTACGGCCAAGCCTCCATCAACAAATGCCTTATATTACAGAAGGTTATTGTCCAACCGGAAGGCGTCAAAACCGGAAAATCGCACCGAGTAGTCTCAAATTAGGTGCCATCATCGGCCGAAACGGGCGCATTCTTACAATTAAATGCCAAACGACACCATCCTTCCCCTGCATCGCAGCAAATGTGCGGGTCGGGAAGAACCACTGGAAGATCTCCGGCCCACCCTCTCCCAGGGGATGCTCCAGGCTTTGATCGGGACCTGCCGCAAAGCCGTCGAGGGATACACTAAAGCCAGCCACACGGATTTTAGTCATCAAAAGCTCCCAACAACGCTTGCGCGCTGCACGTGGTTATCGGTCAGAAATTCTGCCAGCCTGTCGAATGTACCATTCCAGCCAGCAGAGTGGCTGATCGCGCTTCTGACTGACAAGAAGCCTGTCTGGCTGAAGTGCATCCGAGTGCCTCCGCCCGGTAATTCCTCAAGCCGGACGATAACGTGGGTCTCTACACCCGGTCCATCTTCGTGGTCGGGAGTTTCCCATGCAAACGTGAATTCCAACCGCTCTGGTGGTGAGACGACAAGATATCGTCCGGACTGCCATAGCGGCTTTTCCCCGGGTCTGTCCGATCTGAGACAGGCGCGCCAGGCGCCTCCGACGCGGACGTCCGCGGTCACTTCGGACGCCGGATAGAATGCCGGCCCATGCCATTGGATCAAGGCGTCCGCTTGCGTCCACGCCCGCCAAACGCGCTCGCGCGATGCTTGAAAGTCCCGTGTTATGACAAGCGGTGCCGGCGTGTCATCGCGTGAGAGACCCGGAAAGTCATCGAGAATTTCAGACAATATCGGATTCCTCTCCTTCAAGCGCTTCTACATAGTCGGCAAGCCGGTCAAAGCTGCCCTCCCAATGAACACGACATTTCTCGATCCAGTCCGACATTTCCGCGAGAGCGGCAACTTGAAGCTTGGCTGGCCGGGAGACCGATTTCGTCGGTCGGCTCCGCGTTACGAAACCCGCGCGTTCCAGCACAGCCAAGTGCTTTGCAACGGCGGGGACGGTCATCTCCAGCGGCTTGGCAAGGTCAGCCAATGTCAAATCGCCAAGTGCAAGGCGAGCAAGCATTGAACGCCTGGTCGGATCAGCGAGGGCCGCGAATTTTGCGCTTAGCAGATCAGTCATATCTAAGCCATATTGTTTATATACTCAAAGGTATATATGTGCGGGATCGTTTGTCAATGCCGAATCTAGGCGACAACGCTGGCCGCCATAACTATGCCCCAACCGATGGACTACCCAGAGGGCGCAAAAAATGTATATCTTGGGAGGAGATGGAATGAACTGCTGGTCGCTGCCATTGGCGCTTTTCGCCACAGTCCTTGTTTCGAATGTCTCCGCGGCAATGGCCGATGACTTCGGTTCCAAGGCACGGGCATCCTTCGAACCTATCGTCAAACAATACGATGTCCCCGGCCTCGTGGTTGGGATCACGCGGAATGGCGTGCATGAATTCTATGCGGTCGGGTTGGCATCGCGCGCCGATAACCGACCCGTCACGCAGGACACGCTTTTTGAGCTCGGCTCAATGAGCAAGATATTCAACGTCACGCTGGCAGCTCTGGCGGAGCAACGTGGAAAGTTGAGCCTTAACGATACCGTCGCCCACCATCTCTGTGCCGATGCCTGCTCGATCGGTGACAAAATGACCCTGATGGACCTTGCAACACACCATTCTGGCGGCCTGCCGCTGCAGGTTCCCGATGATGTTCCCGACATGCCGTCGATGATCGGCTGGCTGAAAAATTGGAACCCGCCCCAGCCAGGCGCCCGTAGCTATTCCAACATCAGCATCGGCATGCTCGGTTACATCTCCGGCAAGGCCATGGGCTCGACCTACAGGCAGGCCGCTAAGGACGTGCTCTTCCCCGCCTTCGGCTTGAAGCATACATGGATCGACCTACCAAAGGACGAGATGAACCAGTACGCCTTCGGCTACGACCGAAAGACCAACGTGCCGATCCGGGTGACCCCCGGCGTCCTCGATGCGGAAGCGTACGGCGTCAAGTCAAGCGCCAGTGACATGCTCAAAGTTCTCGATATCGAATTGGGAGGCGGACAGGCCTCTGACGAATTGCGCAAGGCGGTCGAGCGCACCCATGAAGGACAATACAAGACCGCATTCTTCACTCAGGACATGATCTGGGAGCAATATCCATGGCCGGCAGACCTGCAGACGATGATGTCGGGCAACGGCTATGACTACATCATGAAACCCCAGCCGGTCAGCATGATCAGCCCGCCGCTTCCGCCCCAGAAAAACGTGATCCTCAACAAGACAGGCTCGACCAACGGGTTTGGCGGTTATATCGCCATGGTGCCCAGCGATAGCCTTGGAGTCATCGTTCTCGCGAACAAGAACTATCCGAACGAGGCGCGCGTCAAGGCGACATACTCGCTGATCAAGGCGCTGGAGGCGAAGTAGTATGGTTCTAGTGGTGACGCCGTCGCTGGAAAGGATGGCCTTGCCATTCTCGCCTTGAGATCGATGCGTTCGATGGATTGAATAGCTCGACGTCGGCGTCAATGTGGCGTGAACCCGTGGATCGACTGAAATT
>Ga0247742_10001365_pt1 | contig 17259 bp, 14 predicted proteins | sample UWRJL208509C2_FD_180944 | JGI IMG/M metagenome (GOLD analysis project Ga0247742, IMG submission 180944) | Plant litter microbial communities from Arlington Agricultural Research Station in Wisconsin, United States - UWRJ-L208-509C-2 | ecosystem: Environmental > Terrestrial > Plant litter >...
CCGGCGGCGGACTCCTCCCAATTTCAGCCTCACCAGGAGATATTTGGGCCAATGCGTCCACATGGTGGATCACGTTGGGAGCAGGTCTGCCCGGACATGGCGATCCGTTCGGCTATGTGTTGTGGCTGCTCTCGCTCTTTGGCGGCGGGGACGGCAACGCCGCCATGGTGTGGCTGCTGATCCTTGCCATGCCGTTCTCTGCCGTTGGCGCCTGGTTCGCGGCAGGCGCGCTCACTACCAAGCGCCGTTTCCGGGTTGCGGCCGCCTTGGCGTGGTCCGGTGCTCCTGCACTGCTGATTTCCATCAACGAGGGCAGGGTCGGGTCCCTGGTGGCGCATGTCATGATGCCGCTGTTGCTGCTGGCACTGTTGCGCGCCTCGGGATCCGCCGTAGCCCAAGGCCCTGCCCTTGCGGGGACACAGCTGAGCCGTCGTCCTGCCCTGCTCTCCGGCAAGCCCGGAATTAACGGGACGCCATCGTGGACTGCTGCCGCCGCTGCCGGTCTGGCCATGGCCGTGGTCACTGCCTCTGCGCCGTCGCTGTTGGGACCTGCCATTGTTGTGGTGGTTCTGGCTGCGGTGGTCCTCGGGCAACGGGGCAAGACGCTGTGGTGGTCGCTCCTGCCCACAGTCGCCCTGTTCCTGCCGTATGGAGTATCTGTGCTGGACAGGCCGCGCTCCTTGTTGGCCGATCCCGGGTTGCCACTGACTTTTGAGGCAGCTCCCCTGTGGCAGCAGCTTCTCGGCCAGCCGCTCGGTTTTGACATCGACGGCGGTTTGACCGGTTTGGCGGTCTTCGGTCCGGGCGTTGTGCCATGGGCACTACTGCTGGCTCTGCTTGTTGTCGCACCAGTTCTGATCCTTGCAGTTGCCGCCTTGTTCCTTCCCGGAAAACGCGCCGCACTGGCCCGGGTGTTCTGGTTGGTTGCTTTGGCTACCCTTGCCAGCAGTTGGTTGGTGGGTCACGTGGCCACCGGGGTTAACAACAACGTGATTGTTGGCCCATTCACCGGCCCTGCGGTGTCGGCTTCGGGCATGCTACTCCTGGGTGCTGCCGTGCTTGGCGCTGAGAAGCTTTTTGCTGCACCTCGGAGGATGCCCAAGGGTTCCCGGCGTCCAGTCCAGGTGCGGCGCGTTGCTTCGGCTGTCGCCATGGCACTCCTGGTTGCCGGCCCCCTTGCCGGCATGGCGGCCTGGGCTGCCCAAAACGTCCTCCAGCCCACTCCGACTGCTGGATCCAGCGTGGCGGCCGGGGCTGCCGAACAGGCGTCGTCCCTCGGCGCCCGCCGTCAGGTTTGGCCGGAAGATACGGGCACGTTGCCTGCTACTGCCGTAGACCGCGGACAGGGGCCTGAGCGCACGCGAACCCTGGTCATCACCAGCGGTGAACAGGGGGCCTTCTCCTCGTCACTGATGCGTGGAGCCGGGACCACGTTGGACAGTTTGTCCACCATAGCCTCCGCTCGGACCATCATTGGCGCACCAGGACGTGAAGAGATCGCGGACGATGACGCTGCCACCACATCCTTGCGTCGGGCCGTCGCCACCATCGTGGCGGGCACGGGCGTGGATCCGCGCGCAGACCTTGAACAGCTTGGCGCCGGATTCATCGTCCTCAAGGCCGAGGACAACGCCGCGCAACTCACGGCCAGCAGAATCGACGCAGTCCCAGGACTGGTGGCCGTAGGCCAGACCGACGCCGGATGGCTGTGGCGGGTGACGCCCCGGAACCAGGAAGCCGCTACTGCCGCCGATACAGCGCATAGGGTACGAATCGTGGACTCCGAAGGTGCTCTTGTGAGTACGCTTCCATCCGAAGAAGTAAACGTAGACGCCACTGTGCCCTCCGGGGATGAGGGTCGAAAGATCGTCCTCGCCGAACGCTCCGATCCCGGCTGGACCGCGTGGATGGATGGTCGCCAACTGCGGGCCACAACATCAGGTTGGTCACAGGCGTTCGAGCTGCCTGCCAGCGGAGGCGACCTTGAGATCCGGTACGCAAACTCCTGGGCCCTGTGGTTCGGGATCCTGCAAGCGGTGGTCATTGGACTCACGGTCCTGTTGGCTGTGCCGATGCCCGCACGCCGTAGCCGAACCGGCATGTCGAGGGACGAAGTCTCCCTCCGTAAGGAGTACAGCAGTGTCTGAGGACCAGAAGAACGTGTCCGGCGAAAGCACTGAAGATCAGGAGCCCAAGAAATCCCGCAGCGCCAGCTCCAGCCGCAGCGCCGGCTCCAGCCGCAGCGCCGGCTCCAGCCGCAGCGCCGGCTCCAGCCGCAGCTCCAGCAGCCGCAGCTCCAATAGGGGAGCCATCACCGGCGTCCTGTCAGCAGTGGTCATCCTTGCCGCCGGCGGAGGGGCAGTAGCCGCCACATCCATGGTGCCTGAACCCTCAGGCGGGACCTCCGTGGACATCCGCCAGGCTGACGTACCTGCTGGCCGCGCCCTGGCGGTGTGTCCCGAACCCGCGCGGCTTGTCAACGGAACCGTGGTGGGCACGGACGCTGACTTCAGTCCTGTATCCACCACGGCTACCAGCGCCCTGAATGCAGTGGTGCTCAGTAACCCGGCCGGAACAGTGCCAGGGAGCAGTGTGGCAGCGTTGGGTGGTGACCTGGTGGCCCGGATCGCAGAGGCACCCAGCAGTACGCCTCCGCCCACAGCTGGCCCGCCTGTTCTCGCCGCCGGCGTAGCGTCCATCAGCCCGTTGACGTCACCGGCCGTGGTGGGTGCCGATGCCATGGGAAACGAGCAGGCGTCCCTGGCTGCCAACCTCAGTTACTCAGCCACTGACGGCGATCTCCGGGGCCTGGCGGCAACTCAATGCCAGCCACCGGGCAATGACGCGTGGTTATTGGGCGCCAACACTGCTGTTGGTCGGACTGCCGTTCTGAACGTGAGTAACGCCTCCGAGACTCCGGCCACGGTCAACCTTGAACTGTATGGATACGAGGGACAGATCCAGGCGCCCGGGGCCCGTGGTCTCCTGGTAGCTCCCGGCACCACCCGTTCGGTTAACCTGGCCGGCCTCGCGCCCGGTGAATCGCAACTTGCCGTGCACGTGCGCAGCACGGGAGGCCCCGTTGCCGCCACTATCCAACAGAGCGTGTTGCGCGGAATCGCTCCGGGTGGTGTGGAGTACCTTTCGCCGGGTGCTGGTCCATCGAACCTTCAGGTCATGTCCGGCGTCGATATTCAAGACCCGTCTGGCGTCAAAACCCTGGCCGCGAAGCCGGGGTTCGCGGATGCCGTTCCGGCGCTTCAGATCGCCGTACCCGGTTCTACTGACGCCGTGGTGCAGGTCAGCCTTTACGGTGCCAACGGAGAACGCAAAATTCCCAACGGGGGAGTGGTGACGGTCAAAGGCGGGACGGTGGCCACCCTCAACCTTGACGGCGTCCCAGCCGGCAGCTATACCGTCAGGGCCAGCTCGGATGTCTCTTTCCTGGCATCAGCGAGGGTCACCCGTGGAACCAAAGCCGAAGATGCAACGGACTTAGCCTGGTCTCCGTCGTCGGCCCGCCTCGGTAGCCAGCACTTGGTGGCCGTTCCCAGGGGCGGGCAGAAGTTCCTGAGCTTTGGTGTCCCTGAAGGGCGAGGCACAGTCAGCTACGCTCCGGTGACTGCCGACGGAAAGGTTGGCAAGTCCGTTGACGTGGATATGTCCGGCGGGACCACCTCCATGATCGAGCTACCAGAGAAGTCCGGCAACTCCGTGGTGGCCGGTTATGTGGTGTCCGCGTCGGGTGACCCGGTGTACGGCGCGCTGGTACTCGGAAAACAAGGACGCACAGACGTTTCGGTCGTGGCAATTCAGGATGCGGCCTCAGGGCTACAGAAGGTGCCGGTCTCGGTCGGCTACTAGGCACACCTTGCAGGCAACAGCACTTATCGCATGAGCCGCCCGACAATGTGAATCGCCTGACAGCACGACCCAGCTGACAGCATGACCCGTCTGCCGGCGTCGGTGTTATTCCGTCGTCACTGGTATCGACGCCGGTAGACCGGGTCCAGGGTCTCAGGCGGCACGCCGAGCATCTCGGCCGTGTGCTCCACCACGACGTCGTGGACGAGGTCCTGTAGTTCCTCACGGGTGGAAACGCCCTGTTCAACCACGCGACGGTACACCGTGATCATGGGTGCCTCGCCACGGCCACCGGGCGTGTAGGAGCCCAAAGGGGCCGTATTCCCCAGGGCGACAAGCTGTTCAAGGTTGGGCGGGATTTCGTCCACGGCAAAGAGCACACCGTCCAGTTGCTTGCCCCACATGTCCTGGAGCCGCTCCGCGGAGTCCAGCACCATGTCATCGAATCGCTCCGCGCGGGTGCGGAACCCAGGGAGGTTGGGGAGCATCAGTTCTCCGCGCAGTCCCCGTCCGTGCCGGTTGCGCCGGCGTCGCCGGAAGCCCCGAACTTCCGAACCGGCGTGTTCCTGGGCCTGATCGCCATCGGCGTCAGTCCACCGGATATTGAACCCGGGAACATGTGGCTGTGACTGCATATATCGACTTTAGTCCCGAGGAACCGCCAGCGCGACCTCATGGCCCGCACCGCGCCGCGTCGGGTGATACGCCGGAGACTTCTCACTTGATGCTCGGCACAGTTGGCGGGGCACGGACCATCAATGCGCAATATAGCCGCCCATTGGCGCTAATCTGGGATGTTGTGGGTGCCATTCGTCAGTGTTCCAGATCAGCCTGCCGCCAGTCCGCGGTGGCTACTTTGACGTACGTGTACGCAGAGTCAACCGCAGTCCTGGGGCCTCTGGCCACCTACGCAGAACCGCACGCCTACGATCTCTGCTCCCAACATGCAGAGTCCCTGACGGTTCCGCGTGGCTGGGAAGTCCTGCGTCTGGCCATGCCCACAACGCCGCAGGAACCGGGTCCGGATGATTTGCTGGCACTTGCCAACGCGGTCCGGGAGGCGGCCTCAGCCCCTGCGGAAACTCCTGCCCGGCAAAACCACGCCCAGATGGAGCCGCCCGCCGGCGCCGAGGGCACCCGCCGCGGGCACTTGCGGATCCTCCGGGAACCGACTTAATCGTTCACGCCACCCGCTTTCCGTGCCACGCTTCCCGGGCTCTGGACGCAATTCGTCGTCGGGATCAAAACACGATCTCCCTGCGCGGTAGTCTGGAATCTGCAGATATATCCGCCAGCGGCGCCATGCCGGCGCCACCCAGGGAGCATCATTCATGCCAAAGGTCAGTCCTGAACTGTTGTCCATCCTGCGCTGCCCCGTGACGGGGTCACCGCTGGTCCAGGAGGGCGATGAGTTGGTTTCCACCGACGCCGCTGCGGACGGCGTAAAGCTCCGCTACACCATTGAGGACGGCATCCCGTTGCTCCTGCCACCGGAACTGCTGGCCGCTGCCAATGCGGCAACGTCGGGCCAGCACGATTCCAAGGCCTGACGCGCCTTCTTCCACATCCGCACGGTACCCCTAAGGACTTTCATGACTTTTGACTTCAAAGTGGCTGACATCACTCTTGCCGAGGCCGGCCGCCACCAGATCCGTCTAGCCGAGCACGAAATGCCGGGCCTTATGTCGCTCCGCGCGGAGTTCGGTGCCTCCCAGCCACTCAAGGGCGCAAGGATCGCCGGTTCCCTCCACATGACGGTCCAGACCGCGGTGCTCATAGAAACCCTCACGGCCCTGGGCGCGGAAGTTCGCTGGGCCTCCTGCAACATCTTCTCCACCCAGGACGAAGCCGCGGCCGCCGTCGTGGTTGGTAAGGGCACCCCCGAGGACCCGCAGGGCGTCCCGGTTTTCGCTTGGAAGGGCGAAACCCTTGAGGAGTACTGGTGGACTGCCGAGCAGATCCTCACCTGGCCCGGCGCTGACGCCAACCCGGAGTTGGGTCCCAACATGATTCTCGACGACGGCGGCGACGCCACGCTGCTGCTGCACAAGGGCGTCGACTTCGAAGCTGCAGGTGCCGTCCCCACTGCCGCTGAAGATGATCCGGAGGAATACGTCCTCATCCTGGATCTTCTGCGCAGGACCCTTGCCGCTGATCCGCAGAAGTGGACCCGCCTGGCAGCCCGTATTGAGGGCGTCACCGAGGAAACCACCACCGGTGTGCACCGCCTCTACCAGCTCGCGGAGCAGGGCAAGCTGCTGTTCCCGGCCATCAACGTCAACGACTCCGTCACCAAGAGCAAATTCGATAACAAGTACGGGATCCGTCACTCCCTGCCGGACGGCATCAACAGGGCTACGGACGTCCTCATGGGCGGCAAGGTTGCGGTTGTCTGCGGCTATGGCGACGTCGGCAAGGGCGCCGCCGAGGCGTTGCGCGGCCAGGGTTCCCGGGTCATTGTCACAGAGATTGATCCCATTTGTGCCCTCCAGGCTGCGATGGACGGCTACCAGGTGGCCAAGCTGGAGACGGTGCTCGCCCAGGGTGACATCTTCATCACCACCACGGGCAACAAGGACGTCATCATGGCCGAGCACATGCTGGGCATGAAGAACAAGGCAATCGTTGGAAACATCGGCCACTTCGACAACGAGATCGACATCGCCGGGCTGGCAAAGATTCCGGGCGTCAAGAAGGTTGAGATCAAGCCGCAGGTCCACGAATGGGTGTTCGGGGCAGGCACTGATTCGGAGCGTTCCATCATTGTGCTGTCCGAGGGTAGGTTGCTTAACCTTGGCAATGCCACTGGCCACCCGTCGTTCGTGATGAGTAACTCCTTCGCCAACCAGACCATTGCGCAGATTGAACTCTGGACGAAGAAGGACCAGCCGGCCGGAGAGCGCGAGTACCAGAATCAGGTCTACGTCCTCCCCAAGATCCTGGATGAGAAGGTTGCGCGACTCCACCTGGATGCTCTGGGCGTGGAGCTGACCGAACTGAGCAAGGATCAGGCCGACTACCTCGATCTTGATGTTGCAGGGCCTTACAAGCCGGAGCATTACCGCTACTAGGCAGCACCCATCGCCGAAGCCGGTGATACCCAAATCGATGGCGAAAGGCCGGGCACGCGACCAGCGTGTCCGGCCTTTCGGCTAGAATTGGGTGTTCAGTAGTGCTTGCGGGGGACAGGATGACGGGAACCATGACGGAAGTCGCCACACGGAAAAAGGGTAAGATCCTTGCCATTGTTGGAGTCTGCGCAGCTATTGTGGTGGGCGGAATTGGCGTGGTCACGGTACCCGGACTGCTGGCCGGATCTCCCCAGGAAACGGCCGTTGCACCGTCGCCTGCCCCCACTGTGGAGGCCAAGCCCGTGGAGTTGGGCATCACCCCCCTGGATGGGGCTGTGGAGTGGAATCCCGTTGTTGGCCCCCAGATCAAAGCAGTCAACGGCAAGCTGAAGGACGTGGTGCTGGCGCCGGTTAGCGGCGGGGCACCTGTGCAAGGCAAGACCAGCCCTGATGGCAGCACCTGGACCACTCTGGAAGTCCTGAAGTTCAAAACCCAATACAACTACTCCTTCACCGTGGTTGATACTGCGGGGAAAGAGACCAAAAAGTCACAGACCTTCACCACTGTTTCCGCAGCTTACGAGGCCGACGCGTCCATCTACCCCCGCAACGGCACCACGGCTGGCTCCGGGCAGCCTATTGAAATCAACTTCAGCGAGCCCGTAGTGGACAAAGCGGCCATGGAAAAGCGGGTTGCCATTACCGTCTCATCCGGTCAGCCTGTGGCCTGGCACTGGTACTCAGACAAGAAAGTCAGGATCCGTCCGGAGGCCTTCTGGGCTTCAGGCACCACCGTCACCGTGGACATGAAACTCCTGGGCGTCGATTTCGGTAATAACATGATCGGCAACGCGGACGTCGTCTCAACGTTCACTACGGGCCCGCAGCGTGTGGCCGTAGTAGACGACAAAACCAAGACCATGAACGTGTACTCCGACGGCCAGCTGGTCCACACCGCCCCCGTCTCACTGGGCGGGGAAGACTGGCTTTCGCCCACCGGCTACGCGGTCATCATGGAGCAAGAACGCCACTCCAACTTCAACGCCGGCACCATCGGCCTGAAGCCTGGAGACAAGGGATACTACCCGCCGCTCGTGGTTGAATACGCCAACCGCCTGACGTGGTCCGGTGTCTACGTTCACCAGGCTCTCGAAGCCGCGTGGAGCTCTATTGGTGTGGCCAACGTATCGCACGGCTGCGTCGGTCTGTTGCCTGCGGACGCTGCATGGTTCTTCAACAACATGAAGACCGGGGACGTCGTTCAGATCCTCAACACCGGAGCACCGGCAGTGGAACCGCTGGAAGGCTTTGGAGACTGGAACATACCCTGGGCGAGCTACGCTCAACGCTAGTACAGCTGTTAACATCATTGCAGTGATTCTTTCCTGCGCGCTTTGACCCATTTCTCCAGCGCTGACGGTTCGTCGGCCCTGCTCTTTGCGCTGCCCTCCATGGTGATTGCGGGTGTCCCCCTAGGGAACCCGTTGATGGGTTCCCCGGCTCCTTCCACCGGACCTATTCTCTTCACCTGGAGTATGCATGAGACTTTCACCAAACCTCACCCCGGACTGCGGCAACTGCTTCGCCCTGTGCTGTACCGCGCTCGGATTTGCCCGGTCGGCTGACTTTGCGATCGACAAACCTGCCGCTTCGCCGTGCCCGAACATGGCGGACGACTTTTCCTGCACCATTCACCAACGCTTACGGCCCCGGGGCTTCCGCGGCTGCACGGTCTTTGATTGTTTCGGTGCCGGCCAAGTGGTCTCCCAACACACTTTCGCCGGGTCCAGTTGGACACAGGATCCCTCATCCATGTCCTCGATGTTCGCGGTGTTCAAAGTAGTCAGGCAACTCCACGAGATGCTCTGGTACCTGGCTGAGGCCCGGCAACGGACCTTCGATCCCGAGCTCGCGGCCGCGGCGGACCACCTGTCAGAGGGCGTAGTAGCCGCCGCCCAAGGTGACGCGTCAACGGTCCTTGCCACCGACGTCGAGACACTCCACAGGCAGGTCCGGGCGCTCCTGATGGAGGTCAGCGAAGACGCCCGCGCCTCTTACGGCGCAGAAGACCAGCAAACGCCCGACGGCGGCCTCCAGCCAGGTGCCGACCTGATGGGCGCCAACCTTGCCAACCAGCGCCTCTGCGGATCAGATCTCCGCGGCGCGTACCTGATCGGAGCCAATCTGAGGAAGTCAGACCTCACCGCCGTAGACCTCCTGGGAGCTGACCTTCGCGGAGCACAGCTTCACGGAGCGGACCTCTCCAGCGCGCTCTATGTGACCCAACCGCAGATCAACGCCGCCGAAGGCGACCCCCACACCCTCCTACCCCCAAGACTCACAAAACCGGCTCACTGGTGAGCTAAACGGGGTGGCGGCCGCCCGGCGTCAGCCGGTAGCGGGGCGCTAACTGTCAGTGAACGGCAGTTTCCTGAGTCGCTCGCCTATGGTTGCGTTCCGCTGTTCCGCTTGCCGCAGGCGGATGAGTTCGCGGTTGCGCCGTTCCCCGAGGACTGCGCCTATGTAGTCTTCGGGGATGGTGCCCGCTGGCGGGGGCGGTGCCACGTACCTTGCGAGTTCGGATGCGAGCGATGCCGCCATGTTGACGCGCGAGGCCGGGGCCATGAGATAAGCCTGCTGTACAAAGGTTCCAGCCCGTCGGGCGGTGGCATCCGGTACCCTGCCGATGTCCGCCATGGCCACCCATGATTGAAGATGATGCGGGGCTACGGGCATGATCCGGGGCTTTGAGGGTACTCGTTGCCTGAGGGAGTAGGTGCCTGCAACGATGTCCCCGAGGCGCTTGGATTTGTCGTTGAAGAGTGCCACGCCGATTGCGAGGCCGCCGAAGGTCAGGTAGATCTCCAGGAATCCAAGGAGCCCGCGGATGAGGGCGTGCCGGAAGCGGATGGACCCGCCGTCGTCGCGGACTATTCGTAGCCCTGTTGCGAGCTTTCCCAAGGAACGCCCGCGGGTCAGGGTCTCCACCGTGACGGGGACGATGACCACGGAGAACACAACGCTGCTGAGGATCAGTGCTCGGATGGCGGCGTCGTCAAGGTCCCGGGAGGCTGAGGCGATGAGGATGATCAGGAGTATTGCGAGGACCACCTGGGAGATGACATCCAGGATGAGGCCCAGGGCCCGCGCGGCAAAGGAGGCGGGGCGAAGCTCGAGGACTACTGCCTCGCCTGTGATGATTGAACTCATGCCTGCCCCCAAGTTTTGCCAATTCTGTGGGCGCTGTGATCGCCCGCATCAACGAGTCTAGCGGCGGGGCTGACCGCACGGTGGATACAGGCGCTAGGGTGGTGGCGTGGACATTGATGCCTTCTCGGCCGTACATGAGGACAAATGGTCGCGGCTTCATTTCCTGGCGCACAAGCGCAGGCTGACGGGTGCCGAGGCGGACGAACTTCTGCGCCTTTACCAGACGGTGTCCGGGCATCTTTCCTTGATCCGTTCTGTGGCACCGGAGACGGGATTGTCCGCATCCTTGTCCGCAGCGCTGGCCCAGGCCCGGACGCGTTTCACCGGGGCCCGCTCGAATTTCATGGAGGATCTGGCGCGGTTTTTCGTCATTTCACTTCCTGCGGCGTTTTACCGCATCCGGTGGCTGACCCTGTGGTGCGGGCTCGCCTTTGTCCTGGTGGCGGGTGCTTATGCACTGTGGATTGGCACCTCACCGGAGGCATTGAGGGCTGTGGCCTCCAGTGACGCCAGAGTGCAGCAGTACGTGGAGGAAGACTTCATTGACTACTACTCCGAGAATCCGGCAGCCTCCTTTGCCGGCGCAGTGTGGACCAACAACGCTTGGATCTCAGCTCAGGCCGTGGCTTTCGGCGTTACCGGATTCTGGGTGCCCTTCATCCTGTTCATGAACGCGCAGGGGCTGGGAATCGCTGCGGGACTTTTCCTTGCGACGGGGAAGATGGACATTTTCTTCAGCTACATCCTTCCGCACGGTCTCATGGAACTTACGGCCGTTTTCATCGCCTGTGCTGCGGGGCTCAAGATTTTTTGGGCCATGGTGCGGCCGGGCCCGAGGACGAGGCTGCAGGCCGTGGCTGATGAGGGCCGTTCCCTGATCACCATTGCCTTGGGGCTGGTGCTCGTCCTGCTCGTCTCCGGCATTGTGGAAGGCTTTGTGACCCCGAGTTCCCTGCCCGTATGGGCCAAGATCGCTATCGGCGCCTTGGTGTTAGCAGGCTACTGGGTGTACACGCTGGTCCTGGGCGGGAAGGCCGTCCGCGCGGGCGTCACGGGAGACATGGATGCCAACGACGCCGGGTACCGAAGCATCGCAGCGTAGAGCTTACAGTTGCGTTTCAATCTGGTCGCAGCCGGGGTGGCACCGCGTGTCTCTGTAAGGCCGGGCGGTAGGCTCGAAAGCAGACAAGAGAGCCGGCCGCAAGCAATCGCCGGTGGATGCCTACGGAAGTGAACCCGCTGTGAGCGACAAGAGCCAAAAACCACAAGAACCGGACACGGCCGTCCACGAGGACCCCAACGAACCGGCCTTCGACTGGATGAAGCCAAAAACGTCCGGCGGCGCCACCGAGGCCACTCCTGCAGCCACCACTGGAGCCACCACCGTGGCAGCAAAATCTTCAGCTGATTCAACTGCGACGCCAGCTAAGGGCCAGCCCGGTAGCCGCGCGGACCGCAAAGCTGCTGAAGCTGCCGACGCCGGTACTGAAACCCCGTTGTTCGCGGACACCCTTGCCGAAGCCTCCACCAGCAAGGCGCCGGCGCACTATTCTGAACCGTTGCCGACGTCGGCCCTTCAGGTCCGCCCGCCGGAAGACGAAGTAGCGCGACGGAACGCCGAACGCGAGCAAGCGGCAAAGGTGAAGCCAATAGGGCCTCGGGTTTTTCAGGTGCTGCTGGCCATTTCGTACCCGATCATTCTCCTGGTGCTCGCCGTCCGGGCAGTCACCAGTCCGTTGTTCCTGTGGGTGGAGTACAACCGTCCGGGTTTCCCCGGCGACGGATACGGCTTCAGCACTGACGACCGAATGACGTACGGCTCGTACGCTGTGGACTACCTCAGTAACTGGGCCGGCCCCCGGTATCTGGGAGGCTTGGTTAATCAGGACGGGGAGAAGCTCTTCACGGACAGCGAAGTTTCCCATATGGCCGACGTGAAGCTGGTCATCCTGTCCTCCTTCGGGGCAGGGCTCCTGCTCATCATCCTCAGCATCATCGCCATCCTGTATTTGCGTAAGCGGAGCAATGGCGGGATCCGTCGAGGTCTCTTTGCCGGATCCATTGTCACGCTGGTCATCATCATTGGTCTAGCTGTCCTGGCCGCCCTGAGCTGGCAGCAGTTCTTCACGGAATTCCACCGGATTTTCTTTGCCAACGGAACATGGACCTTCGCGCTGGAAGACACCCTCATCCGGCTTTTCCCGGGCCAGTTCTGGATTGACGCGGGCATTGTGATCGGCGCTCTGGTATTCCTGGCGGCTACGGTCACGTTCATCCTGACATGGCCCACCAAGCGGCGCCGCGGCGTTGCGGACAAGCAGGAGGCCGCGGACGAGGCTGAACCTTCCGCGCGGGAAGCAGACGAGGAGTCGGAGTCGTCTGGCCTTCGCCAGGAAGTCTCGGAATCCCGCCGTTAGGGGCCAGCTAAACGGACACTAAGCCGCCAATTTCCGGTTTGCATTCGTTCGGGATTATCGAGTCCCTACGAAAGCCGTCTTGAACCTGAAGTGACGAAGGCGGAATCCTGCCGAATAGACCGGTGACGTAGCCGGAATCGTAAGGAGGGACAGGGCAGCCAGCATAGCTACTTGGAAGCTCCAGATCCCTAGGAACAGCGCGATTCCTGCATGGAGCGAACCGCCCAGAGCGAACCAGGCGAGGCGGAACTTGTCGGGGGTCAGCAACGTAACGGCGAGCATCAATTCGATCAGGAGTGCGCCCCACGACATGCCAAGGGATACCACGGGATTGTCCGTCAGCAGGCCGAAAGCGTCCTTTAGGGCTCCCGAGGGGCCGAAAAAGCCAGATCCGATGTAGTAGAGGGCAGACCCTTCCGCCCACTCGGTTTGGAATATCTTCCCCGTCATTGAATAGAAGTAGAGGATAGAGACCTGCAACTTCAGGGCCAGTAGGGAAACTCCGGCCGTTCCAGCCCGGGATGCCAACAATCGGACTCCTGAACGGGCGCTGCGCCAGTGGTTCATCCTCGGGTCCGTGAGGCAGATAGGAACTAGTAGTAGTGCCAGGTTCGACGTAATTTGGTCGCCGCCGTCCGGAATTGAGATGCCCGTTGCAACGCTGAAGGCTACCCATGCGTGCAGGACACCGGTGAGCTGGGGCAAGACTCCGGAGATCACCAGCAACAGGATAAAGATCCCCAGGACTTTGGATAGACCCAGTTGCTCACGCGGAATGACACAGAACAAGCCCAATGATTCAACGCCGCGGCACAGGGGATAATCGCCCACACCAAGAACCGGCCTGAATAGTGCGTCGTTGCTCGTGAAAACCAACGTCAGCATGGTTCCCACTGCCAAAAGGCTTCGTATAATTCCCAAGAACGGGGACCAGACCAATGGCATTGCTATTCGCGGGATCGCGACGATGGTTGGGAGCCTAACGACCATGACAGTCCACACGCATCTTAACGGCCTTATCGGCCCTATCCCTCAGTAACGTTTGGTGCCTGAATGACCAAGGCACCGGCGTGGTTTGCACAAGCACCACATCACCGCAGACTGTGGGCGAGGCAACAGCATTGGTTACCGCAATCGAGGGTGCGTCACGCAGGAGTTCCACGCATTCCTGAACTACAGGGCTGGAGCAATCCATCCAATTTCCGGCCTCGGATCCGCTGGATATCAAAGCGACCTCAACGCCTTGGGCGCGACCTTCCCTGCTAACACCAAAGAGATTCTCGACGCGGGTGGTTGGGAGTCGGCTGAGCGACTCCAAAGAGCCACTGGCATCCTCGCGGTAAGGAGCAACGGAAGGATCGCGGGGCGACTTGGAGAAAAAGGCCCACCCCTGAGGCATAGCTGACACGGCGTTCGGTTTTATTTGGTCCAGGTAGGGCAGAGTCAGGATCGTTGACGGTATGGACGAAAAGATGGAGTATGCTCCCAGAAGCAGAAGGCCGGCCGTCGGGGCCAGCAGATGAATTGGTAGGACGTATGGTCCCGTCGAGGGTGTCCGGCCAGTAGCGGGGACACCCTCAACGGTTTGTTCGCAGGTCATCAATCGCGGCCGGATCAGTCCTGCGCAAGAGCGGCAGTGAATTGGGAGATGCTGTTCTCACTCTCCAGCTGCGAACCCGTGGTTGCGCTTGAGGGCCAGAAAGCGACCTTGGCGTACACCACGACGACGGCTGCAGCGGCAACAGCAACGTTGACACCGACAGCGTAGTTGACCGCCGCAGCGACATCCCACACAGCTGCGGCCCAAATGAAGACGGGTACGGCCGCCAACGGATTCGCGGTGTCTGACTTTGCCAATGCCGTAACCTGCTGTGGCTCGGACTTCAGGAGGTCCGTCATGACCTTCTGGACTTGCTTGAATTTTGCATCAACCCGCAGGACGTCCCCACTGATCAGGGCTGCGTGGAAGGTTCCGAAGAATTTGGGATTCTTGGCTTCGATAGCAGCCACAACCGCGTCCGCTGCCAGATCCTGTCCCTCTTGGCTCGACGCGGTCTGTGTGAAGGACACGTAGGAGTCGTCGGCCAGCTTCTCCCGAACCTCAGCTACCTGCGGTCCCACGCCAAAGTAGATGGCCTTGAAGAGCGCTTTGCCCTCGGACGTAGCATCCTTCACTATATGGCGCGTGACGGCGTGGGTTTCTGGGGGTGCTGCTGTTGCGACCCCGTTTGTGCCTAGGGCGAGGGCTGCGCTCAGTGCCACAGCTCCTGCTGACAATGGCCAAGTTCGATTCGACAATTGCTTCTCCTCTTTAGTTGCTTACTTCGGTTAGAACAGCAATGAGCTCGTCGGGACGGTCCGTGCTGGCGATGAAGGTTTTGCCGGACTTCGTCTCGATATTGACCTCGGGACCGCCCACGAGATAACCGACCACGCCGGGTCCCATATATCGGATTCCGTAGCCGCTGGGACCGGCCGTTTTATCAGTGGTCACAATTGCAATTCCTGCCCTTGGTAGGGTGCGTTTGACGATGTCGCAGAAGGTGATCACGACGTTTTGGAGATCGACTTTCACCGTCACCGTCATGAAGCCGATAAATGATCCCAGCGGAAAGAAGATGATCGGAAGGACGAGTAAGTCGACGCGTTGCTGAGCCATTGACAGGGCTACGAAAAGCATGCCGACCGCTATGATCGTGAGCCCGATGTAACGAGGCAGCAGTGTTGCCCGCACCCGGGAGTAGTAGAGTGCCCGAGCCGGCCCAGCCGATGGATCTGACATGAGTTCCCCTTTGAACGTTGGTTCGTGAGGAAACGTTACGGGGACAACAACGCCACCTAGAGGGGAATCGGTCCAACTAGGTGGTGATTGGCGCCGAATTAGGTGCTGAGTTGGAAGGACTAGGTGGTGATCCGGAGCAGCCTAGGTGGTGCGCTACTTCTCGTACAGCTTCTCCACTGCCGTCGAGAAGTCGCTGAGCACCGCAGCCCGCTTCAGTTTGAGCGAGGGCGTCAGGTGCCCGGACTCGACGCTGAGCTCCGCCGTGATGAAGGCGAACTTCTTAATGGATTCAGCAGCTGAGACGAGTTTGTTGGCCTCGTCCACTGCAGACTGAACCGCTGCCTTCACCCGGTCATCAGCGGCGGCTTCGTCGGGGGACATGGCTGCCACCTTGTTCTCCGCGCACCAGTCAGCAATCCCTTCAGGGTCCAGGCCAAGCAATGCTGCGACGAACGGCCGGCCATCGCCCACCACCACGGCCTGCCCCACCAAGGGGTGTTCGCGCAGTTTCTCCTCCAGCGGAGCCGGCGCCACATTCTTTCCTCCGGCGGTCACTAAGAGGTCCTTTTTGCGTCCGGTGATGGTCAGAAAGCCGTCGGCGTCGAGTTCGCCCAGATCTCCCGTGCGGAAGAACCCGTCAACGAAGGCAGCCCGGGTGGCCTCGTCATTGTTGTGATAGCCCTTGAAGACACCAATGCCCTTGACCAGCACCTCCCCGTCCCGGGCCACCCTGATGGTGGTCCCCGGAAGCGGAATCCCCACGGTCCCGATCCGGGACATAGCGGGTGTGTTGACCGTGCAGGGCGCAGTAGTCTCCGTCAACCCATAGCCCTCAAGAACCGGAACACCGGCTCCATGGAAGAAGTGGTTGTCCCGCAGGCTCAGGGGACTGGCACCGGAAACTGTGTAACCTACATTGCCGCCGAACAGCTCCCTCACCTTGGGGTAGAGGAGTTTGTTGAACAACGAATGCTTCATGCCCAGAAGCCAACCCGGCCCCTGCCCCTCGCCACGGGCGGCGAGGTCCACCGCCGTCGAATACTCAACCGCGGTGGCGGACGCTGCCGAGAAGAGCGCGGATTTTCCGCTCATGGCCGCTTTGTGGCTGGCGCCGGCGTAGACCTTCTCGAAAATGCGCGGTACGGCGAGCAGGAAAGTGGGCTTGAAGGATCCCAGGTCTGCCATCAGTCCATTGGCGCCGGCGCTGTGTCCCAGAGTAATGCCGGCAGTGAGGCAGACTACCTGGACTGCGCGGGCGAGGACGTGCGCCAAGGGCAGGAACATCAATGTCCGCGCGCCTTGCTGCATGAGGAGCTCGGGGAGGAACGGGATGACGTTTCGCGCCACGAGGACAAAGTTTCCGTGGGTGATTTCGCAGCCCTTGGGCTTGCCCGTTGTTCCGGAGGTGTAGACGATGGAGGCGACACTGGCCAGGTTCGCTGCGCTGCGCTGGCGCTCCAGTTCGTTGTCCATGACGCCGATCCCGACGGCGGAGACGCTGGTCAGGTTGGGTGCGTCGCCGTCGTGCTCCATCCGAATGATGGCCACGGGGTCCTCGCCCAGGACGGCAGAGCGCTCCACCAGTGTATGGACGAGATCTGCTTTGGCGGCGTCCTCCACAAAGATGCGTCGGGCTCCGGAATCGGCCAGGATCCACTCGATCTGGCTTGCCGACGACGTCTCATAAATGGGCACCGTGACTCCGCCGGCCATCCAGATGGCGAAGTCCACCAAAGTCCATTCAAAGCTTGAGCGGGACAACACCGCCACAGGATCTCCAGGGTTGAGTCCTCCTGCGATCAGGCCTTTGGCCAGGGCGGTAACATCGCCAAGGAACCTCGCAGCGGAGACGTTCAACCAACCGTTCGCAGTGTTATGCGCGTACAGGTTTCCGAACGGATCCTTATGGCAGCGT
>Ga0247742_10001367_pt1 | contig 17241 bp, 12 predicted proteins | sample UWRJL208509C2_FD_180944 | JGI IMG/M metagenome (GOLD analysis project Ga0247742, IMG submission 180944) | Plant litter microbial communities from Arlington Agricultural Research Station in Wisconsin, United States - UWRJ-L208-509C-2 | ecosystem: Environmental > Terrestrial > Plant litter >...
CCAGAAAAAGAACCGGTAGATCTGCGGCGCCGGGTCGTCCATCGAGGCGAAAAAGCTGCAGGCCACCGCCGCCAGGATCACTGCACTGCCGCCGTCGGTCCAGCCGAGCAGGATCCACAGCACCGAGGCGACGATGATCGCGGTGACCGTGGAAAACGCCGAGTAGAACATCAGGCCACGGTCGAGAAACGGCGTGAGCCGGCCCAGGCGCCAGTGGCGGTAGACGGCGCGCCAGGTGTCCTGGCTTTCGCACTGGATGGCGGCTTGCAGGCTGCGGCAGTCCTGCCACAGGTCGATCCATTCACCGAGGCGATACAGCGCATTGGAAAACAGCAGCGTGTGGCGGTCGTCCAGGGCTTCGCTTTCGGGTTGCAGGGCGTCGAGTTGGTCACGCAGGGCACGCCAGGCTTCGAGCGGCGCAGCGTGCGTGGTGCTTTCCAGCCATTGCCGGGAGGCTTCCAGTATCGGCGTGATGCGCTCGAGAAACTCCGGCGCGCGATGCTCCAGGGCATACAGGGCATCGTCGAGGGCATCCACCACCGGCAACAGGTGGATCATGCGCCCGCGCAATTCCTTGGTGTTGCGCACCGTCTGCGGCCGCGCGCCTTCGTGAGGCAACTGGCCGATCATCAATTCCAGGGTGTTGAAGGTGGCGACCATGCCGCCACGCAAGGTGCTGACCTCTTCCGGCTGCACATTGCGGCTGAGGAAACGCAGGCTGTAGACCTGCGCATCGGCAAACCACTTGGCCACCGAGCCGTCGAACACCGGCATCAGGCGACGCGGCCAGAACATCGCACCGACCACCGCCGCGACCGCGATGCCCAGGAAGATTTCTTCCGTGCGCGCCTCGGCCACATCCCACACGGCCAGCGGATTATCCACCACCGGCAGGGCGATCAGCGGCAAGGTGTAGCCAGCCAGCATCAAGGCGTAGTTATTGGCGGTGCGCAGGTGCATGGAGAGGAACAGCAGAATCCCGGTCCACAGCGCGATCACCACCACCAGCACGTAGGGCGACTGCACGAACATCGGCACAAAAACCACCGCCGCCGCCGCGCCCATGAACGTGCCGATGGCGCGGTAGAGGGCCTTGGAGCTGGTGGGCCCGACAAACGGGCTGGAGACGATATACACCGTGGCCATCGCCCAATACGGGCGCGGCATCTGCATGAGCATGGCGATATACAGGGCGATCATCGACGCCGCAAAGGTGCGCACGCCGTAGAACCAGTCGCGGGCCGGTGGAAAACCGGTAAAAAATCCGTTCAAAGTGTCGCCGCCTCAAAGGCACGCAATACCCGCAGGGCCGCTTCCAGGTCGTTCGCAGCGATGTCCGCCAGCACGTCCTTGCGCAGGCGCACCAGTTGTTCTTCAACCGCTTGCACCAGCTCGCGCCCACGCTCGGTGAGGCTCAAGGCCTTGGCCCGGCGGTCGTGGACATCTTCGGTGCGGCACACGTAGCCGCCGCTGCACAACTGGTCGAGCAGGCGCACCAGCGACGGGCTTTCCATGCCGGAGGCCTGGGCCACCTTGACCTGATGCACACCGTCGCCCAAGCGGCCGATCATCAACAACGGCACGGCGCAAGCTTCGGAAATGCCATAGCTCACCAGCGTGGTCTGGCAGATTTTGCGCCAGTTGCGGGCGCCCACCACCATGCTGCTGCTGAGGTTCATCTGGAGTTGTTCGAGGGTCTGGGACACTGAATAATTCGCATACAGTTAGTTTGCTAACTATCAATATGGTGGATGGATCCAGAGCCGTCAAGTTTTGAAACAATTTGCCGGATGGGTGGTGGACACGCAGGGGTAAGTAAAGCGGGATTCGGCGCCGGCGCTGGATTTTCAGCGGGGAATGCTACTTGGCAGCACTTCTGTGGGAGAGGGCTTGCTCCCACGTGCAGATCAGTGATGGATTCAAAGCGACTGAGGCACAGGGCGCCTAGTCCCCTCGACCACCGCGCAACATCAGGTTCAACTCATCCACCACTTCAGCCCAATCCGCATCCTCCAGAATCTCCTCGCGCAGAAACGCGCGCTGACTCTCTGACCAGAAAAACGCCTCCGCCAGGCTCAAATCCGGCTTGAGCGGCGAATGCACCGCCACAAACTGCTCGATACTCACCGGGTCATCCGGCAACCCCAGTTGTTTGAACAGTGACGGCAAGCTGTGCACGGGCGATTCCATGATGGGCTCCTGCTGGAAGTGGTTTAACCGAGTCTAGCGGCAGCCCTCGGGTTGCGCCGTCGGCACGTTGCACAACACAAACAGACGCGCCCTCGCGCCGCCGCCGTCCTGACGACTCAGCTCGCGCCAACCCTCGGGCAGCGGGGCGAAGTCATCCGGCGCCTCATTGCTGCTGATCAGCCACACGCGACGGCTTTCGACAGGCAGCGCCGATAGACGGTCGAGGTAGATGCGCCCGCCGTCCTGGTCCACCAGGGTGCCGAAGCCGTAGGCGTTCGGCCGGGTGGGCGTGCCGTCGGGCTTGGGCGGGGTGTAGAGCTGCAATTGCGCGTCGGTCTGGTCGTAATACACGTAGCTGAGGTACCACATCATATCGCTGAGGACGATGCGGTCACCTTCCTGGTAGTTGCGGTTGACGAACTCCACCGGCACGTTGAATTGGTCGTGCTCATCCACCTTGAAGTTGTTTTTGAGGCCCACCAACTCCACGCCGACAAACAGCACGAACAGCGCCGCCCCCAGCAGTGAAAAACGCGCGGGCAGGCGGTCGATGGCCAACGCCACGAGCATCGGCAAGGCCAGGGCATAGGCGGTGAGATAGCGCTCGATAAACACCGGGGAGATGAACGACACCCCATACACCAGCAACAGCGGCAGCAGCAGAAACAGCGCCAGCAGGCAGGCCGGGCGGTAGCGTTCACGGTCATGCACGGCGGTGATCACCACCACGGCAACCAGCAGCAGCGGGTACAGCCAGAACAGCAGGGGCCAGAAACCGCCGCCTTCATCCTGCAGCACGAACTGCCAGATCATCGACGGCAGGGAGAACAGGTTGACTGGGTCTTCCCAGCCAATATCACCGCCGACTTTGAGTTGGTCGACGTGCTGGACCAAATCCCACAGGTTCGGCAACCACGGCAGGTACAGCAACACAATCACGGCGTTGGTCACCCACCAGGCCGGGCGCGCGAGCAAGTGCTGGCCGCGCGGTTGCGTGCGCCACAGCACACCGAGGTAGGTCCAATGCACCAACACGCACAGTGCAGTGAAGTAATGGGTGTAGAAGCCGGCAGTCATCAACAGCACATACACCGCCAGGTAACGCGTGCGCTCGGGTTGGCGCACCCAGTACACCAGCGCCAGCGTGGCAGCCAGCAGCCACACACCCAGCAACGAATACATGCGCACTTCCTGGCTGTAGCGCACTGCCGTGGGCAGCAGCGCCAGCAGGATCCCCGCCAGCACCGCGGCACGCCGGGTGGACAGTTGCCGCGTCAGCCAGATCCCCAGGCCCACGGCGATCACGCCGGGGATCGCACTCATGCCGCGAATCGACAGGATGCTGTCACCGAACAGTTCGATCCAGCCGCGCAGCAGGAAAAAGTACAGCGGCGGATGCACATCGTGGGCCGCGTGAAACCACAGGTCGGCCGCCGCGTACTCGCTGAGCAGCAGGCTGGAACCTTCATCGCCCCAGATCGCCGCCGAGGTCAGGCCATAAAAACGCAGGCCCATGGCCAGGGCCAGGATCGGCACCCACCACAATCGGCTGAGCCAACCGGCACCTTCCCACGTGAGTCGATTGAATGCGGGCAACGTCCCGACCTTTTCGTTTTGCTCTACCACAGACCGACGCACCTCGATTTCCCTACTACTGCCCTGATTGCCTCAGTGCAAACACCGCCACTCTAGGACAAAAGCCCCCGGTTCGCTTCTGGAATCGGACAAATCAGCAATTTGTGTAGGGCTTCACCGAAGCACCCGCAGGAACAGGCTATTATTGGCGCCCTCCAAGGACTCAGGATCAAGGACACGTCATGCGCATCGGTTTTCTGTCACCCCTGGCACTGGCACTGCTCGCCGGTATTTCCCAGCCGGCACTCGCCAGCTCCGACGACTCGTGCTACCCCGACTGGCGGGTCTCGCATGACAGCCTCGATGCGTGCAGCAACCAGCCCTTTCTCAGCCCCGGCAACGACAGTCGCGTGAACCTGCGCTTGCTGCTGGCCGACAAAAAGGCCGCGCCCCTGGCGCCGAATGCCCTGAGCGAGGACGACCTGTCCCAAGGATTCGGCCCGGTGCCGTTCCCGGCATACCGCCTCGTACCGATTCCCGCTGCGGACGAAGCGTCCGACAACCCGCCGGGCAACTCGCGTACAGACGAACTCGAGACGTTGCTGCAACCCCTGGGCATCCCGCGCGGCGACGTCACGCCCGCCGGTGACGCCTTCCTCAACGGCGAAGGCAGCCGTTGCCGCAGCAACAACGAGGACAGCGCCACCGCGTTTATCCGCCAGGTGATCAAGGCCGACATGCCGCCGGCCGAGCGCGACCTGCTGATCAAGGCGCGCCTGCAGTTGCTCGGCACCTGCACCTGGGAGGGCCAGGTGCTCGACGCGCAGCAAACCTCGTCACCCAATGCACAGCTGCTGCGCACTTACCTGCAGGCCGCCGCCGACTTCTACAGCGGACGCTTCAGCGATGCCGAACGGGGTTTTGCCGCCGCCAGCAGCAGCGAGCTGCCATGGCTCAAGGAAACCGCGCTGTACATGACCGCGCGCGCGTCGCTCAATCAGGCGCAGGCCGAGGCGTTCGACCAATACGACATGCCGCAGCTCGACCATGTGGATAAGTCCGCGCTGGGCGATGCCGAAGCGGGCTTCCTCGGCTACCTGAAAACTTATCCACAGGGCGCTTATGTGGCCTCTGCCCATGGCCTGCTGCGCCGGGTGCATTGGCTGGCGAACGATGACGACAAGCTCGCCGCCGACTTTGCCTGGCAACTCACCGACGCCAGCGACGCCCAGCGCAATGTGTCGGTGGACGAACTGGTGGAGGAAGCCGACCTCAAGTTGCTGATAGGCAGCAGTCGCCTCGGCGACCCGATGCTGCAGGCGGTCAGGGACCTGATGCTGATGCGCACCCAAAACCCGCCGCGCTTGAGCCGCGAAGATCTCGACAAGCAGAAAGCCACATTTGCCAACGAGCCGGCCCTGTTCGACTACCTGCAGGCGGTGTACGCCTTGTACGTGGAACATCAACCCGAAAATGCCTTGAAGCACCTGCCCCGGGACGTGCCGTCAAACCTGGATTACTTTGCCTTCAGCCAGCAGACCCTGCGCGCCCTGGCGCTGGAAGCCCAGCAAGACTGGAAAGGCGCCGAGGCGCTCTGGCTGCAACTGCTGCCGCTGGCCAAGCAACCACTGCAACGCGATCAGCTGGAACTGGCCCTGGCCATGAACTACGAGCGCAGCGGCCAGTTGGCCAAGGTGTTTGCGGCCGACTCGCCGATCAGCGCCAAGCAGGTGCGCTACATCCTGCTGCGCAACGTCGCCGGGCCTGAGTTGCTGCGTCAGCAAATTGCCCAGGCCAGCGACCCGCTGGAGCGCCAGACCGCGCAATTCGTGCTGCTCTACAAAGACCTGCTGCACGGCCAGTTCGCGACCTTCGCCGAGGACTTCAAGCAACTGCCCGCCCAGGCGCCGGAAGACAAGCTGGGCACCAGCCTGGGCTACGTCTACAGCGCCAGCCAGAGCTTGAAACTGTTCCAATGGAACGGCGACAAAGCCGAATCCGGCTATGCCTGCCCGAGCATTTTGCACACCGCCGGGATGCTTCAAGCCGACGCGAAAAACCCTCAGGGCCTGAACTGCTTCGGTGAGTTCATCCTGCGTAACGGCCTCGACGGCATGCCGCTTGAGCAAGCGCGCGCCGCCGGTAGCCTGGGCAGCACTGCATCGGACTTCAAGGGTGAAACCTTCTCGCGACTGGACGGTTACAAGCTCGTCATCGGCAATCCCAAGGCGCCGAAGAATGACAAGGCCTACGCACTGTTCCGTGCCATCAACTGCTACGCGCCCGCCGGCTACAACAGCTGCGGCGGCCAGGACGTCGAGCCGGCCGTGCGCAAGGCCTGGTTCCGCCAGCTCAAGAGCGGATTTGCCGACACCCAGTGGGGCAAGTCGCTGCAGTACTACTGGTGAAGCACCTGTGGCTCGGCTTGCTGTTGCTGGCAAGCCCGGCCTTCGGCGCCGTCGACGCGGGTGACTATGACGCCTTCTGGCTGTGGAGCGGCGTCGCACCGCAGCCGGTGCTCAAGCAGGCCAAGACCCTGTACATCCTCCAGGGCCAGATCAACGCTACACGCCGCGCCCCGCAGCGCGGTGTGCAACTGATCGCCCAGGGCATCAGCGTGCCGCGCCTGAGCCGCGGTGAAGTCTGGGTGGTGTATCGCGCCCATACCCTGCACTGGCCGGAGCGCGTCTACACCCAACTGCTCGGCCAGGTGCAACGTTGGCGCGACGCGGGCAACCCGGTGGTCGGCATCCAGATCGACTTCGACGCCCGCACCCAATACCTGCACGAATACGCCGACTTCCTGCGCGACCTGCGCCAACGCCTGCCGGCCGACCTGCGCCTGAGCATCACCGGCCTGATGGACTGGAGCAGCAACGCCGACCCCGCCGCCATCGCCCAGCTCAAGGGCGTGGTGGACGAGGTGGTGGTGCAGACCTATCAAGGGCGCCAGAGCATCCCGGACTACGCGGCATACCTGCCCCGCATGAATCGGCTGGGGCTGCCGTTCAAGATCGGGCTGATCCAGGGTGGGGAGTGGGATGAGCCTGGGTATTTGCAGGGGAGTGAGTGGTTCAGAGGGTATGTGGTGTTTCTACGGAACCCGTGAAAGGCACAAAACTGTAGGGGCCCGGCTTGCCGGCGATGGCGGCCTGAAGAGCTGAGGTGCTTTCAGACCTTATCGCCGGCAAGCCGGGCTCCTAAAGGTTCAGGGGGTCACCAGTCATACGTCAGGCTTGAGACCACCGTGCGCCCTGCTCCGTAGTAGCAATCCAGGTCGCTGGTGCACTGCGACACATAGGTCTTGTTGGTGAGGTTCTGCACGTTCATCGCCAGTTTCACGCCCTTGAGCTTGAGCGGTGAGACGCCCAGGTCGTAACTCAGGCTCGCGTCGTAGACGCTGTACGACGGTACGCTGAACGCGCCTTCGAAGTAGTCGCCCAGGCTTTGGCGCGCATAGCGAACGCCCAGTCCGGCGCCGAAGCCGGCCAGCGGCGTATCGCCCAGCACGGTGTAGTTGACCCACATCGAGGCAGTGAGCGGCGAGATCCCGGCAGGATGGCGGCCTTCACGGCCTTCTTCATCCTTGGTGTACTTGATGTCGTTGCGCGAGGCCGAGGCGATGACTTCCCAGGCATCGCTGAGGGCCGCCTTGGCTTCCAGCTCCACACCGCGCGAGCGCATGGCGCCGCTCTGGGTGCTGAAGGTCTCGGTGGGGTTGGTGGTGATCACGTTTTCCTGGTCCAGCTGATACACCGACACCTGCACAAAACTCTTCTGGCCCGGCGGCTGGTACTTCATGCCGACTTCATATTGCTTGCCGGTGGAGGGGTCGAACGGTTTGCGCTGGGCGTCGGTACCGGTCAGCGGCAGGAACGACTCCGAGTAGCTGACAAAAGGCGCCAAGCCGTTATCGAACAGATACACCAGGCCCGCGCGGCCGGTGAAGGCTTCGTCCTTGCTGGCAAAACGTGTGCCTTGCAGCGGTTCCTTGTTCACCACGCTGGCCCAGTCATAGCGACCACCGAGCACCACGGCCCACTTATCCAGTTTGATCTGGTCCTGCACGTACAGCCCGGTCTGGCTCAGGGTGCGGTCCCAACGATACGGCTGGCCGAAATCCAGGCGTTGGCCGTAGACCGGCTTGAACAGGTCGATCACCGGCGGATTGCGGTCATACCGGCCATGGAACAGGGAGCCGGAGTGGTAGTAATCCAGGCCGATGATCAGGGTGTGGGCCAACGCGCCCGTGTCGAATTCGGCCTGGGCAATGCTGTCCACGCCAAACACTTTATTGTTCTGCGCCCAGTCCACGCCGAAGCGTTGCAGGTAGCGTTGGTCCTGCACGCCGGTGGCCGGATTGGCGACGAAACGGTAGCCGTGCAACGGCGCGGTGTAGCGGTCATCCACCTCGGCGTAGCGCGCGTTTTGCTTGAGGGTCCAGGTCTCGTTGAGGCGATGGGAAATCTCGTAGCCCAGCGCGTACTGCTCGCGGTTGTACTGGTTGACGCCCGGCTCGCCGAGGAACAGGTCGCGCTTGATCTTGCCATTGGGGTTCGCCCACAAGGTGCCGGACGCCGGCAGGCCTTGGGCTTCGGGCACGCCTTTGTCTTTCTGATACTGGGCGAACAGCGTCACGCGGGTGTCGTCGCTGGGCTGCCAGGTGAGGCTGGGCGCGATGAACTGGCGCTTGTTTTCGACGTAATTGATCTCGTCCTGCCCGTCGTTGGCCAGGCCGGTGAGGCGGTAGAGGAATTGCCCCTGCTCATCCAGCGGGCCGCTGAGGTCGATGGCCGCGCTCTTGTGCTCATAGGTGCCGGCTTGCAGCACCACCTGGTGCACCGGGGTTTCGCTGGGGCGCTTGCTGACCATGTTAACGATACCGCCAGGCTGGTTCTGCCCATACAGCACCGAGGCCGGGCCCTTGAGCACTTCGATGCGCTCCAGGGAGTAGGGCTCGATCTGCAACGCGCCACCCGTGCTGCCGCCGCCGTAGGGCAGGTGCAAACCGTCGAGGTACAAGGGCGTTGGCGTGAAGCCGCGCGAGGTCGGCTCGTCGAACAACTTGACCCGGTCAGCAAAGCCGCCGGCGGTCATGCCTGGGGTGTAGAGCAACGCCTGGGTGACACTCTGGGCACCGCGCGCCTTGATCTCGGCGGCGGTGATCACGTTAATGGTCTGGGGAATTTCCACCAGTGCCGAATCAGTCTTGCTGCCGGACGCGCTGCGCGTGGCGACGATACCGTCCACCGGTCCCCAGGCGCTTTCCTGGGCCTGCTGGCCGCTGATCTGGGTGGCACCGAGCTGCAACGGCCCGCCACCGGAAATCGCCTGCAACGACCACCCGCCCTGGGCCTGCACCGCCACCAGGCCGCTGCCCGCGAGCAACCGCTCCAGGCCCGACCCGACGCCGTAACGCCCCTGCAGGCCGCCACTGCGTTTGCCCTCGGTCAATGTGGCGTCGACCGATAACAAAATGCCCGAGGCACTCGCGAAATGGTTCAAGGCCTGATCGAGACTGCCCGCCGGGATGTTGTAGGCGCGCGTTGCCTCATTGGTGTCTTCGGCGTGAACCTGGATCGGCAGCATCGGCACCGTCGCCAGCAGGCTGACAAACAAGCCACGGCGCAGGGCGCGGGCCAAGGGTTGGATTGGGTGGTGCAGCATTGCAGGACTCCCCGTGAGAACGCTTCTTGATTGGCTTTCAAGAGGTATCCCGAACGGATCGCGCAAACCGACAAGAGCTGAAGAAAAAATAATCAGGCCCGCGCCTTGATGGTCACCCAGTAGCGCGTCACCGACTGTACCTGCACCGGCAGCGAACGCTCCAGGGCCGCGAGGATTGCGTCGGTATCGTCCAGGGGGAAGACGCCGGTGAGCAACAGGCTCGATACCTCCTGGTCACAACGCAACAGGCCGGGGCGGTAACGGCTCAGTTGCGCGACGAACTCGCCCAACGGCTGGCGCTCGGCGATCAGCCGATGCTCGGTCCAACTGCTGGCTGCGGCGCCCACTGGCGGCAGCGCCGAACTGTGCCGCGCATCGAACCACAGGCTGTCGCCGGCATTCATCTGCACCGCCGGGCCATGTCGCGGGGTCACTCGCACGCGGCCTTCGTACAGGTCGACGCGGCTACCCTCGGGCAGTTCACGCACGGCGAAACGAGTGCCCAGCGCCTGCACATCACCGGCAGGCGTTTCGACGATCAGCGGGCGCACCGGGTCGTGGCCGCTGGTCAGCAGGACCTCGCCACGGATCAAGCGAATGCGCCGCTCGCTGGCGCTGAAACGCAGGTCCACCGCGCTGTCGCTGTTCAGGTCCAGGCGCGTGCCGTCGCTGAGGGTGACGTGGCGAATCTCGCCGGTGGGGGTGCGGTAGTCGGCGAAGGTGGCCTGCCAGGGTTCGCTGCGTTGCACCAGGTAGCCGCTGCCGCCGGCCACCAGCAGCAGGCCGAGCAGCTTGAGCGCGGCGCGGCGCTGGGTGTCCGGGGTGTCGCGCAACACCGCGCGGGCGCTGTCGACCGGCACGCCGCCGAGGGTTTGCTGCAGGTGCTGCAAGCGTTGCCAGGCGCGGCGATGCTCCGGATCGGCGGCCTGCCACTGGGCAAACGCTTCGTGCTGCCGGCCCTGCAGCTCACCGCCCCACTGCAGCATCAGCCATTCGCTGGCCTGCTCGACAATGGCCGGGGCGATGGGCGCGTCATGCCTCATTCTGCGTACGCCACCTGGTAGCAGGCGACGATGGCGCGGGTCATGTACTTCTGCACCGAGCTGACGGTCACGCCCAGGCGCTCGGCGATCTGCGCATAGCTCAAGCCTTCGAACTGCGACAGCAGGAATGCACGGCGCACATTATCGGGCATGCGGTCGAGCATGGCGTCGATCCGCATCAGCGTTTCGAGGATCAGCGCGCGGGTCTCCAGCGACGGCGACTCAGGCTCAGGCAAGTGCGCAATGCTTTCCAGGTAGGCGCGCTCGATGCGCAGGCGACGCCATTGGTCGATCACCAGGTTGCGCGCGATCTGTGCCAGGTAGCTGCGGCTTTCCTTGTCACCGGGGAAGCGCCCGGAGACCAGCAGGCGCAGGAAGGTGTCCTGCGCCACGTCAGCGGCATGTTCACGATCGCCCAGGCGCTTGCGCAGCCAGCCTTGCAGCCAGCCGTGATGATCGCGGTACAGGAGGTGAAGCTGTTGCTGGCCGTTGGTCGCGGTGTCCATGAAAAGCTCAGATACACGATTGAGAGCAATTATCATTACACCTTGTTTCGCGGCTGGCAAAAACTCTTTGCGGTTCAGCGCCCGGCAGTTTGCAGCGGATACACCGATTCCCAGCCGCCGCCCAACGCTTTGTACAAGCCGACCATGGCCAGCGACACCCCGGTAGAACTCTCCACCCACTGCTCCTGAGTCGCCAGCAGCGCGCTCTGGACGGTGAGTACGTTGACGAAATCCACCACGCCTTCGACGTACTGCTGTTGTGCCGTGCTCAGGGCGATCTGGTTCTGGCGCACCGCTTCGGCAAGGCTGTCGCGGCGCAGTTGGCTGGCGTTGTACCGGGTCAGTTGGTCGTCGATTTCATGCCAGGCGCGCAGCACCGTCTGCTGGTACGCGAGGGCCGCCTCCTGCTGCTGGGCTTCGCGCAGGTCCAGCATGCCTTGCAGGCGCCCGCCGTTGAACAACGGCAGGCTCAATTGCGGGCCGAAGGCAAACGCGCGCGAGCCCCACGAGCCAAAATCCGACAGCTGCATGGCCTGCGAGCCGAGGCTGCCGGACAAGGTGATGCGCGGGTAAAAATCGCCCTTGGCCACGCCAATACTGGCGGTGGCGGCGTGCAGGCGCGCCTCGGCCTGGCGGATATCCGGACGACGCTCGGCCAGCTCCGACGGCAGGCCGATGGCGACCTGGCGCTGGGTCTGCGGCACGCCAGCGTCCTTGGACAGTTGCGCGTGCAAGGCCTGGGGCGGTTCGCCCATCAACAGGCTCAGGGCGTTGATCAATTGGTCCTGGCGTTGCTGCAGATCCGGCAGGCGCGCTTCGATGGCGGCGACCTGGGCGGCGGCTTCGGCAACGTCCAGGTCGGTGGCCACGCCGTCGGCCAGGCGCAGTTGCGACAGCTTGAGGCTGTGGCGCGCGACGTCGAGGTTTTGCTCGGTGACGGCGCGGGTGTTCTGCACGCCGCGCAGTTGGATGTAGTCCTGGGCGGTCTCGGCAAGCACCGACAACAGCACGGCGCGGCGGTCGTTTTCGGCCACTTGCAGGGTGGCGTCGGCGGCTTCGGTTTCGCGTTTGACGCGGCCCCAGAAATCCAACTCCCACGACGCGGTGAACCCCATGTCCCACTGGTTGAAGGCCGACCGGCCATTTTCGCCGGACGGGTCGCTCAAGCCTTTGCCGCTGTTGCGCTGGCGCAGGTAATCGCCGGTGGCGTTGACGTTGGGATAACGCTCGGCGGTGGTCACCTGGCGCACCGCGCGGCTTTGTTGCAGGCGGCTGCTGGCGAGCTTCAAGTCGAGGTTATCGGTCAGCGCACGGCGTGTGAGCGCCGACAGTTGCGCATCGTGGAACACATCCCACCAGCGCTCCTGCAGCGGGTCGCTGACCGCGCGACTGGCGGCCTGACGGCCCTGCGGCTCGGCCCATTGCGTCACCTGCGGGCTCTGGGGCCGCTGGAAATCCGGGCCGACGGTGCACGCGCTCAGGCTGATCAGGCTCACGGTGAGCCAGGCAAGGTGTCTCATTGCTGGGCCACCTCACGTTGCTGTGCGACAGGCCGGGTGTCGACACTCGCTTCCACGGACATCCCCACGCGCAGGCGCTCGGTGTGGGCCTGGTTGGGCTCGAGCACGATCTTCACCGGAATGCGCTGCACCACCTTGGTGAAGTTGCCGGTGGCGTTGTCCGGCTTGACCGAAGCGAAGGTCACCCCGGTCGCCGGCGCAAGGCTTTCCAGGTGGCCGTTGAGCAACTCGCCGTCGAGGCTGTCGACGCGCACCTGCACGGCCTGGCCGGCGTGCATGTGCGAGAGCTGGGTTTCCTGGAAGTTGGCTACCACGTAGGCCTCGGCCAGCGGCACCACCGCGAGGATCTTGCTGCCCGGCGTCACATAGGCGCCGACCCGTACCGCACGCTCGCCGACCATGCCATCCACTGGCGCGACGATGCGCGTGTAGGACAGCTGATAACTGGCCATTTCCAGCGCCGCCTGGGCGCGCTTGAGCCCACCTTCGGCGGCATCGCGCTGGGCCGTGAGGATTTCCACCTGCTTGCGCTCGGCCGCCAGCACCGCCGTGGCATTGGCCAGGCGTGCGGTGGCCTGGTCGATACGGGTCTTGGCTTGTTGGGCGTTTTGCACGGTGCCTGCGCCGACGCCGGCCAGATGGTTGTAGCGATTCAGTTCGTGCTCGGCGAAGGCCACTTCAGCGCGGTCTGCCGCCACAGTGGCCTGGGCCTGGGCGATCACCGAGCTTTGGCGCTCCAGGGTCGCGCTGGCGTTTTTCAGCTGGGCCTGGGCGACCAGGGTGTCCGCATCGGCCGCTTGGGCGGCGGCGCGAAAATCACGGTCGTCGATCAGCGCCAGCAGTTGGCCGGCCTTGACGCGCTGGTTGTCTTCCACCAGCACCTCCTTGATAAAACCGGCCACGCGCGGCGCGACCAGGGTGAAGTCGGCGGCGACGAAGGCATCGTTGGTGGTCTGGCGCTTGCTGCCCAACACACCGGGCGCCACCAGGTACACCAGCACGCCGACGGCGAACACGGCGATAACGGAGACGGCAATTTTGTCTTTGCGTTTCATGAAAATTCCTTGTGGCTAGGTCGGTGCGCGAGGCGGGAAAATCCGCGTGGGCATCCAGAAAATCAGCAGGATCAACGCCACCGCGACGGCGGCCATGACGTAGTAGAGATCCGAAGAAGTGAGCACCACAGCCTGCTCGTGCAGGCGGTGGGCAAGGCCCGGCGCATCACCCTCGGCCAGCGGCGAGTTGCCCAGGCCGTCGACCAGCATGGTCGAGTGAAAATGCAGGCGCTGGGTCGTCAGCGCATCCAGCACGCCGGTGGCGATCACGGCGGCCAGGCCTTTGACGGTGTTGAACCAGGCCGAGGCGAACGGCCCGTCCGCCGGCTGGATACTGCCGGTGGATAGCATCAGCAGCGGCAGCACGGCCATGGGTTGCCCGAAAATCTGCAGCAGGTACAAGCCGTAGAAATCGTCGCGAATCCACTCCGACGTGAGGTGTGCGCTGCCGACGCAGCACAGCACCAGCATGCCCAGCCCGGTCCCCAGTACCCAGCGGCAATCGATCCAGCGCAGGTTGCACAAGGCGGCTACCAGCGGCAGCGCGATCAATTGCGGCAGCGCCATCAACAACATCACCGGCGCGGTTTGCAGCGGGCGATAACCCTGGACCTGGGCAAGGAAACTCGACGGGATGATGATCACCGAGGTCAGCACCATCAGCACGCCGGCCAGCACGATCAAGGCAAACGACAGGTTGCGCAGGCCGAGCATCTGCAGCTTGAAAAATGGCATCGGGTGCGACCATTCGTTGAGCATGAACAGCACCAGTAACACGGTGCCGCCGCTCAGCAGGAAGGTGATCAGGCCCGACTCGAACCAGTCCAGGCGGTTGCCCTGCAGGATGCCGATCACCAGCATGCAAATCGCTGGAAACCCCAACAGCAGGCCGCGCCAGTTGAACTGCTTGAATCGCTCCAGGCGCACGGGGTCCTGCGGCAAGCCGTAGGCCACGGCGGCCATCGCCACAAGGCAGGGGCCGACGATCTGCCAGAACGCCCACTGCCAGCCGACATATTCGGTCCACAGCGCCGCCAGCGGCGTGCCGAGGCTCGGGCCGAAGGTGGCAGTGAGCGCATAACCGGCCAGGCCATACAGCTTGACGTTGGCGGGCAGGAAACGCAGCGCCACGGTCATCAGCATCGGCGGCAACGCCCCGCCGGCCAGGCCTTGCACGGTGCGCAGCACCAGCAGGCTTTCGTAGTTCGGCGCAAACGGGCACAGGATGCCGAGCACGGTGAACAGGCCGATGGCGCACAGGGTGAAGCGGCGCAGGGAGAAGGTCACCGAGCACCAGGGCGCAAAGGCCATGGCCGACACCGAGGTGGCGGTGTAGGCGGCAACCAGCCAGGTGCCTTCGTCGAAACCGATGTAGAGCGCGCCGCGAATATCCGCGAGGGCCACCTTGGTGACCATCTCGTTGAGACCGGAGACCAGCACCGCCAGCAACACGCCGACCAGGCCGATGATGATGCGCGGGCCGAATACGGGCGGGGTGATAGCGGTGGGTTTGGCTGCGGCCTGGAGTGCGGGAGCAGCGAGGGAAGTCATGAACAGGCAACTCGGAATGGTAAATACCCGAGCAGTTTAATCAGGCGTACACATGACAAAAAGTTACTTGTCGGCAGGTTATAACTGCACCAGACGCAATCCTTAACTCACTATGAACTCGTGCTTGGGGCGATGGCGGCCTGGATCACGTCGAGGTATTCGCCGAGCCTGCGCTATCGCCGGCAAGCCGGCTTCTACAGGGGCTATGGGGTGTCAGGTGGGTTGCGCTTCAAGCCAGGTGGCGTGGCAACTTTCGCGCATGGTTTCGCGCAGCCATTTGTGGGCCGGGTCTTTGTCGAAACGCGGGTGCCAGGATTGGGCCAATACCAGCGTCGGCAGCGAGATCGGCAAGGCAAACGCGCGCAGTGGCAGCTTCAGGCGATTGGCGCTGAGCAGCGCTTCCTTGGGCACCGGCAGCAGCAGGTCGGAATCGGGCAGCATGAACATCGCGCCGTGAAAGCCCGGGGCGATCATCGCCACGCGGCGCTCCAGGCCCTGGGCGTTCAACGCGGTGTCGATCGGGCCGCGGGCGATGCCGCGCCGCGAGATGCTGATGTGGGAATAGCTGGCGAAGCGCGCTGCGGTGATCTCTTCGTCGAACAACGGGTGATCTTCCCGCGCCAGGCCGACGAAAGTGGTGGAAAACAGGTTCTGCACTTTCACTTCGGGACTAACCGGCATGGTGTTGCTCACGCGCAAATCCAGGCGCCCTTCACGCAGCGCCTCGTCGTCGGTGTCCCCTTCGGGCACGAAGCACAGCTCGCACAACGGCGCCATGCGCTCCATGGTGTCGAACAGACGACCGCCATACACGCCGATAAAAAAGTCGTTGGCGCGCACGCTGAAGCGCCGGCGCAAGGTGCTCAGGTCGACCTGGTCCGCCGAACGAAACAGCAATGCAGCCTGCTCCACCACGTTGCGCACCTGGCCTTGCAACTGCAGGGCCTTGGGCGTCGGCACCAGGCCGCGACCGGCGCGCACCAGGATCGGGTCGCCTACCGCTTCGCGAATACGCGTAAGGGTGCGGCTCATGGCCGCCGGGCTGAGGTTCATCCGTCGCGCGGCACCGACCACGCTGCCCTCGTCGAGCAACGCGTCGAGGGCGACCAGCAGGTTCATGTCCGGTAGTTGCATGCCAAGCACTCGTGATCAGTGGGGAGTGAGCGGAATGCAATCCTAGCAGGACGGGCGAATCAGCGCTGCATGCCCCAGCGCTTTACCGTCAGACGCTCGAAGGTGTCGAACACCAGGTTTTCCACGAGCAGGCCGATCAGGATCACCACCGCGAGCCCGGCAAACACCTTGTCGGTGTACAGCTCGTTGCGGTTCTGGAAGATGTACCAACCCAGGCCGCCCTTGCCGCTGGTAGCCCCGAACACCAACTCGGCGGCGATCAGCGTACGCCAGGCAAAGGCCCAGCCGATCTTGAGGCCGGCGAGGATCGACGGCAGCGCCGCCGGGATCAGGATGAACAGCACAAAACGCATGCCCTTGAGCCCATAGTTGCGGCCGGCCATGCGCAGGGTTTCGGACACGCCGAGAAATCCCGAATAGGTGTTGAGCGCCAGCGCCCACAGCACCGAATGCACCAGCACGAAGATCAGGCTGTTCTGCCCCAGGCCAAACCACAGCAGCGCCAGCGGCAGCAGGGCGATGGCCGGCAACGGGTTGAACATCGAGGTCAGGGTGCTGAGCAGGTCGCGGCCCAGTTGCGTCGACACCGCCAGGGTGGTCAGCGCGAACGCCAGCACGATACCAATCAGGTAGCCCTTGATCAGCACCACCAGCGAAATGCTCACCTTGCTCAGCAATTCACCGCTGAGCAAGCCGTCGTACAGCGCGTGAGCGGTCTGCAGGAAACTGGGCAGCAACAGGTCGTTGTTCTGATAACGCGCGACCGCTTCCCAGAGGATCGCGAGCACGATCAGGATCAGGCCTTTGCGCAGCCAGCCTTGTTGCCACAGGCGTTGGCGCAGGGGCAACTCGCGTTCCACGGGAACGCTGAGCAGCGGCTCGAGGGTAATTTCGTATTCCTGGCGCATGGGTTGTCCCTTCAGTAAGCGATGCGGATATCGGCGAAACCCAACTCACGTTCGGCCTCGGGCGCTTCATCGAACCACAGGCGATGAATGCG
>Ga0247742_10001368_pt1 | contig 17236 bp, 7 predicted proteins | sample UWRJL208509C2_FD_180944 | JGI IMG/M metagenome (GOLD analysis project Ga0247742, IMG submission 180944) | Plant litter microbial communities from Arlington Agricultural Research Station in Wisconsin, United States - UWRJ-L208-509C-2 | ecosystem: Environmental > Terrestrial > Plant litter >...
CAAAATAATATGTTTGCATTGTCTGGATTTTCATCTGCCAGTCACCAAGTGCGAATTTTGTCGCGTCGCTACAAGTCATTCATCCACAAGTGTTGGGTGTATTATCTTTTTCTTACACTTTCCGACAACTATCCTTGGAGTCTACAGGATTCTTGAATAAAACATTCATACACCCAACGAATTAACCGTAGCGCTGTCATTGACAATCGTCGCAATTTGGCGCCAGACGACTCTTCACTGCCAGAAATCATAACTGAATTTGTCGTCATGTGTCCTCAGCTGAATATGGTCTGTGTTTTGTATTGATCTATTTCAGGATATCAAACAGGTGCTACTATCGTTAGCGATTGCTTCATTGTATTGGGTCGGGTTTCTTCGGGTGTTCCTATCGCTGGCATTAGTCTAATTGAACAGCTGTTTCCAGCGGTGTATATGAGCATGTGTTCCCAGATGTTCTTATCGCTTGCGACTATTTCGGATAGCTGTCGTCAGGTGTTCTTATTGTCGGGCAACGGCACCTCTTCATATGAGAACAGCTGTCGTCAGGTGCTCTTATCGCTGGGAATCATTTTCTCGCGCAGGATTGTTGGGCCCTGTCGCTAAAGACTCATTTCTTTCTACTTGGACGACAGCTTAACTCCAACTCCGACGTTTTTTTCCCTTCCCAGTCATTATGTTGAGGAAATGTCCCCACTGCGATGAAAGCTATGACGACTCGAAAGTTGGTCGTGCTAGACTCAGAACGCACAAGACCTATCGACACTACTCAGCATATCATTTCCTTTGCTCTGGTATGTTGTCAAATTATCGGGCCATTGCGAACTAAGCTCATATTTTAGAGGGATCACCACCAATCCAAACCTATTGTTTCAGGTTGGCTCGCAGTGAAGATCTACGCTGCACTCTCGACGACTGTGTTTATGAAGCTGCCGATGCACGTGTAATGGGCAAGCATGCGTCGATGACTCATTGGGGAGGACAGAAATTTCGTCTTCATGTTAGTCTCGATAGCGACGACATCGAAACATTCTACACACCAACAGCATCGGAACGAGGGTCGGATGTTGACGACCAATCTCAATCTTCAACACCATACATTGTCAACCTAAATGATGACGATGACGACAGGAGGCATGTACACAACTATGTTGCAACCGAGCGTCCGAGCCGTGGGGGCCGACGAGACTCATCGCGCCGAGGCTCATCTGAGTCTCCGCATGGTTCATCGTCGTCTTCCAGACAGCAGAGTCCAGAGAATGGATCCGCTGCTTCCTCGCGCGCTGTGTCATTGCTTCGTAGCACTCTTCGCCAAAGCCAGCCTCCGTTGGTGGTTCGAAGCAAACCTTATACCCGGCCATCTTCGCCAGACGCGTCGGGAAGTACTTCACCTAGTATCCTCCCAAATCGGTCCTTCAGACAGCGGCCCGTCACCCCACCTCCGCTCGCTGACGATGACATGGAAGTTGACGCTCATAGCGGACTACCCGATCCACTTATTGTCGCAACGTCAGACCAAGAGGCCCGAGCGCCAGTGCAAAATCTGGAATTGGAGACGCCAAAGCCACCTCAATGGGACGATCTTCCAATTGTGGGTGCAACCAACAGCACTATTGAACCGCTCCTCGCTGAAGTCGGCCTTGCACTGCTTGAGATAACCCACACCATGTCCTTTCCGATTCCCCGCATCATCGCTTGCAAGGAGTGTCGCATGGGGGTTACAGAGAAGCAGGCTATTACTCATCCACAAAATAACCATGGTATACCAATCGCACCAAACCAGAGGAAGAAACTCAAGTCAGCCATCGCAGATACTGGTGTTCTATCCAGCTGTCAGGAGGTGCCAACTCGTAGGGCTGGAGAGGCGCCAATTCCTGGTATCGCAATCAAAGAGGGACTTAAATGTCATCTATGTCAATATGCTTGCCCTAAGCCGAGCACGATGGGGACACACTTCTCGACAAACCACCCAGGAATCGGTGCGATGGCTAAGAATAGCTCAGCTGCGTCAATCCAAACATTGTTTGCCTTCTCATGCATTTACTTTGTTGTTCTTCCAACGCTTTCTGGTGTTGCTGCTGGCGATACCTGGAAGTTGATCGTTGAAGGTCCTCTCCGCGCGATGAACCGATCCGACGTTCTCAGCCTCCCATATGATCCCTCCAACGAAATTACACCTCTCCTACGAATGACACGTTGGAACGACTTTATAACTGACGATCGGCTTAAGAGCCGAAACTCTCTTGACGCCGTCCGATCGCTCACTAAGCCTCCAATAGGGGTTTTAGCAAAGACAGAGACTTTTGGAAATCGTCTTCGGCTGGTGATTGTTGCCTATATGGAGGAAGCACGCCGATTAGGTCGCGGAGCGACGCTAGGAGTTAGATCGTTGCTTATGGAGTGTCCAAGGTGAGTTTGCTCTATAGCACAAAACCAGCTGAGTATCGCTAAGCTCGCTATTTCTTCAGAGTTGTGCAGGGTGGTGCAATTTGGGCCCCTTTGGACAACGACGAAAGTCTGATGAACTACGCCAGGTTTCTGCATGCCTTCATATACGCTCTCCTGTCATCTCTGGATGGACATCCATCGGGCATCGTCTTTCCTCTATCGGAGGACGACAAAGATAACGCAAGGTCACTAATCGGGTCGCTGAGCAGAATGGACACTCCGATTGCCAACTGTGTTCTTTCTCTCCACCGCTTTATCAAACCACTTCTATATCCTCGCAGTGTTGTTGATCTTGTTGAGCTGAATCGCTTTGACGAGGTTTTTGAATGCATCATTGCGGTGTATGTTGTGACAGAAAGCGGAGGCTGGAAGGACCCAAAGGATGTGACCCAGATATATGCGATGCTCATCTACCATATTCGGGACGCGATCATCTACGAAGCGACACTTAGACTCAGCGATTTTGGTGGAAATATACTAAAGTAAGTAATACTGCTCCATATATGTGAATGTCTATCCAATCGTTAATCTTTAGAGCGGTTGAACATGAGGCCGGTCTGAATCTCCGACCAGGGATTCTCTCACCCTACAATTCCTGCTGCGATTACCAGCGATATGTTTCGTCGCTTGCACTTAGTTCAAGCTCTCCTCCAACGACGCGAGTCAGTGCAGATGGCTCTCTCATCACATTCCGTGAACTCCCGTTGAATATCCACGACTGGCGACATGGTCTTCGTCGTCACATGGACAAGTTAAGAGAAGACGTTGGCAACTTGTGTTATGGTCTTCAATCGGAGATCAGCATGCCTGATCATGTTCCTGACGACTGGGCAAATGAGCAGCGTGGCTATTCATGGGTCAATAACTATCCCTTCATACCAGATCGGCTCATGCTCTTCAAGGCGATGATAGACGATCCGAAAACAGGTCTGCAGAATACAAGCACTGTGGAGGGTGAGCTCGAAATGAATGTCGGCGCGATGTGGAGGATGCTTGAGCGGTGCACAGCAATCAATAGATCGTTATGTGTCGCTCTCCATATCACTCCTGGCCAATCGCCACGCGCAGCGGAGTACGTTGAACTCAAGATATCCAACGCTTCACGAGGTCGAGGCATCTTCATGCATGGGAATCAACTTGTCTTTGCTACGCGTCGGCTCAAAACGGAGACAGCCACCAAGCGTGACGCATTCAACCCAGTCGTCCTTGATAAGGAATCTAGCAATATCGTCATCGCATACTTGCTCCTCATACGTCCAGTCGAAGAACTCCTTGGCTATATGCTACGAGGCGATGAAGCCAAAATTCTCTATTCAGAGTTTATGTGGGTTCAGAACTGCAGTCGAGTCAGCGCTTCAAACTTCTATGATCACTTCCGCGAGTTCATGCTCAATATCTCAGGAGTAGCGATCGGCGTCCACGACTGGCGGCAGTTTATGGTGCAGATCGCTAGGGTCTATCTTGGTTCGGAGTTTGAGATTGATGAAGAGGAATTTGACGCACTTTCTGGTCAACGTGGACATACTGTTGGGATGTCGCATTTGAAGTACGCATTAGAATTTGGAATCATGTCCAACATGTCAAGCGACACGTTCCTACGTTTTGAACGTATGTCGCAGAATTGGCATGGCGTCACAGGGCTCGACACCACCTCTCCTCCGCTCCTTCCACTGCGTCAGCGTCGTCTACTACGAGACTCACTCCCTTCATCGCTGCCAATTCAGCCTAACTTAACGGCTAACCCTATTCCATCATTCGATCTCACCAAACTTGCAGAATCGTTGACTGCGACAATTGTCAGCGAGATTGGAAAACTTCGCGCTGAACTTCCTGCGATTGTAATGAAGGCGGTGGCCGATGGGCAGATCCATTCAGAACGGTCCTCAGCCAGGTACCATGATCCAACATCAATTAATACCGATAGTCGCAACACCCATCACCCGACAAGTACTATGCATGGTCTATCGACAGCGATACCCTCCAGCTTCATTCGTGTTAACTCTCCACCTCCGATTCCATATATGGACCCTGCTCCCAGTGTTCCTATTTCATCCAGTATGGGGCATGAGCTATCGTTGGAGAGATCCAAGGACCTTCTCGAACTCCTTGCCCGACATTTTCCAAATGAGGCCAATCCTCAATTTCGTTCTCATTACCAGCTACAAGCAATCGATGTGCTTCTCCGTCGGGATGAAAATTTCATTCTAGTGCTGCCGACTGGTGGTGGTAAAAGTTTGTTATTTACTCTACCCCCGCTTATCGAAAAGGGATACACCAGCTATGTCGTCGTTCCTAACGCGTCGCTGTTACGAGACCACCTCCAGAAGGCGGAGAACCTTGGTATCAGATGTCACAAATGGACAGCGACTCCACCAGGATCGACTGTTGGTCCTGATGTCGCACTGGTGTTTTTGGCGGTAGAGAGCGCTGTCAGTAGGGAGTTTGCAGTGTGAGCCGATCGCTGCATGATTTGATTTTTTTCACTGATTATTCCTGTCAGCCACGCACAGCAAAGTACACGATTTATCCGTCTGGGTTTTGACGAGATGCACCAGGTTTTGTCGGCCCGAAACTTTCGAGCGGTATTCTCGAAAGTGCATGTGCTTGCGGCTCAACCAGTTCAAAAATGGTTTACCACTGGCACTCTTCCGCACCGTCTCGTAGAATCTTTCCTCACGTCGCTTGCCCTGCCTTTGGACACAAAAATCATCAGAGCACCAAGCGATCAGCCTCACATCTCCTACAACATCATTGTCGTTGACACCACAAGTACAACACCAGAGCGACTGGCGATTGATATTGCGAAAGCTTTCAACAGCATCATTGGTCCTGATCGAATTGGCATCATCTTCTGCGCAAGTCGTCAAAGCGCAGAAACCGTCAACAACGACTTCACTGACTGTCTCTCACATGGCAATATGTCGCCCACCGATCGGACCGCAAACGAAAACCTCTGGAAGACGAAGCAAAGGCGATGGATCGCCGCGACGACTGGACTCATTCAAGGCATTGACCATCCTGACGTCGGAGCGGTCATCTTTATTCACCTCCCATTTGGTCTCTTGAATGTCTATCAAGGTGGTGGTCGATCGGGACGCGACGGTCGGAAATCCTGGTCGGTGTTGATTCACCGTCGCCACAGCAAAGAAAAGGTGCCATCGCCTATTGCCAACGACACTTCATGTATTGGGGAAGCGAATGAGTGGGTCGATGCCCACTGCTGTCGCCGACTGGGGTTCTCCAGGATGCTCGATAATCGTGACATGCCGTGCAAGAATATTCCAGGCTCCCATTTGTGCGACGTATGTGATCCAAATTCTCGTATCCTCCTTGCTATCCGACCCCTCATTCCTGACCCCCCTACAAATCGCATGAACGTCGATCGGGCATCCTCATCAATCGCTGGCCCAATAACGAATGCGCCAGGTATGGGAGTGCATCGGGCGCTCTCCTATTATCACATGCAAGCGAAGACATTGGTTGCTCGTGGTCGCATCATTCCAAAGCTGACGAACCGACTTCGTGGCAAGTGCGCTGTATGTTGGGCGTGGAAGGGAGTACTTGTCGATCGACATAATGGGACCTTCGTTACTTGCTCTCCGACCAGGGGCTTCGTCTCCCATGCTACGCGATGGAGGGATTTCAAGAAACAAATCCATCTCGACAAGTACGTCTCTTGCTGGAGCTGTGGACTTCCTCAAGATCATTTACCAGATGGGCACCGACAAATGGGAAGCCAGCAAGGCCAAAATCAATGCCCCTACGATGATCTTGTCGTCCATTTGATTTGGTTCATACGACATGATATCAACGCATCATGGCCAGCCGCATGCGACGACTTCCATGATTCTGGACTCACGTTAAACATTAGCGAAACCGAGTTTGCAAAATGGGTGATGCGCTCAGAGAGTCCCCAGCATTTCTATAACGGTTTGGAGCTCGTTCTATGGTTTTGGTGCCGACAGGAGAGAGTTGAAATGGGAAAAAAGGCGGGACAGAAGAGAAGAGCTATGTAATTCGACTCGAAATATTTTGTCGCTGTTGATCGCTATGATGAAGAATTGATATCGCGACGAAACTTCAACTTATGTTTACCACCGTCAAGGAGATTGTCGCATGCCCATCTTCTCGCTAGAGACGTGCTGTTTCTTCTGAAGTTATCGCATCGCTACCGTTTCATGGAATCTCGTCTAACACACCTACTTGCATTTTTATCTACAGGACTCTAACTAAATGCACATTGGCAAGTACACATGAAGTGGAGTTGGTCGGTGGCATTCCATTGGTACCTCGCTCTCAATTGTCGGGGCATCGGCAGCGGGTTCGTCTGCGATTTCGTTGGCTGTTCAGACATGTGTATTCTGCGAATGCGAAGTAGATGGTGAATTGGCGGACGTCTGTCTTCTTCGGTAAGAATTGACCATACTCACTTGACGCCGCGCAGAAGGTGATTGGTGTAACTGATTCGAAGCGATGAATCCACTTCTTCTGTTCCGACAGCTGACGCGTACATCAAACATGGGTGTATTCTGTCGGGTTCCTCGTATGTCAGTGGCGGGTAGCAGGAAACCAAATATGGAAAGGTAGCTTGGTACTCACGAAAGTTGCCCCATTGTGAACCTTGTTTCCTTGATGCCCAGTGTCCTTCATTGCGTTCCGAGGACGTCGGTTTCGTCTGGTAAGTGACGCGGAGCTCCTACTCGTGCGTTGAAGAATGTGCTGGTGGGATATATATTAGCGACGAATGTGAGAACTAGTTAATTTGTCCATCCGTGTCTAATTTGAATTCGAGTACTTTCTCAGCGAGAGCCTAAGAAGCGACAATGTAAGAATGCGACATATACCCCAATAGAGACCATGGCATCGCACCTGGTTCGAGGTAGATCACAATCTGCTGCGCCGACTCCGAATTGTTCGTCTACACGGTCGGTCGATACTCGAAGCTATCTTGATGGATAATCTTCATCTGCTTCACGATTGTACTCTTCCCCGACTCGCCTGAACCTTAGGAACCCAGTCAATGATGAACATAGTCGGACCAGTTGAGAAAGGTGTACCGATCAACCGGATTTTACATTCGCGCTTGAAGCGTGTTCCTCTATCTGCTTGTCGATCACGTCCGAGGGCTCCATGTCTGACAGATCTTCTATTTGCACTCTTGCCCGACTCTTAGGAATTCAGTCAACGACAAATGAAGTCGGGCCAGTGGAGAAAGGCGTACCAGTCAATAAGATTTTACATTCACACTTGAAGCGTTTACAGTCTTCTTCTATCTGCTTGTAGATCACGTATGAGCGCTCCATGTCTGACCGATCTGCTATTTGCACTCTTCCCCGACTCGTCTGAACCCTAGGAACACAGTCAACGACGAACGTAGTCGGGCTAGTAGAGAACGGCTAACCGGTCAATAAGATTCTACATTCGCGCTTGAAGCGTTTACAGCCTTCCTCCATCTGCGTGTCGATTATATCTGAGCGCTCCTTGCCGGCGCGATCCATTGTGGAAACGCAGTCACCGACAGTGAATGGTAAGGGTGTGTCGCGGCGTGTTGGGCGGTCAACTGTCAGAAAGTGACCGACCCCTCGGCGCGATACATTCGTGTGATCAGAGAGAGGTGCGGCGTCGCTGGCGAATTTGGTCGACCTTTCAACGTTGGGACGGCAATCAATGGATTTCACCCGAAGGTTCGTCGTTACTGTTTCAGCGAAATGTCAAGCAGCGGGTAAGCGCCCGCTAGCCAGTTGCCCATGTTCGCGATCGATGTCGTGTGAGGCTTTGTGGTCTGAGAATCGTCTGGTATTGCCAAAGGTGAGTGAACGGCGATGTTGTGATATGGGTAATCAACATACCTAGTTGTTACAACTTCATGAGTCCTAACCAACGGCCCCCATAACAGTCGGCGTTGGTATTCGGGGTATCGTTTGGCGATAGGCATGAGTGGTAGGAACAAGACATCGTCAATCAAGACGCGTCTTGAGTTGTGACTTGTCACAAGATGTCGCGGAGTCCGTGTTGCCCTTTCGCCGGTAGAGTCCGAAATCGCCATCGCCATCAACGATGGCCATTCTCACTGATCCTTCCTCTCAAACCATCACCATCACCATCCCACATCCTCCCTTCGTCCTTCTTGCAATACGACACCTGGATACGCTTGTATCAGGTAAGTAATACACCTGTCGTCATATTTGAGGTACTTAACGACAATTCAGAACAGCCTGCCCGACGACTTGACTGCTAGCCAACATCCACACCCTGTACACCCTTCTCTCTCACGAGAACGTTGGCGATGATTCGTTTGGTGGACAGTACGACGACGAGGGGCTTATGAAGTAACAGACCCGCGAGGTAAGTTCAATCTACCATGTCACCACTTCTTCGTTCACCCACCTTCGTCGTTACTAGCCAAAGGCTCTTCTAGCCCTACACCATCGCAGTACACTCCCCAGATGCCGCTTCAAGACATAACTCAGCGGTGCCATCTTCATTCTCGTATATCAACCCAGAACCTTCTGGCAGAGTTATTTCCTTTGAATCAGTCGTCGCCAGCGTCGGTTCTTGTGTACATCCGTTTGAGGTCTTCAAGAACAAGCTACCAAAGGTCAGTACCAGCAACATCCATTCGTCGAAACCAGCTCAGATTTCAGCGCAGGTTTCGCTAGCACGCGTTTTCTCAGAGTACACCACAGGCGCCGATATCAACGAAACGGCAAGATTCGTCCTTTTGAAATTCATGCAAGAGAATTGAGCCCACTATTCTCAGTACGTCTCATCGTCTAATAGCCTTCGGCGTCTGATCTCTTCTTTTCGCAGCGATAGATTTCACCGGTCGTTATCCTCGTCGCTTGTTATGGTAAGTAATCCGTCTGCCCACTTGTATGTGTACACCTAACAAGTCTTTCAGCCCCACTCTGTCGCTCGACTCAGTGCTCCTTCGCCGCACACGAGAACGGGTGCCGACATCATATTAGGTGGACGGTAGCCCACCTAATAGCTCGCGACACTCCCTACCATCCCCCACGATCTTCACTTTGGCGGCTGGATTTCAACAGCGGATCGCTCCGGCAATGAGCGCTCAGACATGATCGACAAGCAGATAGCGGAAGACTGTAAACGCTTCAAGCGCGAATGTAAAATCATATTGCTCGGTACGCCTTACTCAACTGGCCCGACCGTGTTCGTCGTCGTTGACTAGGTTCCTAAGGTTCAGGCGAGTCGGGGAAGAGTACAATCGTGAAGCAGATAAAGACTATCCATCAAGAGAGTTTCGAAGTATGAGCTGGCCGAGTATCGAACGACCGTGTAGACGAAAGGTTCGGAGTCGCGCAGCAGGTTGTGATCTATATGAAGAGTTTTGGCCTTCAGTGGAAGGCATATTCGAACCAGGTGCGATTTCATGGTCTCTAGTGGCGTATATGTTGCATTCTAACATTGTCGCTTCGTCAGGCTGTCGTTGAGAACGTACTCGAATTCAAACTGGACGTGTCGACTACCACCGCCTACCTCTTCACCGATATTGTGGAGGCCATTCACCAACGCTGGATGGACTCAAATATATATCTCATTGTAGCGTCGATGTAACGAGTAGGACCTTACTTCAATCGTCAGGAACAAGTTTGAATTGAAACCGATGGTCATCGATTCCTTCGGCCTGGCCGATATGTTTGAGCTTGAAGGCCCTATCATCGTCGCCGTCTGACCTCGCCTAAATTTCGCGCCGGTACTGTTGGACAGGAAGAAGAGCATTCCGACACCTTACTCAGTCGTTTATGTGCACTTGCTTCAGCGACGAATCGACGAATCGACGAAATTAAAGTCAACGCCGCGACCGCTGCCGTTCAGCCAAGGACCAGCCTTAGTGGAGGTCTTTATGTTGCATCACTACTGGTATGCCCTATTGTTTTCGTTGTCACGATGACGATTGAGCGAGAGAACTAATAGTACTTATTGGAAATGCGTAGTTCGACGTCTGTAGATACAAATGCAAGTAGGACGAGATTCCATAAGACGGAGCGGCGCTGTAAATTATGGGCAAAGAGCGAGGGATAGTATATCGAAGGGAGGAGGAAGGCCGTTGGTGTTTGGCGAATAACCATCTCATCATGCAGGGATAGCGCTACCAGGACCTCGGAGCCTGTCCGAGAGTCGGGTCGCTGGTCTCGTGTGTGGTGGAAGGAGCGCTGCTCTGAGGGGCAGAGGAGGTAATACGACTCGAAGAAGATGCAGAACCTATAGTCACGTTTTATTACTGGTAGAGAAGAGTACGACGACCGAGCGAAAGGAAGCTATTGGTACATATTGCGAATGCGTAGTTCGACGTCTGTGGATGAAAATCCAAAGTAGGAGTGTTAGACGAGATTCCATAAGACGGAGCGGCGCAGTATATTATGAGCGAAGAACGAGGGCTAGTATATCGAAGGGGAGAGGAAGCGTGTAGGTGTTTTAGCCGATAACCATCCCAGGTCGATTCTCTCGGAGCTAGCACCTATGTCTCAAGAGCGGTCAAAACCATGTCGAGATGAGGAAGGCGGACATAAGATGTCGAGTGAAATGAGAATATATGTACACGCAAATGGATGCAGCATCAAGGATGGTCTGGCCAGATAGGTAAGCTGCCGCAGCCAGCGATGAGGTTGTTGTGGGCGGTTTCATCGGTTAAGGAACCATTATTTCGCACAGGACGACAATGGGTGCACGTCGGGGTGGTGTTGCGGGGAGAGCCTCGTGCAGGGATAACGCTGCCAGGACCTCGGAGCCTGTCCGAGAATCGGGTCAGTGGTTTCGTGTGTGGCGGAAGGAGTGCTACTTTGAGGGGCAGAGGGGGTGATACGATGAGGTGAGGGCTGCGAGATTTGTTAGATATACAGATGCAGATGGGCAGACGCGTTACTGACCATGACAAGTGAAATCTATCGCTGCGAAAGGGAGAGGAGAGAGGACGCGAACCAGGCGACCGACGGTCAGAGAATGCCCGAATCCTTCAACGCGTTCTGAAGGATTGTTTCCTTCACGGCGGCGAAGACGAGGCGAATATTTGTGGTGTCGGTGTCTTGCGTCAGACTGGAAACAGGTCAGCCAGGCACGCAAGGTAATTGGACGAAGATGCTTACTGAGGGTAGACGCTAAGGCGAGCACGATTCGCTGGCATGAATTTCCAGAGGATGAATCTTGCCGCTTTGTTGATATCAGAGCCTCCTGTGTACTCCGGGAAAAAGCGTTCCAGCGGAACCTGTAACTCAATAGGCGTAGGTTTGAGCTGTGTTCAACGAACAAATGGCGCTGGTGCTCACCTTTGGTAGCTTGTTCTTGAAGACATCAATTTTGTTGAGGAACAAGATAATGGACGTCCGCAGGAACCACCGCGAGTTTATTACTGATTCGAAAAGAAGTAACGACTCCGCCATTCGGTTCTAGGTAGACATATGAGAATAGAAACGAACAGGACAATGAATTGGCTGACCTAGGACTAATCCACTTCTTACTCTCCGACCGCTGACCTCCCACGTCGAACATGTGTATTCTGTCGGGATTCTCGTTTGTCGGTGGCGGGTAGCAAATAAGGAACGGCGGATCGGTACTCACGAAAGTTGCCCAATCGTAAATCTCGTCTCCTTGATGTCCACTGTCTTCGATCGAGTTCTGAGGACGTCAGTTTCGTCTGGTAGGTAGCCCGGATGTGGTTACTTACTATGACAAGCGACGAAAACAATTGCGAGCGGAATCTATCACTGCGAAAAGGATAGAGTGAGGACGCAAACCAGGCAACCGACGACGACATCGTAGACGAGGCGAGTATTTGTGGTGTCGGTGGCTTGCATCAGACTGGAAACAGAGGTAATTAGACGAAGACAAGCAATGTCGATGGTACTCACCTTTAGTAGCTTATGTTTGGACCATCGATTTGTTGAGGCATCAACGATCGTCGTCCGTATTCGAGAAGAAGTAATCCCTCTGCCATATTGTTCTGGGATGATATATGAGAATCGCCGACCTGCGTCTTCTCCTTCAGTAAGACCCAATGACCCTGACTCAGCGCTATGCAGGAGACCTTAACCTCGTTTGTCAGTGGCGAGTGGTAAGAAATAAAAGAGGAAAGGCGGACCGGAATTCACGAAAGTTGTCTCCATTTAATATAACTCGCTCAAGGGTTCGTTCACGACCTTCGGGACGATTCGGTTGGTGGGTGGGGAACTAGAGCAGTGGTAGACGTTCCAATTTGGCATTCTTGGGGAGAGCCTGCGTAGGCGACGATGTTAGAAAGTACTGCATAAGCCAGGAAACATCAGAACGACGCACCCTGTTAGAGTCCAGATCATACACCATCCTCATCCAGATCACAACCTGCTGGGCCGACTCCAATCTTCTTATCGGCGATCGGTCGACATTCGATCACCTCATGCTCTCGAAAGCCGTCTTGACAAGTAGTTTTGACGGTTGTACTCTTCCCCGACACTCCCTGACCGTAAGCTTCGTCAACGACAAACGCAGTTGGGCCAGCGCAGAATGGGCGTATCGAGCAGTCTCGTCGACCATGAATGAGCGCTCGTTAGTTAAGTGATCCTGCGTGCTCCACTGTTGAACCACGGTCGCTGACGGTAAATGTTGTAGAGGACTGTTAGGGAATGTGTTGAACTTCACCGAATTGATAGCAGGTATTGCTGACGCGCCGGCTTTTCGGCAGACGCCAAATCGCCATAAACAACCGACTCCATCGTTCACTTGTCGTCCCGCAAAACACGAACCCCGCAACCACCACGAAGAAGTAAGTCAATTCACTATAAGCATCTCGGAGGCGGACTATTGATGATTCACAGTTGTAACCCGACTTCATTCAGTGTGCATGGGCGGAGTACCATACTAACGATGCGACTAGTACCCTAGTTCGGAGGGTGGGATGGGAGGTGGTTAAGCCGTAAAGCTGTAGGCTTGCGAGGTATGTCGTGACCACATTTTTGCATATTCGTCGCTGATTATACCCCACAACCCTCATTCATTTCCATAGATCTCCTTCAACGTCATTTGCAGAATCACGACAACTGTTCGATGCTTGCAATATCGACGAAACCTAGCTGCATAGGGGTTTCACTGCGCTCTCTAAGCGCGATCTTTCTGGCGCACATGATTCGCCCGAAATATTGCCATCTCAATACATACCGGAAGCACCTTCGGGAACAACTGACGATAATTCTATATCAATACCGTCGCCCTTCCTCCCATTGGAACGATTAGATTCAACCGTCCTATCTCACGCCATTTCGGCCAGGTGAGTTTTGCCTTAGAAAGTCCATTCAGCAGAAACTAACAATATGTTCTGATAGATCGCGTATAACGCTAACCAATTGGTCGCAGACATCGCTATCGGATCTTGGTACACCTCCTTCATCATCGATTGCATTATTGCCTCTTGCGATGGCCTCAACCTCAAGAAAAGCTGTCAAACCAGAGGATCATGTTTCTGACGACGACGAGATTGAGGACGACGACGAATACGAGCAAGTGGACACAAGAACCTCCAGCAACGAAAGGCAGCGGTCTCCTGTGGACGAGGATGAAGACTCCGATGGCGAAACTTCTCTCGCCGTTGCTCAAGCAGCTGTGGACAAGCGGACTACGGAAAATGATCTCGCCGCGGCAAAGCTTCTCTATGAGCAGCTGAAGGCAAAGGCGCAAACGAAGCAGAAGGTTAAAGATGGGAAGAGGAGAGCCGAGCTCGACGATAAACAAATGGGTTTGCAACAGATGACCCCAGGCGTAAAGCGCTCACGCCCCAGGGAAGACAACGATATGGCCGTCGATGAATCTGTTCCTAACCCTCCTCAGCCAGCGCGACCCTCTATGCCAACCTCATCTAAACCGAAACCGAACCTGAACCCGAAACCGAACCCAAGACCGAAACCGAGACCGACAGGAAACGCTGCCTATGTTGAACTTCCAACCTCCACCTCCCGTTCCAGAAGTGTTTCAAGATCTGCAGGACCGTCCGTTGGTAGGGCTGGGTCACATGCATCGACGGGGTCACGTCCCTCTGTCCCTCGTTCGTTAACAACTCAAAGCTTCGAAGAGGATGACGACGACATGTTTATGGACTCGAAGCCAACCAAACGCATCAAAACAAAGGTCGACCCTCTCTTTAGCGACGAAGATGTTGGAGCGAACGACACCAGGAGTGGTCGACAAGATGTGAAGAAAGAGGGCCAGGCGAAGGGTGATGGTATATCGGATGCGACGCCAAAAGCGACACGCACGGCGACAAGAAGTAGAAGCAAGACCAGTCAAAGTGAGTGTTAAGGTCTTTCGTTCGGCTGTGGATGAACTCTCGCCTCAGCTATTCGTGTCAACCGCCCAGTGTCGCCACCATTGAACTTGGAGAGCACGGATAAGGCGAAGCCGGCTGCGAAGAACCCTGCAAAAGATCGCCAACTCCCGGAAGGTCGCAAAATCATTCGTGATTGGAAGAGGAGGTGCCATCGCTGCGTCGACAAGGGTTACCAATGTATTGTCCACCTCGATGGATGGAGGAGGTTCCAAAATCATCCATCGTGGACGTCGGATGTCAGGCGGTTGTCTGGCAGCATTTGTGCCATGTGTCGGCATGATGGAAAGAAGTGTCTTTTCAACGAGATGCCCTGGGTGAAACCAATTACCCACCCCGACTTCCCTACAGGCAAGGACAACCCCACCAGACCCGACCCCAATCTCGACGATCCTCACGATGAGGACATGATTAGACAAGGTGCCGACGAACTTTCACCAATTGGGTTGTTGCTCTACAAATTACTCGAATCGAACATCAGGTTGGAGAATGCGATGGTCGCACAGTTGGAAACATCTCAAATCATCCGATCGAATCAGGAGAAGAGAATGCGCCTGGAGGCAAGTGCTAGTGATGCTGACGAGGCTGATGAGGACGACGAGGATGAGGAGTAGGTGAGTAATTTGGTCATTTGCGTACATGTCATCTATTCTGTCTGCTGGTCTCATTTCGTGTTGTGTTTTCCGTCTGCTGGTCTCATTTCGTCGTCGTGTTTTCCGTCTGCTGGTCTCATTTCGTCGTCGTGTTCTTCATCTACTGGTCTCATTTCATCGTCGCGTTTTCTGTACATTAGCAAATCTGGTTCTCGTCGGTAGCTCACACTTCCAATGCAACACACTCTCTCTTTGCTATCTCACCTTTTTGACACGACATGCTTTCTATTTATGCACAACCCTTTCTTTATTTATGTGCAACCCATGCTGTCTATGTTTTTTTCAATCGTTCCATGATATGTTGGTGTTTCTGTTGCACGACTCATACGAACTGTTATGCCCAACGATTCTCCCATGATGATAACGACTGTTATGACTCTAATGTACGACATCTTATGACAATTTGCAGTAACGTATAAAATCTGTGTAGTAAATCTCGAATGTATGTCTCAGTGGTTTGTTACGGAAAATGACTGAGGGATCTATTCATATCAAGAATGTAATTCAACAGCACAATATTAGTTTAATAGTGTGCGGAATAGTAGGCTTGAGGGACTTTTGTAACTTATATATGTGCGGTCGTAGGACAGGCTAGAGTGGGGAGGGAGATGGGGCGATATCATAAAGAGAGATGTGTATGTGTGATACTTGTGAGGTGAGCATTCCGCACTACAGAACACAGCATCAGGCAAACAGAAGGGACACTTGTACTATGAATAGGAGCTGACGTGAACACATTCGTGGGGTGTTGATGCATGATATGACCCGAATTCCAACAATCTGATTACTACTGGCAAGATTTGAGTTAGTGTAATCCATCTAGAGTATGAATACAGGGTATTGAAATCTGCGAAGTGAAATCAAGAAGAGTGAATGGGAGGTCAAAGAATGTCATAGGAAATGAGTGCTAGAAGGAATGATGTTGATACCAGTACGATAAAGTATCTACGTTTAAGTAGCATGTGTATGCAAAACATCAGGTGAGTCTATAAGAGATATGGATACATGCGAACCATGCAACTACTGCATTCCAACAGATGATATAATATTACTTTAATGATGGCAAACAACTGAGAGGGTTCAACAATGTTGCACAGCATAAATATATGTACTTGTAGATGCAAAGTTGGAAAGGATTATGAATTGATACTAGACATAGAAGGAATATTTGGAGCAGACTATTAAGCCATTGAATAGTAACGTAAACGAGAGTGAATATGAAGGCATTGCCATAGTTATTTTGAGATACTGGATTGGGTATATTAGATAGTGATGCATGAGAGTAGTAAGAAAGATAGACTATGGTAATATAGAATAATAAGTCATGTGTGAGATGAGAATGATATGTACAATAAGCATCAGAGATTATAGTATATATGTGGAGAGTCATATTTAATTTGTGACTGACACAGATAGTTTTGAATAGACTATATGAATGTAGGAGTATATAGACACACTTTAGGGTTGGACCAGAACCCGATCTGTGTTGTTATCATTGGTATTCATAAGTATAGACATGACAGGATGAATAAACCGAAGGTTTATGAAGACTGTTGTGGCGAGAAACGTGGATACTACTAACCCCATAAGGGTTATAGAATTCCTCAACAAAGTTGGGGAGTTGAGCAGCTGCTTCAATGAAAAGGGGAAGATATAGCCATAGCACAAAAGAATAATAAAGCACAAAAAAAGCTGAATATAGGGAGACTCACCAAACCAGTTAGTTAAACTGGGAAATAGGTGCTCCTTTCCTATTTCTGCACTTCTGTGCTTCTTCAGTCCCAGATGAGAGAGTAGAGAGTTGGTGGTTTATGTGGAGAAGATATTT
>Ga0247742_10001369_pt1 | contig 17210 bp, 16 predicted proteins | sample UWRJL208509C2_FD_180944 | JGI IMG/M metagenome (GOLD analysis project Ga0247742, IMG submission 180944) | Plant litter microbial communities from Arlington Agricultural Research Station in Wisconsin, United States - UWRJ-L208-509C-2 | ecosystem: Environmental > Terrestrial > Plant litter >...
CAAAACAAAAGTTACGGAAAGTTGAGTCCCAAAAAAAAGTTGCGGGTCCCTCAATTTTTTTTCGCCCAGATAAATAAAAGTTACGGGACCCCTCGAATCCGTATGTTTGTTTATTCAGTGTAACACTGGTCTAAGTACGCTATCTAATGGAATAAAAGTTGAGGAAAGGTAGAAAAACCTAAAAAAGTTACGGGATGAATAAATCAGCATTCGACCGAGCATAGGCCTGTGCACTGAAAGTCAATAATATGATCACGGTAAGCCTGTGTAATGTAAGACGGAAATCCCAAAGATCTACTGATCTCTAACAAACTCTTCCGAGTCTAAAAACATAAAGACCTCGGGTATACGATAACGTTCAACCCTTCCAGTTTTACGATCAGGAGCGCAATCGAGCAGATTCTCGAGGGATTCGGACTCAAAATTCTTCAATTGGGAGGCGAGCGGCTGTAATACTACTATGTTCTGTTTTATTTCAAAACCATTCTTATCGTTTGAAGTTAATGTAGTATGTAGATAACAACTGAGGGACGGGGCGGATCTCTCAAAAACAAAACAACAAAGGGTTGGCAAAGACATTGCGGACAAAAAAGGTTGGTTCTTCCATACCCATTCTCCTATCGCAAGTGAGTAGTTCAGAAATCACTGTCGGAGATGTTCACCCGATCATGGAGCTTTCTCGACCATTTTCAGTTATCACTAGGGCTCACACCTATAGTATTATCGACTCGAAAATATGCAGCTTAGACCCATTTTCTCATAAAATTTGATAGTAAAATCTGTCGATTTTCTATGTACATATCATACCACTACCTCTAAATTGTTATCGGACTAAAGGCTAGACAGACAGTTGGGCGCAACGGATGTTATAATAAGCGTTTAAGATCGTGCATAGATCCCATGTTTTGGTTCTGGAAGACGCGAACGATAAATAGCACGATACCAATGGTATATTAAGATTTTCAATTAAAACACTGCGGCCGAGAACTAAAGTGAGGAGGTATGTTATAAGGTGTCTGCGGGAAATGGTGAAATGAACAGGGAAGCGTATCAGTGCCGGGTGTCGTGTTCATGAAAAGAGGTCCCCCAGACGTCTTTCCAGAGGGTGTCGACAACATCTGGGCCGGAATCTGAGAGGGAGTTTCGGTGGATTGAAAAACAATATTATGGGGATTAGAGTTCGAAGCAACCGCAGTATGCAGACTATGCGCGCAAAGTTGATTATAAAGGTTATACAGATGTGTGTCTGAATTTGCGCTACAGTCAATAGATTTCAGCGAACATAGGGGAGATGGCATACTGGGGTCGGTATAGGACAAGTAGTTAGAAGGAGAATCATTCTGTACCGGAGCGATCATAGGTTCGATCGGTCCAACTCTACCAGAAACATCGAACAGGGAAGGGGTAGGCATCCCTTGGGATGGGATCGGCTGAGTCATTGTTGAATGTGGCCTAAGTATTATCAAGGATAAGTAAATAGCTCTAATCCAAAGACGTGACTACTAACACCGTCCAATTGTTTTGGTTCGAATTAGCTATAGTTGACGTATTTGTGGACAGATTCCTACTGATTTTTCGAGAAGGCATATAAAATTCGACAATGTTCACTCACGAAGCGTTCATGGAAAGCCATCCATTGAAGTCAAATGATGACATTGGAGTCAGTGAAGTTTGTTGAGGAGTCGTTTCGCTCCGAAAAAAGCGGTGAGGTGTTCCAGGTAATTCGGCAGTTCTTTCGCTGAAATCACCCTCAGCAGGAGAGCTATGTGTTACCGTTGTCTCCTGAGAATAAGACGATGTTTGGTGCCTAAGTCTCCTATAAGGGTCTGTTTTTTGTTTAGTGTCATGACGTCTAATGAATGGAGATTCTATGAAGGGTAAGAATCTACAGTACTTGAATGGAGCAGACAGCCTACCAAGTTCGCTATCTCCTTCACTGTCCGATTCCCATTCTTCATTGTAGTCATACTGGCAACGCTCTATAATCAACAGCTTTTCATAGTGCGGGGGTTTATCTTTGATCTTCAGTGCATATCTATCATTGACAACTACTATACTTACCGTCTTTACGATCTACATCCATTTCGTGATCTTCACCCTATGAGATCAGGGGCGATTAGAGAAATCAGAGTAACATGGCATTAGTAACTTACAGTGTCTTTCGGTCTAGGTTGATCAGGTCGATGATGGGACTCGCTATGCTTTCGAATAGTCGATGATATGTCGATATTGACAGAAAATGTATAGGTACCCCAATACCCCGAGTTCTACCGCATGCGTTTGCATAAAGGGTATCCAACAGACTAGCATACTGCTGTCGATGTGCCATTTCTTCTTCATCCGTCAACTGCCTATAAGTGGAATTGGCGTATACACTGTCGGGTGAGGGGATAAATGCTTGATAGTGGTATTATAACACGGACTTACACACTCATATGAGACTTCGTTCAAGAGAGGGAGGAAGTATCGGTTAGAAAGGAATCGTGATTTAGGTTATGACCTTTGATATCGAAAGCTTTGGTTCTGAATCATTGGTTTACCAATGTCTTTGTGGCGGGGAAAAAAAAACATCTCGTTTCCACCGAAGACGAGAGGTAGCACAGAGTGTCCATCTATTGAGAAGTCAGATCCGAGATATATAGAACTGCTAGATTTGAGGCGCAAAACTCCTTACCAAGAAATCTTAAATCTTAAAATTCCATCTAGATTCTAATCGTGTAAATAAATGACAGATCCCACAAAACAGGCTCATGTCTAGATCGCAGATGAGGTACGACCAACAGTTGATTGGGTCGATCTAGGACGTAGAGTTTTCATGGTATAAAGCAAGATTCTGCAGCGTTATGCACACTTAACTCCAAGCCCGCCTCCGTTGAGAACGCAAACAAGCAAATGTCGTCAGTATCCTATACCTCCGACATCGATAGGAGTCTGGAGAAAGTTGAAGTCCATGAAGGTAAGTTTTAACGGACGATCCCGCTGCCGTGTACTGAAAGGTTGCTCCCTGCAGGACAGGAACGCCCGAGGTCTCTTCCAAACTGGGACGCTTTTGTGACTGTTACTCTTACTCCAGGTAAAATAGATTCGTTCGATGCAGAGTGTTCACGGCTGAAGGGATAAATATCCTAGATTCGAAAGATGCAGGCAGTTGTGATGGACATGGCATATGTAATGGCTGCGATGATTGCGATGCCGCCATGGGCAGCGCTATGGACAGCGACTTAGATGAGGTGGATACGTCCACGGAGTCTGAGACAGGTACAACCACTCCCCCAGAACATCTTTTCCTTCCCACGGACCAGGTCCAATCCGAACGCGAGATAGGGCCGACATCCAGCCATGACGTCGTCTTTCTTAACATGACGCCTTTCTCTCCTGGCCAGAATGCCATATCTAATCAAAACAGATTGGTAGCAAACGAAATCATTTTTGCAGCAATCGTCCGTGGGTTACAGGACGAACTTCAGATACTCCATAACCAACAGGTCAACATGGATCTTGGATATGGGCGTTCCCTTGTTGAACACAAGGAGATTATTGACAAGACAACGGCGCTGATGTTGGAGAGGTACAAATATTGTCGGGATAACCTCAGCGGTTTGGTGCGCTTCGTCAATCAATCTAACACCGCGCATCAGCAGGCCATTATGTCATTGAAAAGGTCTAGTCAGGAGCGCTCTAACGGGGAAGAAGGTCCACAGGCACCAACCTGTGATTCTGCCGATACGGTGAGTCTTAAACCAAACGGCGTTATGCAGCTCCCATTCTCATATTTATGATTATCAGAGCTCCCTGGTTGGGGCACAGCCAGGCGAGACCATTGGCACGCAATCTAGAGGTCCCATACCTGACTTAGCAGGTGAAAGCGCTTCGGATGCGCGTTCTATCGCTTCCGATGTTGCGTTGGGCCCTTTAAATTGTGACATGAGAGATGTTCATGCTCTCGTGGAATCGTTTGTTATCGGTGTCGGCCTTACTCCTCATATGGTCAAACGCGTGGGAGTATACAGCGCTAATCCCGACTTCATTCACATTCAGTTTCTCAAAAGCTCGTACGCTCACAAGTTTGTGGCATTATTTGCTTTCAACGCGATGACAGAGAGTCTCTATGTCCCTCTTGCATTCATGGCCGACGAATGGGATAGGAATGCCGCGGCTATAGCAGATGCAAGATCTAAACAGAAGTAGTAATATTCTATAAGAAGTTTCATGCCAACATTCATAGTACACAAGTCGCATATTCTAAATAGGTTTCAATGTGAATTGTATATACAACGGTATTCATATCCCTTTCATTTGTAGTTTGATGTCACAAAGCGATCAATTCAAACTGTTTTTCTCTGTGGGCAAGAACACGTCAGATCATGGATAAGATGCAAAAAAAAAAATCGAAACTTAGCAACTCTATTGGTCAATTACAATATTTTTTGGATAATTTCAGGTTTAGTTATCGATACAACATGTACTTGCCCGCAGTGTTTCCCCCTAAGGCGTATGCTTTTAAAGCCGCCCAAGTCCATGTACGGTCTCAAACTGTCTTGAATATCTGATTTCGTTATCAGAAAGATCGAACGCGATAATGCGCCGCACGGGTACAGTTCTCGTCCAATTGTATTCTTGAATTTGTATCGCATCATCCCCAACTAATGCTACTCGTACTGCATGCAAATGCCTGTTGAAATCCGGATTTGCCTCTGAAAACATGCAGGAAAATTCGCAACTTGAACTGCCGAATTCATAGCAGATAATATGGCAATAATGCTGATCATATTTCGCTATGATCAGGCCCTAACTCGGGCAAAGCGTAGAGGAACATATAGGATTTCTTATCAGCCTGCGGAAGTCCGGGAGTTTGGAAGCCGATTCCAATATTATTCCAGATAGAAGTATGATTGCCGTCACGTGGAACGCGTACCCCGAGCTTGTGGTCTGTTTCGGGAGCGATCGTGGAGGTGGAAGGATGAATGGAAGGATGGGGTGCATTTACAACCCCAGTAGTGGCAGAACGCCGGGACCCCATAACCCAGCCTAAGCGCCCATGATGTCATCTTTTCAAACATGCGCATGCGTTCAAGATATTGGGCCATTTGCCCCATGCATGCTTTCTAGCATAAATACAAACAGCTGGGCGCTCGAATTTATAATGAAATCCTTTTCTGCGCCATGCCGCCCTTCACTAGTACGCCCGATCGACCACATGAGCCCAATGAGCCCGACGGGCGCTGGTTACATGGAATCGGCCTCCAACCATCTTCTTGGTCTTGTGTAGGCTGAGATCCAGACATCTAGTGAAGCAATCCTATAGTTTGCCCAACGCTTTCCCGAGTCAGGCGCTAATCGTAGCATGAAGTATGATCAAGTAGTGACATATTATCTGCTGCAAATTTGGCAATTAAATTTGCAATGTTTCCTGCGTGTTTTCAGAGTCAGATGCAGACATCAACAGGCAGGCTGGCGCATTGAGAACAAGTTTCATTACAGTCAAGGTAAGAGCCAGCACGTGGGTATGCTGGCTGACTTTTTTTTTTATGTTTCATATGTTTTTCAAGCTTGCAATGCTTTTGGGCTTGGCAGCCACCCTGCCAGTTCTGGACAAAACCGATTCCCCGTGTGGTTCATGTCGCTATAACGCAATGCCTAGGGTTTCCTAGTCCACCAGCACATTGAGATTAGCGCCCAATTTTTTGGAGGCGTATGGAATTCATTACTACGCTAGACATTGATAGTAGGCATTCATTACAATCAGAGCTCGGTATCACCCATTGGCTCTACTGCCTGATGGCCCATGCCAAAATATCGGTGTTGAAGACAGACAGAAACGCTCGAGCGTTTCGAGGGATTTAACTTCAGTGATATTACAAGTAAGTTTGTCAGATCAGGACGCTTCACATTGGCCTGGTATGAAAATGAGGGTAGGAGGAGTCGAAAAGGGATCGAAAGGAAATTCTTACAAATAGAGGCCTTACATTCACAAGACCTTCCATATACCCTTCGTCCCGAGCTACGCCATCGTCAAAGTTGACTGTAGGAGGTGTGGTGTCTGTGAAAAGGGCAGGGTGCGAAGCAGCATATCTTTCGGCGAATTCTCTATCAAAACGCCCTATCGCTTTTTCCATGTATGCAAAATGGAAAAAAAAGTTGTCGGTGATTGGGAGAAGTGGCTTTCCAGTATAGAGCTCATAGAGCACGCAGGCTGCAGAAAATATATCTGTCGATATTCCCCATCCAACGCCTGTTCGTTTGTCCATAGTTGTTTCATAAATTTCAATGTGCCTCGGCTCTTCTTACCTCCATAGACCTCTGGCGCTCTGTATCCCTTTGTCCCAGCGAGATACTTTTGAGGTACATTAATACGCTTTGCATCATCAAGGTCGATTATAACAATCCTTGGGTCACGTAGTACTGTCTGGTTTTTTTTATCTCAAAATTAATATTGATGTCAATTTAATATTACAGACCTTTTTCACAAAATGAGCGTTTGTACTCATTTCAATTAGGCTGACAAAATCGTCTTCTCGAAGGAGCACGTTCTCTGGCTTGATGTCGGTATGGGCAATCTCCATTTCATGTAGAACTAATATAAATTTCACATTAAATTGCGATAGAGCAAGTGGATTCAACAGAAAGAAATTTTTACACTCTAGTCCAGAAAATACCTGATACATCATCCATTTTACCTGCAGCGATGGCAGACGATGCGGGTAGACCGTTTGAAGGACGCTCTTAAGCGACATGCCGTAAAGATTATATACTAAGCATGGTCGATCAAGAAAGCAAACGCTTCTGATGACATGTGCGAATAGACTGTAGGGCCGAGATGGATTAGAGAAAGCTAGTAGCAAAACGTGGGTCATAAATTGGATACATAGACCTATTAGCCTTGCTACAGCCAATGACATGACTGAGGACCGATACTCGACGTGCGATATCTTCATACTCGTAAGAATGATATATCTTGATGGCCACAAAGTCTGTCAGCTTCTCTGTTCTGGCTATCCACACTGTGGCCGACGACCCGTGGCCAATCATGCTCTTCAGTACATCTATTTGCATTTGAAACGCCCTTGCTTTGTGGAAAGAAAGAGCTTACAGTTTTCTTCGATGCGCCTACTAGGTCTGGGAATCATATTGGACATGGCGTAACGACTCGTGCTTTTTCTCAAGAGGACTGTGAACAAGGGGTCGAGAGGTCTGAGAAGTCGTATAAATTACCCCGTTCCCGATCACATCTTGATCTCGATTGTAATCAGATTCCGTAGTGGGAGAGATTAGATCAAATCGATTTGTACATAACGGGTAAGTCAAATATCGGTTTTCGTATAAATTGGCGTCGCCCTTACCTCTGAGGTAGTTTATTTGCCATGATACACTGAAAACGGCGACTGTATTTGTATGTAAGGTATTTAGCCTTCAGACATCATTCGGCAGCGACTAAATTTGAGATGTGTATGCTAAACTATCCAATAGCAACCATCGATACTCGAGACGATTGTCATTGCGAAGGTCAGAATGTCCACGCTCGATAAAACTGCGTCAAAAAAGTTGGCTTTCGTTCGGTGAGTAAGACCGGCACGGTTTCAACAACTTACCATGGGGTAAACGGCGTCTCATCTTTCAATTTCACACGTTTGAAACTAACACTCGATCGCATACTGTTTGCTTACATGCTTGATTGTGAATCACTGCTCTATGACGATATATGTGAGTGAATCATATTTCTGACTGTAGCTATTTATCTGCAAGGTAGGTTAACGGAGAAGAAAGGTAATTTGCTGTAGTGTCAGAATGGTTACTAGTAGTCCTTGCATAGAGCTGTGGCATCGCAAGATCCTAATTACGTGTATATCAATTCCCTTACGAGATAGTAAATTTGTTCTCGTGACGCGTGCATCGTGCCAAATGTATGCTGAACGTAACAGTAGTTGGAGTTGGGGATGAAGAGTCGAGGACATGGAAGTCGACTGATCTTCAGGGCGTAGGGCCGATGGGGATGCTGGCGGATGGACCCCTGCCATACTCAACGGTCCTATTCTACTGTGCTGTCCTTTCTAACTTGTTGCTATTGTCGACAGAGAGTATATATTGTTGTACGCGAAATAGTGTCAGTATTTTGAAAAGAAGAAAAAAGGTGATGGGTGGGTGGGATTAAAAACCGTAATACGGAGCAGTATGCGACTAGGTGCGACTCCCGAGGCGAGTACGGACGAACTGGTAGTAGTAGTATATAAATTTTAAAGTAGTGGGAGTCGCGTCATGTGGCAGCTCTTTCCCACGAGACAACGGACCCAAAGTCTTCACCTTCGGGTCCTTCAATTAGACAGGGGATTCGTAAATATTGCTCAGTACGTTATGCCACGTGTTCTTTTCATATAGGTACCGCGCGCGCATTTGCAGATACTTTGATTGCGGTTTGAGTACTGGCATCTCGCATTTATGACAGACTCACTTTTGCCTCTGCACGACATAGTTCGGCTTCAGTCGCTTCTACCTGCCGTTGTAGATAGTGTAGAAAATTCTGCCTCGAAGACTCGATCATTGTTGTCGCAAACACAGAGAGTGAAAAGAAACTAACCGCTGTGATATCGGATGACCAGGCTTTCGAACCTTGTTCGCGCCCTTTCTGAACAAGATAAGCGAGTCACTTTGTGAAGAGAGATATGATCTTCCTCACCGAAGACAAACCCTCGACCCAAATCCAATCAACTTCTCCGTTTAGCTCAGACACCGGCTCGGGCCAAACCAGAGGGGGGATTGGGATGTTATGGGTGCACAGGAGACGCCGAAGGTGTGCGATAAAATTTTCGAGCGCGAGAGCGAAGTTTACCTTTCTCCAACGATAGGTCCTTTCGCATCTATATGCCAAATGAGCGAAGAGCCATAGAAATTTTTAAGAGTAATTTACTCAATTAAGAAGTCTTTGCGCATAATATTCTTCCTCTCTGAGTCGTCGATAATCTGATGTGTTGAAATTGTACAGATCATGATGTCCCTTGGTCGCCACTCGTGATACATCCCTGTCGATTTATCCATGACATCTTCTAGAGGCACCGGTGAGTGAAAGTTTCCGGGTTCGCAATAGTCGAAAGGTCCGGAAGGGGAAACTGAATTTGCCTTGGTCTTTGAGCGTTTCGTGTACCGCCGCCGCCGCGCTGTCCGCGCCTTTGACACAGAATCAGGGGTGATATTTCCGAAACTGGCGTGATAGGCGCTCGACACTGATGGCGGAAGGACTGAGATGGAGATGGGAGGATCGATATTCGATCTCGTCGCGCACGACTTGTAGGGTTCAAATCTATTTGCTTTGATATGCAAAGGTCGACTGGTCGTGGTGTTAGTTTCGTCCTGGTCACGAACTATGATTTCGCAAGATGTTCCGGGTTGTCCAGATCGATCGGTCGAATGAAGGGGAGAAAGCGAGCTGCGCACAGAAGGAGTATGGGATGTACTGGCAGTAATCGAAGGGTTTTGCTCGTGAAAAGGCGATCGTCCTTGTTGGTCGATGGATTGATTGGCCTTGCTCTGTATGGAACACGGATCACCAGGCGGTACGCTATATACAAGCGGAGACATATGCCCTCGATATTCGTGATGGGGGTGATGAAATGAAGAAGCAGAGAAGGGACAAGATGCTGTGAAGCACAGAGCACCCTGAGAAACGTTGGCCGCCGTATTTAGTTGCGTGTATTCCTGCGCAGTATCTTGAATCCCCAAAAACGCACAATCGTAGGGACTACCCGGCGCTGAAGATACCAGGGGCGCGTCTACTGCTGTCGCCTCTGTTGGTACTTGCATTCCAACTGAAGGGGGACATGACGAAGAGTTCGTAGGCATAGACCAGTACGCAGAGCCCGTTATGTCTGGGTGATCATCGTTGGCGTCGAGGGGATATAATTGGTTAGCGTAGCTGGGATGAGGTTCCAATGTCGACGATGTCGGGTCAATCTGGGCCATGGTCGAATATAAGGTTTGTGGATAATTCCATCCATGTCGCACGCGTTCCGTCGAAGACGACACGAAAGCGGCGTGACCGTCAGACTCTCCCGGTGGATATGGATGAGATGTGGGGTAAAATTCGTGTATGGGTTGAAACAGATATTCCTGCGAGGTATGGTTTAAAATATTGGCGGCATTGCGATTTAGCATGGCGGTTCCATGACTCTGAAAATAGTTTTCGGGACCCTCTTGCTGTTGGGAGCAGACGGCAAAGTCCAGGTTAATGTTCGATGTGGTAGGGAGTTGGTAATTGAAATTCTGGTGCTGAAGATTATCCATGTCTCCGTCGTCGCAGTCCATAAAATGACTACCTGTCGTACCAGGCTGGAGCGTATCGTCCGTCATTCTAAAACTTTCGTTTGTCCCATATATGCCTAGAGCTTGGGTAGGAAGGAAGTTCGAAGTTGTGATGAGGCGTGACTCCATCTGAGTCGCTTCGAGGGGTCCTTCTTGTGGGGAAGACTGGGCGGACTGTGGAATTATTTGAGCTATTGCGGACCAATGTTCTCTCGACGCTGTGGATGCATCGTGAGCAATGAAGGCACCATAAGAGTCCATACAACCGCCCACCTTTACGTAGAGAAAAAGAGTGCTGCATCGGTTCCAACAGGGTGAATGAGGTCTGTTGCGTGGAATGCGTGCTGCCTACTGTCTTGTGGTTTTCGACCTGTTTCTGAAAGGTTGATTTGCTGGTAGGTGCGCCATCTAGTCGAATGGCTTCATTGAATATAGAATACCCCTCCACAAAAGGTCTCGTATCCTTGCTAGTGATGGCGTTGAATCCTCCATTCCCTGTGCCAAAATCGTCCACTGGTTCCGGACGTCGAGATAGAACGGTGTCTGCCATATTGTGTGCCCCAAAAAAGGTGGTAGAGATGTCTTCTGCTGTGTTGCAAGGCGTCGGGGTGTCTTGAAAATCTGGAGGAAAAGATATGAGCAACGCATTTGACTTCCTGCCATCTTACTGACCATGTCGGATGCGAGCGTTCACCTGGATGTATTCAGGAAGATGCAAGGCTGTTTTCCACATTGTCTGCGGTCCGCAAAAGTGTTCCATGTCTGGAGTCTAGAGGAGTATATAAGAAGAGCTTAGTCGCCGCAGTTGGAAAGCTCTGAGAAGGAAGGGCTGTGTGCTTACCCCAGACTTTCTACGAAGCAGAAGAGGGCGAAGGAGGGATGTCAATGAGGTTTGGCGTCAAAATAGTCGGGCGTGCTGGTAGGGTAGGAAGAAAGGGTGGCGCAAGATATTAGGCGGACGAAAAGCAGCAGGAGAAATAATTTATGAAATGTGTCGTGTTCATAGGTATTTAGTACGGGAGTCTAGCGGCGATCCTCATAGTGTAAATAATAACTAACAACATTTCTGCAATTGCGTTTGGGTAAAAAATTACGTGTAACTTCACTCCCGAAGCATGTGAACCCAATTTTCTGTGACACAAAGTGCCTAACTGTTTACCATTTTGGATATTCTATCCCCTCGCTGCACGATTCTGGTACGAGAGGCTGCCTTATTAAGGAAGTTATGGGAATTTTACGCGTTAATAATATCTCCATTAAGAAATAGCACCCACCGCTTCGAACTTGCATCACCTGACACGTCGCTTTGAACAAAGAATCCGTTCCGTGTGGCCTTTGTTTGTACCCACCACCATTTCGCTGTCCAGAACATCACGACCGCAGTGATGAATTCTCCAGACAAGAAAAATGCAATAAATACGACCGACGAACCCCAAAACAACGACACAAATGGCTCAGTTCGCGAGCCAAAAGGGGAGGAAATTGACCAGGTATGTCACCAACGATGTTTCGAAACTCGCGAACACCTGAAATAATTGGATATTGAAGGCTTTAAATGACCCTTACAGCTCCATCGTCGACCATCGCTACCTCGGCGATTCTTTTCCAAATCGGTTTGAAGAAGACATCGAATTTCATGGCAACAATAGGACGACATGGACAGACTTGAACCAACGGACAAGAGCACTCGTTTACATATCAATGCTTGAGGCACATATAGCCTCCCTTATTGACCTTCTAGAGAAGTCGGCTTCCTCTCTTTTTAATGGCTAATATGTTCTCATTGCCTTTCTGCAGGTCGTCGCTTTACCGTCGCCCCTTTGAGTACGTCTCTCAAGTTGAAGTTAGAGGATTCCTTATTCAACAACAAACTGTTGCTGTACGTTGTCCGCTAGTCCGATATTCTACTTTTATTCTGATAGCTAACGCGACCACACTAAGTCCTTAGGTGCTGATCTTCAATATCTGGTTTCGCTGCAATCCAGAAAAGCTGTCGAGCTCAATAAGGCGGTAAGCTTTTCAACTCTATTATGTCAAATAAATATTGATTACGTGCGCCTTTACAGAGCAGTCTCTTTGAGGAAACGCTTCATCGTCGGCAATCCGCAGATAACAAGGCAAGAGGCGAGTTTGAAGGGGATGAACAATCCTGAAATGGGAATCTGAAAGAGTGTTACTTATGGGGGACCTGAAATCCGGTTTATGGGCCTTTCTCCAGATTCATGGGCATGGAATAAGATTGACGAAGTTAATAGAGCGGCAAAGGGTATGGAGTAGATACGGCATTTGCTTTTCTGCATCAGTTCAAAATGACCTTGTCTACGCCTTTACTCTACCTAGCTAAAGGCACCCACCTGAACCCCGTTCACATACTTTCCATGGACTCAAAGTTCCGTCAATTATCATTTGTAACGCGTGTTTTTACAATGCTATTGCAAACTTGCGAGATCATTCAGCAAGATGCTAAAGGGGCATTGGCTTATCCAAATCCTGGCGCTCAGACCGAACTATCCGCAGCACGTACCTTTACGAATGATATTAGTCTCCCACTGGTCCCCGATTACTGGAAAGCAGAGACCATTGAATTCGATATTTGTTCAGCAATAAATAATGTAGACAACCTGGCATGACTGACCATCTTCAGGAGTATTATAGCAGTGAGTATCTTCATCGCGTTATCAACATGTTTTTTCTCCGGATGTGATTCCGATAATCAATAGAATTTTAGAGGTGCCAAACATAATCCGGCTGTCAGAAGACAGTGTGAAAAAATGAAGGGTTCTCTAGAGAATGTATTGGTTTTGATCACCGTCTCTGCATCAGAATTTCAAGTGGCGTACTGGTGACAGGTGTGAGATTCAATACTACGACTTTGGGTGAAATGGTTGAGGCTGCATCTATATTTATCGTCGTTCTCAGACTCATGCTTCTAGCAAATTCAGTTTCAAGACGACAACAAGATAAACAAATCGATATATATCAATCGTATTGTATTGTTTCACTAGATTTAGTATATACGGCTTGCATGGTCTCAACTGATTGGCCTCGCTAACCATGGATGCAGTTGATGTCGAAACCTTGCGCAGATCCTCATGGTCGCATCCTCATGGTCGCTTTAGCCTTTCGGGCCGGAGTCCTCCGAAGGCCCGACTTGACAGGAGCTTCGAAAACGCCGTTGGGCGGAGAAGCAACCTCGACGTTGACGGAATTTCCAATCTTGGGTTGCTGTTCCTCATCAGATACCCCATCTGTCACGGGGGTCAGGCTGCTATCTGAACTAAAACCCCCTGACTTGGTGGGGCCGACATGGAAGACATCCACACCATTCCCTTGCGACATAGTATGATCCTCTATTGTCTCTGCGCCTGATTCTTGTCCCCAGTCTAATTGAGATGCGGATTCTCGATCGGACCCATGAGATGCTATTTCTTCGTCAGACACCTGTGTGGATCCTATGTCGTTATCCATTGCCCGGTAGGAACCAATGTTGTTGTTGGATGCCTCCGCAAGAGTTATCTCATTCTCTGTCATTTCCTGGGACGAGAACTCGTTCTCAGATGTCCCTTGGGATATAATCTCATCGTCGGATGAGCCTTCCTGGGAATCTTCGTCATAGGATAATTCCTCCGAAGATGTCCTGTCGTCTGTGCAGTTGGTGTGAGCTACACCGTCACTATCGGTTTCCTCGTCCACGACCATGCCTGAATCTTCACCCTCGTCGTCCACATGCTTTGGCATACCGGTCTTTTCGCTCCTGATTGTCTGGCCAATGTTCCTGTGTCGCTGCTTCATAGCCTCTCGCTCCTCGCTGTCTGGGCGGCGAGTACTATGCTCTGGCAGTCCCCGAACAATCAAGGGTGAGTAATGAGTTCCATTGGACGATTGGATAGCATACATACGGGTATATAGTGGAACCAATACCCCAGTTGGAAGACGGTTTATACCGCTTGTCGAAGGACGATAGGAAGATACATTCATCAAGCCAGTATGAGACTTCAGTTCATCGGAGAGATGCCCCACTCTAACCAATTCCATTGGGATAATCTCGGATGCCCACGACCCCTTGAAGATATTGAACGCGACATTGAAGGACATCCAGATGATATCGCCTGCATCAAATTTTGGACGACCCGATTTGTAGAGATCAAGCAGCGAGGTTCCTTGCAACTCGTAGAGACTGGGTCTTTCGGGGTTAGGAATATACATGGCTGATTCAATGCACGCCGATTCAATCCATGCATGAGTGTCGTCAGGAATCAAGTCCTTGATGGACTGGTTGTTATCCTTTGGCTTGAATGTAAAAATTTTGGATGTGATAGTATACCGCGACCGCTCGCCCGGATCTCCATTTTGCCACGGCCGGCGAGTACGAGCCCATTTTTTGAAGGTCGGGTTCTTCATGATGTCGGTCTCCAATTTCTGAGAATACTTGGACTGAGTAAGGTTCCGAAAGTGACGTTTGGACAGTTTTACCTTCATGAGCATGAAGATGGAGTCATCTATCTCAGTGTTCTTCATGTACGAGATTTCGCACATTGGGGACGCTTTGCTCTGCCTTTATTAGGCATACAACGTTTTATTAATAAATGAAATCGCCTTTGTCAGACCTAAATACCCACCTACGGTTTGCCGCAACTGGCGTAGTCGGCGTCATACCCAGAGGGATATAATTTCCAGTCTCGAGGTCTGAGCCCTATTGCCAAATGGCCGCATGAGTAAGTAGTGCGACATCATTTGTCCTGACATCGTATAACTAGAAAAAATTGTCATCAATGGAGCTGATAAATCATAACGTCCCTTACCTTCCACCTCATTGCACCTTGGAATTGTCGAGGCTCAACCAAACATTGCTTGGACCCAATAAGCGTCGCAGCATCTGATAAAGAAACACTGTTGTCTTTGTGAAACGATTGATGCTGCCATGGCCTGAGTTTCTGAAAAAAACTCGATGTAAGAATAGACATTTTGTACTTGGCGGGCTGCAGGGAACATAACCTTCTTTTATAAGCGGGAGCTTCCTATCCACAGAATTAGGGTGATCTAGTTCATCTACGATTCTTCAGCGTGCATGGATCTGAAACGACTCCCTTAATTCGTTCTTGCTCAAAAACTCTGCAGATCTCGTTTTATTTGTAGATCTTCGATCATAAACACCACGTGGTATAATTGATATGACATATTGTGTCATGACTGGCAATAGCGATCTGCCAATAACCTTTGATCGACATATATTTAAAATCGGTGCTTCTGTCTTTGAGCTGTAGATTCCAACGGCCTCGTTATATTCTGAGTCTCACTCCGACAGTGTGTACATGGCTCAAATGCGTCCCCTGACATCTCTTCTTGAAACTACACCGTCTTATATTGAGATTTTCATCGAGTTCTGCACGTCGGATCTTTTACTGCACTTTATGTCGTTCTGGGATATTCCGTCTATCCTCAGCATGCAGAAGACTTGTCGCAAGATACGTTGCGCATGCGAAATCTACATTGCATCGACTTGGAGTTTGAGCCCCTTCTTCGACAACTGGTTCAATACCAAGGAACTGCAACAAATATTGCACAAATGCAATGCGATCATATCAGGTTCTCAAGCACTGCAATTCTTCAACCGGGAGCGATATCCTGATTGCGACACCGATTTTTTTGTCTGTTTGGGTGGGGCTAAGGAGTTGATATCGTGGCTCCTTTGTCAAGGCTATATAGAGTCAGAGCAGAATACCGACTATGATGATGGTAACATCTTCGATGATGTAATGGAGCTCTCCGCGAAATGTATCGAAGACAGATCCTCTTGCCATCACGTGGTCCTTGGCGTCTATAATTTCTTCAGGAACAAACAGGCAGCCGATGGGGGCACAGCAAAAATATACCAAGTTCAGGTTGTCGTTGTGGACACAGATCCTATAGAACACGTCTTATTTGATTTCCATTCAAGTAAGTTCCTGTCCTTTCTCGTTATGTAGGTGTTCCAGTACTCATAAGCTTTCAGCAGTGGTCATTAATTTCATCTCGTCGACTATGGCTGTGTCCGTGTTTCCCAGATCAACTCTACTTGACCATGTGTCATTCGTTTCGAAAATTCGCATTGAGTCAGATGACCGCACCCAGCGTTGGATTAAGAAATACGAAAATAGAGGGTTTACAGTTGTCGGAGCCACCTCCGACTCGGTCATGAATTCCATGTCACATATAATCTACGGAAGGAGGAATATTCTGGATGGACATAGCTGGAAGATTCGTTTAGACGGTGAAGATCCCAATTTCTATATATTCGATATTGGTTTCTTTCTGACTATATCAGCTCCGTGTTTTAATCCGCTCCGCGGGATCTTTGGTCCAATGCGGATCGCCATCGATTTTGAGGTTATGTCTCATTCAACGGGAGTAGTACCTGATGGCTCTATTTTGCGTGTTGCCGAACCGATGGTATGGCGGTAAGTATTGACAGCGTCGCTCTTATGTACTCAGTAGTCATCTGCCCTGTTTTAGCATGTTGGCTCTACGTCCCACATTGCCGAACGGGGCTCCTTAGAAGCCATCTACAGAATAAAATGTCAGTCGTTGACGTAAGGCCATCTCCATCGACATGGAACTCAAGCACTTCTTAGCAGGAGCAACTTAATGGTGACAGGTCTGGAACACTCGTTGCACCGGTTGGCGGGGTTAGAGAGAGAGAAAATGAGATTTCGCCGTTGATTTCCGCTGTTCCATAGTGGCCGGCACTTCCAATTCCTGAAATTCTTTTTGAAACATACGGAGAGTAAAATTAGTCACGAATGGGCTCATTACCAAAGAATTTTGCCTGTTGATCTCACTTCAGTGACCCCCCATATTCTATCACTTAGGTTGATGAATGTGTAGTGTTTTGTCAACCTAAGTGGTAGAGTGGAAATGTTTTCTAGAAAATGTTTTTGGCT
>Ga0247742_10001370_pt1 | contig 17204 bp, 19 predicted proteins | sample UWRJL208509C2_FD_180944 | JGI IMG/M metagenome (GOLD analysis project Ga0247742, IMG submission 180944) | Plant litter microbial communities from Arlington Agricultural Research Station in Wisconsin, United States - UWRJ-L208-509C-2 | ecosystem: Environmental > Terrestrial > Plant litter >...
GAGGTCGCGATCAGGTCGAGCCGGAATGCGGGGTTCGTGGCGACGAACGGCGCGTGGAACACCCGGCCGGAGAGGCCGAAGCCGATGATGCCGGTTCGGATGGGAGAGTTGGGGGCTTCGGTGGTGGACACGCGAACAGCCTAGCTAGGCGCCGGGAACGTCCACAGCACCGCCGAAGCGGCGGTTCCGGCTCGCGTAGATCGAGATCGCCTCCCAGAGTTGCTCTCGTGTGAAATCGGGCCACAGCGTGTCGAGGAACACCATCTCGGCGTACGCGCTCTGCCAGGGCATGAAGTTGCTCATCCGCTGCTCCCCCGAGCTGCGCACGAACAGGTCGACGTCCGGCAGGTCAGGGATGTAGAGATTGCGCTGGATGGTCCGCTCGCTGATCCCGGAGGGCGACATCCGTCCGGCAGCGACGTCCTCGGCGATCTTCCGCACCGCGTCGGTGATCTCGTTGCGGCCGCCGTAGTTGACGCACATGGTGAGGGTGAGCACCGAGTTGTTCTTGGTCAGCTCCTCAGCGAACTGCAGCTCCTTGATGACGGATGCCCAGAGTCGGGGGCGCCGGCCGGCCCATCGCACCCGCACGCCCCAGTCGTTGAGCTGGTCGCGGCGGCGATGCAGCACATCCCGGTTGAACCCCATCAGGAATCGCACCTCGTCGGGCGACCGGCTCCAGTTCTCGGTCGAGAACGCGTAGACGCTCAGGTGCTTGACCCCGATCTGTATGGCCCCGGCGACCACGTCCAACAGGGAGGCCTCCCCCGCCTTGTGGCCCTCCACGCGGGTCAGGCCCTTCGCGTTGGCCCAGCGGCCGTTGCCATCCATTACCAGCGCGATGTGGTCCGGTACGGCCTTCCGATGAAGCGACGGCGGGTATATCCCGGTCCAGTCGATGGGTTTGAAGTCGACCGCGTCCTTGTGGGTCTTGCGCACGCTCATGCGGTGCGATCCACGTGCTGCAGCGACCGGAGCGTGCGTTCGAGGTGGAACTGCGCGTACGCCGCGACTACGCCACTGGCCTGGTGCCGCGACCGCTCCTCTGCCGCCTCGGCGACCTCCCAGCGACCCTCGATGAGAGCGCCGAGCAGTTCGAGCGTGTCGAGGTCGAGGCGGGGCGAGCCGGGCGGGGCCACCTCATCGGCGACCACCCCGCCGAGTTGGGCCACGAAGATGGTGTGGGGACCCGGTGCGCCGGTGACCGCGCAATCGACGAAGCTCGGCGCCCACCCGGCGATCGAGAGGCTCCGCAGCAGGTACGAGTCCAGCGTGAGACTCGGGTGGTGCTCCCGGCGGGAGAGCGAGCGCAGCGCGCCGACCAGCAGCAGGTACTGCTGCAGGCTGCCGTCGTCGTCGGTGATCTTGTCTGCGGTCTCGATCATCACGCTGCCCGCGGTGTAGCTGGCGTAGTCGTCGGCGATCTCCGCCCCGTACGACCCGAGCGATTCGGCTTGCTGGATGATGTCGAGGCTGCGCCCCACGTAGCACTGGATGTCGGCCACCATCATCGGTTCGAGCCGAGCACCGAAACGCGACGCCGTTCGGCGCACGCCCTTGGCCACGGCGCGGATCTTGCCGTGCTGCCGCGAGAGCATCGTGACGATGCGGTCTGCCTCACCCAGCTTGTGGGTGCGCAGCACAACGGCTTCGTCACGATAGGTCGGCACCCCACAAGTATCCTCTCCTCCACCGACCGGCACGGGATGCCGGACCGCGCAGCGGTGCGCCGGAATTGCCCAGGATGTGCCCAGAATGTCCGTCAGACTGTGACGATGACGTCGATCGAGGTGTTCGAGCAGCATCGCGGCCGCATGTTCGGCATCGCCTATCGCATGCTCGGCTCGGCGAGCGAGGCCGACGACGTGGTTCAGGATGCCTGGCTTCGCTGGCAGGCCGCGGATGATGCTGCCGTTCGTGACCCCAGCGCCTTCCTCGCCACGATCGTGACCCGCCTCTGCCTCACCGCGCTGACCTCCGCTCGCGCCCGCCGGGAGGTCTACGTCGGCCCATGGCTCCCCGAGCCGATCGCGACCGGCGATGACCCGTCCCTCGCCGCCGAGCACGCCGAGTCGCTGAACCTCGCGGTGCTGCTGCTCCTGGAGCGCCTGACCGGCGCCGAGCGAGCGGCATACGTGCTGCGGGAGGCATTCGCCTACCCCTTCCGCGACATCGCGGCGGTACTCGACACGACGGAGGCCAACGCACGGCAGCTGGCCTCCCGGGCCCGCGCTCACCTCGACCGCGAGCGCGGTGAGACCGTGCCGCCCGCGGAACGGGATCGGTTGCTCGGCGCGTTCCTGGCCGCGGCGCAACGGGGTGACCTCGAGGCGCTCGAAGCCATGCTCGCACGCGACGCCGTCTCGCTCTCCGACGGCGGTGGGGTCGTCGGGGCCGCGCGTCGGCCGGTGCAGGGCGCGTCGCGTGTGGCGCAGCTGGTGCTCGGGGTGCTCGGCAAGTTCGGGGCCGGAATCGTGCCGCTGCCGGTCGAGGTCAACGGCGAGCTCGCCATTCTCGGGGTGCGTGATGGAACACCGATCGTCGTGTGGACCCTCGACGTGGGTCCGGAGGGCATCCGGCGTCTGCTGATCGTCCTCAACCCCGAGAAGCTCCGGCGGTTCGCGGGGCCGGTGTCACGAAACGGAGAGCTGCCCAGTCGTAGCTGGTGACCCAGCGAAAGGCGCAGCAATGACCATCCTCGTCACCGGAGGCACCGGCACCCTCGGCCGACCCACCGTCGAACTCCTCCGGGCCACGGGCCAGAGCGTGCGCGTGCTCAGCCGGTCGCCCGGCGACGACCGCGCGGTCGGTGACCTCGACACGGGAGCGGGACTCGATGCGGCACTCGAAGGTGCCGACACCGTGGTGCACCTCGCCACCAGCGCGGGGTCGCGTGACCCCGCGCAGGCCGAGCGGCTGGTGTCGGCCGCCCGCGCTGCCGGTGCAGCGCATCTCCTGTTCATCTCCATCGTCGGTGTCGACGACATCCCGTACTCGTACTACCGGGCGAAGCTCGCGACCGAGCGCGTGATCGAGAGCTCGGGCATCCCGTACACGATCCTCCGGGCCACGCAGTTCCACAGTTTCGTCGCGATGGTGCCTCGAGCGCAGCGGCGGCTGCCCGTGATCCTGTCGCTGAATGCTCCTGACCAGCCGATCGCGGCCGAAGAGGTCGCCGCTCGCCTCGTCGAGCTCGTCGGGGCCGGGCCGTCGGGGCGCGTCGCCGACATCGGCGGCCCCGAACAGCTCGCGCTGCGGCGGGCGATCGACATCTGGCAGAAGGCCGCGGGCACGCGTAAGCCGGTGTGGACGATCCCGCTGTTCGGCAAGACAATCCGCGCGTTCCGGGCCGGCAAGCACATGCCGGGACTGCCCGGGTACGGCAGGGAGACCTTCGCCGAGTACGCGGCGAGGGAGGCTGGGCGATGACCGCCGCGCTGCGAGTGCTGCTCGTAATCGGCGTCGTGGTGTGCTTCGGCATCGGCGGGTGGGCGCAGTTCGCACCCGAGAGCTTCTACTTCGGATTCCCCACCGTCGACCTCACGCCGCCCTACAGCGAGCACCTCGTGCGCGATTACGGCGGAGCGACCCTTGGGCTCGGCATCCCGCTCGTGGCGGCCATCGTCTGGCCCGAGACGAAGCTCGTCATCGTCGCCGCCGCCGCATACCTGATGTTCGCCATCCCGCACTCGGTGTTCCACTTCCATCACCTCGACCACGCGACCTCCGGCGAGGCGGCCCTGATCGTCACGGAGACGATCGCGTCACTGCTGCTCCCGGCTGCGATCGTCGTCATCGCCGTGGTACGAATGAGGCGTGAACGCCCTCATCGTGATCCCGCTCTGGGCTGACCTGCTCGCTGTCGGCATCGGCTCGGTGCAGGGCGCCCTGTTCGCGGCCCAGTTCCGCGACCGGCGACTCGACCTGCTGGGCGTCGCGATCATCGGTATCGCCACCGGTTTCGGGGGCGGAATCCTGCGCGACGTGCTGCTCGCGCAGGTTCCGGCAGCGCTGACCAGCAACTGGTACCTCATCACCGCGGTCGCGGCGGCGCTGTTCGGGATGCTGCTGGAACGGCTCATCTCGCGGCTCGGACCTCTCGTCACGGTGCTCGACGCCCTCACGATCGGCCTGTTCGGAGCTATCGGCACGACCAAGGCGCTCGCCTCCGGCATGCCCGAGGTACCGGCCGTGTTCGTCGGCGTGCTGTCGGCGGTGGGTGGGTCGATCCTGCGTGACCTGCTGCTGAACCGGCCGATCGCCCTGATGCACGTCGGCTCGCTCTACGCGATCGCGGCGGTTGTCGGAACATCCACTCTCACGGTCATGCTGAACATCGGCGTCCCGGTGTTCATCGCGGCGGCGATCTGCGTCGCTCTGACGTTCGGGGTGCGGGTGCTCGCGGTTGCGTTCAACTGGACCCTGCCCGAGCAGCGAGCGATCGAGAAGCTGCCGCGGATCAGGCGGAGGTAGCGAGCTCGAGCACCGCTTCGGCGCAGCCCCACGACAGCGTCACGCCGGAGCCCCCGTGGCCGTAGCAGGCGATCACCGGCACGTCGTGGCCCGGCACCCACTCCAGCCGCACCGCAGGCCGCACGGGGCGCAACCCGACTCCGCGCGACAGCACCGGCTGGCCGCGGAGCGCGGGCACGATCGCCGCCGTTCGCTCGAGGATGAGCCGCTCGGTCTCCGGGTCGATCTCAAGACTCGTGGCTCCTTCCTCGGCCACGCCGCCGCAGACGACATCGCCCCGGCGCGGCACGATGTAAGCGAGACCGCTGGGGTTGTCGTCGTCGATGACCCAGTCGGTCAGTCCCGGGTTGGCCAGCCGCACCACCTGGCCGCGCACGGGAACGACGGTGTCATCGTCCCCGAGCAGCGCGCCGGAGAGCAGGCCACCCGCCACGACCACCAGGTCGGCGGATGCCGCCAACTGCCGCACCGAGTCGACTCGACGCCGCTCGAAGCGAACCCCGAGGGTCTCGACCCGCGCCCGCAGCCAGGCCGCGTACTCCCCCGTCGTGATCACCGGAACCGTCGCCCGCATCCCCGCCAGCGCGCCGGCGGGCAACTCGTGCGGCTGCGCCTCCCGCGCATCACCCACGAGCGCGGCCCACGACCGGTCGACGCCGGGCCTACGCTCGACCACGACCCCGGCGCGGAGGTCCACGCCCGCCGTCGGATCGTCGGCCAGTTCGGTGAATCGCGCGAGGGAGCGCGCCAACCAGCGGGTCGCGTCGGGCGAGCCGCCGCTGAGGTACGGGAACCACACGGCTGCGGCCACCGTCGACACGCTGGCCGCGGCATCCTGATCCGCCACCACCGTGACCGCCCACCCATCGGCGGCGAATTCATGCGCGATGCTGAGCCCGATCACCCCGGCGCCGACGACCGTCACGCGTCGAGGAGAATCCATACCGTGGACCCTACTGCCCGCGACCGGCGCTGGCGCTGAACGGATCAGGGGCGGATGTGCGCCCGCTCGAATCGGGCGAGCAGGTCGAGATCACCCGAGCGCTCGACCCGCTCCGCGCGGTTCCAGGCGTAGAGCAGCAGTTCTCCCGCTGAGCCCCGCACAGTCGCCGTGGGCTCGGCCGAGTCGTCACGGTGCCAGTCGCGCCGGAACGTCCACCGTTGACCGGTGTCGGTGGCCTGCAGCGTGACCACTCCGTCAAGCGGCTCGAGGGATGTCGCGCGGGGCACGAACACCTCGAACAGCTCCGAGATGCCGTCGGCGTTCACGACCGCCGGCACCTCCGGCGGCGGAGGGGTGTCTTCCGACGCCGCGCTTCGCAGGTCCCACAGGTGCACGAGCGATTCGAAGAGTTGCCGCCGATGCCAGAAACCGACGGTGCGGTCGGCGCTGCTGAGGGTAAACGTGGTCGCCGCCGGGTCGAGCGTGGCGAATGCGTCGATGAGGATGTCGCGGCTCTCCGCGTACCAGGCCGCGACGGGAACGTCGAGATCGGGCACGTTGGCCCGGCTATGACGCTTACCGTCTCGCGCGCTGCCCACCGCCCAGCGATGGATCCCGCCGAGATGGGCGCCCAGTTGGGTCGTCGTCCATCGGATGCTCGCGCACCGGCCGGCCGGGTCGGCCGTCTCGATCTCCGCGAGGAATGCGCCGGTGACTCGATCGAGATGCGCGAGATATTCCATCCGCTGACAGTACCGTCGGGCTTCTTCTCGTCGACAGAGTGGACCTATGGACGACAACACGAGCGTGGCCGAAGCCTTCTCCCGGCACGAGTTCGAGCGGGCGCTGCCCCGCATGGCGCAGAACGTCACCTGGACCGCGATCGGCGGCGCCACCCTGCACACCCGCGACGAGGTGGAGGCGGCGTGCCGGAAGACAGCCGAATACCTCGACTCGGTCGACACCGAGTTCAGCTACTTCCGCACGGTATCGACCGAGTCGACGGTGGTGACCGAATCGCGCGCGACCTACCGCGACCCGGACGGGGTCAGCTCGAGCGTGGCATCCTGCGACCTCTACGACTTCGAGAACGGCCAACTGGTCGCGATCACGTCGTACACGGTCGAGTTGCCAAACGAGAGTTGAGCGGCGACCGGGCGCCAGGCTCTAGGCGCTGACGAGCTCGCGTTCGCCCGCCTCGGCACGCACCGCGCGGTTCACGGCGGAGACCACGGCCTTGAGCGACGCGGTGGAGATGTCGGCGTCGATGCCCACACCCCACAGCCGCTTGCCGTTGACGTTGAGCTCGACGTAGGCGGCGGCGAGAGCATCCCCGCCGGCGCTGAGTGCGTGCTCGACGTAGTCGTAGAGCTTCACGTCGATGCCCTGCTCCGCCATGATCCCGAGGAACGCGGCGATGGGGCCATTGCCAGCTCCGGTCGCCGCCTGCACCTCCTCGCCGACCCGTAGGCTCACCTGCAGGCTGGTGGTGCCCGACAGGTCGCTGGATGTCGCGGTCGAGGTCAGCTCGAAGCGACCCCACTTCTCCTCCGCGCTGTGTGCCGGAAGGTACTCGTCGTGGAAAATCGACCAGATCTGGTCGCTGGTGACCTCGCCGCCCTCGGCGTCGGTCTTCGCCTGCACGACAGCGCTGAACTCGATCTGCAGCTTGCGGGGCAGGTCGAGGGCGTGGTCGGCCTTCAGCAGGTACGCGACGCCTCCCTTGCCCGACTGGGAGTTGACGCGCACGACGGCCTCGTAGCCGCGGCCCAGGTCTTTCGGGTCGACCGGCAGGTAGGGAACGGCCCAGAGCAGGTCGTCGACGGAGACGCCCTTGGCTTTCGCCTCCGCCTCCATTGCCTCGAAGCCCTTCTTGATCGCGTCCTGGTGCGAACCGCTGAACGCGGTGTAGACCAGGTCGCCGGCCCACGGGCTGCGCTCCGGGACCGGCAGCTGGTTGCAGTACTCGGCGGTGCGTTTGACCTCGTCGAGATCGCTGAAGTCGATCTGCGGGTCGATGCCCTGCGTGAACAGGTTGATGCCGAGCGCGACGAGGTCGACGTTGCCGGTGCGCTCACCGTTGCCGAACAGGCACCCCTCGATGCGGTCGGCACCGGCGAGGTAGCCGAGTTCGGCTGCGGCGACGGCGGTGCCGCGGTCGTTGTGCGGGTGCAGTGACAGGATCACGTTCTCGCGGGGCACCAGGCGCCGCGACATCCACTCGATCGAATCGGCGTAGACGTTGGGGGTCGACATCTCGACGGTCGCGGGCAGGTTGATGATCACCTTGCGGTCGGGGGTCGCCTCGAAGACCTCGATGACCCGGTTGCAGACCTCCAGGGCGAACTCGAGCTCGGTGCCGGTGTAGCTCTCCGGCGAGTACTCGTAGAACACCTGGGTCTCGGGGATGATCGCCTCGGCGGCCCGGCACAGCCGCGCACCGTTCAGCGCGATGTCGAGGATGCCCTGCTTGTCGGTGCGGAACACGACGTCGCGCTGCAGGATGCTCGTGGAGTTGTACAGGTGCACGATCGCCTGCTTCGCACCCTTCAGCGACTCGTACGTGCGGTTGATCAGCTCTTCGCGCGCCTGCGTCAACACCTGGATGCGAACGTCATCCGGAATCAGGTTCTCCTCGATCAGCGACCTGACGAAGTCGAAGTCCGTCTGGCTGGCGCTCGGGAACCCGACCTCGATGTCTTTGTAGCCCATCTTCACGAGCAGGTCGAACATGACCCGCTTGCGCTCGGGGCTCATCGGGTCGATGAGGGCCTGGTTGCCGTCGCGGAGGTCGACGGCGCACCAGCGCGGCGCCTCGGTGATCCGCTTGCCCGGCCAGGTGCGGTCGGGCAGGTCAACGGAGATGATCTGGTCGTACGGGCGGTACTTGTGAATCGGCATTGCAGAAGCCGACTGGGTGTTCTTCATGGTGTCTTTGCTTTCGTCTCGGTCGTGGTCAGGCAACGACAGAACACCGCGACGAGTGAGGCCTGGAGTTAGGACTCGTCGCGGCAGCTAAGGAGAAGCAGACCGAACAGCACGGGTTCAGGCTAGCACCGCCGCCGCGCTCACCGAAAATGCAGGAGATACCCGCCGGCGCAGGACGAAACGCCGCCCCGGAGTGGCCGGGGCGGCGTTCGTCCTGCGTTTTCGTCAGCGCGGGGGTCAGTCCACCGCGAGGGCGACCACCGGCGCGATGCGCGTGGCGCGGCGGGCGGGGGTGACGGATGCCACCAGCGTGAGTACCGCGGCGGCGACCGCAACGACCGCCAGCAGCCAGAGCGGGACCACCGGAGCAATGATGCCCGGTGACCCGTTGACCGCGCCGAGGAATGACTGCGCTCCGGCCCAGCCGTACCCGATGCCCAGCACGAGGCCGACGAGGATCGCCGTCACGGTCAGCTGGGCGCTCTCCGCCCGGATCATCGAGCGCAGCTGGCCGCTCGTGAACCCGAGCGCCCGCAGCAACCCGAGCTCCCGGGTGCGCTGCAGCACGCTGAGCGACAGCGTGTTGACCATGCCGACGGCGGCGATGAGCGCGCTGAATCCGATGAGAACCGAGAAGATCACGACCGTCACCAGCAGGATCTCGTCGATGCCGTAGTACATCTCGGGCTCGATGGCCCGAGCCTCCTCGATGATCCGCTGGAAGCTCGCCACCGCCACCGCGAACATCGTCACCAGGGTGACCCCGATCACGAGGCCGATGGTGGTGCGGGCGCTCCGCTCCGGGTACCGCACGGCGTTCTCGGCTGCCAGCCTCGACGCGGGGCTCGACCCGAGCATCCGCCCCACCAATCGCAGCGCCGGGGGCATGATGAGCTGCGACCCGAGAACGAGGCCGGTGAAGGAGAGGATGCCGCCCACGACCCCGATCAGCACGCCAGCCGGGCTGATCAACCCGACGAGCACACCGCCCGCGAGCAGCAGGGTGCCGAAGGCGAACAGCACGATCGCGGCGACATTGCGCCCGCGGTGGCCCGCCGCCTCTTCCGCTCGCGCCTCCTGCGCAGCTCCGGTCGCCTGCACCGGCGAGACCGACAGCACCCGGCGCGACCCGACCCACGACGCGAGCCAGGTGGTGAGCACCACGCCGGCGATCGGGATCAGGATGACCGGCTCGAGGTACTGGAAGGCGAGCGGCTCGACGAACTTCGTCGCGACCGCGACGGAGATCAGCCCGAACGACACCGCGGTGCCGAGCACCAGGCCGGCGAGCGACCCGATGATGCCGACCACGAGGCCCTCGGTCGCGACGGCGCTTCGCTGGGACCGGGCCGTCGACCCGAGCAATCGCATCAGGGCGATGCGGCGCGTGCGCCCGGCGACGATGATCGCGAATGTGTTGGAGGTGACGATCGCCCCCACGTAGGTGGCGATCACGATGAAGACGATCGCAACGATGCCGAGGAACAAGCCCAGTGTCGATGCCTGCCCCGCCACCTCGTCGGCCGCGATGGCGATCGCCAGGTTTCCCGTCACCTGCAGCAGCGCGACCCCGAACGCGCTCGAGAGTGCGGCGACGAGGATGCTCGGGAAGTGCTCCCGGAGGCTCCCGCGGTTCACGCTGCCGCCTCCATCCCGAGCATGAAGTCGCTGATCTCCTGCGCGGTCGACCGGCCGCGATCCTCGACGACCTTGCCGTCGGCGAGGAACAGGATGCGGTCGGCAAAGCTTGCCGCGATCGGGTCGTGGGTGACCATCGCGATGCTCTGGCCGTAGGTCGAGCTGGCGGTGGCGAGGAGCGCCAGCACCTCCCGCCCCGTGCGGGAGTCGAGGTTGCCGGTCGGCTCGTCGGCGAAGATCAGTTGCGGGCGTGAGCCGAGCGCGCGCGCGATCGCCACTCGCTGCTGTTGGCCGCCCGACAGCTCGTGCGGGCGGTGCCGCAATCGCGAGCCGAGGCCGAGGGAGCCGATCAACTCATCGATCCAGGCCCGCTCGTCGGCGGACGGCACGCGCCCGTCGAGCTCGAAGGGCAGCAGGATGTTGCCCTCGATGTCGAGCGTGGGAACGAGGTTGTACGACTGGAAGACGAACCCGATGCGGCGACGCCGGATCATGGTCAGCTCGGTGTCGTCGAGATCGGTGATGTCGGTGTTGCCGATCCAGACCCGGCCGCCGGTGGCGTTATCGAGCCCGGCCATGATGTGCATGAGCGTCGACTTGCCCGACCCGCTCGGCCCCATGATGGCGGTGAATTCGCCCTTGCGGATGCCGATGGAGATGTCATCCAGTGCGGTGACGGTCGTCGATGCCGACCCGTATGACTTCGTGAGGTGCGCGACCCGGGCCACGAGCCCGAGTTCGTCGGTTGAATTGTTCATGATCCCAGCGTTCCGCGTCTCGCTGCTTGGCGAATCGGCCGCTCGGCTGGATGTCGTACCTCGCAAGGATGACTGCGGCGCGACCTCGAACTAGGCGAGCCCGTTCTCGTACGCGAACACGACGAGCTGCACCCGGTCGCGGAGCCCGAGCTTGCCAAGCACCCGGCTGATGTGGGTCTTGACCGTTGCCTCGCTGAGGAACTCGGCTGCTGCGATCTCGGCATTGCTGAGGCCGCGGGCGGCAAGCCGGAAGATCTCCTGCTCACGGGAGGTCAGGGTGCCGAACTCCGGCGGGATCGCCGCGGCGGGCGCCCCGAAGTGCTCGAACAGCTCGCGGGTTGCGGAGGCGGCGATGACCGAGCTGCCCGCGTGTACCGTCCGGATGGCGGCCAGCAGGAATTCCGGGTCGGCATCCTTCAGCACGAACCCGCTCGCTCCGGCTCGGATGGCCCGGGCCGCGGCCTCGTCGAGGTCGAAGGTCGTGAGCACGATGATGCGCGGGGGCGTCGCACTCGCGGCCGTGATGGCGGCGGTCGACGCGATGCCGTCGAGCACGGGCATCCGGATGTCCATGAGGATGACGTCCGGCTTCGTGTTCGCCGCCATCGTGATGCCCTCGGCGCCGTTGCCCGCCTCCCCCACGAACTCGAGGTCGGGTTGCGACGAGACGAGCATCCGGATGCCCGCTCGGAAGAGCGCCTGGTCGTCGACGAGCGCGACCCTGATGCGCGTCACGCCAGCACCGGGATGCGTGCGTCGACCACGAACCGGTCGCTGTCGGGGGCCGCGGAGAAGGTGCCGCCGACGAGGATGGCGCGCTCACGCATTCCGGTGAGGCCGTGGCCGGGTGCCCCCGGGGCATTGGCGGCTGCATTCGAGATGGCGAGGGCGACGGCCTCCGGGGTCCAGGTGAGGAGAACGTCGACCGGCTCGGCAGTGTTGCCGTGGCGCAGCGCATTGGTGAGGGCCTCCTGCACGATCCGGTACACGGCCAGCTGCTGGCCCGCGGGCAAGACCACGGCCTGGCCGCGCTGCTCGAAGCGGATGGTGAGGCCCGACCCCCTCAGCTGGTCGATGAGCCTGTCGAGGTCGGCGAGCATCGGCTGCGGGCCCGCGTCCTGGCTGTGGCGCAACTGCCCGAGGAGCAGACGCACGTCGGCGAGGGCCTCGCGCGCCGTCGATGAGATCGTCGCCAGTGCCTCATCCTTCACACCGGGCTCTCTCGCGTACCTGCCGCCGTCCGATTGCGCGATGACCACCGCGAGGGAATGGGCGACCACGTCGTGCATGTCACGGGCGATCCTGTTGCGTTCCTGCTCGATCACGATCTCGCGCTCGGCGGCCTGTTGTTTACGGCGACTCTCGACCGCGGTATCCCGGGTCTTCAGCAGCAGCCCCAGGGTCCAGCTGAGCCCAAGCACCGCCAGTGCGGAGGCGAACCCCACGATCACGATGAATCCGACCTGCGCGAGCGAGCCCGGATACAGCCGGAGGAACGTGCCATCGAGCTGCAGCCCGAGGTAGATGTTCAGAACGAAGTAGGCGGTCGCGATGACGGCGCCCACCCCGGCCGAGATGAGCCCCGCCGCCCTCACGCGGGTTGAGCCATAGCGAGCGGTCGCGAACAGCACGGCGAGAATCGCGAGGTTGGCGGGGTCGGGAGACAGACTCGCCGCCATCTGCAACAGGGCTCCCGCCCAGGCAACTCCAAGCGCGATCGCCGGGGACAAGCGGCGGATGGCAAGCGCCGCGGCCATCACGAGCACCACGACGCCGAGGATGGGCTCGAACCCCACCGCGAGCCGCAGCGCGAGGCAGAGCAGCGCAACCGATACGTCCACCGCGATCTGGGGTGGCGTCAGGCTGCGGAACATGAGGTCAACGCTAGGCCTCCGGCGCAGTGCGCGGAGGTATCTCAGCCTCCCGTCGCCCCGAATCATCCGAGCGATGTATGCGAGTTAGAACCCCAGGCGCCCGAGTTGCTTGGCGTCGCGCTGCCATTCCTTCGCGACCTTCACCCGCAGGGAGAGGAACACCTGGCGGCCGAGCAGCTTCTCGATCTCGACGCGGGCGCGCGCTCCGACATCCTGAAGCCGCTGGCCCTGGTGGCCGATGATGATGCCCTTCTGGCTGTCGCGCTCGACGAAGAGGTTGGCGTAGATCTCCAGCAGGTCTTTGGACTCGCTCTCGATCATGTCGTCGATCGTCACCGCGATGGAATGCGGCAGCTCGTCGGTGACGCCCTCCAGCACCGCCTCGCGGATGAGCTCGCTGATGCGCGACTCGGTGGTCTCGTCGGTGACCGACCCCTCCGGGTAGAGGGGGGCGGAGACGGGCATGAGCTTGATCAACTCCCGCGCCAGCACGTCGAGCTGCACCTTGTCGAAGCTGGAGATCGGGATGATCGCGTCCCAGTCACGCAGGTCGCTGACCGCCTGCAACTGCTCGGCAACTCCCGGGCGGGAGGAGGCATCGATCTTCGTGACGATCGCGACCTTCTTGGCGCGCGGGAAGGAATCGAGTTGCTCGTTGATGTACCGGTCGCCCGGGCCGATCTTCTCGTTGGCGGGCAGGCACAGGCCGATCACGTCGACCTCGCCGAGCGTCTCGTGCACGATGCTGTTGAGGCGCTCGCCGAGCAGCGTGCGGGGCCGATGCATCCCCGGGGTGTCGACGATGATGAGCTGGCCCGCATCGTCATGCACGATCCCCCGGATCGCGCGGCGCGTGGTCTGAGGCTTGGATGACGTGATCGCGACCTTCTCGCCGACGAGTGCATTCGTCAACGTGGACTTACCGACATTCGGCCGCCCCACGAAGGTCACGAAACCGGCCCGAAATTCAGTCATTGCTGTCCTTGCTCAGAGACGCGCCGTTCGCGTCGATCTTCTCGCGCGTTGTGTCCTTCTCGCGCCCTGTGTCCTTGTCGGGCACTGTGTCACCGGCGAGAGCGGGGTCGCGCTCGACCAGCACCGTGCTCAGCCGCTTGCGTCGACCCTCAGTGCGATCGGCGGTGAGAACGAGTCCCGAATACTCGGCTCTGGCCCCGACGGTCGGAAGCTTTCCGAGCACCTTCGTGATGAGCCCGCCGACGGAGTCGACCTCGTCATCCTCGAGTTCCATGCCGAACAGGTCCCCCAGCTCGTCAATCGGCAACCGGGCGCTCACCCGGTACCGGCCCTCGCCCAGGTCGGCGACCTCGGCGACTTCGCGATCGTACTCGTCGGAGATGTCGCCGACGAGCTCCTCGATGAGGTCCTCCAGGGTCGCGAGCCCGGCGATACCGCCGTACTCGTCGACCACCATGGCCAGGTGATTCGATTCGAGCTGCATCTGGCGCAGCAGGCTGTCGGCCTTCTTGGACTCCGGAACGAACAGAGCCGGCCGGGCCAACTCCGCCGCGGTAAGGGTGTCGGCGTCGAGCGTGCCCTCGTAGACCACCCGGGCGACGTCGCGGAGGTAGAGCACCCCCAGCACCTCGTCGATGTCGCCACCGATCACGGGAACCCGGGACACTCCCCTGCTGAGGAACAGGCCCATCGCAGCCCCCATCGTCGCGTCATCGTCGATCGTGACCATGTCGGTGCGCGGGATCATCACCTCGCGAACCACGGTGTCGCTGAACTCGAAAATGGAGTGGATGAGCTCGCGGTCGTCCTCCTCCAACACCTCCAGTTCGGTGGCCTCGTCGACCATGCTGAGCAACTGCTCCTCGCTCGAGAAGGTCGCGCTCGGCGGCCGACCCGGCGTGACGCGGTTGCCGATGGCGACGAGCGCGGCGGCGACAGGGCCGAGGATGACGCGGATGGCGTGCACTGCGGGGGCGGCGACCCGCATCACCGCGCGGGAGTGAGCGCGCCCGACGCTGCGGGGGCTGGAGCCCACCAGCACGAACGAGACCCCCGTCATGATCAGGGCGCTGGCGAGCAGCGTCCACCACCACTCGGTGAAGATCGAGGCGAATACGAGGGTGATGAGCACCGCAGCGGTGGTCTCCGCGACGATCCGCATGAAGTTGAGGGCGTTGATGTGGGCGCCGGGATCCGCCGCGATCGCCAGCAGCGAGCGGCGCGCCCGGCTCTGCGCGGCAAGGTCGGAGAGGTCGGTGCGGCTCAGCACCCCGAGGGCGGCATCGGCGGCGGCCAGCAGTCCGCCAAACACGACGAGTATCGCGGCAACGCTGACGAAGATCGCGATCAGCACGATGACTAGTTCCGTTGCTCGTCGAGGGCGAAGCCGACGAGGATGTCGCGCTGGATGTCGAACATCTCCTTCTCCTCCTCGGGCTCTGCGTGATCGAACCCGAGCAGGTGCAGGATGCCGTGGGTGGTCAGCAGCAGCATCTCCTCGAGCGCGCTGTGACCAGCGGTGGCCGCCTGGGCGATCGCGACCTGCGGGCACACCACGATGTCGCCGAGCAGGCCGGGCGGGGTCGGGCTCTCCTCGCTGCCGGGGCGCAGTTCGTCCATCGGAAAGCTCAGTACATCGGTGGGGCCGGGTTCATCCATCCACTGCACGTGCAACTGCTCCATCGCCGCTTCATCGACGAAGACGATTGCGAGCTCAGCATCGGGATGAACGTGCATCTGGTCAAGCGCGAAGACGGCGAGCCGCTGCACGGCCGGTTCGTCGACCTCGACCCCCGACTCGTTGTTGATCTCGATGCTCATGACTTCCTCTGCTCGCGGCGCTGGTCGCGCTCGAACTTCTCGAGCTGCTTCTGGGCGTCGTACTTCGTGTAGGCGTCGACGATCTCCCCCACGAGGCTGTGGCGAACGACATCGGCGCTCGAGAGCCGGGCGAAGTGGATGTCATCGATCTCGTCGAGCACCCGGGTCACCAGCTGCAGGCCGGACGCGCCCTCGGGCAGGTCGACCTGCGTGACATCGCCGGTGATGACCATCTTCGATCCGAACCCCAGCCGGGTCAGGAACATCTTCATCTGCTCCGGGGTGGTGTTCTGCGCTTCATCGAGCACCACGAACGAGTTGTTGAGCGTGCGGCCGCGCATGTAGGCGAGAGGCGCGACCTCGATGGTGCCCGCCGCCAGCAGCTTCGGCACCAGGTCGGGGTCCATCATCTCGTTGAGCGCGTCGTACAGCGGGCGCAGGTATGGGTCGATCTTGTCGGTGAGCGAGCCGGGCAGGAACCCGAGGCGTTCGCCCGCTTCGATGGCCGGGCGGCTCAGGATGATTCGCTCGACCTCCTTGCGCTGCAGCGCCTGAACGGCCTTCGCCATCGCGAGGTAGGTCTTGCCGGTGCCGGCGGGGCCGATACCGAAGACGATCGTGTTCTCGTCGATCGCGTCGACGTAGTCCTTCTGCCCGAGGGTCTTGGGGCGGATGCTCTTGCCCCTCGACGTCAGGATCGCCTGGCTGAGCAGCTCGGCGGGGCTGCCCTGCTTCGTCTCGAGGATGCGTGCCGACGAGGTGACCTCGGTCGGGCCCAGGTCCACTCCGTCGCGGACCATGAGCACGAGCTCGTCGACCAGCGCCTGGGCCGCGTGCACCTGGCCGGCGTCGCCACTCAAGGTGATCTCGTTGCCGCGGACGAGGACGTCGACGAGCGGATAGCGCTTCTCGATGGTGGCGAGCAGGCGGTCGTGCGGCCCCAGCAGCCTCACCATGGCAACGCCATCCACCTGCATGTCGACCCGATCGAAGCCGTCGCCCGCTGTGGGAGTGGTGCTAGAAGCCAAGGGATCCTTCCGTGATGTGGCCGCTCAGAACGTGCGCGTGCACGTGGAATACGGTTTGGCCGGCGCTTTCACCGGTATTGAAGACCAAACGGAATTCGCCGGTGGAATGTTCCGAGGCGAGCTTCTGGGCCACGGTGACGACCTCGGCCAGTAACTCGGGGTCGCCAGCCGCCAGCTCGCCGACGTTGGCGTAATCCTCGGTCTTCGGCACGACGAGCAGGTGCACCGGCGCCTGCGGCGCGATGTCCTTGAATGCGATGATCCGGTCGTTCTCGAACACGATGTCGGCCGGAATCTCGCGCGCGACGATGCGGCTGAAGATGCTCGGTGATTCGGACGACATGGTTACAGCTTAAGCGCTGCGCTACCAGCGACCCAGCGCCACGTTGAGCACCGCGAGGGCGGCCGGTCCCGCCGACGACGTGCGCAGCACCTCGTCACCGAGCCGGACGAGGGATGCCCCCGCCGCAGTGAGGGCGTCGAGCTCCTGCGGGGTGACCCCGCCCTCGGGACCCACGACGAGGATGAGGTCGCGCCCGTCGAGCTCGAGCGCGCCGAGCGGTGTGTCGGCGGTGGGCTCGAGCACGAGAATCCGGGCTCCCTCGGCCAGCCGGAGCAGCTGCTTCGTGGTAACCAGGTCGAGGACATCCGGGATCCAGGCCCGCAGCGACTGCTTGCTCGCCTCGCGCACCACGGCCGTCCACCGGTCGCGACCCTTGGCCACCTTCGCGCCCTCCCAGCGGGAGATGCTGCGCCCCGCAGCCCA
>Ga0247742_10001371_pt1 | contig 17186 bp, 14 predicted proteins | sample UWRJL208509C2_FD_180944 | JGI IMG/M metagenome (GOLD analysis project Ga0247742, IMG submission 180944) | Plant litter microbial communities from Arlington Agricultural Research Station in Wisconsin, United States - UWRJ-L208-509C-2 | ecosystem: Environmental > Terrestrial > Plant litter >...
TTCCTTTTTTCTGTTTCTCCAAAAGTTTACGTTTACGGGAGATATCCCCACCATAACATTTGGCAGTAACGTCCTTTCTCAGTGCTTTTATCGTTTCACGCGAAATTACCTTTACACCGATCGCAGCCTGGATTGGAATATCAAACTGTTGCCTCGGGATTAATTCCTTAAGTTTTTCACACATTTTTTTACCAATATGGTAGGCGTTATCAACGTGTATTAAGGAGGACAGTGCATCCACAACCTGCGCATTTAATAAAATATCAACTTTCACCAAATTGGAAGTACGCATTCCTATTGGTGTATAATCGAATGACGCATAACCTTTTGAAACGGTTTTTAGCCTGTCATAAAAATCAAATACAATCTCTGCAAGCGGCATATCGAATGTAAGTTCGACACGTTCCGTAGTCAGGTAAGTCTGGTTTGTAATCAATCCGCGCTTTTCAATGCACAGCGACATTACGTTTCCGACAAAATCAGATTTGGTAATGATAGTCGCTTTAATATACGGCTCTTCTACGTGGTCCAGCCTTGAAGGCTCCGGTAAATCTGAAGGGTTGTTTACAATCTGGCCTACTTCAGGATCTTTCTTCGTATAGGCAAGGTAGGAAACGTTGGGAACTGTAGTAATTACAGTCATATTGAACTCGCGTTCCAGTCTTTCCTGTATAATTTCCATGTGGAGCATTCCCAGGAACCCACAACGGAAACCAAAACCAAGTGCAGCAGAACTTTCAGGTATAAAAACAAGTGAAGCATCATTAAGCTGCAGTTTTTCCATAGAGTTGCGAAGCTCTTCATAATCTTCCGTATCTACAGGATAGATTCCTGCAAATACCATAGGTTTTACGTCCTCAAAACCGGTAATCATATTCGTAGTTGGCGTTTTGGCATCTGTAAGTGTATCACCTACTTTCACCTCTCGTGCTTCTTTGATCCCGGAAATCAGGTAGCCTACATCCCCGGCAGAAATTACCGTTTTAGGAACCTGGTTCAGTTTTAAAGTACCGATCTCATCGGCATAATATTCATTGCCTGTAGCCATGAACTTTATCTTTTGTCCTTTTCTTATCTCACCATTTTTCACACGGAAAATAACCTCAATACCGCGAAAAGGGTTGTAAACAGAATCAAAGATCAGTGCCTGTAATGGCTCGTCTTTGCTTCCTTTAGGATGCGGGATTTTTTCGATAATGGCTTTAAGGATATTCTCAACCCCAAATCCGGTTTTACCGGAAGCATGGATTATATCTTCCAGTTTACATCCAAGCAAATCAACAATATCATCACTTACTTCTTCCGGGTTTGCACTTGGAAGGTCGACTTTATTCAGGACCGGGATAATCTCAAGGTCATTTTCAAGTGCCAGGTATAAATTGGATATCGTTTGTGCCTGTATGCTTTGTGCCGCATCAACAATCAGCAATGCACCTTCACAGGCTGCAATAGAACGGGAAACTTCATATGAAAAATCTACGTGTCCCGGTGTATCTATCAGGTTAAGGATATATTCCTGTCCTTCATAGGTATATTCCATCTGGATGGCGTGACTCTTAATGGTGATACCGCGTTCGCGCTCCAGATCCATGTTGTCCAGCAGCTGTGCTTGTTTTTCACGTGTTGTCACAGTTTGTGTCGCATCAAGAAGCCTGTCGGCCAATGTACTCTTCCCGTGATCAATATGTGCAATAATGCAAAAATTCCTTATATGTTTCATCTTCGTTTCGTATCAGTTTGTTTTGGTGTACATGGAATTTCCATTAATACTTTTTGCTTTTGTTAAAAGAAAAAAAGTAGCAGTAACCTGTACAGTTCTTTGTTGTTGGATTATTCCTAAAATAAACTACAAGGAATTAATCAGCAAATATAGTCTAAAAGTTAGTCAGTTGCAACGATCCGGCCGCAAGGGTGTTGATTTTAAAATTTAGCGGGCTGTATTTACATGCTGAATTATTAAGAACTTCTAATCGCTGCGAAAGTAAAAATTTTTATCCGGTTACCATTTGACGTGACCCAATTTGATCTACATTGACCCAATTTGACTCACGTTGACTCACGTTGATTCACATTGACCCAATTTGACCCAATTAAGGGGGTTTTGTTCGGGTCTTGTTCGGGTCTTGTTCGGATCGCGTTCGGAAAAAGGGGGTCTGATCCGAACAAGACCCGAACAAAGGTGCAATCAAACTACAATAAAAGTGTATTTATTATCTAAAAGGTATCGTAAGCGAAGCTCTTTTTACACATTTACATAATTCGTAAAAAAAAGCGTAATTTTGCAAAAAAAATAGGCAAGATGGTCAAAATCGGCAATATAGAATTACCCGAATTCCCTTTACTTTTAGCACCAATGGAAGATGTGAGTGACCCTCCGTTTCGTAGGTTATGTAAAACACATGGGGCTGATTTGATGTATTCTGAATTTATTTCCAGTGAGGGGCTTATCCGTGATGCAATCAAGAGCCGCCAGAAATTGGATATTTTTGATTATGAACGGCCTGTTGGAATACAGATTTTTGGGGGGGATGAAGAAGCAATGGCAATGTCTGCAAAAATTGTTGAGGCTGTAAACCCCGACCTGATTGATATTAACTTTGGGTGTCCGGTAAAAAAAGTAGTATGTAAGGGTGCTGGAGCCGGTGTTTTGAAAGATGTAGACCTGATGGTAAGGCTTACAAAGGCTGTAATCAACAGTACCCATTTGCCCGTAACAGTAAAGACACGTCTTGGATGGGATGATGATTCCATCAATATTGATGAGGTTGCAGAACGACTGCAGGATATTGGCGTGCAGGCACTAAGTATCCATGCCAGGACGCGTGCACAGATGTATAAAGGCCATTCTGACTGGTCACATATTGCGCGTGTCAAAAATAACCCGCGTATTACAATGCCTATTTTTGGCAATGGAGATATTGATTCACCTGAAAAAGCACTGCAGTATAAAAACGACTATGGTATCGATGGCATCATGATAGGCCGTGCGGCTATTGGATATCCATGGATTTTTAATGAAATCAAACATTTTTTTGCAACCGGAGAGCATCTCCCAAAGCCAACTATTGAAGACCGTGTGGAGGCTGCGAAAAATCACCTTCAATGGGCGATGGACTGGAAAGGCGAAAAGCTCGGAATACTTGAAACAAGAAGGCATTATACCAATTATTTTAAAGGAATACCGAACTTTAAAGAACACAGGATGAAAATGGTATCCAGTGAAGATCCTGAATTTATTTTCAGGACTTTTAACGAAGTACTTGAAAAGTTTAGCGGACTTGAAATCGTATAATGGATTTCTTTTAAAGTGAAATTGTTAAAAAAAAACGTCCCGAAATACTCGGGACGTTTTTTTTTATTCTTCTTTTCGAGAAGCAGCTGGCTGCTCATCTTCTTTGGTAGCGTTTTTGAATTCTTTTATTCCGCTTCCTAATCCTTTCATCAGTTCCGGGATTTTCTTACCACCAAACATCAGTAGTATGATTGCAAGTACCAGAATGATTTTCATTGGAGTTATTTCTCCCAGAAAAATATATTGTGCTGTCATAACATTTTAAATTTTAGTTGTCCTATCTAAATAAATATACGCATTAAATGGCTAAAAGGTTTGTAGCCATCTCCAATGCAATAAATTAGTTATTGTTTTCTTCTTTTTTGATCTCAATAATCGGGGTTGTTGGATTTGCAGGGTTTGCAGGTGCAAGAGGGTCTGTAGAAACCGGTGCTTTTCCAACAGGCGGCTGGTCATCTTTTGAAGCATTTTTAAACTCTTTGATACCGCTACCCAGACCTTTCATCAATTCAGGAATTTTTCTTCCACCAAACAGCAAAAGTACAATAACCAAAACGAATATTATTTCTGTGGCACCAAACTCGCCTAAAAAGATCATTAATGAGTTCATAACAATTAAATTAAAAATAAGACCACAAAGGTATAAAAAAACCTTAATACCGAATGAACCGTTGTCTAATTTGTGATAAATTTAAAAAACACTATTGGATTAATCGGGCGCTACACAATATTTGGAGATTAAATGCGTAATAGTTTGTTATTATTAAACAGATTCTCCAAACACTATAAATCCCTATATTTGTAAACATATATCTATTCGATGCCCGGGAAAAGACTAAAGAGACAGTTACTCAAGAAAAAGCTTTTTACAAAAAACAGGCTGGTTATCCTTAATGAGGACACCTTTGAGGAGATCTTTTCGCTAAAGCTGACATTAATGAACGTTTTTGTCGTAGCTACTTTAGGTGCAGTAATTATTATTTTTGTCACCACTTATATCATTGCATTTACACCGCTCAGGGAGTATATTCCGGGTTATGCATCTTCTAAACTTAAAAGAGATGCTACTGAACTGGCATTAAAATCGGATTCCCTAACCTATGCTCTTAAGAAAAATGAGGCGTATATAGCTTCTATCAAAAAGATTCTTACGGGAGATGTTGACTACGCTCATTTAAACAAAGATTCTATTACTGCGGGCGATGCAGTTGATGAATCAAAAGTAAACTTGTCTCCTTCTGCAGAAGATCTGAAACTGCGGAATGAAGTAGAGCAGGAGGATAAATATAATTTATTTGAAGAGGCCAAACCAAAAGTAAGCCTGGTGCTTTTTGCACCGGTTAAAGGTCTTATTACCGAAGCTTACAGTATTAAAAATAAACATTTCGCTGTAGATATTGCCCTGGCAAAAAATACGCCTATAAAATCTGTTGCAAATGGAACCGTAATTTTTGCAGACTGGACCCCAACCAACGGAAATGTGCTTATCATTAGGCATAATGACGGAATTATCTCGGTATACAAACATTGTGAATCGCTTACGGCTGCACAGGGAGATATTGTAAGGACAGGCGAAGTAATTGCTATAGCGGGTTCTACAGGCGAACATTCTACCGGAATACATCTTCATTTCGAACTCTGGAAAGATGGTTATCCTATTGATCCAACCCAATTTATTGAATTTGAATAACTCATGAGATCATTAAAGGCATCTGCCGCCAAGATTTTTGCGAAAAGCATTTATAAAAAGACCCAAAAGTGGGCTAATAATCCTGTTGAAACCCAGCAAAAGGTTTTTGAATCCCTGATTTATGAAGCTGCAAATACGGAATTCGGAAAGGATCATAATTTTGGAAGTATTAAAACTGCCCGGGATTTTGCTATGCAGGTTCCTGTACGTGATTATGAAGAACTGAAACCATATATTGAACGTGTCGTAAAGGGTGAGGAAAATATAGTGTGGAAAGGGAAGCCGCTGTACTTTGCGAAGACTTCCGGAACTACCTCGGGAGCTAAGTACATTCCATTGACCAAAGAATCCATGCCGTTTCATATACAGGCAGCACGTGATGCAATATTGCACTATATTCATGAAACCGGGAAGGCCGATTTTGTGTCAGGTAAAATGATCTTCCTGCAGGGCAGTCCTGTACTGGAACAGAAACATGGAATCAGCTTTGGCAGGCTTTCAGGTATTGTAGCACATTTCGTTCCCAAATACCTCCAGAAAAATCGTATGCCAAGTTGGGAAACCAATTGTATCGAAGACTGGGAAACCAAAGTGGATGCGATAGTAGAAGAGACTATCAACGAAGACATGACCGTGATTTCGGGAATTCCTTCGTGGGTACAGATGTATTTTGAAAAGCTAAAACAAAGAGCGGGTAAACCGGTAGGGGATATTTTTAAAAATTTCAACCTGTTTATCTATGGAGGGGTAAATTATGAGCCTTACCGCGCACGGTTTGAAAATCTGATAGGAAGAAAAGTAGACAGTATAGAATTGTTCCCGGCTTCGGAAGGTTTTTTTGCATACCAGGATTCTCAAAAAGAAAAAGGAATGTTATTGCTGCTGAATTCGGGAATCTTTTATGAGTTTATAAAGGCGGATGAATTTTTTAAAGCAGATGCCAGGCGTCTTACCATAGGTGAAATCGAAATAGGTGTTAACTATGTTTTGATCATTTCAACCAATGCCGGCCTTTGGGCATATAACATTGGGGATACCATACAATTTACTTCATTGGTGCCTTATCGTGTAATCGTTTCGGGCAGGATCAAACATTATATTTCGGCTTTTGGGGAGCATGTGATAGGCAAGGAAGTAGAAAGTGCCCTACAGCAAGCCGTAAGCGGAACTGATGTAAGGATAAATGAATTTACAGTCGCACCACAGATCAGTCCGGAAAGTGGACTACCTTATCATGAATGGTTTATTGAATTTGAGAATGAGCCAGAGGATCTTGAGGCTTTTGCGGTAAAAATTGACAATGCCATGCGAAAACAGAATACTTATTATGAAGATCTGATATCAGGTAATGTGCTCCGTACTCTTGTTATTACAAAAGTAAAACAGAATGGTTTCCAGGAATATATGAAATCGATAGGTAAACTGGGTGGGCAGAATAAGATACCGAGGCTGGGGAATGACAGGAAGATTGCGGATGAATTGGTAAATCAGATTAGCATTTCATAACAAAATTTCTAAATCGGGAGACTAATTAAATTCGATGTCTAAAATGGATTCTATAGGATACTTGAATATATAAAAGAACCCCTGCTTAATACTTTAAGCAGGGGTATATTAATTATTATGAGAATTTTTTAGAAGGCTTCATATTATTCTAAAAATGCTTTAATTTGCTATTGATACCAATTGATAAACAGCTTTTAAATCAGCACCAAGACCGTCAATTTTAATAAATGTGGCTGCCTGGCCATTAGTCAAAGTTAATGATGCTCTCCCATTTAAAAATATTCCAGAGAGAAGATTTGTAGGATCTACAGCCAAAAATTTTATAGGGCCACCATTAGCTCTTATGAAGATAGTTTCGCCAGCATTAATATCAGATTTGATGGCTTTAATATCGCTTGTAGCCATATTATAAGTAGCAGGAACCGTAACATAGACCAATTTTTTACTCCATAAATCAATTGTATTTGATACGATGGATATCGTTTGTAGAATTCCTGCTGTTTCTCCTAATCGGGGATCCTGAAAGGTATTATTTCGGGCATTAATTACATTATTATTTCCAAGGCCTACAATGAATTTCTCACCTTGAGCAGCAGGTAAACTGGGATCTGTAACAATTACAAAATTATTTTCTACAGTTATAAAAGAATTTTCGGATGTTATACATCTTCCAGTATTAGCAGGTATATGTGAGGGATGCTGATCAGACCCCATACCAGCAGCGTTTGCAAATCGACAATTTAAAATATTTACCTGAAGAGAATTTCTTATATCTAGGCTAAGATCTAAATCTTCAAAATAACAACTATCAAAAGTAACATTCTGTGATTTATTCATCAAAACGCCATATTCTGTCGCTCCACCAATAGCACAATTTATAAATGATAATACAGCAGATCCCTCTTCATTAGTGTCAGTTCCACTGATTAACACATTAACCCCTTTAATATTAGAGCCTACATATGAATCAAAAGAGCAATTTAAAAACGTACATGCATTTTGTTGGCCCGTTAATTTAAGGGCGTTATAATTTGCATCTTGTCTTGTAATTCGTATGTTTTCAAATAATAAATTTTGATTTGGTAGACTATAATTTGCAGCATTATTACTTCCTTCCAGATAAATACCATTTCCCTTTAAATTTATTATACTTATATTTTTTAAAGTACTTGTCCACAACCCTCCATTTGGACTTCCGTTACCTTTTATGAGCATTCCACCAATGCCAATATTTCCATTCAAATTTATAGTGAAAGTATCCATTTGAAAATTAGTAACAGCTCCGCTATCTAATTTAAACATATAGTCGTAAGTTGATCCAGGATTTACTGTAAATAGAGTTCCCGGACTTCCACGTAACATTCCTTTATCTTTTAAGATTAAAGGCTTGTCAATAAAATATTGTCCATTTGGAAAGTAAACAGTCATATCTGACTGTGTGCTATAATAATTATTTAAATAAATATAATCAATAATCTGTTGGATTCTATCAGAATTTGAAAAGCCTGTAGGCAAAAAATCTCTAATTACACCAAAATAACTGGCATTTATATATCCTGAATATTGTCTGACCCATCTTCCCGGATTAGTCGCAACAACAGCAGCAGGTTTTATAATAATACCGTTATTATCGCCTTGGGTTTCGGTACTTTTATATATAAAAAACCCTTCTCCGCCATCACCGGGAGTATAATAGCCTTTGATGTAAACGACTTTATTGTTGACATATGAATTATTGGTTCTTAAATCAGCAATATTATTAATTGTCTGGATGCCATTTAAGACATCCTTGGCCAGAAAAGCAAATGGGACACTTAAAAGCGGGGTAACACCAACATATTGGTTGTAATTGGTACCTGCATTTATATCCATGTCTATTCTCAAAAATTTCGAACCGCTTCCCCAGTTAATCAGATTAAAAGGAGTGGTACCGGTTGCCGGCAAATAAGTTCCTCCTCCAATCTGTAGATTATAACCTCCAGATGGGTCTGTAGTTACAGCGTGTGATTCAACGTATATGGGACTCCCAGTTTGAGAACCTTCCAAAATACTAATTTTTATCCCAATTGATTTCCCGGAAAGGATTGCTTGAGTTGTAGTATTGATCGCAATAGCCCTATAACTTATAAATTCGGGTACCTGAGAAAATGAAACATAAGTAACAAATAGCAATAAAAAAGCAGTTAATTTTTTCATTTATTCTTTTATGATTATGATGGGGTTAAATTGTAGTTCATTTGAAATTAGTAAGTAGGTACCGGATGATAAATATGACAAATCAACGCGTCCATCTTTGAAAACATTTTCTTTAGATATCAGCTTGCCATCAACAGTAAAAATACTGGCCGATTGTATTTCCAGTGAAGTTTTTACATATAGGAAGTCTCTAATTGGATTAGGATAAAATTTAATAGAATCTTTCTCCGCGTTCAGATTAGTTTTCGCCGCATTTATACTATTCTCTGGATCCGGAATTATAAATATTTCTCCAATTCCGCAATTTGTATTCATTGACATTGCGCCGCTACTGACATATTCAGGTTTCAGTTTTTGGGAATGTGCCTGGAAACATAATAACACTAATGGCAACATAATTGTTTTTTTCATTTTTCTATAAGGGTTTATTTAGTGGTAATATATTTGTAAATAGTGTTAAATCCATAAAAGGCTTCTCGATAAGCCTGAATTACAAGAAACTAAAAATTACAACAATGGTTATTGCGAATATAATTATGCAATATCGATTGGGTACTTCAATTGCCAAAAAAACCTTAAACAGATCTGCTTGCCAGTAATTATCTTGAATCTTAGATTAAAATGTAGGCTGTTAAAAAAGCTTAAATTTTTTGTAAACTTAGTAAATTAAACCAGTATGCGGATTAATAAATTTTTAATAAATAGCTACCTGTAATCCTTATAAATGAGGATTTATACTATGAAGGTTATGGAATCGGGATCAACAAAAAGAAAAATAAAGAAAAGATAATCATAAAGATTATGTTAAGAGGCGGGTAAATCTTTATTTTGGCAATGTAAATTCTTCTTTAATCATTGTATATTGAGTGATTAAAGGGCATATTAACCAACTAAATAAATAAAAACCTACATTTGCGGGTTAGAAAATAAAAACAATGAACGAAGTAAAAAACATTTCGCGCTCCAGGGCGCAAGAATCGTCGGCAGCTATTGAACGATTGTATATTACCATCAGGCATTTATTCAACCGTGGGTTTTACAAACCTATGGGAGTTTCGGGAGAAACTTTACGGGAAGCCTTGTTGGATTTAAGACCTGAAATTTATGGTACAATAGCAGAAGAAAAGGTAGAATTGAGTGGTCTTTTATATGTAATCGAACGCCTTCCCGTTGGAATCGAAGAATGCCGTTTTATTAATCTTATCTCTGATGAAGGATATTCTAAATCACACTTTAAGGCAATAGTGCCACCAAAAAGGAAAAGAAACTGCTATCGTATAGACGATGAGCAGATGAATGTGGAAATTACAAGAGGGCGTTCAGATATCTATGATATATTGACGCACCTTACTTTTATATTTATTGAATCACATAAGATCAAGAACAGGATATTACTTGATGAAAGTGGTGAAGTATCACGTGACTGGCAGAAACTGGAACAGACAGTACTTGCCAACAAAAAACTGGCATTGATAGACAAAGAGAAAGCAATTTCTCATTGTGCCAATATATTAGGCAGGTCGTTTGCTGAGATACTGGCAATTTATGATGGTTTTGGTACAGCGGATAAGCCGGATCGTTTCCTGCATATTATTTACTGGCTGGGAAAAGGTGCATTGGAAGAAGCACTCGAAAGTAATAAAAGAACAATAACTTTCAGCCCTATATTAAGAGAAAGGCTGGGGCATCATATACACGGTGAGATCTGGGCAAACAATATAAAACAGGTCTTAAAAGAAAATGAGTTGCTTGACAGGCCAATTCATATCATCAGTGCGAATATGCACAGTGTTATGAATTCTATTTTTGCGACTCATGTCCTTAAAACCAAATTCAAGGACAAACCTGATTTTTTTATCTATGAGGAACTGAGTAAATCGGGCGCACACGATGTAAGAGATAAGGTTGAAGAATTTGCAAAGCTTCATGGTATGATTTCGTTACCGGATACTTCGGGAACGAACATTGACGTACAGATTTTTGATACTGCCAAAATCGACTGGAAGAAATCAGCTTTCCCAAAAGCAGAAGCTGGTGATAAACCTGTAATAATTGTAATGGATTATGCATTTGGAGAGCAGGCATATGAAACTATTGATGAATTGCTGAAACCATTTCAGGAAACCAAGCATAAAAAGGTATTTTTGAACGTTGTTTCAGTTTCAATAATGGGAAAAGCAGGTATATTGGAAGGTGGTAAGGGAGATATCATGATCCCTTCTGCACATATCAATGAAGGAACAGGGGATAATTACCCATTTGAGAATGAATTGACGGCAGCTATGCTTCAGGGTAATGATATTGAAGTTTTTGCAGGGCCAATGGTTACGGTATTGGGAACATCATTACAGAATAAAGACCTGCTTAAGTTTTTCCATGAGTCTACATGGGGAGTTATTGGTCTTGAAATGGAAGGAGCCTATTACCAAAAAGCGATACAATCGGCATCTAAAATCAGGAAAAGTATTAATCCGGATGTGAAAGTGCGTTATGCTTATTATGCTTCTGATAATCCATTGGAAACAGGAAGTACTTTAGCGTCAGGGGGACTAGGTACAACAGGGGTGAAGCCTACTTATCTGATTACTATTAAAATACTAGAACAAATTTTTAACGTAAAATAATTTCATAATTATGAGTCAAAACTCAAATAATATGGATAATCAAGAAATTGATTTGTCTATTATTTCAAGAAAAATAGGTAGTGCATTTGAAAAATTTTTGACCTCTATATTTAAAGGAATTTTATTTATTAAGAGAAATATTACAATAATTGGAATTCTATTTGTGGTCGGATTTGGGATAGGTGTTTATTTAAATCAGAATGATAGTTATAATCATCAGATTATTGTTCAGCCTAATTTTGGATCTACTGATTACCTATATGCTAAAATTGAACTTTTAAATTCTAAAATAGAAGAAAAGGATACTGTTTTCCTAAAGGAAGTAGTAGGGATAAAAGATACTAAAAATCTTAAAAAAATAGCAATAGAACCCATTTTGGATATCTATAAATTTGTTGAAAATAAACCAGAAAACTTTGACCTTATCAAATTAATGGCAGAAGATGGTGATATTGAAAAAATTGTAAAGGATAAACTGACGAGTAAAAATTATCCATTTCATCTCATTTCTTTTTCAACCAAAAGAGTAACGAATTATGAAAAAACAATAAAACCATTATTAGAATATCTTAATGATTCAGAATATTATAAAATCCTCCAAAAACAGTTTTTGAATAACGTACGTATCAAAGTAATAGCGAATGACACTATTATATCTCAAATTGATGGATTTTTGAATAGTATGTCGAATGTAGTTAAAGGTTCACAGAAAAGTGACAAACTGGTTTATTATAACGAGAATACTCAATTAGATGAAGTAATTAAAACAAAAGATTATCTAATAAAAGAACAGGGTCAGCATAGATTAGAGATGGTTAATCTCGATAAAATTATTAAAGAAAATAGTAGTACTTTAAATGTTAAAGATAAAAATATTCTATTGGGGACATTTAAATTTATTATTCCAATAGTACTAATTTTAATATTTGTTTTTATATCTCTTCTTATATCTTTCTATAAGAAACAATCTATTAAACTGATGAATAGTCAACAAACTAATAACTAATGAAAGGGATCATATTAGCTGGGGGATCAGGTACACGGTTACATCCATTGACATTGGCTGTCAGTAAGCAGCTAATGCCAATTTATGATAAGCCGATGATTTATTATCCATTATCAACACTTATATCTTCAGGAATAAGAGAAATACTGATTATATCTACACCTCATGATCTTCCTTTATTTAAACAATTATTAGGTGACGGTTCAAGATTGGGCTGTCGATTTGAGTATGCTCCGCAGGAGCATCCAAATGGGCTTGCTGAGGCTTTTATAATTGGAAAAGATTTTATCGGGAAGGATAAAGTAGCCCTCGTACTTGGAGACAATATCTTTTACGGAACGGGGCTCTCAGATTTACTGCAGGCAAATAATGACCCAAATGGAGGCATAATCTATGCATACCATGTTCATGACCCGGAACGTTATGGAGTTGTAGATTTTGATATAGAAGGAAAGGTGCTCTCAATTGAAGAAAAGCCAACTGTCCCTAAATCGAATTACGCCGTTCCAGGTATTTATTTTTACGATAATGATGTTGTTGATATTGCTGCAAATATTAAGCCCAGTCATCGTGGTGAGATAGAAATTACGGATGTTAATAAAGAATACCTCAGAAGAGGGAAGCTCAAGGTCAGTATTCTGGACAGGGGTACTGCGTGGTTTGATACAGGAACTTTTAATTCCTTAATGCAGGCATCTCAATTTGTACAGGTTATAGAGGAACGCCAAGGCCTTAAGATAGGTTCTATAGAAGAGGCTGCTTTCAAAATGGGATATATTGATGCAGCACATTTAAAAACAATAGCTGAACCATTATTAAAAAGTGGTTACGGTAAGCATTTACTTAGTTTAATATAATTTTATGAATTTTATTCCGACAGATCTAGAAGGTTGTATTATTATTGAGCCACGTTTATTACATGATGAACGGGGATATTTCATGGAAAGTTATAATGAAAAGCGTTTCCGGGAAGTTTTAGGCCATGAAATACATTTTGTACAGGATAACCAGTCTTTTTCCTCCAAAGGTGTTTTAAGGGGCCTACATTATCAGACAAGTGTACATTCGCAAGCTAAGCTTGTTAGGGTATTGACAGGTAAAGTTTTGGACGTTGCTGTTGATATTCGTCCGGAATCAGCTACTTATGGAAAACACGTTGTAGTATTGCTTTCGGAAGAGAACCAAAGACAGCTTTTTGTTCCCAGGGGATTTGCGCATGGGTTTGTAGTATTAAGTGAAACGGCTACATTTTTTTATAAGTGTGACAATTTTTACAATAAAGAATCAGAAGGAGGAATTATCTTCAATGATGAGAGTATTAATATTGACTGGCAACTTAACGAGCAGGAATTGATCATTTCTGAGAAAGATATGGGATTGCCAAAATTAGCTGATGCAAAAAAGATATGGTAGTTTTAGTTACAGGATCAAATGGGCAATTAGGGCAAGCCTTACATGCTATAGCCGCTAATTTTGCGGATGTTGATTTTATTTTTAAGACTTCTACAGAGTTGGATATTACTAATAAAGAGCATTGTATTGCTGTATTTGAAGCAATAAAGCCCGATTATTGCATTAATGCAGCGGCTTATACGGCAGTTGATAAGGCAGAGAGTGAAGCTGATAAGGCATATGCTATTAATGTTAAAGGAGTTGAAAATATTGCACAAAGTTGTAAGAACACCAATACCACATTAGTGCATGTATCTACGGATTTTGTATTTGATGGAAGTAATAGTATTCCTTATACAGAAGAAGATCAAACCAACCCAATGGGGGTTTACGGACAAACAAAATTGGAGGGTGAAGTAATCGTAGAGCATATACTTGATCGTTATTATATAATAAGGACTTCGTGGGTTTATTCCCAATTTGCTAATAATTTCATGAAGACGATGCTTAGGCTTGCTTCAGAACGAGATCAGTTATCAGTTGTAAATGATCAGGTTGGAACACCAACCCATGCCGTAGACTTAGCTAATGCTTTACTCTCAATTATAAATTTTGATGCAGAACACCAAGGGCTGAAATTGTCTGGAATTTACAATTTCAGCAATGAGGGGGTATGTACCTGGTATGATTTTGCCAAAAAGATATTTGAAGTGAATCACATTGAAATAAAGGTGAATCCTATTGGTTCTGAGAGTTATCCGACTCCTGCGAAAAGGCCGGCCTATAGTGTATTGGATAAAACAAAAATTAAAAAGATTTTTGGGATTGCAATTCCTGACTGGGATACGTCGCTTTTGAATAATTCATAAATGACATCAGTATCAGGCTAAAGAAAAATAAGCCGTAGTGCCTATATAAATAGTCTTCAATAAAACAGAGGACAAAGATATTTAACAATGCGATATTCAGCAGGAAGTAGTTGAGCCTGTACGCTATTCTAAAAACTTTAAAGGAGTAGAATACAAATGCAATTAGGCCAAATATTCCAGTGCACAGTAGAATATAGGTATAATAATTATGAGTAAGGTAATTGGTGGACTCATAAAAACTGGAGTCGTAGTTCTCTTCAAAACATTGGTAAAGTTCTTTTTGTAGATTTTTAAAGCCAACTCCAAACATATAATTTTCACGTGCAATGTCTTTACTGCACTTTAAGATAGAGACCCTGATATTTGTAGAGTCATAGGCCAGATCGACTGGTGGTTTGTCATAGCTGTTATAAAATTCCCAAAATCTATTTTTAATTCCTGGTATAAATATTACTGAAACGACAGCAATAGAAACAAAAAGCAATATTGAGCGAACCTTATATTTTGTTGAGAATCCCGAGCGAAATAATATCATGCATGGGATCATAACTGTGATAAAAATAATATTTAGCTTGGTCAGTAATAAGAGTATCAATAGTAAAAAGACAACTATATATATAAGCTCATATTTTTTTTTGTCTTTTAAGAATCTTTCGAAGGATAAGGCTACACATAGAATTAGTATTGCAGAAAAGTAAGTAGGATGAATTTTAAAGAACTTAATCTCTGAATATACGAAATCGCGAAATGCAGAGATATTGTAATCAATTTTTAAGAATTCAGTATAGGAATGGTAGTAAAAAAATGCGGCTATATAGGCAAAGCAAATTAGTAGGCAGCCGTTCTTTAAGATTGCCAGATATAAAGAGATTTTATCTTTCGTAAAATAATGTTTTGGGATAAGTTCGAAGATAACCGGAAACAGTAGAAAAAATAATCCACGATCCAGGAAGGGAAGGTTTCCTGCGGGATCGTCAGAAAGCAACGAATAAATTAAAATAATAAAAAAGGGTATGGTTAGCCACAATGTTTTGAGGTCAAAAGTTTTATAGCTTTTTGTTACAATGGTATGAATTAGTGTATTGACAGTAAGTAATATAAAAAAGAAAGAAGAAATATTCTCTTTAAATAAGGGAAATGTAAAAAGTGCGGGTATTAATATTAGAAATAGTTTTTCTGTACTTTTTTTCACGGTAATATGCTTTGTATTTTAGATTCAAAATTATTTAGTATGGTGTGGTTAGAAAATTCAATAGTAACGAATTTCCTTGCATTTACTCCTAAATTTTCCCCTAAATCGGGGTTGCTTTTTAGATTTAGTATGGTATTGTGTATCGTAGATACATTTTGATCAGAATAATAAAATCCTCCATTTGACTTAGTCATGATTTCCAGTACTTCGGATTTTTTACTGCCTGTGATCAGGGATGGCTTCCCGCTTGCCATCATACCCAATATTTTTGAGGGCATGATTGAATCAATGACATCTTCTTTTTGGAAAAGAAAATGTAAATCTGCAGCGCAGAGCATATCCGATAATTCTTTAAATGGAACTGGCGGATAGAATTTAATGAAAGGATAGGCTGATACCTTTTCTTTTAGCGTTGTTAAATAACCACCGTCACCTACTATGACAATTTCTATATCACTGTCAGTTATTAACTTACATAAATCTTCAAATTTCTTCCAGTCCTGCTTTTCTCCAATATTACCGGAATACAACAATGTAAATTTAGTATTATCGATATATGGATGAGGTTTCGCGTTTTCAGGATTGATAGTCTGTACTGAAACCCAGTTTGGAAAGAAATAGACATCCTTATTGATTGTCTTTTCTTTTATTTTATTCAGCATGCTATAACTTATACTGCTTACAACATCTGCTTTGGCCAATAGGATTTGTTCTGCTTTAATTATCAATGACTTGAAACTATTGGTGAGGAAGTTTCTTTTTTGTAAGATACCGGACTGGAATGCCAATTCGAATTCAAAATCCTGTATATGGATCCATAATTTGGATTTTTTTCTTCTTGAAAGAAGGAAAGCAGGTATGATTGACAATGTAAAAGGAACAATACAGATTACTAGGTCGGGTTCCGTTACTTTTTTGATATTGCGAATGGTCCCGTATAATAAGGTCAACATCATTTTTACCCTTCCTGAAAAGCTTACTATGGAGGGGACGAATTGTTTATACCTGATTATGCGGATATCATTAACAGTTTCTTCAAAAAAGGCATTCTTTTTCTTGTATTCAGGATTAATTTTCCATTGGGGATAGTAAGGAAAGCCGGTAATCACAGTTATAGAATATCCTTTTTCGGAGAGATGTTCAGCAAACTGTGTAGTATACAGGCCTATGGCGGTATCTTCAGGATAAAAATTTGCGGTAAGAATTACGACTTTTTTATTTTCAATCATGATTGTATATAAGACACAAATATATTATATTTTAACATTATAGCTCTGTTTTAAAAAGAGTAAAAATATTTTCAGATGTTAAAATTTGTAATATATTTGCAAACATAAAATTTAAAAAAAATGAAAAAAGTAATATTATTTTTAGTTGCTTTTGGTTTAGTCTCTTGTGGAGGTGATAAATCAAAAAAAG
>Ga0247742_10001372_pt1 | contig 17178 bp, 20 predicted proteins | sample UWRJL208509C2_FD_180944 | JGI IMG/M metagenome (GOLD analysis project Ga0247742, IMG submission 180944) | Plant litter microbial communities from Arlington Agricultural Research Station in Wisconsin, United States - UWRJ-L208-509C-2 | ecosystem: Environmental > Terrestrial > Plant litter >...
TCTCTTTCGAACTTGGAGATACCTCATGCCTTTGTACACGATAACGACGCGCGTGAACTCGCTGAGCAGTGAATCTAAAGCCGCCCTTGCTGCGGCGTTGACAGATTTCCACTCGCGGTTCGCGGACGTTCCAACGAAGTGGGTTCACGTCGTATTTCACGACTATGCCGCGGATAGCGGTTTCAGCAACGGCGTGGGGTCACCCACGGTCGCCCTAACCTTGCTCATCCGCAGCGGGCGATCGACCGAGTACAAGCGTCAGCTCCTTACGAAGATATGGGAGTTGCTGCAGGCTGCAACGAGCGCCCCGGACGAGGAGATTGTCATCAGCCTGCTGGAGGGGGATGCAAGCAATGCGATGGAAATGGGGAAAATATTGCCTGACTTCGCACGCTAATCGCTGGTGACCCGAAGCCCCCACCCCAACGATGTATCGATACCACCCTTGTGGATAGTTGTTTGAGAGAGTCTCGCGGGTGAACAGTTGGGCGAAAGCCTTCCCATATCTCAAGGAGTTCCAAAATGGGGATCACCGTTCTCCCTGACGCAACGAAGCCGAGCCTTAGACGATACGAAGCAATGGCTTGCCCAAACAACGTGAAAGCAAATTCGTTGGCTGGCACCGTTGTCTGGCCGCTCGGGCTTCTCGCGGGATGCACGCCGAAAGCTAGTCCGTCCGTCCCGCTATTTGGAGCGTTTTTTCCGTCTTGGCTCCTCTGCGCGGTCATAGGAATAATTGGCTCTGTGGTTGTACGGGCGATCTTCATTCGTACCGGAATGGACGACCAGCTCGCGTGGCGGTCGATAGTCTACGTCAGCATCGCAGCGACGATAGCCTTCGGGGTGTCGCTCTTCGTTTACGGTCGCTAGCTATGGAGCAATCAGTCTATGCAAAAAAGAGAAGTTGGCTCGGGATTGCATTTGCATGCTTCCTGGTCCTCCCTGGCGCCGCTCTTGGCTGGCTTTACTACCACCATTCGGTGACCAACCCTCTTTCTGACGACGCAATTCTGACGGCGGACACGGTAAACGTCGCCCCTCAGATTTCCGGTCAGATTGTTCAGCTCAATGTCACCGAAAATCAGAAGGTTCGACGTGGAGATGTGCTCTTGACGGTCGATCCCCTACCCTACCAGCTCGCAGTGGATCAAGCTCAGGCAGATCTCAGGGTCGCCGAAGCGGCAAGGGACACGCAGGCCAGGAATATCGGTGGCCAACAGTCGAGCGCGCAGGTCGCGAATGAACAGATCACCAGAGCTCAAGAAGATCTCAATCTTGCGGAGCAGTCACTTGCTCGTCTAACTGCCCTGCTCCCATGCTGCGTAAGCAAGCAGCAGGTAGATAATGCGACCACAGCGAGAGATAATGCCAAAATCGGTGTGGAGCAGGCTAAAAACCTGTCCCAGGCGGCCACCGTAATCGTAAATACCCTCGATTCAGCGAACGCGTCAGTGCAATCCAGTCAGGCCGCGCTTGCGCTCGCACGGCATAACTTAGCCGATACCACAATTCGGGCCTTCCACGACGGCCGCGTTGTCGGCGTCACGACGTCGACCGGTCAGGTACTCGCAGCCGGGCAATCTGTCTTCACGTTGATCAACACTGAGAATTGGTATGCATCCGCATCATTCTCGGAAGTCGACCTAGACGCCATCAAAGTCGGAAGCTGCGCTACGGTGTACGTTCTTTCAGACCGGTCAAGACCCGTGATGGGTAAGGTCGATGGGATTGGGTGGGGCGTTTCGTCGGATGAACTCGTCAATTCACCACAGGCTCTACCCTCTGTTCCCAAGACCCTGAACTGGGTCAGGCTGGAGCAGCGTTTTCCAGTAAGGATCAAGCTTATTGACCCGCCGGAGGAACTCACTCGCATAGGAGCCTCCGCCGTAGTCGTGGTGCACCATGATCAGAGCTGCTGAATCACGCGTTCTACGGCTATTCGAACTGATATGGGACGACCTTGCTCCATATCCGGGCCGTCTTGCGACAACTTGGCGAGTGTCAGCGCTAACTGCATTGGTAGCAGCAGTCGCCATGACGTATCAAACGCCCGAAGTGGCCGTGAGCTGCTATCTGGTGACCTTTGTCATGAAGGGAGATAGCAGTGCGAGCATTGTGCTCGCAATGACTTTGACTTTTCTAATCACGATCATCATTGCCTTTGCGACGATTCTGACGGTGCTATCCATCGGCTCGCCTGGATTGAGGCTCCTTCTGATGGCCACCGTCTCGTTTGTTATGCTCTTCATCGGGGCAGCAAGCAAACTCGGTTCCACCGGCAGCGTCGTCGCTTTGCTCGTCGCCGACATTCTCTCATTGATCTATACCGCATCCGGCGGAGAGGTGATCACCAGCGGCCTCCGGTTCGCGTGGGAGATGGTTGCACTCCCGATGATGATGATCGTCGCTTTCAACGTGCTCTTGGGGCGGTCCACCGTTTCGATACTGCGCGACAAGCTCCTTCAACGCCTTGTCGCCGTGCAGAACCAGCTTGCCGCTCCGGGCGTAGCCGGCGATCAGGCGTTGCGTGACCTATTGCGGCAGGGCAACGCAGATGGCCTTGCGAAGCTGAAACTGGTCCGAATTTTCCATCTGGTATCAACCCGGCAGGCGTCGCAGATCGCCGACGATATCCTGGCTTCCTATCAGTTGCTACTTGCCTGCTCAGCACTTTCGCTAGAGGGCCGATCTGCAGACACGACCACGCTAACCTTCCATGTGGCGGACGTTATCGAAGCGGTCCGAACCGGCAGCAGGCCGCCCGCCCCGCCGATGTTGTCGCCAACGGCATCGCCCGCGGCGTTGGCTGCCCACCAGGCGCTGGCCGTACTCGCGAGTGAGGAACATGAATTGTATTTGCCTGGCACCTCCAGTCCCTTTTTTGCGAGCGACGCCCTGTCCAATCCCGAGTACGTGCGGTTTGCGCTGAAGACGACCGCGGCGGCCATGACCTGCTACGTGATCTACGCCGGAATCAACTGGGAGGGAATTCATACGGCAATGCTCACGTGTTACGTGGTGTCGCTAAGAACCACCGGGGAGACGATCCACAAACTCGGATTGCGTATTCTCGGTTGCTTGATCGGTGCCGCTATGGGGCTGTCCGCAATAGTCTTTCTCATCCCACATATGCACTCGATTGGTCACCTCATGTTGTTGGTGTTCGTGGGCACCTTTATTGCCGCATGGGTCTCCAATGGCAGCGAGCGAGCCTCATATGCCGGTATTCAGATTGGACTGGCGTTCTACCTGTCTGTACTTCAAGGCTTCGCCCCCGGCATAGATCTTGAGCTAGCTCGCGACCGCACAATTGGGATTCTTCTGGGCAACACCGTTATGTACCTCGTGGCCACGAGGATCTGGCCGGTCGGCACTGAGGCTGCATTGCGGTCAAACCTGTCGAAAGCACTGAAAAGTCTGGCGGCGCTCGCGTCGTTCTCGGTGCCGGCGCGAGAACGCGCCGTCACCCACGCCGCAGAGGTTGGCCAATCGACAGGTGCGATGACGAGGTCGTTTGAACTTCTTCTTCTGGATCCTGCCCACGTCAGGCTGTCGACGTCGGTCCAGCACGGCATTCGTCTCATCTCGCAAGAGGCTGAGGAACTGAATCGGGAAATCTACCTTTCTCGTTCAGAACTTCCTGGCCTAGCTCAACGCTTAGGCAGACTTGCGGAAGACGTTGGGCAATCTCGCTCGTTCAATGCGGTCTTGACTGGAGCTGGGAGCGCAAAAATTGTTTTCGCTTCTAGCGACACTTCGGTCAATTCGATCGATGAGCGAGTGCTTCGCATCGAACGGCTGATGAGAGAGACGAACCTGTAAGACGCGAGCTCAAGACTCTCAAACTCAAACTCCCACGGACCGACGCCTCGCCGTGCCTACTTGATGCGCGGTAGGGCTTCGGCTGAAGCTTGTACGACGCCGCGTCAGCTTCGAAGTCACTAATCGATGGTCGTGGAAATCCTATCCCTAGGTGTGATGTTCCGGTCGAAGATTGGCGATTAGGTTTTGTTCATAGGCTTCGGAGGATCAGATCCTGACGACAGGAAGCTGAGCTTCAAGTTGATACCTGCAGCCTTGGATCATCGTGTTCATCATCGTTCAGCGGTGATGGCGGATTGGACCTTGTCATCGAGCCAGATTGGGCTCGTTCGATCAAGCCTACCTTGCATGCCAAAGATCGCCTTCTTCATTCCCACTTCAATCAAACAGAAAGCCGCAGTTATGAAAAAGCTCAAGACTTATCTGGCACTCGCAGTGGCCCTCCCTCTCGTTGCAATGGCCGCACCTGCCAGCGCTGAGACACTGAAGAATATCGTTCTGGTTCACGGCGCGTGGGTGGACGGGTCGGGCTGGAAGCCTGTCTACGACATCCTTACACGAGAAGGATTCAACGTCACGATGGTCCAGGAACCCGAAACATCCTTTGCCGACGACGTCGCAGCCGCAAAGCGAGTCCTCGATCTGCAGGACGGCCCGACCCTCCTTGTCGGACATAGCTACGGCGGCTCGATTATCACCGAGGCGGGCGTACATCCGAAGGTCACTGCCCTGGTTTACGTCGCAGCCCACGCGCCCGACGTCGGCGAAGATGAGGGCACGCTTGGAAAGAAGACGCCGAGCGTGCTGGCGAAGACTGAGGGCGCGATCAAGAAGACGCCAGACGGTTACACTTACCTGAACCCCGTCGAGTTTCCCAAGCTCTTCGCTCCCGACATGCCTCACGAACAGGCCGTGTTCGAGTCACGTTCCCAGGTTCTCGCCGCTGCGGAAGTCTTCACGACCCCGCTCACGGCCGCAGCTTGGAAGACAAAGCCGAGCTGGGGGATCGTGGCCGGCGACGATCACATTATCAATCCCGACCTGGAGCGCTGGTACTACAAGCGCGCGAACAGCCACACGATCGAAATCAAGGGCGCCAGCCACTCCGTTTATGAGTCTCATCCCAAGGAGGTCGCCGAGGTCATCGCCGAAGCCGCTCGCAAAGCGGAAAGCGAAGCCAAGTCGGCGAAGAAATAGGGATTCACCGACATGATGGCCGCCGCAGCCACTTACCGAGCCGCGGCGGCCAAGTTCGAGACATGAAGGATAGCAGGAGCGGAGATGACGATGAACTGGCAGCATCACCGAGAGGCTCGCGATGTTCGTATTCAGGCCGGCAGCGCCATAGCTTCGGGCAAGATCGTTCACTCGCATGACGCGACCCGCCTGCTTGAGGCAGTCGTCCGGCCAGGCGATCGCGTCTGCCTTGAAGGGGACAATCAAAAGCAGGCTGATTTGCTCAGCAGCGCACTGCTTGCGGTCGACGTCGCTAAGGTGCACGATCTGCACATGGTCCAATCAGGTGTGGTTCTCCCCACCCACCTGGACCTCTTCGAGAGAGGCGTAGCCAAAAGACTCGACTACGCATATTCGGGACCGCAGTCGGCCCGCATCGCCACCATGTTGTTTGGCGGCAAAATCGAGCTAGGGGCCGTTCACACCTACCTCGAATTATTCGCTCGGTATTTTATCGACCTCACGCCCAACGTAGCGCTCATCGCCGCCGTCAGCGCCGACCGTGACGGAAATCTGTACACCGGACCGAATACCGAGGATACGCCAACCGTCGTTGAGGCCACCACCTTCAAGGACGGGATCGTAATCGCTCAAGTCAACGAGGTAGTGGAGAAGCTTCCAAGGGTGGACATTCCCGGTGACCGCGTGCACTTCGTGATACAGGCGGACAAGCCTTTCTTTGTCGAGCCACTCTTCACACGCGATCCCGCCGCTATCACCGAAACCCAGATCCTGACCGCCATGCTGGCCATAAAGGGCATTTATGCGCCCTATGGCGTCCAGCGGCTCAATCATGGGATCGGCTTCAGCACGGCTGCGATCGAACTTCTCCTTCCGACCTTTGGAGAACGGCTTGGTCTCAAGGGAAAGATCGCAAGCCGGTTTGCATTAAATCCCCACCCGGCGCTGATCCCTGCCATAGAATCGGGTTGGGTGGAGCAGATCCATTCCTTTGGCTCGGAAGTCGGTATGGACGACTATATTCGCGCCCGCTCTGACGTCTACTTCACTGGTCCGGACGGATCGCTTCGTTCAAACCGAGCATTTTGCCAAGTCGCGGGCCTTTACGCTTGCGACATGTTCATCGGCTCGACGCTGCAGATCGACCTCCAAGGCAATTCGTCGACCGTGACGACTTCCAGGATCGCTGGATTCGGTGGTGCTCCGAACATGGGGTCGGACGCCCGCGGGAGACGCCATCCAAGCGACCCATGGCTGCAGGCCGGGAAGGAGGCGGATCCAAACAGCCCCGCTCCTCTTCGACGAGGCCGGAAGCTCGTCGTTCAGATCGGAGAAACGTTCGGAGAAAAAAACGTCCCGCTATTCGTTGAAAAGTTGGATGCGCTTGCGCTCGCAGAGAAGCTCAAGTTGGAGCTAGCTCCGGTGATGATCTATGGAGACGACGTCACTCATATCGTGACGGAAGAAGGTATTGCGAACCTTCTACTATGCCGCGACAGCTTGGAGAGAGAACAGGCGATACGAGGCGTGGCCGGCTACACTGATGTCGGCCGTGCTCGGGACAAGAAGGCTGTGCAACAGCTACGAGCGCGCGGCGTCATCCGTCGACCGGAAGATCTTGGAATCAATCCGCTCGACGCGGATCGAAAGCTCCTTGCAGCTCGATCAATCAGAGACCTCGTCCGATGGTCGGGTGGTCTCTACGCACCTCCCTCGAAATTCCGCAACTGGTGAGAGGCTCCGCAAAAATGGAAAAGCTAACGTTTCACCACAAGATGCTGCAGCGCGCGGCGGGCGGCAGAAAACTTGCGATCAGCGGCGTCGTCGCTTCGGGAAACCTGGAGGTTCTCACCGAGCGCGTCCTACACGACAGCGAATGCAGCGTCGAAATCAATACCGCAGCCGAAGGTTTCGGCGAGGTCTGGGCTGCAGTCGTGGAGGACTTTGTCGAACGCCACAATCCAGGAGGCCTGAGGTTTTCGATAAACGATGGCGGGGCCCGCCCTGATATCGTGATGCTCCGCCTCGCCCAGGCCGTCCGTTTGATGGAGGACGAACAATGAATGCTGACGTAACGACAAGAAACGAATCCCCGGCCGGATCGTCAAGCTGGTACGAGGCTTCGGCGCGCGATCGCATAAGCTTACTGTTGGATCGAGGCAGCTTTCGGGAGTTCATTGGCCCGGAAGTGCGTGAGGTCAGCCCTCACCTACCGATTTTCGACCTGCCTGAACAATTCGACGACGGCATTGCCGTCGGACGAGGTCTGCTCGATGGCTTACCGGTCTTTGTCGCGGCTCAAGAAGGTCGTTTCATGGGCGGCGCGTTCGGCGAAGTTCATGGTGCGAAACTGACTGGGCTCCTCAGGGCCGCACGAGATCTTAAGATCATCCCCGTGCTGATCCTTTTCGACACCGGAGGCGTCCGCCTGCAGGAAGCAAATGCCGGCGAATTGGCGATCGCGGAGATCATGCGAGCCGTTGTCGAGGCGCGTACCGCGGGCGTTAAGGTCGTCGGACTAATCGGTGGGCGAGCAGGATGTTATGGCGGTGGAGGGCTGACGGCAGGCTGCTGCTCCGCGATCATCGTATCCGAACAGGGCCGCATCGCAGTATCTGGTCCCGAGGTGATCGAGACCAATCGCGGCGTCGAGGAGTTCGACTCGCGTGACCGCGCCTTTGTCTGGCGGACCATGGGCGGAAAACATCGACGACTTCTCGGCGGAGCGGATGTATTCGTTGATGACGAAGCGCAGGCCTTCCGAACGGCGACGGTGAAATTACTGGCGACGCTTGGAGCGCTGACCGTTGAAACTCTGATCGCCGAGCAAGTTCGGCTTGAGCAACGGCTTCGTGATTTCGCGAGCGCCGCGGATGGGGCCGATATCTGGACGGCGTTGGGGGTGCCTGACGCTGCCTCGGTTCCAGAAATGTCCGCCCAGCAATTCCTTTCCTTGACAGATGGTATTCGGAGGACGCCTCATGACGCTCGCTGATCTTCTCGCATCGCTGTTCCCCGATGGCCATGAAATTACCAACGAGAACGGCGTCCTGTTAGGTTCCGCACCTTCGGGGCGCACTGGCAAGGCCCTGGTAATCGGCGTGTCAGGTAAGGCCGCGGTAGGTGTTGACGAGGCTATTCGGATCTCGGGCTTCGTGCTTGCCTCGCTTCATACGGGAAGTGGTCCGATTCTCGTCATTGTTGACAGCGACAGCCAACGGATGAGCAAGCGGGACGAACTGCTCGGCCTCAACGAATTCCTCTCTCATCTGGCCAAATGCCTCATCTACGCAGATATGCATGGTCGGCCGACAATCGGCATTCTGTACGGCCACTCAGCGGCCGGGGCCTTCCTCGCGACTGCCCTAGCGACGCGGGTTTTGGTCGGTCTTCCCGGCGCGGAACCGGTCGTCATGGACTTGCCGTCCATGTCCAAAGTCACCAAGCTTCCCATCGACATTCTCGAGGAAAAGGCCAAGTCGACGCCTGTATTTGCGCCGGGTCTTCAAAACCTCGCGCAGACGGGCGCAGTCCACCTGGTATGGGACGAGAAAGTCTCCTTGGCTGAGCAACTCGATAGCCTCATTCGCACGCTGCCCGACGCGGGAGACAGGCGCGACCAACTCGGCAGGGATCGCAAAGGTCGGATGAAGGCCGCCGAAATAGCGGAGCGCGTTTATGCTCTCGCTGTTACCCCATAAAGCCCTATCGCTGCGGCGGCATGATCTGGTCGTTATCAAGCCGCGGCGAGGCGCTCCCGAACCGGTGATCTCGACGTGGTCAGAAAAAGGTTGGCCGCTGGTCGCGCGGCGGCCTGTGTCTGGCGAGGTCGATGGTATAGCTCTTGGGCTACCCTTGCCCCCGTCACAAGGCAAAAAGCGTCTCTCGTTCGTCGTCCAACCAGACGAGATTTTGTCTATACGGCCGCCACTTACGTTGAACTCGGTAAAGCATGTTGCCTCACAGGATTGGCTTCCAACGATCGCAATGATCGCTCAGTTGGCCGTACAGCACCGAATTGACGTCCGCGTCTTCGGCAGCTTGGCGTGGAGCGCTCTAACTGGTCTCGATTATTTGACGGCGACGTCCGATCTGGACCTGCTTCTATACGTCACGGAGGAGACGAACCTTGATCGCGTCATCGGGCGTCTCGCCCAGATTCAAGCCATGGCTCCGATGCGACTAGACGGTGAGTTCGTCCGGGGCGACGGCGTTGCCGCGAACTGGCAGGAGTTTCGCAGTTCGGCCGGAGAAGTCTTGGTCAAATCACTCAGCGGCGCAGCACTCGTGGACCGTCATCGGTTTCTAACTGGAAGTACCGCCATATGAAGAACGTTCTCTCGGCACTGATCAGTTCCCGCCAACCCACTCCTGCTTTCAAAGTTCGAGCGGCGGTTGACGCCGACGCTATCTCAGCTTGCGCCACGGCTAGCCTTCTGCAGGAACTGGAGACATGGCCGAAACCAGGATTAGTGAGCCACATTGACTGCGGCAGTCACAACGACATGAACTCGGAAACCTTTAAGGAAAGTGCTCTGGCGATCGAGCCCTACTTCCGTGCGCTAGCGATTGCAGGCGCTGCCGGCTCCAAAATGGGTCGCCTTCGAGTTATAGGCCTCGACGCCGAGCGAGCAATGCTCAAGGCCACAAACGGCATCAACACTCACAGAGGCGCAATATTTGGCATAGGGCTCCTCTGTGCAGCCGCCGGCGCGCGGGACAATGGACGTGTCCCTGGCCATTTGTCGTTGGGAGCTACAGTCTCACTTCTTTGGGGGCAGGACATAATCGATGGACCCGTGCTGCTGCACAGTCACGGTGGGGTTGCCAGGCGTAAGTACGGAGCAGGCGGCGCTCGCGTGGAGGCTGCGCGAGGTTTTCCAAGCGTGTACGAGGTCGGACTACCAACAATGCGTGATGCGTGGGCCGATTTCCGAGACGACCCGGAGTCCGTCAGGGTCCAAACCTGCTTTGCGCTAATAGCTGCCCTCGAAGACACCAATCTTCTTCACCGAGGCGGGCAGCGCGGCCTTCGTTACGCTAGGCACGCTGCCGAAGCTTGGCTCCAAGAAGGAGGCATTGCCAATCCGCGATGGCGCGAGAGCGCCTACTCAATCCATCAGAATTTCGTCAGCCGATGGCTGAGCCCTGGCGGATCGGCGGACCTCCTGGCGATGACGCTTTTTGTCGACGCGCAAGAAAGGCGATCAGTCTGTGGTTAATACGATCCTCCTCGCACTCACCCCAATCTTTTTCGTGATGGCGCTCGGCTATGGTGCCGGTCGCTGGAACGTCGTCGACAATCATCATGTCGATGGGTTGAACGTTCTGGTGATGAATTTCGCGCTACCTGCTTCCCTTTTTGCCGCAACAGCGTCGGCGTCGCGCTCGCAAATGTACGCGCAGGCTCCGCTTTTCGTTATATTGAGCGGCGTCATGCTAGTGATCTTCGTCGGATGGTACTTCTTTCAAATCCGCGTTCGAAAGACAGGCAAGGCCGATGCCTCTCTGCAGGCCTTGACCATAGCGTTTCCCAACCTGGCGGGGGTGGGGTTGCCCATCTTGGCCGACGTCATCGGGCCTTCCGGCACCATCCCGCTTGCAGTTGCTCTTGCAGCGGGATCGATCGTCATCAGCCCATTGGCGCTCGTTCTCGTGGAACTGAACGTTGACAAGCAAGGAGCTGTCCCAACCGAAGGGAAATCGAAGGTATCCGGCGCCTTGTGGCATGCCCTAACCAAACCTGTGGTCATCGCTCCCGCACTCGGTATCATTTTCTCCTTGGCGGGCCTGTCTACCGGAAAGGTGGTCGAGGCAAGCCTACTCCTCATCGGGCATGCCGCCCCTGGCGTTGCGCTTTTTCTGACGGGCGTCGTGCTGTCGTCACAGTCGTTTCAGCTAAATTGGAGAGTGGTGAACGCCACGATCGTTGCCGACCTGGTCCGCCCACTTCTCACTGCGGCGATCGTGCTGCCACTGTCCATATCGTCAGATACGGCGAAGGTGGCCATTCTCCTCGCGGCGGTCCCGTCCGGCTTCTTTGGCATCCTCTTCGCGGTCAACTATCGTTTGGATTCCGTCACAACGGGGTCGATGGTGATTGCGAGTACATTGTCGAGCATAGCGACGCTCGCGCTCGCGATCGCCTTGCTTTACCCGCATTAGGGCGCTGACGATGACGGTTGCCATTCTCTGCTCAGGTCAAGGCCGCCAGCACGCGGATATGTTTGCGTTGACTGGAGAGGCGCCGGCGGCTTCGACTCTCTTCGTTCATGCACAGACCTTGTTGGGAGGCGCAGATCCTCGTCGGTTGGTGCGAGAGGCTTCGTCAGAGACAATACACTCCAACCGATGCGGTCAGATTGTCTGCAGTCTGCAGGCGTTGGCTGCAGTCGAGATACTTCGGCCTAGCCTCCCCTCGCAAGTCGTGTTCGCCGGCTACAGCGTCGGAGAAGTCGCGTCATGGGGCGCCGCGGGCGTCTTTGGAAACCTGATCACTTTGGATCTTGTAGCGCGTCGGTCCGACATCATGGACGCCGAAAGCGCGCCCGGCGATGGGCTACTGTTTATACGTGGTCTCTCACGTGAGGCTATCGACGGGCTTTGCGCCAACCACGACGCTGCGATAGCGATCATCAACCCCGACGACGCTTACATCGTTGGTGGAACCCGCCAATCCCTGCAGTCGGTCATACATGAGGCAGGACGATTACACCCCTCAAGGATAACCCTCCTTCAGGTTATGGTAGCATCGCATACCAAGCTGCTGTCTCAAGCCGCAGCCAAATTTGGCACCGTACTCAATTCCACCCCTGCCACGTTTCCGCTGAAAGCGGGTATCCGGCTCCTTAGCGGGATTGACGGAGCAAGCGTGCTTGACGTTGAGCTAGGCATCGCGAAACTAGCTCGGCAGATTTCGCAAACTGTCAACTGGGGCAGTTGTCTGCAGAGTTGCGTCGAGGCAGGCGCGACCTGTTTCCTTGAGCTCGGGCCCGGCGACGCGCTGAGCAAAATGGCGCGCGACGCCTATTCAGATATCCCGAGCAGAAGCTTGGACGACTTTAGATCGATGGCCGGGGCGCAGGCATGGATCGCCTCTCACGCCTGACATCAGGTCCGTTCAAACTGCGTTATCGTCTGGCCAACCTTTGACGCTAGGCGCACCAACCGAAGGTATAGTTTGTCACTATCCTCAGTGTGATTACGCAAAGTCGGGTTGGAACGTAGCTTGTTCATGTCGCCATCGCAGGCGGTAGCTCGAAATTTCTCCAGCAGAAACCCAAGGACGGCCTCCCATCGAGGCTGGTCTGATAGCCATGGAAGGAACCATCATGAAACGTGCAATCAGCTTTGCCATGCTTGCAGTCGTGTCGTCGCTCGCATTCGCAACAAGCAGCCACGCGGACAGCCTGACGATGAACGACGGCCCCCAGATCGAGAAGACGCTGAAGACCTTCGACAAAGCGTTCGACGTCAAGTACCTGAACGACTACCAGAACCAGAAGACCCAGCCCGACGCGGCCGACGCTACCATCCCGCGTACTGACGAAGGCATTCAGAACATCCGGGCGTCGATCTCGGCGAACAAGAGCTTGGCCGACAAGTTGGAAGCCAAGGGCATTGACATCGACAATGTCGTGAACGCTCAGCAGGCTGCCGACGGCAGCATGACGTTCTTCATCAAATGATGCCGTTGACCGGCCCGATCTGACACTCCTCAGCTCGGGCTGGTCACACGCGCCACTGCCCGTCTACGGCGCGCATCCAACCGATTGTTCAGACAGCCTTCCGCCTATCCACCCCGCTTACGTCGCCTCGCGATCCGATGCTGGTAGTCAATCGGCTTTGCGACATCCGACGTTGAAACTGTCGTCTTTCGAAATCTTCGTTTTCGTCATCGACTTCAGGCATGTCAGGACGAGGCCGAGCTTGCTCCTGTGATGGCTCGATATGTAATTCAGATATTCCCCGAGCTGAGCGGACACCTGTTCGTCATGAATGAGGGCCGCACTATCCTAACCGCTGCAAGCGTCTGGGGTGCGCCACGGCGCTCGAGCACGGCGTTTTCGTCAATTCACTGTTGGGGACTGCGGCGCGGCCGTCCTCACCTCAGCGAGGCCGATCGTGGCGATGTTCCCTGCCAACACCTTGACGAGAAGATCAATGATGGCGGTCTCTGCATGCCGCTTGCCGCTCATGGCGATACCGTCGGCATGTGACACTTCGAAGGTTGCGATGGTGGCTTGGATCTGATCGCCGCGCGCGTTTACATCGAGCTGATCGCGGAGAATCTTGGACTCGCCATCGCCAACCTGCAGCTTCGTGACAGACTGACAATTCTCGCGGTGAAGGACCCGCTCACGGGCCTTTTGAACAGGCGGTCGCTCGACGAAAACATCAGCCGGCTGCGTAGGAAGCAAGTGATCTTCCGGCCGCCTTGATGATGATCGACATCGATCACTTCAAGCGGTTCAATGACGACTTTGGCCACGACGCTGGCGATTTCGTGATGAGCCAGGTGGCGGCAATCATGACGGACGTCGCTGGCGCCCGTGGAGCGGTTCATCGCTTCGGGGGCGAAGAGTTCGCGATCGTCATGCGAGGCGCCGACAAAGCGCTGGCAAGGTCGATCGCGGAGTTGGTGCGCGGTGGGATCGAGCAGGCGCCGATCACCTACCTCGGGCGACCGCTCGGCACCGTGACAGTGTCCATAGGGGTGGCGTCGACGGAGGACGGTCGCCCCGGCGTCCCTCATGCAACGAGCGGGTTCGCCGCTTTTCCAGGCTAAGGCCGATGGGCGCAATGCGGTCGTCACGGATTGGACATCCGAAAACGCCGAGAGGCCTGCCGGGTAAATGCTGGTTTGAGGTTGGGCCGGCATTGCTCTCGGGAACGCCCCTTTCATAGGGCGTTCTCGTGAGTTGGCTGGATCGGTAGCGCGCTCAGTCGGGGCAAACTGTCGATCTGAACGGGTGTTGTTGATGGTTGTATCCCCACTCGGGATAGCAGTCGTCCTGATCATCGCCGAAGCTGTCGAAAAATAGCCCGCGATCACGGGACCTGTCGGCAACGCGATCGGACCGGTCAATATCGCCGCGGTTGTCGAAATGGCCGCCATTGAAGTCACTTCTTCCGCCTTCAAACCCTTCTGAATGCTCCTGCCCGCCAAAACCACCGCCGTGGTCTCCACCGCCGCCGTGTCCTCCATCATGTGCGATGGCGGGCACTATCGACAGAACGGGAGCGGCGGCGAAGGTCGAAGCAAGCAAGCAGATGGCTGTTAGTGTCTGTAGGTTACGCATCGAGACTTTCCTTTCACGTTGATTGAACCAGCAAACCTAAGTGGTTCATGTGATGAGGATATTCCTTTGAACGCAGAGTGAAATCACACTGAAGTCTAGCTGCGTGATACGAAAGTCAAGGAGATTAAAGAAGGCCAGCATTACGGGGCGCTGTTAAGCACCTTGTGGTTCTTCCGTGTTGATCCGTGGCGAAGGATTCGGGGTATCTGGACGAGACCGGCATGTCGTCGAATTCTTGGCCGACGGCGCACGGATGCAAATCAAAGAGTAGCGAGTCTAAAGAAGGGGCTTTGCGACATCCGAGGTTGAAACGTCGTTTTGCAAAATCTTTGTTTTCGTCATCCAAGGTTGATACACCAAGGTTCGGCACTTGCGGCCGGCTGATTTTCGCCTGACCATTTTCTTATCAGGAAGATGGTTAGGCGCAGGCATTGGCGAAAGCAGTCCTTAGACAGCACGACACGGGAGCAGCCAATGATGGCTTTGCGGGCGCCCTCGTTTCCAAGCATCAGAGCAGCTCCGCTCTACAGGCGCTGATCGCGATTGCTATCGGCCAGGGCGACCGTCTTGGCTAAAGGAAAGAAGCGAGAACGCCCGCCAATCTACCGATGCGACAAGCTGCCGACGTTCATGAACGCCGGCAAGCAGCAGCTCGTGCATGACATGCTGGTCAGGTGGCGACGAGCTGCAGTGACGACTGCCGTCATCCAGTGGCGGCGCTTCTTCGAGAACGGCAGGTTCGATCCGTTCTTCGATCCAGCGACTGACTATCGCAAGGCGACGGTGGCTGCCCGCACCGGGCTGCTGCTGCAAATCGGCGCTCATTTCGGCCAAGCGATCGATCCCGCGAAGGCGGGCGCTCGGCGTAAGTGCCCTGAGATGGCGCCGGGGCTGGTCGATTGTCTCGCACAGATGAAGCAGGATCTCGGTGCCGCACAGGTGCAGATGGTGCGCGAGCAGGTGCTCGGATCGTTGAACAGCTATATCTCGAACCGTGTCAACGACTTCAGGTCGATCGTCTTTGCCTCGACCGTCGACGAAGCCACCCGGCACATGCTTCTCGTCGTCAACAAGGCCAGGGCCTGGTTCGACCTGAAGCGCAAGATTGTCGTCGAAGGCGTCGAGGTGTCGGCAAGGATTCGCCATCTCGCCCGCAAGATCATGTCGCACGTCATGAGCCGCAACCGCTTGCCGCGGATGGGCCGCATCAACATGATGGTCGATCAGCGGATCGCGACGCTCTCGGCGTCGATGACTGCCACGGGCCATGATCTGTGGCTGAGTGTGAGGGTCGCTAGAAGCGTGAAGATCGATATTCCTCTCAAAGGATTCGAGTACTTCGACCGTCGTCTCGGAGAGCGGGCCAAGTCCTTTCAGATCATTGAAGATAGCGATGACGGCAAGTTCTACGTCGGGGTCATGACCGACGTCGCCGAATCCTTCGAACAATCACGCGAATCCTACGCCGCATCCGTGAAAACCGAAGCGGTCGCCCTCGACTTCGGCCTGACGACGATGTTCGCCACCGACCAGGGCGATCTGCTCGGCAGAGGATTCAAGGCCAAGCTGCAAGCGATGGATCGGACCTTGTCGTCGATCGCTCGACACGTTCAGCGTTCAGGCGGCAAGCCGCGCGCGTCGAAACGTTACTGCGCTTGGGCGTCCAAGGTGCGCGGCTTCATCAAGACCGAGATCAACCGGGTGATCAACAGGCTGATCGAGGTGAAGCAGCCGTCTCGGCTCTATCTCGGGAAGCTGAACTTCCGGTCGCTCGCCATGTCGGCGCGGATGAACCGGATGATCCAGAACTGCGGCCGCTCGGTGCTGGCCGCCAAGCTCGAGGCCATCAAGCAACAATTCGGCGTCGAGGCGACGGAAGTCGCTTCCGCCTACACCAGTCAGACCTGCTCGTGCTGCGGCTACACCGACAAGCGCAACAGATCGGCGCAGAGATTCCAATGCCGCTTCTGCGGCAACAGAATGCACGCGGACGTCAACGCGTCGCGGAATGTCGGATCGGAACGTTTCCGGTTCTTTGGTTCCCCGACGCCTGGCTTTCGCCAACGGATCCTCGACACGCTGGTGCGCCAGCATGTCGAGCGATATACACGGGAGCGTGGCGCTCCGTCCGACCCAAGAAAGTCGAACCCGTATTTCACAGGTAAGACGATCGAGGCGAGGTGATCGTCCCGAGTGGTTTAACAACCTCGAGGGAATGAAGTGGCATCCGGGATGAGGCACGCCTTCAACCTCGGATGTCGCATAGCCAAAGAAGGATGGTGTGCTTCCGTCAATTCCGCGCGCCGGAGGGCTCACTGACAGTTAGTGAATCGAGGCTGATGTTGGCGCGTTTGTGCGGACCCACCAAAGACCGACATAGGTCTCGATCAGCATGTTCGCTATATCGTCCGCGGTCCTGTATCCGCCTTTGAAGAAATCGATGGCCGCCGAGCACAGGGTGTCCGACGCCAGGTCGTCAGGAGCAACTTTGTAGAAGCGATACCACCGCTGCACGGCCAGCGACAACATACGGAAATCATGGTCTGTCATCATCTCTCCCTTCGGAACGATCGGTACCGCGTCGCAGGACATCAATAAGAACCTTCCGTCCAACGGCGACTAAGAACGCGCTGCGGTCGATCCGGCTGAGTTCCTGTGGCGCTCGAGTGATTTCTCCGGGTGCGACCGGCCTCCCGGACAAAGTCCTGAAATCTTCGGTACTATTAATCAGCCGCCGGTGACGCTCATGTGGCGGCTCACGGCGGGGCGGTTGTTGGTGCGGTCGATGATGAAATCGTGACCCTTCGGCTTGCGCGAAATCGCCTCGTCTATGGCGGCATAGAGCAGGCCGTCGTCC
>Ga0247742_10001373_pt1 | contig 17163 bp, 16 predicted proteins | sample UWRJL208509C2_FD_180944 | JGI IMG/M metagenome (GOLD analysis project Ga0247742, IMG submission 180944) | Plant litter microbial communities from Arlington Agricultural Research Station in Wisconsin, United States - UWRJ-L208-509C-2 | ecosystem: Environmental > Terrestrial > Plant litter >...
GGTCGAAGCGCGGGCGAGGTCGAACAGGCGGCGCAGAAGATCGGAGATCGCGCACATGGCTTGGTCGCGGATGCGAGCGTACTGGAGGATGTGGCGCAAGCCGTGGCGTCGGCGAGTAGCGCGTGCGGTCGCATCGATGCGCTCGTGCTCAATGCCGGCATCGGCGAAGCGGCTACCTTGGCGGACGAGACGCCGGAGCATTTCGACCATCTTTTCGGCGTTAATGTCCGCGGCGCAGTTTTCGGATTGCAGGCGGCGCTGAGCGCCATGGGTGACGGCAGTTCGGTGGTGCTCATCGGGTCGATCGCGGGCTCGGCCGGCATCCACTCCTACGGCACTTACGCTGCTACTAAAGCCGCCCTACGCTCCTACGCACGCACCTGGACCGCCGAATTGGCGCCGCGCGGCATTCGCGTCAATGTCGTTGCACCGGGCCCCACCGACACCGATATGATGGCGCGAGTGCCAGAGGCGATCCGCGCCACGCTGATCGCGCCTATCCCACTCGGGCGCATGGCGCGCCCCAGGGAGGTCGCTGCTGCCGCGCTCTTCCTGCTCAGCGACGAGGCGAGCTTCATCGCGGGTGTCGAGCTATGTGTCGATGGCGGCATGCGGCAGGTCTGACGGATCCCGGATGACGACGCGTTGTCAGGCACCACGAGCGGCATCGCGGAGCAACAGGCGTGACCCGACTTCTACGATGGAAGTAATCACTGGCAACAGCTCTTGCCCCAGCGATGTCAATTCATATTCCACGGATGGCGGTGATGTCGCCATAACGCTGCGCCGGATCACGCCCCGCTCCTCGAGCTGACGCAATCGACCGCTCAGCACCTTCGCGGTGATGGACGGGGTGTCGCGTCGTAATTCCGAAAATCGACGTGCGCCATTGCTTAATGACCAAATGAGCTCGGGCGTCCAGAGACCACCCAGCAGTGCGGTGCATTTCGACATGGGGCAGCCGGGTAACGGATCTACCTTCTTTCGCTTCTTCAAGCTCATCTTCGTTCCTCCAGGCCGGTTTCCAGCTGGGTATCTGGCTTCCGGGCGGTTACCTGAAAATGATGATAACCCATGGATATATGGTTACCAGAGGAAACGATCGATCCTACACTTGCTGTCCCTTTTAGCGATCCACCGAGAGGAATGAGCATGTATGCAGTAACTGGAGCAACGGGCCAGCTTGGCCGCCTCGTGATCGACGCATTGTTGGCAACCGTTCCGGCCGGGCAAATTGTTGCGGCGGTCAGGAATCCGGCGAAGGCACACGATCTCGCCGAACGAGGCGTGTTGGTGCGCGAAGCCGACTACACGCGACCTGAAACGCTCGCAACGGCTTTGGTCGGCGTCGACAAACTCCTGCTGATCTCGTCGACCGAAGTCGACGGCCGTCTGTCATTGCATCGCGCGGTGATCGATGCGGCTCGTCGGGCCGGCGTTTCGCTTCTTGCCTATACGAGCATGCTGCATGCCGACACATCGCCTGCAAGGCTTGCGATCGAGCACCGGCAGACGGAAGAGGTCATCGCGGCCTCTGGCCTACCCTCCGTCATCCTTCGCAACGGCTGGTACACCGAGAACCATTTGATGGCGCTTCCGGCGGCGCTGGAGCACGGCGCGTTTGTCGGAGCCGCCAATGGGGGTCGTTTTTCCTCCGGCGCGCGGAAGGACTACGCCGAGGCCGCCGTTATGGCACTGACTACCGAGGGCAATGCGGGGAAAATATACGAACTAGCCGCCGATAACGCTTTCACACTCACCGAACTGGCTGCCGAAGTCTCCCGGCAGTCGGGTAAAACCGTTGTTTACAACGATCTTGCTGAGGACGCCTACGTGAGTGTGCTGAAGGGCGTCGGTTTGCCGGCCGACCTTGCTGGCCTTCTGGCAGATGCGGACGTTGCTGCCTCGCGCGGAGCGCTGTTCGACGACACAGGGACACTGGCGCGACTGATCGGTCGTCCAACGACCCCAATGGTGAGCCTCGTTGGCGCTGCGTTGCGCGGTTGAAGCCAGGGTGGGCGCTCCGAGACCAAAAACGTGATGGACCGCCTTGTCCCCCACATGGCGGCTACGACGTAGCTGCCAGGCGGCGGCGGAGCATGCTGGTGAAAGCCTGGATAGCGCGCGATGGGTTGCGGGTCGGCAAATGGACGACACTGATCGGGACTGCAGGTGTCTCGAACGCACGCAGCACACGGATCAGGCTCCCGTCGGCAACGTGCTGCTCCACGTGATAATCGTTCACCATGGCCAACCCCACGGATCGCGAGGCCGCGGTGACCGCCGCCTCGCCATCGTCAACCGTGAGCCGCGACGGAAGGCTCATTGTCCGTTCAACCCCGTCGATCACGAACGGATACGTAAAGCGGATGGACGTGCCGGGCGCGACATACCCGACCATGCGATGGCGATGCAGGTCGTCCGGGTGCGCGGGGATCCCATGGGCCGCAAGATATTCAGGCGAGCCGCATAAGACGAACCCGGTCTGGCACACACGCGCGGCAATCAGGCTGGAGTCCGGGAGGTGGCCGATCCTGACAGCCAGGTCGACACCGTCCTTCACGAGATCGACCGGGCGATCGTCGAGGCGGACCTCCATCTCGACTTGTGGGTATTGCCTTATGTAATCCGCGATCACCGGCAGAACGCGCATGCGGCCGAACGCCCGCGAGACGCTGATGGTGAAACGGCCCTGTGGCGATGACGCCCCCTCCGCGGCCTCATGGCCTGCCTGGTCGAGGTCTGTAAGGATCGCTTTGCACCGCGCATGAAACAGCATGCCGACGGACGTCAGGCGCACGGAGCGGGTCGTTCGCGCCACGAGTGTCACGCCCAGTTGCGCCTCCAGGCGCGCCACTGCCTTGCTGACGCCGGCAGAGGAGATGCCCAGCGCCATCGCTGCGGCGCGAAAGCCTCCCTTGTCACCGACCGCGACGAACGCGTTGATCGCAGAAATATCCATGCTGGAAGCGCACCTCATGCGGAACTGACCATCGATAACACCACGCGATGATTGCGTCGCCTGGGTTATCAGTATGGGTCGTCCGCCCCAGTTTTTCGAGCGATTGCAAGCTGCCATCCTCTTATCATTCTTACGGAGGATCCCATGTCTCATCTATTCGAGCCGTTCACGCTTAAGGGCGTCACCCTTCGAAATCGCATCGTAGCGGCGCCGATGTGCATGTATTCGGTGAACGACGGGCTTATCGGCGGGTGGCACCGCACTCACCTCGAGCAGCTTGCCGTGGGCGGCGCCGGACTGGTTACCGTCGAGATGACCGACGTGTCGCCGGAAGGACGCATTACGTGGGGCGACACGGGCCTGTGGAATGACGAACAGGCGGCGGCACTGAAACCGGTGGCAGCAGCGATCAAGGAAGCCGGTGCGGTTCCCGCCATCCAGCTCGGCCATGCCGGCCGGAAGGCCAGCGCGAATCGTCCCTGGGAGGGTGACAACCAGATCGCCGACGACGCAGTGCACGGCTGGCAGGTCATCGCGCCCTCGGCCTTGGCGTTCGGCAGCGACAAGGTCTGGAAGGTACCGCGCGAGATGAGCGTCGACGACATCAAGCGTGTACAGGGCGATTTTGCGGCCGCTGCGGCGCGCGCGCGCGACGCTGGATTCGAGTGGCTCGAGCTCCATTTCGCGCATGGCTTTCTGGCGCACAGCTTTCGGTCACCCTATTCCAACCATCGCACCGACGAATACGGCGGTAGCTTCGAGAACCGCTCGCGATTCATCCTCGAAACCTTCGCCGCCGTGCGCGCGGAGTGGCCAGACGAGTACCCGCTCTCGGCGAGGATCGGTGTCGTCGAATATGATGGGAAGGACGACGAGATGATCGTCGAGTCCATCGAACTCATCAATCGGCTAAAGCAGGCCGGGCTCGACTTCGTGAGTGTCAGCGTCGGCTTCTCCACGCCCTCCGCCACCGTCCCATGGAGCGAGCCTGCATTCATGGCGCCGATCGTCGAGCGTGTGCGGCGCGAGACCGGGATGCCGGTAGCAATCGGCTGGGGCATGGGTGACCCAACGATCGCCGATCGCGTCGTCCGGAACGGGCAGTCCGATCTGGTCGTGGTCGGGCGGGCACTGCTCGCCAACCCGCACTGGCCTTATGAGGCGGCTGCAGCGCTGGGCGTCGAGCGGGCATCCTGGGCCACCCTCCCTGCCCCCTACGCCTTTTGGCTCGAAGACTATGTACGAGTGACGCCTTCCGTGACGGATTGAGCACGTCTGAAGCGACTGGTGGCGTGCCGGCGAAGGGCATCATTCGTCGTCCCTCGAAACGCGCATCATGAGGGCCACGCCAGCCAGCGCGACAGCTGCCGCAAGCAGCTTTGGCAGTGTCAGCCGCTCGCCTAGCAAAAAAGCCGAAAGAAGCAGCGCGACAACGGGAGCGGCATAGTTGAAGGTGTTGGCTATCGTGGGGGAAACCTCGGCATTCACGGCAAGGAAAACCGTGTAGCCCACGAGCGTGCTTGCGACGACGAGGAACGTCAGCGCCAACCATGCCGATACCGGCACCTCGCTCACATCGAGCCGGCTGAACATCCCAATCGTACCCACCGCGAGCCCGAGAACGAAGGCGGCAGTAATCAACTGCGCTGCCAACGCGACGATGGCATCCGCAGGTAAGCGCAGCCGCCTCGCCCACAGTGACCCTGCGGCCCAACTCGCCGACGCGGCGAGTGTGAGCGCGGCGCCCAAGGGGCGGAAACCGCCGCCGGTGTAGCTGAAGTAAGCCATCAGGGCGAGCCCTGCGAAACCAAGTGCGATACCGCATACCTCATGGACGCCCAGGGGTTTGCGCATGATCGCCCATGAGAACAGCGCCAGAAATATCGGTGCGCTCGAGCCAAACACGGACGCCACACCGGCAGGCAGCAGATGAGTTCCGAGAAGCGCAACCGTCTGACTGCCGACAAGCATCACCAGGCCAAGCGCCGCTGCAGACGCCAGTTCTGATCCGCGCGCTGGACGTAACCGCCAGCGCCACAACGCAAACGGAAGAATCAGTGCCGCAGCTAGACCGAAACGCATCGCTGCAAGGACGATCGGGGGTATCCCGTCACCGCCTATCTTGAAAGCGACAAAATTGGCACCGTTGTAAAACCATTGGTAGCCGACTGCCGACACGACGAGCACTCGACTTCGTGCCCAGGCGGCGTGGCCGCTCATGCGGCGTCTTGGGAGGGCATGCCGCCCCGGGTTACCGCCTTCATGTCCTTCCCCACTCCGAGCTTCACGCTCCCGCCACCGCAAGGTTTTTGCTCTCGAGCCAGGCGCGTATGGCTAGCGTGAGTTCGGTCTTGCATTCAAGCGGTAGCCAATGAGCGCCGGACAGATGGGCAACGGTAAGGTCGGTGCAGGCCTCACGCATCGGGTCGCCCATGTGATTGCCGTTGATGCTGTTCATCTGGTCATAGTTCCCATTGACGAACAGCACAGGCAGCGACAAGCGCCCGCCTTCGGATGCCCTCGCGGCATAGGCGACGTTGGCTTCGTCATTCAAATACCAAGCACATGGCGCCCGGAAGCCGTGAGCATCGAACGAGCGCACCAGCGCCTCGAAATCTGCCAGCGGCCAGAGCGCTCGGTCGGGGTTCGCTGGCGGGGCACGGTGTGCCGCACCGAAGCGCCCCCCGTTGCGTGTGACCGTCGCGTTCGCGGCAGGCTTGCCGGTCTTTTCAGGGTCGCCCGATCGATAGATCGACGCGAGGGAGGCAGCCTTGTCCGCATCCAGATCGGCTACTGCTGATGCAAAGTTTGTGTTGTAGTAGCGGTAATAGTCCCACTGGCCGTCCGGATACCGGTCGGCTGGGTAGATATTACGGTCGACCAATGGGACCAGGGTCTGCAGTGCATGCCCCGTAGGGAAATAGGGCACCGAGATCAGAACGGCGCCTCGGCTGCGTGCAGGCTCATGCGACACCAGCGATCCGACAGCTACGCTACCCCAGTCATGGCCGATCCAGATCGCTGGCTCACCACCGAGATGGTCGTGAAGTTCCCTCATGTCCGCGACTACATGCTGGTGGGCATAAGCACCGTTCGCTTGGGGAATGGAAGAACCTCCATAGCCCCGCATATCTGGAGCGATGCATCGCCAACCGCTCGCGGCGAACTCGTCAAGCTGAGCTCGCCAGATCAGGCCGAGCTCTGGCCATCCATGAAGGAAGATCATGAGAGGGCCGTTCGCGGGTCCCTTTTCAAGAAAATGCGTCGTGTGTCGAGCGGTGCTGAACGTGCGCGAAGCCAATGTAGACAAAGCTGTTCCCCATTTCGGGTTATGACGCAGGTCGGAACGCTTGGGCATTGTATAAACGGGGGCCCTTTGCGACTATCCGCATAATCACTCATGGGGCTGTAAATAGAACTTACAGGTCGATCGATATGCGACTGAGAGATTCACTCGAGGGCGTAGCTATATTCGTAGCGGCTGCGGAGGCTTGTAGCTTTTCCGAGGCTGCCAGGCGTCTGGGCGTCTCGCCCTCCGCCGTGAGCCAGGCAATCAGTGCTCTCGAAGCGCGGCTCGGCACCCCACTGTTCCGCCGTTCCACGCGTAGTTTGAGCCTGACGGATGTCGGTAACGACTATCTGCGCACGGTGGCGCCGGCGCTCGCGCAAGTGAAACAAGCCGCGGAAGTGGCATCCGGCCGCGGTGGGCGACCGACTGGCCCACTGCGCCTTACGATGCCGCGCGCCCCGTTCGATCTGCTTATCGCTCCGATGTTGGGAGCGTTCCAGGACAACTATCCCGGCGTGAACCTCGAGATCGCCGTCGAGGCGCGCTTGGTCGATATCGTCAAGGATGGCTACGACGCAGGACTGCGCTATGGGAACTGCATCGATAAGGACATGGTTGCCACACTGGTTGCACCTAAGTCGGAGGCGATCCTCGTTGCGTCGCCAGCCTATCTGCGCGCGCGATCCGCGCCGGTCATGCCGGCCGATCTTCTCGATCACCGTGTCATAGCATGCCGCAGCCAAGGAACTGGTCTGGTCATTCCATGGACTCTTCGATCCGCTAGCCAGGCCGTGCAGATTGCACCGCCCCTAGCAACGATCCTCCACGACCTCACTTCTCAGATCGATCTGGCAGTCAGGGGGCTGGGTATAGTGAGTGCGCCCGCCGCCATGGTGGCCGACCTCCTCGCGGCGGGACAGTTGGCACGAGTTCTGCCCGAATGGTCTAGTCAAATGGAAGAGCTTTATCTTTACTTCCCGAACCGCCGTCAGCAGTCGGCGGCCCTGCGGGCTTTTGTCGAATTCCTAAGGCGTGCGCCCTGATAGTCCTGAAGGCAGCGGCGGGCCACCTGGTAGCGTGGCACTGCACCTATCGCGATCACCTGTCCGAACGGCTATAGCGCAGTTATCCACCCGATTTCTTTCGTGGCGAGTTCAACGCCTGCTCGCGACATATAGCCAGCACAAGCCCTCGCAACCAGCGGTGGGCGGGATCGGCGTCCAGGCGCGGGTGCCACATCTGCGAGATAGTGATCACCTCGGTTTGGACTGGCAGAGGGAAGCTTCTGATCGGGCCAGCCGCGATCGCATTAAAGAAAGAGCTCGTCACCTGTGCCACCAGATCGGACGCACTTGCGACAGCCAGGGCTGCGCGGAACCCGGGCACGACAGCGGCGACCTGGCGAGCGAGCCCCTGCGTCGCGAGCGCTTTGTCTACGGGACCATTCGCAAGACCTCGGCGCGAAGCGACGACGTGGCCACATGCCGCGTAACACTCGGCGGTCATCTTGCCCTTTCTAAGCAAAGGATGGCCCTCCCGCACTGCTCCCACGAAGTGATCGCGGAAAAGAGCCTGCATACGCACCTCTGGCCCTGACTCACCCAGCACACCAATCTCGAGATCGACAATGCCTTCGCGCAATGCTCGCACGTCTTTGTCGGGCTTTGGTGCGAAGTGCAAGCGCACATTCGGCGCCGCCAGAGTGACTGCCGCCACGAGCGGTGCAGCGAAAATCTCCACGAAGCCCTCGTTGGACCGGATGGTGAAGGCTCGTTTCAAGGTGGCAAGGTTCAGGCCCGTGGCAGCCGGACGTAGCACGGCATGCGCGTCCTGGGTCAACCCGTGCACGCGCTCGCGCAACTCAGTGGCGTGCGGCGTTGGTACAAGTGCGCGTCCGGCGCGGACCAGCAGCGGGTCCCCTGTGGCCGATCGAAGTCGCGTGAGCGTCCGGCTCATGGCTGATGTGCTCAAGCCAAGGCGGCGGGCCGCTCCGGTCACACTGCCCTCAGTCAGCAGCGCATCCAGTGCCAGAAGAAGATTCAGGTCCACATTGTTCATCGAGAAATCCTATACCACTTGCGTGTCGTGGCATGGCGTCAGATGCAATCATATTGTGCTTCTCATGCGTCTGGCGCCAGTTGATGGGACCGATGATATTTGTGGCCGGCTCCTTAGAGAAGGCACTCCCATGCCCAGCAGCATCTTGATCATCGGCGCATCACGCGGCCTTGGCCTCGCGATGGCTGCTGAACTCCTGGATAGGGGATGGAACGTCGTTGGGACGGTACGAGACAGCGTCAGGACCTCGTTGCACGACCTGTCAGACGAACATCCGGGACGTATCAAAATCGAGCCCCTCGACATTACGGAGCCTGCTCAGATCACGGCTCTGCACGACCGTCTCGCCGGCCGCAGCTTCGACATCCTGTTTCACAGCGCCGGGACCGCCAATCCCGATGACCAGACCATAGCGAAGGTGTCGACGGACGAGTTCGTTCGCGTCATGGTCACCAATGCCCTGAGCCCGATGCGCGTCATTGAGGGATTGCAGGACCTCGTGCCTGAAGACGGACTAATCGGCATCATGTCGTCCGGGCAAGGGAGTGTTAGCAACAACGAGAAAGGTGGGCACGAAGTCTATCGGGGCAGCAAGGCCGCTTTGAACCAATACATGCGCTGCTACGCAGCGCGTCATGCCGGAGAGGCGCGTGCCCTGTTGTTGGTGGCTCCGGGCTGGATCCGCACTGCCCTGGGTGGCCCCGAACGCACCGCTCGGGGCCAAGGAAGCCATGCCGAAAATCGTGGACCTGCTTCTTTCGCAGCAGGGCACACCCGGCCTGCACTACCTCGACCGTGACGGGCACACCGTTCCGTGGTGAAGTTGGAGGTCATCTGCAATCGGCCTTCGTTGCACCGTCGCGAGGTGTCCACCGGAATGCATCCACCTTCGTGTCGCTGTGCGGGTCGTACGCGATCTGAAAACGCTTGCCGTTGCGACCGATGTCCAGTTTCACAGGCTTATCAAAGCTACTCTGTTGCGCAATGAGGTCGACGGCTGTCATGACTTCGTCGCCTGGCCGCAGGCCTGCTGCTTCGGCGTGAGATCCTGGCTCAACGTCCCCGACGAAGGACCCCTGCTCCGTGTCTCGCCACGAGAAACCAAGATCGTAGAGGCCCGTCTGGATGGATTCGGCTTGCAGGCATTCGCCAAAGGCACCCGAAACGGGCTGCAGTAGCTTACCGTCCCGCATGGCAGTCCAGTCATCAATTGCCCAGATGCCCGCCTCGTGCTTCAAGAGATCCAACCAAGTGTGGTCGGTCGCGGGCGCGCCCTTTTCTATACGAGCGGACATGGCATTGATGAGGTGCAGGACATCGACCTGGGCGCCGCGAGACTTCAGCTGCGCGTCGAGATTGGCGAAGTAGAGTGCGCCGCGTGCGTAGGGGAGCATCCACGCCCCGTTGCCCGTCCACTTGATGGCTGCAGCGTCCTTCAACGACACGGCGCGATGTGCGTTGGTGAAGTACTGAGCCGCCCGGGCGTTTACCTCGTCCTGGTACTGCTGCAACGAGTACAGATGCGCACGGAATGGAAGCACCGTCGACATATAGTCGGCAAGGCCTTCGGTATACCAGTCACCTTGGGAATCGGCCGTATTGGTCAGCCCTCCCGCAAAAGCGTGGACCATCTCGTGAGCGATCAGGTGACGGATCTGTTGTGAATCCGGCGGAATCGACGGCGGCAGGTAGAGAAGGAAGGATCCAACGTTAGCCGATCCGCTGGCGATCGGGCCGCCATCATACGAGCGAATCATGAATCGAAAAGGTGTTTTGGAAGACGCCAGAAATGCACGGCGTTCGGCTTCATAGGCTTTTTCGCTCCAGACGGCCGCCTTGATCAGCGCATCACGGGACTCGCCCAAGGCGAACATGCTGAAACCCTCGGCGCGGGCAGGCGTCGGATAGGTTTGCAGCGGGCCTGCCAGAAATGATGCCTGCTCCAGATGGTCCATGTCGGTGCTCAACTGAGCGTCGCCGACCGACAGCGTAGAGACGGCCTGCTGGCCCCGCGGCAAATGCCAACGTAGCTTCAGTTCGACGGGGCCCTGTAGATCGGGTAACAAAAGCAGGCTGACAAACGCTCCCGATACGCCTCCGCCGGCCGCCTGGAGGTCGTGATGAGGTCCGCGCTTCAGAGGTAACCGCTGGGCCACTGGAACGAAGTAACTGACGTGCAAACGGCCCTTGATGGGACGCGAGGGCTCCCAGACCTGCCACGTGCGATTTCCGATCTGCATGCGCTCCGGCGCCGACATGACCAGCGCGCCGGCCGCATCGGCCACCTCGAGCCTTGTGACCTGGTCGGTCTTGCGGACCAGGGATGGTTCCAACGTATCGAAACGCAGCGTCGAGGATTGGCCAGATCCCACGGCTCGGTCGAGCACGTACGAAACGCCCACCCCAGTGACGCCAGTTGGATCCACTCGCGGAGTCAGATCGAGCACTAACGTATTCTTGCTCATCGGCGCCGCATAGGCCCGCAGCGTCGGCGATGCCAACACGAGCACCGCCGCAGCCACAAGATTAAGCAACCAAGGCAGCGCCCGCTGTCCACCATGGCGCTCGGCTTCAGCCGTCCGGAAGGTTCTGTGGATCTCATGGATAAACGAGGCGAATGACAGCACGGGCTTCTCCTCAATAGCGGCATGGTATGGATTTCTGCGCAGAACGGCGCCAGAACGGCATGGTCCAAGGGTAGCCTTTGCGACAACAAGCGAGGCGAAAATCTGCCAGATACTGTCAACGCGATGGAGAAGTCGCGGTCGGGGTCGCTTACGCGAGTGCAAAAACAGTTTGCCGCATGAAACCAACGACTCACCGCACAGCATTTGCAAGTCCGTAGCAGATTGCAAGTTAATGAGGCATCCATTCATAGGCGAGAAGCATGTTGAAGATTAACTGTGGGACAAGGAATATTGTTATCGCAGCGTTGCTGATTGGCGCGTCAATACTCGCGCCGACGGCAGCAGCAGCCGATACCGGTGCCGACACACAGGACGTGCAGCACGTTTTGGACGCCTTCCACGATGCGGTGTACGCGAATGACGGAAAGCGGCTCACGTCCCTCTTCATACCTGAGGGCAGCTCGTGGGTAAGCGTGCTGACGGACGACGCCTTCGAGAAGCTCAAGGCCAAGCGACCCAACATTAGCAAGATAAAGGTAGGGAGTTTCCAGGACTTTGTGAAAATGGTCAGTGCGCCGAATGCAAGACTTCGCCCGACGCGATCCAATGTCATTATTCAAAGCGACGGCACCATAGCGTCGGTATATTTCAATTACGTTTTTGTGATTGATGGCGTCGCACAAAACCGCGGCAGTGAAACCTGGCAACTGGTCAAGGGATCCGACGGCTGGCGCATTACCGCGATTGCGTATTCGTCCACGCCAACGCTGAACTGAACAATGCTGTCGTCCCGTCCCTCGCTGCTCGTTGTCATGCTGGCCTGGAGCTTCAGCCACGACGTAGTTGGTCAAGTGACACTCGTACTCGCGCCATCATTCGCCAGACGAGCGTGGAAGCGTTCGATTAGTGGACTACCCATGGCTGCTTGAAATGCAATTAAACGTGAACGCAAAGCTGCCGAGGACGGCCTTGGCGCGCTGTTCAAGCGCCGGGCTGTCAAGGTCGACCTGTAGTGTCGTCCCGCTGGACTTGCTCTCGATCGCTGTGATCGCTCTTACCTGTACGTCCGCTTCTGCAAGTGCAACCCTCACGGCATCTAATAGTTCTCGGCGCTTCAGATCCGGCTTAAAGATCTTGCCCACTGTTGTCAGGGGCATGGTCTCGATGATGCGTATGTATTTGGGTAGCGCCGCCCGCTCGGTGATCGCGTCGCGCAGGAATTGCGCGAGCTGCTGCTCGGTAGCCGTCGCTCCCTGTTTCAGCTGGACGTAAGCCACGGGCAGCTCGCCCGCATGGGCATCCGGCCTGCCGATCGCCGCGGCGAGGTGAACGGCCGGGTGGCAATGCAGCGGTTCCTCGATCGTTCCCGGGTCGATGTTGTGGCCGCCACGGATTATCACATCCTTTTTGCGCCCCGTTAGCCAGAAGTAGCCGTCCACGTCGCGGCGACCGAGGTCGCCGGAGTTGAGCCATCGCTTGCCGTCACCGGTGTCAATCCAAAGGCCTTCGTTGTGTTCGGGCAGCACATAGCCGCCGAATACATTCGGGCCGGAGATAACGAGAACACCTGCCTCATCGACGTTACAATCGCGCAGGTACTTGTCCCCATCGTCGACCACCACGGCCTTCATTTCCTGACCAGGGACACGCAGGCCGATCGAGCCGAGGCGTCGATCGCCCAGAGGCGGGTTTACGCTGCTCACGCAGGTGCCCTCGGTCAAACCGTAGCCTTCCAGGACCTTGATACCGGTCCGCTCCTGGAACGTCCGGAACACCTCTACCGGCATGGGGGCCGCGCCGCACAGACCGTATTCCAGCGAGCTGAGGTCACGCAATCCCACGGGCACCTCTAACAACGCCGAGTACAGCGTAGGCACTCCGCTGAAAAAGTTGATGCGGTGGCGCTCGACGACCTCCCAGAAGTGCTTGATCAGCCCCTCACCGCGAAAGCCCTGCGGCGTTCCGAGCACGACGTGCGCGCCTTGCGAGAAGGGAACCAAGCCCGTGGCAAGGACGGCGTTAACATGAAACAGCGGTAGCCCGCAGAAGAATGTCTTGCCCGGACCCACGCCGTTGCCGAGAAACTGTGCGGCGCTCCAGGCATTCGCTACCTCATTGCGATGGCGGCGCTTTGCAATCTTGGGAAGGCCGGTGGTACCACCCGTGCAGAAATAGGAGGAGAAATCGTCGGGATGAAAGCGCCGGCCACTGTCGAGCACACGTCCGGATTCCTTCCGCGTGCTCGAGCGGAAGTCGTGCACGTCGATCTGTGCTGGCACTGCGGCGCGTATGCCACCGCGCCCAAGCTGCTTCCTGAGCCGGAGCCGTTGCACCAGACCTGCCATCAGCCCTGCGGCACCACGCACGCGGTCTGCCAGGTTGACCAACACCAAATGCTTTAGCGAAGGCACTTTGTCCAGGATGCCGTGGACCTTCTGCCACACGTCGACGCCGGGAAATGGCGCGAGCGTCACCAGGACTTCGGTGCCGGCGGCGCTGAGCAGGTCGCCGATCGCGGCGGGCTCAAGCATGGGGTTGATAGCGCAGACGATGCCCGCGGCCTCTCCTCCCCAGATGACGAAATGCGTCTCCGGCAAGTTGGGCAACACATAGGCGATGACCGAGTCCGTGCGCACGCCCAGCCGCGTGAAGAAATTCGCGGTTCGGGTGATCTCCAACATGAGTTCGCGATAGGTCCAGCACTCCGGCCGCCGGTGGTCTGATGTGCGTAGGAAGAAGCTCAGTGCCGGCGCGTCCGGATCGATCGCCGCGCCACGCTGCAGCATCTCGTAGGTGCTGCTTGGCAGGGTGGCCGGTCCCTGGGCCTCGATCGCCACGACATCTGCCTGTCTGGCGATACCACTCACGTTATTACCCAACAGCCCCCTCCTCTTCCTGTTCCTCACCTGGCTCCGGAACGATGCGACCGCCCTCCATCACCCAGTCGGCCTTGATCGAGATCAACTTCACTACCACCTCCGACGGCGCCAAGGACGCAGCCCGGGCCACCGACGCCTGCAAATCGCGACGCAAACGCTCGATCAGCTCCGGAGTACGGTTGCCTCCCGTGCGAACGTTTCCGATGATGCTGACGATCTCGCCTCTGCGCAGACGATATTTCTTAAGAAACAGGACGTTCACGAAGTGCAGCGGAGCGCCGGTCAAACCGCAATGAATGGTCCCAATGACTTCGGCAATCCGTGCCTGCTTGTCCTCACCAAGATCGCGGCTGCAAGCGCAGTTATAAAAAGGCATGACTGGCTCCTTAGTCAGGTACTGAGCGAGAAATAGCCATCTCGATATCTGGATGTAACCATCTGCCAGAGTCGCGACAAGAAAAACGGCAATCGCCTCATCGGTCGGACGCGACGAGCGTCGAGTTTCCGGTAAGCCTTTACGTAGTCGCTGTCGGAAACAGTCAAGGCAATATCAGCGGTGGTGACGCCTGCGCATTCGGCCCAGGCATCCGACAGGGCTGCGAGGGCCTGGTGCCGTCTCTCCAACGTGATTCCCGCCGGCGCCTCGATCATCAACCAGCTCACATGGTCGATGTTGCTTTTTGTATAGCCCTGCCCGCGCGGCACGATGCGCCAGATGCAGGATAGCTTGGCGTGCTCGCCGAATTGCTCGAGATAGGTTCGCTGTAGCACGCCCTGAAGTTCGAGGAGCGTATCTTTGGAAAACTGCCCAAACCGGACATGACAAAGGGCTACTTTCAAGACGTCACCGAAAGGTCGAAGTTATCTCAACGTAGGTAGACTATGGAGGCCTTGTCGCTGTACCAGCAAGGGACTTTTTTGACTTCGAAGATGAGAAATTCTCAATGTCTCGACTTCCTTCCCTCAATGCGATGCGCGCGTTCGACCTGACGGTCCGCTACGGCAACCTGGCGGCGGCGGCCAGAGAGCTTCATGTCACCCCGTCAGCCATCAGCCATCAATTAAGGCGACTGGAAGACCAGCTGGGCGCGGCTCTGCTCGTACGCAACGGCAACCAGCTGAGTGCTACTGAAGCCGGTAAGCTTTTTCAACGGGATATCGCCGATGCCTTCGACCGCCTGGTGACAGCAGCGCGGCGCTTCAACGCGCCACAAGACCCGAACGTCGTCTCGTTCACCACCACGCCTGCATTTGCGGTCAAATGGCTAGTCAGGCGACTTTCCGATTTCCACCGTCGGCATCCGACGATCGAATTGCGCATGATCACTACCTATCGTTTGGTCGATCTGGGACTAGGCGAATGTGATCTGGCTATCCGCTTTGGAGCAGGAACCTGGTCGGCCCCCCATTGCACCAGGCTCATGGGTGACACCGTGCAGCCCGTTTGCAGCCCGGGACTGCTGGCAAAAAAGCTTCCACGGCTAACGCCAACGCAAATTCTGGATCTACCGCTCATCCATCAGGCGATTCAAAGAAATGACTGGTTGACCTGGGGGAGGTTGCACAAGATTCCGGAGCTGAAGGAACCCACCGGCTTGCGATTCAATGAGCCGTTGGCGGCCCTCCAGGGAGCCATTGATGGCCTGGGCGTAGTGTTGGGAGGCGGTAGCTTGATTCAGGACGACGTCATCGCGAAGCGGCTGGTCAAGCTCGCCGGTCCCGTGGCCATGTCTGATGCCCACTACATTGTCTCTCGATATCCAATCCATGGCAGGTCCGCCATTGCGGTGTTTTGCGAATGGCTGACCGAGACGGCCCGCTCCTATGAAGAGACGCAGCCCTCGACCGAGTTAACGATGCCACCGCTCACTTTCCGCAACGACGACTAAAAGCGACTGGTCAGGGCCTTGTGAAGCGATAAACGTAGCGCTCGGTCTCGCCCTTGATCGGGGGAGGGCGAACACCGTGATGGAGTGCGGATCGTCTTTGCTTGCGAGCAGGATACTTTCCGCATCCAGCGCGAAGCCGGCCGCTTCCACCTCATCGCAAACGTAGGCAGGCATCTATCTGATGCAGCCACGGGGCGTCACTCGTGCCCGCTCCTGCGGCGGCGTGGTCTACGATGATGTAGCACCCGCCGGGCTTCAACCGCACGTAAACAGCTTGATTGAACTGGGCCGCTCTCGCGCCCCTTTGAATCTTGGAGCTTAACTAAAGCATCCTTTGCCTGCTCGAACCCGAATATCTCGGCAATTACAGACTTAAGCTTTAGTGCAGCGATCGTGCGTGCCATCGCTTCTGCTATTTGAACCGCCCCGACCCCAGATCCCTGGAGCCGAACCTTCTTGAAGAGAATCGGCGAGGTATCGATCTGATCGTTGAATCCCCACTGCAACGATCTCTCCCGCTCCATCCGAAACCGGGATCGCATTCTCCTTTGGGGGAAGCCGGTGCATCGGACGCGACTCGATGACGATTTGTTGCGCGCCCCTGCTTCACGCCGGTCTTCCTGAAACGATCGATGCGCTGAGGGACTATCCCGCCGTCGTCTACTCGCGCAACTGGCGTACTGCGCACCCCGCTCGCGGGGGAGGTTCGACGATCTGGGTGCCATCGCCGACGCCGCCGTTTCCGGGCACGGGATGCCTGGCTTCCCCTGTGGCTGGTCGGTTCAAGTATTCATTCGGGCGCCCTGTTGCAGATATTCGACAGACGTCCCGCCCTGGGCTTCAACATCTACGCCCGATGGCCACAGATGTCCTACATGCCACCACGCGTCCGGGCGACTCTCGACGTCCTCATCAGCGATACGCCAAGGTTTCAATCTCCCTCAGCTTGTTGACCCGGCTCCTGCTCACGCGTCCGCGCGCGGGCGTAATCGAAATACCCGGCGCCCGGTCCAGCTAGGCGGAACCATTGCGTTCCGCCTCAACTTCCCTGCCCGCCGGAGCCACATGCCCATGCCCCTTCCCCGCACCCGCCGATCTGCCTTCCTCCTGATCATGGGTGCCTCGACAGCGCTCCCATTCGCCGTGAGCGCGTCGACCAACGTGCCGCTTACCTCCGCCGCCTGGGACATCTCGCACGGCAACGCGACCTTCCAGACCCGCGAGGCGTTTCCGGGCGGCCTCATGCAGGTCACGTCCGAGAGCGAGGAAGGCTACGTCACGCTGAAGAGCGCCGACTTCGCCGACGGGACCATCGAATTCGACATCAAGCCGGTCACCGACGAGTTCCCCGGCCTGCGTTTCCGCCAGGGTCCTGACGGGTCGGCTGACATGGTCTATATCCGTGTGGGCCCAGATTGTCCGGCGTCGCACGATTGCCTGCAGTACCTGCCGCTGATCC
>Ga0247742_10001374_pt1 | contig 17158 bp, 24 predicted proteins | sample UWRJL208509C2_FD_180944 | JGI IMG/M metagenome (GOLD analysis project Ga0247742, IMG submission 180944) | Plant litter microbial communities from Arlington Agricultural Research Station in Wisconsin, United States - UWRJ-L208-509C-2 | ecosystem: Environmental > Terrestrial > Plant litter >...
CTATGCGTACATCATGGCTCACGTCGGCAGTGATCTTCAGCTCGATTTGAAGGTTGTATTGCGAGCTTCTCTAACACCTTCTGAAGCTCTTAGCTTTGGTAAGCCCGTCATTCAATCAATACCTCGAATAATTTGGATCGCTCACGTTTATGTTAGGATTTAGATTTGTGGTTGGCATATTGTTAGGGTGGATTACTGGCTCATTTTTGGGGTGGGCTTACGTATAGGAGTTATATGACAACCTTCGTTTCTATATCTCGTCCACAACCCCCTGCTGGGATATGTATCAACTTTGATGGACTTTACCCCCATTCTTCTGCTTATGAGGTTTCTTCTCAACCTAATTGCCTCCAATATACTTTATGACGTGCCGATCTATTGGTTGCAGGCGTAGTATAAACTTGTGAGCTCAAAGACATGACCTAAGAAGGCGATACTGTTGACTACGAGGACCATGATGTATGCAAAAACAAAGGGATGAAGCTCAGAGAGCTGGTCTAGGCATTGAGAGTTACGCTTAGTTTCCTAAAACAGACCAAATAAACAGATGATGGTAGTCGATCTGTTATATAAGTTACGCTGCTCAAGGACTGATCCAATGAGTGAGCCTCGAGGTATGAGTTGTCACAAGTTACAGCCTTCAAATGCTGACCCGAGTCCCCGCGACGCAAGAAACATATGTACTGCTAACGGGAAGATCAGCTGAGCAGGTTACTGGGCTTGAAGGATGTAGAATGTTCCTTCATCCATGGCAGATCCCCTGCAGATGTCATTGTCTAAACCGGGAAATTGGTCAAGTCGAAGATCACCAAATCGCCCTATCAGCCGTCGCACCAGCTCCACAGACAGAACACGGATCGGGGATACCACCATTCTATTATCTCTTTGTAAACATGTCGTAAGCGAGGACGCCGAATGCGAGGACGATGCCTCCGGAGCCCACCAAACTCCAAAAGGTGAGTACTTCTACCCCGGCGCCAAAGAGAACCTAGTTGAGCGTGAGTGTCAGCAAGGCAATTAGAATCATCTTTGAGACACTCACATCGGCAATCAGCACCAAAACAATTGTCAAAAGATTCCCCACTGATACGATAATTGGACCCCAAAGTCCCAAGAGAATCTATAATTGAGGCGTGAATATACGCTCTCGTTCCCATCAAACCGGAACGCACCATAAAACCTGCATTGAACACCACACCACTCAATGCAATGCCCGCGATCGAAAATATCGTCCACGCATTAGACGGAAGCATGAATATTTCCGCTCCAGACCAATGCAAGAAAGGTATGGGTATCCACATGATGGTCATCGTGAAGAAGCCCAATAACGACGTCAACAGATTTGGATGGAACCCAAATGGAGATGGGTACACCGCGTCCGACGCGTCGACTCCATTGATAGTGTTGTCGTTGGTGAGGGATATACTTTCTTCATCATCTTCTGGGATTGATTCGTACAGTCGCTCAGCTGCGACCTCAGGATCGGATGGTAAAGCTGCATATATCTTGTAGAGGACTTGGTAAAGACCATAGCCGAAGGATGCAAGGAGTGTCAATAGGTTACCCATGAGGGGTGCGGAGGGTTTGATGGAGAAAGATGGGATCGTGGCTGTTCCAGCGTCTGACGGTTTGTCGGGCGACGCAGTGGTACCGCCGTACACCACAGCTGCAGTGCCCACCGTCGCAATAACGACGGCTAGCAGCCGTTTAGTCTCCCATTTGAGCTTGAACAGCTTAACGCTGATGAGGTACGCGAAGAATGCGTTGGTGTTCCAGATGGCTTGAAGGAGACAGTTTCAGACCAACGAGATGAGAGAATTCAAGGAGATTTACCTGTCACATCAGTCATTCTGAGAATGTAAAATGAGCGCGATTCATATTAGGATAGACGAAAGCTTACGATGCCAATGACACAGCCGCAAACCAGAGGAGCGCAGGCCATGTAATTCCGAATGTCATCGCAAGGACAAGTCTCAAGAACTTTGCGGTAGGAAAATGGTACTTAGTAGATTTATGGGGAGGAGCCAGGTGGTTGGAGATGGCGAGTGCGAGACCTTTCATTAGGGCTACAGCCGAGTGATTCGTTGTAGCAATGAGATATAATAGATGTAATGGGAATATTATGGCGAATGACGAGTGTACGAGGTAGCTGAACGGCAGCAGAGAGTGGTCAGGTAGTTGCTATAGTTCTCACACGACCCACTCACAACAGAAAGAATGGTTGGCGATAGCCAAGTGTTGTTTGGACATACTGCGTATATTCAATATCGGATCAACAGAAGTGATGAGGGCGATACGGAACTTACCTGAGTAAGTTCGCTCTCTAAAACGAACGCGAGCAGTGTAACGATAAAGATCGCAACTGCGAGCTTTCCACCTACATGGGGCGCCGCGAGAGGTTCTGAGGATCTATTGTGCATCTAGTCTCGGGCTGCAGAATAACGAATGTATCCAGCGGACTTTAGCGTAACGGCCTTGTATAATGGTGGATTGCAATAAAGGCTGGGATCAACCGCGCTCGTTTGCTGGCGAGTATATATACTGGGTCCTGGTACGGCCTTATATGAACGACTGAGCCTGCAGCGACGAACGTGGTTGATGAGGGAATTGAAGTGGCAAGCACTCTGTATGGTCATTTCGGATGCTGTATCCGGTTATTCTCACGGCCACGTGAATCAGCGGGAAACCGAAACGCAGCGAGCGCAAACTTTGACTCTACCGACGTTCAACGACGACCAAACATGCTCCGTGCACTGCTCTCGTCCAGCCGACCATTAATAGCGCGTGTACGCGTTGCGTCTCTCCCACTTGCACACCCGCACCCGCACCACCATGCCGTCTCACGAGCGGCGACACAAATCCCTCCACTGACGCGAGGCATGAAAGTCCGTTCGTCCATCAAGATTATGTGTGATGGGTGCAATATTGTGAAGAGGAAGGGCAGGATGTATGTTGTGTGCTCGAAGAATCCAAAACATAAACAGGTGTGTTTCGTTTTCTACCCTCAGTGCCTGTGTTGACGATCCTTCGTAGCGTCAAGGTTGATTTAGAGCATAGAAGGTGGCGAGGACAGACCAACTCGACATGTACCAGACAACCTACAATCCACTTAATATTATAAAAATCGAAATTCAAACCTACATTCTGCGAACCCACATCTGGAACTCATACTTCACCCCATTCTCCTCCTGTGTGCCCTCAGGCACCTCGAACCCAACCCAGTCACTCAGCTCCTCATGTTTCGATCTCTTCCACTCCTTCGCATGAGCGCCTTGACTTAAAAAATCAGGCATGAACACATCACATTCCCCAAACTCTGGCTCTAGGATGCGCGTGAGCAAGACACGGTCGACGCAGGGCTCCGTCTTGGAAAGCGGGAGAGCGAGTGCTTCGGTGTATAACGTTGCCCCTCCAATAATGAATCCATGTGCAAGTGTGTTTGAGGCTGAGTTCGAGTTTGAGGATGAAGGCAGGAGCGCAAAAGCCGACGCGAGGCTGTCCTTGAGAACAGCTGAGCTATCCTCCGTTCCCCTAGTCCATCCTCAATCTAGAAGTCTCATCTGAGTACATGAAACCACTTACAGTTCATAGGCCGCATTCCTAGTAACAACCACATTGACGCGTTTCGGCAGGGGTCGAAACTTCTTCGGTATGCTCTCCCAGGTATTCCTGCCCATAATGACTGCGTTCTGGCGTCCTTCTAGTGCGTGCGACGTAACTTGGGCGAAGTACTTCATCTCCTTCGGAAGGCGCCACGGAAGACGCGCGTTTGCGCCGATTCCGTTAGCTTTTGTGGCTGCGACGATGAGGGTGAGACGAGACATGGATGATGCGATGTGATAAGACGCGTATGATCTTATGAGAGCCTCGAAGATAAATAACCGTGTCGCATGCACTTTATAAATTAGAACAACGAAGCCCTATTCACATATCTATATCTTTCGTTCAACTGAGTATCCAACCAGTACTTCATAATGGAAGTAACTCAGGAGCTACCCAAAAAAGTTGCTGTTCTACCACGGTAGCATTACCAACCGAATCGACCTGTTCTGACCAAGTATGCCAGCCAGGTCCGTATTAACCAGTCATATAGAGTTGCTTGAAAAGCTTTAGCTCACCCCAAAGAACTGTGCCGCCAGCTTCCAGTAGCTACTATCACTCTTGATGCCCTTGAGGCGACATGCCAGTGATACGAATAAGGATGCTAGTGGGTGAATGGGGAAGACGCAGCGAGCACTCGCGTTATCGCGTTATCAATGGTTAGCTCGACGAGAGCAGTACCCGAGCGCTTTGGTTATCGTCGAACGTCTCTGAGGACTGAGGCTTAAACTTCAAGGTTTCCCGCCGGGTTGCGTGACCGTGACCTCACGATCACCAGGGATAGTTCAGTGCTTCGTTCTCTCACTCAACTACATTCGTCGCCCCAGGTTCAGTCACTCCCGTATTTAAGGCCGTACAAGAACCCAGTATATAGAATCGATGGCGAGGTAGTGCTGTTGATCCCAGCCCCGACCCTAACCCACCATTGCGCAGACCACCACCGCTGGATAGATACTTGCCGTTTCGGAACCCGAGACGCATGCCCGGACTCTAAATGCACAATAGAACCCTAGAAGCGCTCGCGACGCCTCATGTAGGCGGAAAGCTTGCGGTTGCGATTTTTATCCTTACATTGCTCGCGGTTGTTATAGAGAGCGAGCTCACTCAGGTGAGTTCCATATCAGCCTCATCGTCTCTGTCAAATCTGATATTGAATATACCTAGTATGTCCAAACAACGCTTGGTTATCGACAGCCATTCTTTCTATTGTGAGTTGTTCGCGTGAGAGCCCCCTCATGGCTGATCCACGTTCAGCTATCTCGTGCACTCGTCGTTCACCATAATATTCCCCTTGCATCTATTATACCTCCTTGCTACGACGAATCACTCGGCCGTAGCCCTAATGAAAGGTCTCGCAATCGCCATCTCCAACCACATGGCTCCTCCTGAGAAATCTACCAGGTTTGTATTTCCTACTGCAAAGTTCTTGAGAGTCGTCCTTGCGATGACATTCGGATACACATGGCCCTCGCTCCTCTGGTTCGCATCTGTGTCTATGGCATCGTGAGTTCTTGTCCTGCTTAATCTGAATTCTGCTCACTCTGCTTTCCGTGTTTAGAATGGCCGATGTGACAGGTAAATCACCTTGGTTTCTCTTATCCAGTTGTGTTGTAAAACTGTCTTCTTCAAAGCTATCGGGAACACCAACGCTTTCTTCGTGTACCTCATCAGCGTCAAGGTGTTCAAGCTCAAATGGGATCCTAAACGGCTGCTAGCTATTGTTTTCGCGACAATGGGCACTGTAGCTGTCGTGTACGGCGGTGCCACTGCGTCGACCGACGAGCCGACAGATATTAAGGCAGCCACCACCCCATCCTTCTCCATCAAACCGTCCGCACCCCTCCTGGGTAACCTATTGACACTCCTTGCATCCTTCGGCTATGGTCTCTACCAAGTCTTCTACAAAATATATGCGGCCTTACCATCCGATCCGGAGGGCGCAGCTGAGCGACAGTATGAGTCAATCCCGGAAGATGATGAAGAAAATATATCCCTCACAACTATATCCCTCGCCAACGACAACACTATCAATGGAGTCGACGCGTCGGACGCGGTGTATCCACCTCCATTTGGGTTCCATCCAAATCTGTTGACGGCATTATTGGGTTTCTTCACGTTAACCATCATGTGGATACCCATACCTTTCTTGCATTGGTCTGGTGTGGAAATATTCAGGCTTCCGTCGAATGCGGGGACAGTGTTTTCGATCGCGTGTATTGCACTGAGTGGTGTGGTGTTCAACAGTGGTTTCATGGTACGTTTGGTTACTTTGATGAATATGAGAGCATTTATTCACTTCGACAATAGCTTCTCTTGGGACTTTGGGGACCAATTATTGTATCAGTCGGGAATCTTTTGACAATTGTTTTGGTGCTGATTTCCGACGTGAGCCTCTCACAGTGACGTATCTAAACACCTTGCTGATATTTACATTTGAATAGGTCCTCTTTGGCGCCGGAGTGGAAGTGCTCACCTTTTGGAGTCTAGTGGGTTCCGGAGGCATCGTCATTGCATTTGGTGTTCTCGCTTCCGATATGTTCACAAAGAAATAATATATATTGTTCTTGTCTCCCAATGGTATTCACAATCTGTGGTCTTTCTATGCAGCTGACGCCTGCGAAGTTGGGACCACTGCAATACTTAGGTCAATTTGGTGTAAACAAAACCTGCATCAGAGGTAGGATAATAGAATAGTCCATGTCCTTAAATCTGAGCAAGCCGCTCAGGTGGTATTCACATTGCTTACCTATGTAGTGAGCTAGCTGGTAACCGCTTACTACAGAGCTCGGGCTATCATGAGCTGCCAAACTTCTAAATGGTGGTACGATCCTGTAACCATGGTCAAATTTATACTGAGTAGTTGGTGATGTACACGAGGGTGAGCTACGAAAAGGTGATAACATCTTCACCAGGATTTTTTGGCTCAGGCGCAGGGTTTGGGTGTGGCGGTACTGTAAACACAACATTGTTCTTTCCTGGGCGAACAAGAATACATTTCATCCCCTCTGGCAGCAGAAACTTCTCGCACCCATCTGGGATTGGCTCGTCCCTTCCCCAGCCCACAGCCTCAAGTGAATATAGCCTGCCACCACCTGGCTGCCAGATGGTTGATTGGGCATGGAGCTCAAATTCGGGGGGGACATTAACGGGAGTCTGGTCGCATGTCATAACAAAATCAAGGCAAAATGACCTGTTCAAGGGGGACGATGGCCACAAACGAATGGACAGGTAACTGCCAGGAATTGGCCGTATGCGAACATATGGATCACCATGAGAGGGTTTAACCTGGATAATGCCATCCACTTCAGTGATTGGTATTATATAGAAACCAGCTTGCAACGCACACCCATAACTTCCTCGGCAGGCATCCCCATGGCCGTATCTGCAATTGCAAACGCCCTAGACTTCATTACAGAAAACAGCGAACCAGGAATACCGGATCGCAATGAGTCGTCAATAAAAGCACAGATATCGTCTTGTGTTTTCGGCCCCGTATAGGTCCCACACGCAAGGACCAGTATATCGAAGTTATTTCGCGGAACGAAATTCGGATAGTTCTTCATAGCGATCTCCCTAATGATAGGGCTCGCCGTTGTATCGTCGTTTTCACCAAAAGGTAGAGGAACCACAGTGGAAGACATCGTAATATACGCCGATGGAAATACAAAAAATCGGCGATTTGAAGCGGTGGCAGGTGCAATCTGGACCCTGGTGGTGGTGTAAGATAACGATCTTCTAGCCGACGCCCCGTGGCCCCGTGGTGTTCCGTCAGTTGCATAGCCACTAATTTCTCTACAACACGATTCGGATTGGTATTCGGAATCAGTGGGCCAGCTGGTCAATGGCGATGAATACAAGACTCAAGAAACACGAACGAACACAGGCAGCTGGGTACAAGCTCGAGACCACACCCCAGTAGTTCGAGTACGTACTACTTACTAGTACATTTTAAAGCCGCTATCCCCTTATTCTATTGAGTCCCGCTAATCACCTTCCAATGTAATTCTCGTGAGCGCTAAGAGTGCGTTCGGCAACTCTTCACCTGCCAGTACTATAGTTCAGATTTCCATAAATAGTAGGAGCGAAGACGCGGCGCATCACGTGTTCTACAACCGTGACTAGGCCGATGCTCACCCGGACTGTAACGCGTCCAAGACCGAAATTGTCCGTTACAAGATCTGTATGGTGTCTCCATCCCTAGAGGATTTGGGAGCAATTTGGGTGGTGTATCTTAGGCTCGCATATCATAAAAAGTAAGCTGTCCGCAAAATTTAAAAAATTCCAGAAAAAAGCCAGAAAATGGCTGGCATTGTCAGTGTCAAACCACGTAACTTAGCCAAATCTTCGTCGCGTACGGTATTTCAACCTGAGTTCAACATTAAATTAAATAGCTCAGCGAATGTGTATGTAGTGTCTGCGCTGTGGTCTGTAGAAAGGAGCAAAGCGGCCAATGACGCATCAACTGGTTGGCCTGCGTTGAGTTCGGGAGGCAAATGGATCAGTTAGTAGCAACGGTACAGGCAGACTTCTTAAATACTCGTAAGGTGAATTAAATATTAAATACCATGCATATGCTAAATTAGAAAAGAGGTGAAATGACACAATTGCGCACACTCGCATTCGATATTCCAACAGTGGCCGCATGCGCTGGTGCTGGCTGGAAAACGCAGTGTGACGTGTGGCTGTTCTTCTGTGACTCAAAGTCGCGAGATACTATTTACGGAAATCTGAACTAGAGTACTGGCAGGTGAAGAGTTGCCGAACGCACTCTAAGTTTAATGGTGGCCGTGATTGCACCGTTCATGCAGTCCGAGTCTCCATTTTCCCGGTTTCGTCTCAGCTGACATTCCTTCATTCCAGTGGTCGATATCAGGCACCAGCCACTTGTTCGCTACTTGCCACCTTGGAACCTCGAAGCATACCGGCACGTCAAATTGTATTCAAAGAGGCCTAGGTTTTCAGTCGCCTTCTCCTTGGCATGTCCGCTGAATAGAGTTAGTAGCGGCACGAGCGCCAAACATGCTTAAGTACTGGGGCTCTTATCTGCGATGGATGGCTCTTCGTCCAGCTGTCCTCATCAGGTCCCCCTTACCATCTTGCTCCAATGGTGTACAAATTTCAGTGCAGTCTCGACAAGCAAGACTGTGCGAAGTTGTACAATCCCCGTGACTGGGGCCCGATATACAAATTGCCCTTCACGAGCCAGAGCTGCGTCCGGGATGCGCGTTTAGAAGGGAACATTGGTCGATGCGGCTTTCCTGGGGCACCATGCCGGGTGGATGCTGATGGCAACGATAATTGCGCTGGTGGAGGCGATCATAATACGAACAGCAATAGTGGGTTTGATGTTGTAATTATCTGGAGACCTACTGATTTTTTCCCTAAACATTTGTAGATAATTTGCAGAGCCGAAGTCGTAGCGTTTGTAGGGAAGGGATTTGCAGAGGGTAAGCTAAGCTCACCATAGCGTGCACGAATCGGTCCCTTGTAACCCTACTACACTATCAGTGAAGCAGGTTTTCCATGCCGCACTGGGTTTGATTGCAATTGTGAGCTCTAACACGCTGTAAACGGTGCATGTGGCCAATACTTTATTACAGGGGGCATGGGATGCAATAGCACTAGTGTTGGTACTTGCGGTGGTCAGAATTCGTATATGGCCAATGTCGAAGTCGACAATGGGCTAGATTTTGGAAGAGATTACTGCTTGAGCGGTGAGTCAAAAGGTTTTTTCCATAATCAACTAATGTCGAATCCGAAATCCCCTCTCGACAGGATTGGCTCATCAGGACTCTCAACGCCGTTGGCTCTGTTCACCAGGTCCACCAATGAAACTGACGGTAGCTCCTCCTCGTTCCAAGAAGGCTTCGGCAGGTCTCATCGCTGGAGTCACAGTCGGGGGCTGCGTTTTGCTTCTCGCGTTGCTCGCTTGCTGTTTATGGTGGAGAAGAAAGAGAAAGAGGCAGGTCAACACTGAAGAAACCAACTCCAATAACTCCCAACCAACGTCCGCAATCCAGAAGCAAGATTATCCCATGGAGCCTGAAGGTAAGTCAGTTCGGCCCTATCCTGCAATACCATCGCTCATAAATCACAGATAAGACGGATGTTAACCCTGCAGTAGTCGTCTCCAGGAAGCCACCACCACCTCAAGTTTCTTCGTTTTTGCCCGAGATTCAGAACGAGCAATATACGAAGAAAGCTCTCGCGCCTGTGCGACATGCTTCTTGGGCCTCAAAGCCGACAACACCTCCTTCCCAAGCTCCTTCCCAACATCTATACCCAACGAGCGTGGGCCAAACGCAAACTTCAGAACCTTCTCCACGCGCCCCACAGCGTTCGGCTTCTACAAGTTCACCAGCCGCAAACGCGATGTACGGGAGCTGGAGCACAAGCATTCCATTATCACAGCCAGCTGCCATTGTGCCTCGGCCCACTACTGGCAGCGGTATTGTAGGCATGGGTTCTGGGCAATCTATGTGATACATGCTGAACGTGGCTCGGCGGACATAAAGGAAAAACACAAATAGTGCCAGAGATGTCTGTTAATTGTACCTTGTGTTTAAGGTTCTCATTCAAATGGAGGGATCATGTCAAATTATCGGAGGCTCGGTACCGTCGGTAAATTACCAAAAAGGTAATGCGTCACCGCCTTGGGCGCTTATGCGAGTTCCTGCCAAGGATTCTCAAGAACAGCCAGATCAGCATCGGACAGCTAGAATTCAGACGTCCATCGTATCGATAAGAAGTATCACAGTTGATATGTAAGAGCTGTATCTTCATGTGAGCACAGGTAAGTATGAATTACGGCACCCCGCCTGCAGGCATTAAGTACTAGTGGCTTAATCTAGTTTGGAGCGGACATACGTTGGAGGCTAATTTTAACCCACATCAGCATCCTGTGTACGACTACTGAACTGCTTCTTCACTGCCCTCTTTATCGTCATGACGAGTATTTTTCAAGTGGCCATGGCAATTCGCTTTGAGTACTTGGCATGACATCTGCGGTAGCGTTGGGCTATTCGCGAAACGGCGTCCACTTACGTGCCGAAGGACCACGATTTACATACTAGGTCTGCCGCAGGGCCATGGGCGTTAAGTGTCAACATTGCCCGAGTGCCTTAACTTTTATGCACTATATTATGACTGGCAGCCAGCGCAGGTGCCGCCCATACACAATCCTGAAGAACACTCTTCCCCTTCATCATTAGTTATGGCTGACGCTCATGACCAGGTCTCAGAAGTGTGGAGCGACGCAGAGCAAAGCTGCTGCTTTAGTTGTTGTAAGTCATCACTCCCTCTCAGTATATTTTGGACACACCTAATCTGATGAATATATAGGCGCGTGTTTCCGTCGCGTTTTCTGCTTTTGGAGGATACGTAGGACGCGTGGACGACGACCGAACATTGACATCGATCTTGAATCGGTAGCTTCGGAGGAGGTGCCAGAGTCCAAGGAATCACCTACAACTCATCGAGGCACCTCTCATGCACATTCTTCCAACACTAATGGTCCACTCTCGACTCCAGTCTTCTCGGAAGTGGGAAGGTCTCAAATGCGGACACGCCCATCCAACCACACACTGGTTCCTTCTCAAAGTAATCCCAACTTCCCCAGGGGCTCGCAATACCTACTTGAGGTGCAGGTCGACGAGTATCCCAGTAGGTCAAACAGAGCAGTACCAATGCGTCACACGAAAGCGCCTTCATGGGACAAAAGCTCTCCACTCCCCAACACTCATCGCGTTGCGAGGCCATCCTCGCAGAACGATCCTCGACCACTCTACGAACCGCCGAAACAGGCGTCTACCTCCAAACATACGATTTCGCCTGTCCAACTAACACAACCGCCGAGTGCCATGTATGGTAACTGGGGCATGAACACCACATCGTCTGGGAATTTGAGGACAGCTGCAGCACCGGGTTCGACGAGACCAGCTGCTCGGAGATCAGAGAGCATTCCACTAGCACCACCATCGACTAGAGAAGTCAGAGGCATGCACACAGCTTCATCCGGTAATATGAGGATGGCGGCAGCATCCAGCTCGACAGGCACGACTACAAAGTCCCCAGGGAGTAGTTCCATGGCTCCACCATCAACCAGAGACGAGAGAAACCTCCACATGCACATGGCCTCAGCTGGGAATATGAGGAGAGCGGCGGCATTGGCGGCAGCATCCAGTTCGACAACACTGACCCCTGCCACCAGTCCAACAACTCCACCATCTGCCAGGGAAGGGAAAGGCCTTCAAGTTCGTAACTACAGTGAGGTTGATGCCCAGGAGCATCGACTACAAGTACGAGCACTCCAAGAAGAAACTGAACGCACGCTGGCTGAAATAAAGCACCAACGAGGGGTAGTAAGGGGGGACGGGAGCACTTTCCAAGGCTCTAATTGGTAGCCTGCATTAATTCGTCTTGATGTGCGCAGGTGTGTCCTGTATGCAAATCATTTGGGTTTGCATTCAGGAATTTTGTATCGTGACTCTTCTTTCCGATTCAACCATGACTGTACATATATAACTTGTCATTTATATCATATTGAAAGCGGAACAACTTCACCCGGCATGCCTCTCTTTCCGGTCGGTTACATATAAGTATCCTTCGGGTCAATTGTAAAGTTAACCTTTTCGTTGATCCTGCATCTTGCCGCATCCATGAATCCATGATGCTATCTTTCAGTTTGTTGGCATAGACACACATTGGAGCCCGAGTACGGGATTGAACACAGGAGGCACTTCAGCACCGCACTTGACATTCCTGTGAGTCAAGGAAAATCGAAGAGTCCATGAAACGAAGCCAAGAACATGCCCATTGATGTCAAATTTGCAGATGGATGGCGTGGGTTCGGTCTGCTGACCGATAAGATGTGGTATGCTCGGCACTGTGGCGATGGAGAGTTAAAGTACTTGTGATTGATGAGGCTGGACATATATATGCATATGTGCGTATGTGTATGGTAGAAAAGGATAGAGTAGCAGAAATGAGAGGCGAGAAGGAAACGGGGGAGATTGATAGTTAGCATCACAAGGACAGGGAATAAGAGGTGTGCGAGAGCGAGGGAGGAAGAAGAGGAGGTAGATACCAGATAGAAGCGGCCGACATCGACATGGCAGAACTACAGGAGAATTTGAATGTACCCAATAAAATAGCGGAAGAACTGGTGAAGACAAATATAGTTACAAGTCCTTATTTGGGATGGCACAACGTTAGGGGTCAGCTAGCCTCATGGACGGATGTGCAAGAAGTGAATGAAATGTAGAATCGAAGGAAGGTTTGGGCAATGTAGCGTAAATTCGTCGAGAAAAAAAAGGAGAGATATAACCGGCAAGACCGATATCGCTCCTGCTGTGTATGGACCGAAACGTCAAGGATCCCAGATGGCGCGTCAATCTCGCCGAAGAAGTCGAGGTGACGGTAAATTATATGCGCAGCTCCAAAGGAAGGGCCATCTACATGTGCGGTCCTTACAGATACACGGCTGCATATGTGCAAGAGAAGCCAAACACGCGACCTGCTTTTTGCAAGGCAGGTCTATGACCAGAGATAGTCTCATTTAGGTGGCTGCTGCCATTACACTGTGCAAGGTTCGAATAAACTCAACGTCGGATGAACGGGCTTAGGCTCACCTTTTCCGTTTCGCTTTCGTCATCTCCTTCCGCAGCGCAGCACCGTCCAAAGGTTTGAGCAATTCGAATGCACATAGAAGATCTTCGGAAACACTGGTTGGAGAATGAGCACAAGACAAGGGGGCTAGAAGTAAATGAACGGACCTCATGCAAGCACCATAATTGTCGAATTCTGAAGGATGACCAATAAGGTGACGATTATTCGCAACATGGATGCTTCACTCACCGCCACAATAATTTGGCGCGCTGAAGACGGTCACCAAGGTGCGATCATTCCAGAACTCATACCCGTCCTCCACCACCATGTGCGCTCTACAGATCAGATCCATATCATACCGCACCAAAAACTCATTGATGATGGCTTTGCCAAAGCAATAGCTAACACCTCGCTCGTTGTCCTCCCAGTCCAACGCGGTATCCGAGGGGTCTGACCATAGCAAGTCGTTGAGGAGGCCGTAATCAGGCACATCCGTCGGCCGTTGTATGCGCTTGATATCATCCATAGAGTGCAGGGATGGTGAGAGTCCTCCGTGTACGCAGAAGATCTTCGAGGCAACAATAGCAGCAATGGGAAGGCAGTTAAAGACGTCTATGAAAGTCTTCCATGTTTTAATGTTACATCGTCGCTTGCACTCGTCGTAAAAGCCATAGACTGTGGAAATGGTCAGAAATATATCAGGTTTCGGCATAAACTGCTCACCTCGTGTGACATTCGCACACTCGTGGTTCCCTCGCAGGAGGAAGAAATTCTCGGGGTACTTGATCTTGTAGCAAAGCAGGAGAAGGATGGTCTCTAGACTCTGCTTCCCTCGGTCGACGTAGTCTCCTAAGAAGAGATAGTTGGCAGCTGGAGGGAACCCACACATCTCGAAAAGACGGATGAGGTCAGAGTATTGGCCATGGACGTCGCCAACAATTTTGACGGGCGGTGAGAGCTCAACAAGGGTAGGTTGACTAAGGAACACGTCTCGAGCAGCAAGACATATGGCCGTGATTTCTGTGTTTTTGAGGCAGAGTGATTTGCTGACTTTGCCGGTGTAGCCGACGTCGAGTAGCCTCTGGATCATGTCGTCCACATCAAAAGGCTTAAGTTTCTCTTTGGACCCGCCATTGCCAACAGATTCGCCCGTAGCACCGTTTCCATTGCTGTTGATTGAGCTTGAGGTAAGAGGTGTGGCATTCGAGAGGATTGTCTGAGTGGGTGGGATGTCTAATGGAGCAGAGGGCGACTGTGGAGGAGGGAGCGGTGAAGATGGTGTTGATGCTGACACTACTGGTGATTGATCAGGAGGGAAGGCGCCTTTGGCAGGATACGGTGAGCCCTGGGTGCGGGTTGAGTTTGCTGCTGGAGTTGATACTGGAGCTCCAGCAGGATCCGACACACTGATAGACGGGTTTCCGTTTGGTAATGAATTTGATTCCGAGCCATTCACGGTTGCTGACCCGGTCGCGCGCGACACTGAGCTCTGGGAGGTGTTCTCGTCAGTGCCGTCTAGCGGCGCATCGGTGGTGGGCGGGCTGTCGGCGAGCTCCTTGTCCTTCCCTGCCTTTTTGCCCTTCTTGGAGGGCTGCTGGCCCATCTGAGAGTTTGCAGAACCTGGCGGCTGTGGCGACGACGGTCTTCCTCTCGACAGACGAGAAGTGAATACGGAGAGGAGGGTAGGAGCCAGCTTGGGCGACGAGGAGCGAATATGGTTGGTGCAGGAGAACACAGCAAATGCAACCGACGCCGGCAGCCAACAATGATCCTTGTTGGCAGTTGTTTGCGTCATTTACTCATATCACTCGTGTTCGATCATAAAAATCATGTTGCGGTACGAGAAAGCATGTAGACTACTACAGGACACCTAGAACTTGCCAAACGACTTGCTAGACGCCTTGTTCTTCGCCACCCGCAGCACATTGAAGCGAACAGTTTTCGATAGCGGTCGGCATTGTCCTAGGACGATCAATCAGCACACCTTCATATCATCGAAACCCTTATAGACGCACCAACAGTCACAACATCACCGATCTCGACACGGAAAGCAGGTGATAGGTGAGCAGCCAAGTTCTTGTGGCGCTTCTCGTAACGGTCTGCAAGGGTGTGAGGATAATTTAGATGTTTCGGGCAGTCCGGCACGCACTGTATTTGGGAATGTAGTGAAGGTAATCCCGACGAATGATAATCGTTCGGTTCATTTTGGTGGACATAACCTTGCCGGTGAGGATGCGGCCACGAATCGAGATGTCGCCAGTGAAGGGGCATTTCTTGTCTGGTTGGGTGATTAGTATGAACGCAGGAGCAAGTCACGACAGACGCACCGATGTAGGTGCCGTTGATAGCCTCACTAGGCGTCTTGAACCCTAGGCCAACATCCTTGTACCACCGCTTCTCCTTGGTCACAACTTTCTTTCCGGCTGTTATCCAGTGTCAGATATCATCCCACAGAATATTCATGCCGATTAGACAGACCACGAGCTTTGGCATTTTGGAAGATATCTTGCTTTTGATACGCTTTTTCGATCTATAACAAGAGTAGTTAAATGTGAGCAGTGGTTCCGAAATTATAAGCTGGAAATGCGCACTTGAGCGTCAGCCATGGTGAGTCTTGAGGTCGTTGAGCGCGGGGACGATGCCTACGAGACTTTGGCGGATTATTATTGATGCTTGTTTGGAGACCCCCAAGACGGAAGCCACTCGCGAGAAACTGTACAGCTCATTCGGCAATCGCCGAGTCCACTCATCGCTCAGACTCAGTCACTCCTTCATCCCTGTTAACAAAATCAAACTCGCCGATAATGGATGGCCGTAGAACTGATGGCCTCAACTTGGAATTATCATTCTTATGACCCGGGACACTGGGATATGCCAAGTTGGATTCTGGGCATCTGTTTGCCCCACACCTTACTGTCGTGCGAAGTTGCAGAGGGTCAACACCACTTATATTGGACTGCTCAATGCTCATCGATGACGGGCCTCGGGGTCTGGATATCTGAAATTTTTATGTTCTACAAGACAGAGAGGGTCCTGTTTCTCAGCACTAGAATTTTGTAGATATGTCAATGCCACTATCGTTTTAATAGCACTAGCATGATACGGCTTGTCTGTGGATAATTTAATCCCCATGCCTTAGTCAGAGAGCATTTGCAAGCTGCTCTGATTTCATTCAGGATCGCTTTGATGAGACAACCATATGCACGCGCCGACGCGCTATTTACTCATGTTTGCGCTACGCGTTTCGTTTCTACCACGCGCGTCACTGCGAGTAATGGGCCGTCAGCAAACCTTGGGTCCGTCCACCACCATTACTCCCGTAATATTCCCATAAATCTTATCAATTAACCGACAGGAAAGTTCTTTGATATGCCAAAGTCATCTAAAGCCGCGCCGCCCCAGCAGGCGAACCTCAGCGAGATGTGGGGTAAAAAGAATGTGCCCAAGACGGTCGCGCCGAAAGTGGAACCCAAGCTAGAACCCAAACTCGAACCCAAACTCGAGCTGGACGCGATGCAGGTCGATGTGCCCGCAGAGAAGAAAGGTATATAGCTCTCAGACACGTTCCAGACGCGTTTCTTACCAAGATGTCGCAGCTGAGAGTTCCAAGCGGAAAGAGACCACGGCTCCTGTGACGAGTGAGTCCAGATAACAACATAATGATATCAAACTAACCTTCTGCAAAGGCTCTCCCAAGATCAAGAAACGACGGATAATAGAGTCAGACGACGAAGAGGATCCCAATGATCTCCCTAGGCTCTCAGGTGAGTCACATATAGTTCCCTTCACCTTCCATCACCTACCTTCTACCGTCTAGTCGAGCGTGCCAGCTCGAGTAAACCACCTTCAAGCAGCGCCTCTCGTGCACCCTCTTCACTTCCCAGCTCAAGTCCTCCATCCCCTAAAGCGAAAGGGAAGCAGAAGGCACTTCCTCCCGCCCCCGTGGTGAAGA
>Ga0247742_10001375_pt1 | contig 17130 bp, 11 predicted proteins | sample UWRJL208509C2_FD_180944 | JGI IMG/M metagenome (GOLD analysis project Ga0247742, IMG submission 180944) | Plant litter microbial communities from Arlington Agricultural Research Station in Wisconsin, United States - UWRJ-L208-509C-2 | ecosystem: Environmental > Terrestrial > Plant litter >...
GCGGCGTGCTCGCCGTTCTCGTGCTGCTTCCGCTGGCCCTCATCGACCCGCTGCTCGGAGCGATCGACGGCGTGCAGCAGTGGCCGGCCCTCGCCGCCGCCCTGGCTCGGGTTCGCGAGGTGACCGCGCTGCGCGAGCCGCCGGAGACCGGAAGCGACCACGCCGGGCCGGTGCACGAGCTGCAGCTCGACGCGCTGGGCGCCGGCTGGCCAGGCGCGGCACCCGCGTTCGCGCCGCTGACCGTGAGCGCCAGGAAGGGGCAGTGGCTCGTCGTCGAGGGGCCCTCCGGTTCCGGCAAGTCGACGCTGCTCGCCACCCTGTTGGGCTATCTGCCCGCGACATCCGGAACCTGGCTCGTCGACGGCAAGGATGCCCGCACCTTCGACCGAGCCAGCCTCCGCCAGCGGGTGGCGTGGTGCCCGCAGGAGGCGCACCTGTTCGACTCGACGATCCGCGGCAACCTCGCCATCGCCCGCGGCAAGGACGATAGGGCGAGTGACGCCGAACTTCAGAACGCGGTGCGTGCTGTGGGGCTCGGGCCGCTGCTGGACTCGCTCCCGCTCGGCCTCGACACCCCGGTCGGCGCCGGGGGGAGGCTGCTCTCCGGAGGCGAGCGCCAGCGCCTCGCCGTGGCTCGCACCCTGCTCACGCCCGCCGACATCGTGCTGCTCGACGAGCCGACCGCGCACCTCGACGCCGAGAGCGCCGATGCGCTCATCGCCGATTTGCGGGCCGCGCTCTCCGACACGATCGTGGTGCTCGTCAGTCACCACTCCGATGAGCGGCGCCCGCACGACGAGCGGGTGCTACTTGAGCGGGCCTAGCAAGTTCGAGGCGACCGTCGAGTGGATCGACTCGGTATCGCTCGGGTGGTAGATGCCCGCCAGCACGTCGCGCTGCAGGCGGGAGAGCTCGCTGGATGACCGGTACCCGCTGCCCCCCGCCGACCGCATCGCTTGGTCGACCACGTAGCGAGCGGTCTCGGTGGAGCGGTGCTTGGCTCCCGTGAGGTAGCGGAACCACGACGAGCCGTGGTGCACCAACCCGTCAACGTCGGAAGCCAGGCTCTCGAGCTGCGGCGCCAGCGAGTCGAGCGCGAGCGCGGCGTCGGCGATCCGCCACCTGAGGTCCGGGTCCTGGTCGTAGCTCTGGCCTGTCTTCAGCGAGGTACGGCGGTGCACCGCCTCGACGGCCAGTTCGAGGGCGCGGTCGGCGATCCCCGCGTACACGGAGCCGATCAGCAGCAGGAAGTTCGAGAAGATGCCGAAGACGAACGGGTCGGCGTCCGGCCCGACCGGAAGCGTGCGGGCGATCCGGTCGGTGGGCACAACAGCGCCCTCGAGCACTGTCGTGTGGCTCTGGGTGGCGCGCATGCCGAGCGTGTCCCAGTCGTCGAGGGAGCGCCAGCCGGGGGTGTCGCGGGTGATGAACCCGTGGATGAGCTCGTCGCCGTGTCGCCCGAAGATGCCGAGCCGGGTCCAGGCCGGGCTCAGCGAGGTGAAGATCTTCGTGCCGGTGAACGCGTAACCACCATCGACCGGTTCGGCTGCCGTCGTCGAGTCCCAGAGCACCAGGTCGTTGCCGGGCTCGCTGTTGCCGAACGCGAAGACCTCGCCGGCGGCGGCATCCTGCAGCACCCAATCGAGGGTGTGGTCGCCGCGCTCGGCGAGCACCCGCGCCACCCCGACCCAGACGAGGTGCATGTTGATGCCGAGGGCCGTCGCCGGGGCGTAGGCGGCCAGCAGGCGCTGGTCGCGCGCGGTCTCGAGCAGGCTGCGCGGTGCCAGGTACCCGGCGGCGCGCAGCTCGGCAAGGTCTTCGGTGAAGAACGCGTTATCGCGGTCGTAGCCTGCGGCGCGCGAACGGATGCGCCTGAGCAGTTCGGGGGTGAGGACGGTCACTCGTCAAGGCTACGTCCGCGCGGCCTCAGTCAGGCGTGCGTCCGCCCGTCGGCGAGCGCCGCGACCAGCAGCGCCACCGTGACCGCGGTCAGCGCCGCCGTTGTGGCGACCACCCCGAGCATCCCGGCCGCCAGGGGCAGCAGCAGGATCAGCACCACCGCGACGATCGTCGCCGACGGTGGGATCGACACCCGGTCGACGAGCGGCGCGTGCACCAGCCACAGCATCAGCACGAAGACCGCCAGCGGAATGGCCAGCGCGAACGCCACCGCCTCCGGGCTCGCCTCGACGTGGCCGCCGACCGCTTCGACGGCGACCTCGATGCCCGAGCCGATGGCCGCGAGCGCCGCGTAGATCAGGTAGTGCCCGTAGCCCCAGATGTAGGAGCGGTCGCGGCGCTTGACCAGCCCCTCGGCGGCGGGCTCGGAGAAGTACAGCCACCACAGCGCGAACAGCAGGGTCAGCCCGCACGCGGCCACGGCCACGAGCGGTGGGGTCACGGCGTCGACGATGGCGTTCTGCACCGCGAGCGTGACGGCGAGCACACTCTCGCCGAGCAGGATGATCGCGAACAGGCCGTACCGCTCGGCGATGTGGTGCGGGTGCCACGGCAGGTCGCCCTTGCGGCCGGCCCAGGGCGACACCAGCATCTCGGCCACGGCCAGCAGGATGAACGCGGGCAGGAAGAACTCCAGCGGCACCAGCACCAGTCGCAGCAGCCACCCGACCTGCACGACCGAGATACCGATGGCGTGCCGCACCGTGTTGGCTCTCGACTCGGGATCCTCCACCGCGACCCTGATCAGCATCGCGACCAGGCCGAGGCGCATGATGAAGTAGCCGATCGTGATCGCGCCGAAGTCCTGGTCGTCGAATGCGCGCGGCACGCCCGCGGCCAGCACCAGCACGCCCGCCATCTGCACCATGGTGAAGATGCGGTAGGGCACATCGTCGGAGTCGTAGGCCGACGAGAGCCAGGTGAACTGGTTCCAGGCCCACCAGATCGCGAAGAACACCGCGAAGAACGGCACGATCGCCTCGCCCGCTTGGTTGTCGGCAACGCGATGCGCGAGTTCCACCACCAGCGACGAGACCGCGACGACGAACGTCAGGTCGAACAGCAGCTCCAGGGGGGTCGAGGTGCGGTGCTGCTCGGTGATGTCTCGCGCCTGGGCACGAGTGCGGAGTGCCCTCATGCGCTCAACGGTAGCGGCGGGTCAGCCCGGCAGCAGTTCGGCGATCGTCCTAATGCCGAGGTCGACCTCGGCGAAGCTGGTCGAGAGCGGAGACATCCCGAGCCTGATGCCGCTGGGGCGGCGGAAATCCGGGATGACCCCCCGCCGCCACAGCTCCGGCATGAGTTCGGCGAACGCCGGGTGGTCGAGGGTGATGTGACCCCCGCGGCGAGCCGGATCACGCGGGCTCGCCAGGGTCGCGGCGGGCAGCAACTCCTCGGAGAGCTCGACCGCGAACGCCGTGAGCGCCTCGGACTTGCGGCGCACCGCCGCCATGCCCACCTGGTCGAGCAGCGCGATGGTGTCCTGCATCGCGAGGAGCCCGAGGATCGGGGGCGTGCCGCTCAGGAACCCGCGGATCCCCGCGGCCGGCGTGTAGCCCTGGCCCATCTCGAACGGCCGGTCGCTGCCGAGCCACCCCTGGATCGGCTGCCGAAGCGCGGCCTGCAGCTCGGCGCGCACGTACAGGAAGGCCGGAGCCCCGGGCCCGCCGTTCAGGTACTTGTAGCCGCAGCCCACCGCGAGGTCGACGCCCCAGTCATCGAGTTGCGACGGCACGACACCCACCGCGTGGGAGAGGTCCCACAGGGTGAGGGCGCCGGCATCGTGGGCGATCGCGGTGATCGCGGGCACATCGGCGATGAACCCCGACCGGTAGGCGACCGAGCTGAAGACGACCAGTGCGGTCTGGGCGCCGATAACGGATGCTGCGAGCTCCGCGGTGACCCCGCCGGCGGGATCCGTCGTCACCCAACGCACGGTCATCCCACGGTCGGCGGCGATGCCTTCGACCACGTACCGGTCGGTGGGGAAGTTGTCGCGGTCGATCACGATCTCGGAGCGGCCCGGCCGCGCATCGAGGGCGGCCCTCACGAGCTTGTACAGCAGCACCGTTGTCGAGTCACCGATGGCGACCTGGCCGTGGGCAGCACCCAGGGTGACGCGGCCGAGCTCGTCGCCGATCGTCAGGGGCAGGTCGAGCCAGCCCTCCTCCCACCCGCGGATCAGGCGGCCGGCCCACTGCTCGCGCAGGAAGGCCTCCACCCGTTCGATGGACGCCTGGAGCGGGCGGCCGAGCGAGTTGCCGTCCAGGTAGGAGAGCACGCCGGGCGACGGCGCGAACCCGGCCCGGTGGGCCGCGAGCGGGTCGGCCACGTCGAGCTCCGCCGCGATCACTGCGAGTCCAGCTGCACCCGCGCTTCGTCGAGCACGAGCATCACCGCGAGGGTGTCGGCGAGCGAGTGCAGCGGCGATTCGGTCAGGCCGTCGGCGATGTGCGCCGCCACCGCGACCGCCTGGTAGGCGAGGCCGCCACTGCCGGTGACGCCCGACGGGTCGGTCCATTCGAGCGTCTCGCCCTCGGCGGAGATCAGCCGCAGCGTGCCCGGGACGAAGAACTGGCCGGGGATCTCGAGTCGGGCATCCGTGCCATTGATCGCCGCGCCCTGCGCGCTGGTGGCCCACATGCTCATCGTGACCGAGGCGAGCGCGTCGGACTCGTACTGCAGGGTGAGGGCGGATTGCGCGTCCACCCCGGTGGGCGCGAACGATCCGCGCGCGGTCACCCGCGCGGGCGCTCCGAGCGCGAAGTGGGCGAACCACGCGGGGTAGACCCCGATGTCGAGCAGAGCGCCGCCGCCGAGCAGCGGATTGAACCAGCGCCCGTCGGGGTCATAGTCGAAGCGTGCGCCGAAGTCGGCCGCGACGGTCTTGATATCGCCGAGCACGCCGTCGTCGAGCAGCTGGGCCGCGATCGTCGTCTGCGGCAGGAAACGTGACCACATCGCCTCCATCGCGAAAACGCCCGCCGCGCGCGCTGCGTCAACCAGCTCGCGGGCCTGCCCGGAGTTCAGGGCGATCGGTTTCTCGATGAGCACGTGCTTGCCCGCGGCAATGGCGAGCAAGCCGAGCGGCAGATGCTCGCTGTGCGGCGCCGCGATATAGACCGCGTCGACCTCGGGGTCGGCGACGAGCTGCTCGTACGCGCCGTAGGCCCGGGCAATGCCATGCTCTGCCGCGAACGCCTCAGCGCGCTGCAGCGATCGAGAGGCCACCGCCACGATCGGCTGGTCGGTGTTCGCGGTTACGGTCGTCGCCCACGAGCCCGCGATGCCGCCGGGCGCGAGGATTCCCCAACGCACGGTCGGGCCGCCGCGGAGCGGGGTATGGGTGGGCGACGGCAGTGACGTGGGGAAGGCCATGCGTCGAATCTATCCCGCACACCCCCAGCTTCTGCTCAGTTTCGCGCGACTATGCAGCCCATACCCTGTGAGGCATGGACTTATCCCTCGAGCTGACACCTGACCTCATCGTCGCCTTCCTCACCCTCTTCGTTCTGGAGATCGTGCTGGGCGTCGACAACGTCATCTTCATCTCGATCCTCGCGGGCAAGCTCCCCGTCGAGCAGCAAGCGAAGGCGCGCAACCTCGGATTGACGCTGGCCATGCTCATCCGCATCGGCCTGCTGTTCTTCGCCAGCTGGATCATCAGCCTCACCGCAGACCTGTTCTCGCTGTTCGGCATGGGGTTCTCGGGTCGAGATCTCATCCTGATCGCGGGCGGGCTCTTCCTGATCTACAAGGCCGTGCACGAGATCCACGAGAAACTCGAGGGCTCCGAGTCGCACGGCAACGACACCGGCAAGGCCGTGACCTTCGGCGGGATCATCGCCCAGATCCTGCTGCTCGACATCGTCTTCTCGTTCGACTCGGTCATCACCGCGGTGGGCATGGTCGACAGCCTGATCGTGATCATCGTCGCGGTGGTGCTGTCGTTCGGCGTGATGTTGTTCTCGGCCAAGTACATCTTCGGCTTCGTCAACAAGCATCCGACCGTGAAGATGCTCGCGCTGGCATTTCTCGTGCTCATCGGCGTCACTCTCGTCACCGACGGCTTCGAGGTGCACATCGACAAGGCGCTCATCTACGTGCCGATCGCCTTCGCGATCCTCGTGGAGGCGCTCAACCTGACGTACAAGTCACGCCAGGAGAAGCGTCGCGGCGAGGTTCACGATCCGGTGAAACTGCGCCAGCGCATCACCGAAGACTGAGCCACACACGCACGACCCGAGCTAGCGCTGCCGCAGCACCCGCACTTCCCACGCGCGCAGCGGAGCGTGGATGCTCGCAGCCGGGTAATTGCCGAGGGCGAGCTGGCTGTCATTCCAGTCATCCAGAACCGCCAGGTCGGCGATCGCGAGCTCGTCGCCGCCCATGTTGCCGAGCACGAGCATCCGGTCGGCACCGTCTTCGCGCACGAAAGCGAAGAGCCGATCGTGCTCGGGAAGCAGCATCGTGAATGAGCCCGTGGTGACCAGCGGGTCATCGTGCCGCAGGGCGATGAGGCGCCGGTAGAACGCGAGCACGGAGTCGGGGTCGTCGGCCTGCGCGCTGACGTTCAGTTCGGCGTGGTTGGGGTTCGACGAGATCCAGGGCGTGCCGGTGGTGAAGCCTCCGTGCGCGTCGGCATCCCACTGCATGGGGGTGCGCGCGTTGTCGCGGGTGGCGGCCGCCACGGCCGTCAGCATCGCATCGTCGGGCTCGATTCCCGCCGCGACCAGGCCCGCGAGGTAGTTCAGCGACTCGATGTCGCGGAGGTCTGCCAACGATGTGAACGGGGAGTTGGTCATCCCGATCTCCTCGCCCTGGTAGATGAACGGGGTGCCCCGCTGCAGGTGCAGGATGGCGCCGAGGAGCTTGGCGGAGGCGGCCCAGTGCTGCCCGTCATCCCCGAAGCGGCTGACCGCGCGCGGCTGGTCGTGGTTGTTCCAGTACAGGCTGTTCCAGCCGACGTCGGCCAGGCCGTCCTGCCAGCGCTGCATCGACCGCTTGAGCTCGATGATCTGCAGCGGCCGAGCGTCCCACTTGCCGGACTCCCCGTGATCGAGGCCCACATGCTCGAACTGGAACACCATCGACACCTCGCGGCGGGCGGGATCGGTGAACCGCCGAGCCTGCTCGACCGTCACCCCCGGCATCTCGCCGACGGTCAGGAACGTGCCGGGGCGGGAACCGAACACGACATCGTTCATCTCGTGGATGAACTCGTGGATGCGGGGGCCATAGCCGTAGTACGGGAAGCCGTCACCCCAGGTCTTGCCCGGCGCGACCACCCCGTCGGGCAGCGCCGGATCCTTGGAGATGAGGTTGATCACGTCCATGCGGAAGCCGTCGACGCCACGGTCGAGCCACCAGCCCATCATGTCGTAGACGGCCTCCCGCACCTCGGGGTTCTCCCAGTTCAGGTCAGGCTGCTTGCGGGAGAACAGGTGCAGGTAGTACTCGCCAGACGCCTCGTCGAGCTGCCAGGTCGAGCCGGAGAAGAACGATTCCCAGTTGGATGGCTCGGCCCCCGGCTCCCCTGCGGCGAACCCGGGTCGCGGCGGGCGCCACCAATACCAGTCGCGCTTGGGGTTCGACGGCGAGGACGCCGACTCGCGGAACCACGGATGCTCGTCTGAGGTGTGGTTGACCACCAGGTCCATGACGAGACGCATCCCGCGCGCGTGCAGCTGGGCAATGAGTTCATCGACGTCGTGGAGGGTTCCGAACACCGGGTCGATGGCCCGGTAGTCGCTGATGTCGTAGCCGTTGTCGTCCTGCGGCGAGGCGTAGATCGGCGACAGCCAGACCACGTCGACGCCGAGCGACTGGAGATGATCGAGTCGACCGATGATGCCCCGGAGATCACCGATGCCGTCTCCGTCAGAATCCGCGAAACTCCGCGGGTACACCTGATAGACCACGGCGCTGCGCCACCACTCCTGGTTCTCCACCAGACAACCCTGTCACAGCAACGGCCTGTCACAGCAGCGGGGCTGCCACAGGCTCAGGCAGCGAGCTCCTGCAGCACCGCTTCGAGCTGGTCGACCGCCCAGTCGAGGTCGGCAGCCTCGACCACGATGGGCGGGGCGAACCGGATCGTCGAACCGTGGGTGTCCTTCGCGAGCACACCGCGCGCCATGAGCAACTCGCAGACGTGGCGCCCGGTGGCCAGGGCGGGGTCGATGTCGACGCCGGCCCAGAGCCCGGCACCGCGCACCTCGAGCACGCCGTGCCCGATGAGCGCCCGCAATCGGGCCTGCAGCTTCTGCCCGAGCATCCGGGCCCGCTCCTGCATCTGCCCGGTCTGCAGCAGCTCGACCACCGCGAGCCCCACGGCGGCCGCGAGCGGGTTACCGCCGAAGGTCGAGCCGTGTTGGCCGGGCTTCAGCACGCCGAGGATGTCGGCGTTGCCGACCACCGCGCTGACCGGCACGATTCCGCCGCCGAGCGCCTTACCGAGCAGGTACAGGTCGGGCACGACGCCCACGTTGTCGCACTGGAACGTTGCACCCGTGCGTCCGAGCCCCGACTGGATCTCATCGGCGATGAACAGCACGTTGTGTCGGCGGGTGATCTCCCGAACCGCGGGCAGGTAGCTCTCGGGCGGGATCACGATGCCCGCCTCGCCCTGGATCGGCTCGAGCAGCACCGCTACCGTGGTCTCGTCGATGGCGGCCTCGAGGGCTGCGGCATCTCCGTACGGCACGCTGACGAAGCCGGGGGTGTACGGCCCGAAGTCGGCGCGCGCGTCGGGGTCATTGGAGAAGCTGATGACCGTGGTGGTGCGGCCGTGGAAGTTGCCGTCGGCCACGATGATGGTGGCCCGATCGGCGGGCACTCCCTTCACCCGGTAACCCCAGGCGCGGGCGACCTTGATCGCCGACTCGACGGCCTCGGCGCCGGTGTTCATCGGTAGCACCATGTCTTTGCCCGCGAGCTCCGCGAGCACCGTAGCGAACGGGCCGAGCTGGTCGTTGTGGAACGCCCGGCTGGTCAGCGTGACGCGGTCGAGCTGGGCCTTCGCGGCGGCAATGAGGGCGGGATGCCCGTGGCCGAAGTTCACCGCGGAGTACGCGGCGAGGCAATCCAGGTAGCGCTTGCCCGCGACATCCGTCACCCACGCCCCGTCACCGGTCGCGATCGTTACTTCGAGAGGGTGGTAGTTGTGTGCGAGGTGCTCTTCCGTCGACGTCATCGCAGTTCCAGCGTGCAGCACTTGACACCTCCCCCACCGAGAAGCAGTTCGGAGAGATCCACGCCGATGGGGTTGTAGCCGCGGGCCTTGAGCTGGCGCTCGAAGTCCTTCGCGCGGCTGGCGATCACGACGTTGTAGCCGTCGCTGAACGAGTTCAGCCCGAGCACCGCGGCATCCTCCTCGGTCACCAGGATCGCGTCGGGGAACATCGAGCGCAGCTTGCCGAGTGACTCCTCGTCGAACGCGCTCGGCAGGTACGCGATGTTCTCGTCATCCAGCACCGCCACCGCGGTGTCGAGGTGGTAGAAGCTCGGGTTGATCAGGTTCAGCGAGACCACCTCGCGGCCGAAGATGCGCGCCACCTCGGCGTGGCTGTCGCTCGCGGTGCGGAAGCCCGTGCCGGCAAGGATGACGCCGCCCACGAGCAGGAAGTCGCCCTCCCCCTCGTTGGTCTCGGCGGGCTCGCGGACGTCGAAGCCCGCGGAGCGGAACCAGTCCATGTACGCCGGGCCCTCGGGCTGGCGCTGCGGGTAGGTGAACTTCGCGCCGTAGGCGATGTTGTCGATGACGAAACCACCGTTGGCGGCGTAGACCATGTCGGGCAGGCCGTCGATCGGGTCGATGAGGCGCACATCGAAGCCGAGCGCGACGTACGTATCGTGCAGCACCTGCCACTGGCGCACCGCGAGCGAGGTGTCCGTTGGGTCTTCCGGGTGCATCCAGGGGTTGATTCGGTAGCTCACGGTGAAGTGCTCGGGGCTGCACATCAGCACGGTGCGGCGGGTGGCGGTGCGGGCGGGCACGGCAGGGATGCTGTCGGTCAACGTCATGACTCCATCATCCACGCGTCTATCCAATGTTTCCGAGCATCCCGCGCACGAATGTTGCGTGTGGTGGCTCTACGACGCACTATTCGGTCGTAGCATGCTGGGGTGGACAGCATCGACCTCGGTATCATCGACGTGCTGCGAGCCAATGCGCGGGCGGGGTACGGCGATATCGGCGACTCGGTCGGGCTGTCGGCGTCGGCCGTCAAGCGGAGGGTGGATCGGATGGTCGCTGACGGCGTGATCCGCGGATTCACCATCCAGGTTGATCCCGCCGTCGACGGCCTCGACACCGAGGCGTACGTCGAACTGTTCTGCCGCGGTACCGTCGCCCCGACCGAACTCAGGCGGATCCTGAGCGCCGTCCCCGAGGTGGTCGGCGCTGGCACCGTGAGCGGCTCGGCCGACGCGATCGTGCACATGCGGTCGCGCGATATCGCGTCGCTCGAGGTGGCGCTGGAGAAGCTGCGCCTCGCCCCCAATGTCGACCACACCCGCAGCGCGATCGTGCTCTCGCGCCTGATCAACCGGAGTTACGACTAATGTTCAGCGTCGACCACGAATCATCCATCTCCCTCTACGAGCAGCTGCGCGGCCAGATCATGGAGCAGGTCGCCGCCGGCACCCTCGTCGCCGGCACCAAGCTGCCCCCGGTGCGCGTGCTCGCGACCGAGCTCAGCGTTGCCCCGTACACGGTCGCGCGGGTGTACCGGCTGCTGGAACAGGACGGCTTCCTCGAGACCCGCGGTCGCAACGGCACGATCGTGAGCGCGCGGGATGACACGGCGCAGACCACGCTGCAGCTCGCCGCGAGCGACTACGCCACCCGGGCTCGCGAGCTCGGCATCGACGAGGAGACCGCGCTCGCCTACATCCGGAGCGCGCTCGGCACCTAGCTGGACCGCCGGGCGCTAGTGGCCGTCGACGTCGGAATCGACTCCGGCGTCCGGTCCCTCGTCGAGGGTCCCGATGACCGCGAGGTCGTCCTCGTCGAGGGCGAAGTCGAAGATGTCGGCGTTCTGCGCCATGCGTTCGGGGTCGGACGTCTTGGGGATCGCGACGACACCGTTCTGGATGTGCCACCGCAGCGCCACCTGCGCGGCGGTCTTGACGTGCTTCTCGCCGATCGCCGCCAGCACGGGCGAGTTGAGCACGCCCTTGATCGGAGTCCACGCCTCGGTGACGATGCCGTTCGCCTCGTCATACTCGCGCGTTGCCAGGCGAGGGATGGCCGGAGAGAGCTGAACCTGGTTGACGGCCGGAACCACGTCGCTGTCGGCAAGCAGCACATCGAGGTGCGCAGGCTTGAAGTTGGAGACACCGATCGACCGCGCGAGCCCCTCGGCCTGCAGGGCCTCGAAGGTGCGCCAGGTCGAGACGAATTCGCCGCGCGCCGGCAGCGGCCAGTGGATCAGCAGCAGGTCGACGTAGTCGAGCCCGAGGCGGTCGAGCGACGCTCGCAGCCCGGCGATCGCGCGGTCGTCGCCCTGGTAGCCACCGTCGAGTTTCGTGGTGATGAACAGCTCACCGCGGTCGATGCCGGCTCGCCGGATGCCCTCGCCGACGCCATCTTCGTTCTCGTACTTCGCCGCCGTGTCGACGTGGCGATACCCGAGCTCGATCGCCGTGGATACCGCGACCGCGGCATCCTCCCCCCGAAGCGGCCACGTTCCGAGACCGAGCTGCGGGATGGTGCGGCCGTCGTTGAGGAAGAGGGAGGGGATGTCCATGCCACCCAGCGTAGGAGTTACTTCTGTCGCGGCGGCACCCCGAAGTACGGCGGTACCGCATCCATCAGGCAGTTCATGTACACGTCGCCGCCGGTCGTCCACGCCGATTTCGCGCTCGAGTCCCACCCGGTGTTCGCGTTCTGGTACTCGGAGTAAACCATGTAGCCCACCATCGCGACATCACCGAGGCGGCCGACGGTCTTGAGCGGACCCTTGATCGCGGCCATCGCATCCGAGGCCTTCTGGCTCGCGCTACTCACGGCTGAGGAGACGTAGTTCGCAGCTCGACTGGTGGCCGTCACCGCCTCATCTCCGTTCGCGATCGCGGCATTCCACAACCGCGCGTCGTTCATCGCCGTGATGGCGGCGGCCTGCGCCGCCCGCTGCGACTCGCGCGCGGCAGCGGCGGCATCCCGCGCCTCCTTCACGCGCTTGGCGAGGATCGCGCCGGCGGTTCCCGCGGCGGTCGTGCCGGTCGACGGGGGCTGGCTGACCGACCCTGATGCCGACCAGACCGTGGCGCACGTGGCACCGGCCTGGATGAACGTGAGCATCTGCGAGAGCGCGGTGATGCCACTGGTGAAGTTCGTCAGCCCCTGCGAACTGAGCCCGAAGGCGTCGGCGATCGCCTGCACCCCGGCGCCGATCAACACGACCAGGCTCGCCACCAGCAGCACCGGGTTGTCGCCCATCACGAAGGCCGCCGCGGCCGCAGCCACCACACCCACGGCCTTCTTTGCCGCAATCGCCGTTGCGTCCGCGGCATCGCTCAGGGCGTCACGGATCGCCTCGCCCGCCGACCGGGTCTCGTAGTTCGAGTAGATCGCGGCATCGCTGTCGAGGGTGACCCAGGAGTAGATGCCCGACTGCCCGTCGAACGCGCCCGTGAACCCGCGGAACACCTTGGTGCCGGCGTTACCGATGGTCTGCAGGGTGACCTGCGTGCCGCCGATGTACTTGTTCTCGGAGGCGGCGGTGTCGGGGCAGTTCGGTGCCGGCTCGACCTTGGTGTGCTGCGTATTGGTGGTGAGGGTGAAGCAGTTCACCTTGTACTTCGCGGTCAGGTCGACCCGCTTCGACTGGCCGTCGAGCGCAATGCCGGTCGTCGGGTACAGGTCAGTGCTCGTCACGGCACCCGACCACCCCACGAAGGTGTAGCCGGATGACTCGCCGAGGGCCTGCGGGAACACGTCCTGCCCGACCGTGTACGCGTTGGCGGTGAGCGGACAGTTGGGCGCGGGGCTCGCTGCTACGAAGTCGGTGCCTGACGGCAGCGGGCCGGTGTGCTCGGTGCCGTTCGGGCTGACCAGCGTGAGGTTGGTGGTGATCGCCTGGCAGGCCCACGCGGTGTACGACCCGGTGCCCACCATCGAGACGGTGATCTCGCGGCCGGTGGTGGGTGCCAGCAGAGCGGTCACCTCAGTCTCCCGGTCTTTGAAGCGCTTGGTGGTTCCCGTCCAGCCGACGATCGGATCGCCGGAGGTCGGGGTCGCGGTGAAGGTTGCCTTGAGCCCGGTGTACCCGCCGGCGTTGGTGTTGAACATGCCGTCGGGGCAGGAGTTCTCACCGTGCAGGTCGGTGGCAAGCGTCAGCGACCCCGAGGGTGCGGCCGTCACGGAGAACGGCTTGCACTGGCTCTGCGAGTACCAGAACGCCTCGGCGCTGCCCGACTGCGTCACGAATATGGTGTTGTTCGTGTAGTAACTGGGCGTGCGCAGCTCGGCGTTCGTCGTCCACCCCCCGAACGTCGTGCCCATAAGGCCCGTGGTCGTCACTCTGAGGTAGGTACCCGGCGTGTACCAGCCGGCACCCTTGGTCGGGCAGTTGCCCGCAAGGTCGACCGTGACCGAGCCCGTAGGCACGTCGCCGACATCGCGGTAGACGTATCCGCGCGAGTTCACGGAGAAGCTCACGCACTCGCCGAAGCTCGCGCTGGCGACGGGGTTGGTCTCGTACACCTGCAGCGTTCCGGTCGCGACCGTCGAGCTCTTGGTCAGCGGGTCGATGTTGCCCGACCACTGCGTGAAGTAGCCGTCGCCGGTCGACCGGGCGGTGATCGGAATCCGCGAGCCGAGCAGGTAGCCCGCGCCCACATTGTCGTAGCAGTTGGGCCCGCCGAGGGTGACCGTGCCGCCGGCCGGCTGGCTGACGCGCACGTCGCGCACGCAGGTCACGCCGAAGCTCGCGGATACCTCCTGGAACGGGTCGGTTCCCACCGTGTACGACTGGCGCAGTGCCGTCGGATCGGCGCCGACGCCAAGCCCGGTCCACTCGTACAGCGCCCAGGGCGAGGTGCCGCGGGGAACCGAGGGGACGACGGCCTTCAGGTCGATGACGGTGCCCACCGAGAACATGGCGGTGCGCGACCGATAGTCGCTGCGCACCCACCCCGCTCCGCAGTTGGGATTGGTGGATGATTCGATCTCGCCTGCACCGTAGCGGCTGCCACCGAGCGAGGTGATGGTCACCTCAACACACGGCCGCAGGAAGGTCGCCTGGGCAATGATCGCGGTTCCCTCGGCCTTGACGTACGTGTACTGGTTGACATCGGCGGCGTCGAACCAGTGCCCGAAGGTGAATCCATCGGCCGCGATCGCGCGGAACGTCACGAACGTACCCGGCAGGTATCCGGATATGCCGCAGTTCGGCCGGGTCTCGACCACGACCGTTCCTCCGTTGGAGGGCGAGACGCTCGAGGTGCCGACCCGCACGCAGGTGGTGATCGGTTCCGTCAGGATCGTCGACTGGTAGGCCCACTCGGCCGTGCCGGCGTAGCGCATCACCACGGAGCCCTCGCCCCGGCCCTCGGCGAAGGTGTAGGTACAACTGCCGGCGAGCGCGGTCGAGCGGCAGATCTCCGTGCCGCTCTCAGTGAGAGTGACGACCGCGCCGGGGGCCGGAGGCCCGACCACCGCCCAGTTGAGGGTGGCCTGCTGCCCCCCGATCCAGCGCGCCGGGGTGGTGAGGCTGAGGCCGGTCTCGCGAGTGCTGACCAGAAGATAGATCGGACCGGCGGTGGATGATGCATACAGCGTGTCACCGGCGTAGGTGGCCGTGATTGTGCGCATGCCCGCGCCAGACCACCGCAGGTCGCACGCGCCGGCTACGACACCGTACTCATTGGTAGCGGTCAGCACCGCGTCGCACGATGTGCCCTCGCCGTCGCCGATCGTGACGACACCGCTCGGGAGGGTTGCGATCGCTCCCGCGCGAAGCTGCACCCTGACCGTGCGAGCCTCACCCACCGGGACATACGCCCCCGCGTTGAACAGGGTCATGGTCACGCCTCGACCGTCGACCCGATGCGTGAGCGCCGCGCTCGACGGTGCGAAGTCTCCGGATACCGCGCTGTAGCGCGCCGTCAGCGCGAGATCCCCGACGGCACCGGGCGTGTAGCGGTAGGTGGCAACACCGGCCGAGCTCACGGTGACGGTGTCGAGCACCACCTCGCCGAGCAGGAACTGCACGGCACCGGTAGTGACGGTGCCCGTGCCGGCGGTCACCGCAGCACGCAGGGTGATCTCCTCGAGCGGAACGCTCGGTGATGGCGACGAGGTGAGAGCGATGGATGTCGGGGTCGCGGTCACTACTTGCGTGATCGAGCTGGAGGTGACGGCCACGAAGTTACCGTCACCCAGGTACTCGGCGGTTATCGACTGGGTTCCGATCGGGATGGTCAGGCTGTCCAGCACCGCCGTGGATGCACAGCATGGCGAGCCCGAGCCGGCGAGCGCGACGGACCCGAGTTCCCGCGTGCCCGCACTACCGGTCGCGATGAATCGCACCGTGCCGGTCGGAGCGATCCCTGACGCGGTGACGGTCGCTGTGAGTCGCACCGACGAGCCGTAGCTGATGGCGCCGGTCGAACCGGTGCCGAGCGTCACCGCGGGCGTGCCGGCGGTGACCGTGACGTAGTCGACGGCGGCATCCGGCACGGGAGCTGTGAAGTTGCGGTCGACCGATGAGTACGTCGCCCGCACCAGGTGGGAACCCGCGGGCAGCACGACGCCGTCGAGGGTGCCGACGCCATCGACGAGCGTCACGGTGCCGGTCGCGCCCTGCGTGCCGGTGAACCGCACGGTCGCGACCGGGCTGCCCGTGCCGGTGAGCGTGGTGACGGTGGCGACCAGCGACTGCGGCTCCCCCACCCTCGAGCCGACGAGTGCGAAGCTCAGTGAGGTGGTGCCGCGCGCGACAGCGAACGGAACGGCGGCGGCCGATCCCGAGAAGTCGGCGCTCGGAGTGAAGGTGGCGACGACGTCGCGCAGGCCCTGCGGGTAGTCGGCGGATTGCGGGAGGCCCACGCTCAGCGTCGCGACCGACGAACCGCCCGCTCCGGGCGTCACGGCGGTGGACCCGAGAGTGAGGTCGCCCGTGCTGAAGGTGACCGTGCCCACGGGCGCGGCATCGGCGGAGGTGACCGTCGCCGTGAGGGTCACGGGATCGCCGTGAATCGAACTGGGCGCCGAGAACGCGAGCGTCGTGGTGCTGTCGGCGGCACCGACGGTGTGACTGACGGCATCGGACATCCCGCCCTCGAAGTCCGCCGAGGAGGGCACGAAGGTGGCGCGGTAGGAGTGCGTCCCTGCCGACGGGGACGGGATGGTGCGCGAGCCTGCGCCAGTAATCAGCGGGATGGTCGCGACGACGGTGCTGCCCTCGCGCACGACGACGGAGCCGACGCCCGGGATGCCGTTGCTGGCGCCGGTGACGTCGACGTCGAAGGTGAGTGCAGCGCCGTATCGCGTCGAGCCGGGCGAGACGGTCAATCGCGTGACCACGCCCTCCGCGGCGACGGACTGCAGATGCGGCTCCGAGGTGCGGGCGGTGAAGGAGGTCGACCCGAGGTAGCGTGCGGTGATGCTGTGCGAGCCGCGGGACCCGAGGGTCTGGGTGAGGGTGGCAACGCCGGCGTTCAGCGCCACCGTGCCGAGACTGGTCGACCCGTCGAAGAACTCGACGGACCCGTCGGGCACGCCGACCGAATCGCCGGCGGCGCCGACCGTCGCGGAGAGCAGAACCGGGGTGCCGAACGGGGCGGATGACGCATCCGAGGTCACCACAACCGTCGCGGCGGACTTGCCCACGGTCACCGCGGCGGCGGCCGATGTGCTCGCGATGAAGCCGCCACTCGGGGTGAACCGGGCGGTGAGCGAGTTGGAGCCGACGGGCAGCGACGCGGCGGCGGGGGTGTAGCGGGCCACCGAGCTCGACCCGGTGCCGGGAGCCAGCGTGACCGTCTGCAGAGCCGTGGTCCCGGAATAGAAGGTCACCGAACCGACCGGCGCACTCCCATCGGTGCGCGACACGGTCGCGGTGAGCTCGACCGGCACCCCGAAGACGATCGTGCTGTCGGCCACGGCGAGCGCGGTGGTGGTCGCGGCGGGCGACACGACGACCGGGATCTCCGTCGCGGTCG
>Ga0247742_10001376_pt1 | contig 17128 bp, 9 predicted proteins | sample UWRJL208509C2_FD_180944 | JGI IMG/M metagenome (GOLD analysis project Ga0247742, IMG submission 180944) | Plant litter microbial communities from Arlington Agricultural Research Station in Wisconsin, United States - UWRJ-L208-509C-2 | ecosystem: Environmental > Terrestrial > Plant litter >...
TATTTCCCCCATATATTTTTAAAAAAAACCATTCGCTACCAGGTAAAAATATGCTTTTGATGTTTTTATGATCCCCAGTTTCCTGAGAATATGACTCCGGATAAGCAGGTTGCTTGGTTCCATACGGAATGATAATTTCATTGCAATAGGCTCCATCTTCGTCGTGTATGAAACAGTTATCCTCGGTATGCAGAAACTCCAGTAAAATAGCATCTTCGTGTTTTAAATGTCGTTGAAGGTGCCGCAAGCAAAAATCATTATCTAAGTCAAGGCATAACTCATTGTCAAAACCCTGGATCAACGTTACATGACGAGGCATATTCAAACGATCACGAGTAGCTTTCAGATTTTCTTTAAAAGACTCTATGGTTGAAAATGGCTGGTTTTCATTCTTTTTTATAATCCATCTGGCTCTGGTAAGGATTATCTTTTTAAATTCTACACGTGGCAAGTATTCTTCGTTATAGTAATCGTGCCAATCCCACGCAAAAAAACTTCGTATTTGTTGGTTTTGAATGTCAGATAAAAATTTCAACAGAGGTTCTCCTCTTTGAACATTAAATGCGTTGGTCATTTGAGGCAAAACCTCTTTATTTAATGACTTTGAGCGAAGCATTACACGCCCGTTTTGAATTGAAACCAACAGATCTTCTAAAAAGATCACATGATCTTTATCAACAGAAGGAGTACAATTGATAGGAATCTCGTACGTCCTAAGGCTGGGTCTGGTTACAATGTTTGTAGCATGACCACCCGGATTATGCAGTACTTCAGCTAAAATGAACTTATCATTGAGATTTTCTTCATCAGAGGTTAGTTGACTGAGTTTGTCTTTTAAGACCGGATCGCCACAGGCAAATCGTCCTATCATTCGACCCGCTGAATAATTAAACAAATGTTTGGCTAAGAATTTATAATTTCCCTTATCTAGTTCAGTGGTTGACGAGGCAATGATACTTCCAAAAATAAATTTACTGCTATTCTGGTCGATTAATGTACTTTTTTGTTCCTGGATTTTTTTAAGATTTGAGATATCACGCTCATCAATTTCAATGATCTGGCTTCCAGTTTTGTAGAATGTTTTAACGACATTTTGAACGATGGAGTAAATGCCGCTTAAATTTATCGATTCGTCACTATCGGCAGCTCTTATTACTATATTTTTTAGAAGGGGCATGTGCTCGGTTGTTCCGTTTACTGCTGAGCCATATCCTACCCCGGCCTCGGTATCCATCGCAATTAACAATGGGATCTCCTTACCCTCAAATTTTCCATCAAATCTTTGTTTAAAACTTTTTAAGTCGGCAGAACTTTGGGGGGACTGGAGCTCCCATAATATTTGCGAATGCTTTGAAATTTCGTGGACAACACTTTTTTTGATTCTATTTTTATTCATATTAAAAAAAAGTGTCTCCTGCAATGTTTCGCTAATTTTTCGATGCGTAAAATTTTCCCTCAATTCGTGGTCTAACCCTATCAATATTTCAAGACTAGTGTTTTCACTCTCTAAATTATGGTAAGCATTTTCAAGCAACGTGAAGGTGTTGGGATTTTGACCTGAAGCTTTTATAATTTCGATCATTTTTCGCACAATGCTCTCCCCGGTAACTTGGGGATTTAATTCACTTATTAAGATCTGCGAAGAAATTAAGTCCCGGATAAACTGTTCGATACGCGCAACTCCGATTGAAGGGTTTTCGGATCGTACAGTTTCTACCAGCTCATCGAATCCTGTTAGGTTTTTACTTTTTGCTAAAACTTTATTAATGTATGAAGATTCCGATACAGAGCTTAAAATGTTCTCAGAACGGCCATTGACGGAGACGGATTCTGTAAATAATAATTGGTCCCCGACTTTGTAAATTGTATCATTTGCTCTGAATTGAATGTTCAGCGTGGCATCTGACTTTTCAATAATGTCTTTGGCGATTTCACTTAAAAACCCCAAATCAAGATCAACTATTTTTCTGAGCTTATTATTTTGAAACTGCATTTCAGTCGATTCATCAGTGATAAGGCCCGTTGCTGTCCCTGCGAATGTTCCAAAAGGGGTACACCTGGAACACATTCTTATGTAATACTTATGTGAAGCCAATAATAATTTAGTAAGCTCTTCTCTATTATATCTACCGCCCGCCAACCACTTCTTCAATTCTTTAAAAAGTACCGGAGAGGCCAGAAAAAGTCCTTCTAAAAATGTCTCATCTGAAAGGATATCTTGCAATTCGCTAAAGCCATTGGCATCTAATTCACTTTCTTGTCTGAGGTTCTCTAAGACCGCATTTATCTTTGTCAACTTATTGACAGAGAACGTTGGGATTCTTAACGTATAGAAATCATAAATATATAATTGATCACCTGCCATATTTTAATATCATGTTACCGTTGAGCTCTTCCTTTTTCATCAAAAGATATGTTCTTGTTGTTTCCGGAAACCTTGGGTCTACCGAATAAATAAGTCACTCCAAGGTTGAAGGTTTTATAGTCATAGTCCGTTTTTATGGTCTGCACAAAATCATTAAAACGGATATTATATTTGCTTACAGTACCAAGGAAATAGCTTGAGCTTATTATCAAATTGTTGCCAAGCAACTTCAGCCTGGCTCCGCTTATTAAATTACGTTGACCGTAAGTGTAAACGTTTCCATTGGTGGATGGCAGCGTTTGACTGTAATTAATGTAAAAACTAAGCCTGGGATTTGCCTTGAAATTATTATTGACACTAAATGATGCGGAAGCTCCATTCTCAGTGGGAATATTTTCGATTTTGGATTTTGAGGATACTAAGAAAAAAGTGGCAGAAGTACTATTGTCCCACCATTTAAACAGTGCCCGGTTAAATGATACGTAAGTCCCAAGGTTATCCTGAGATAAATAATTTTGTATTGTTGAAACTACCGATGGACCGTTAACAGTCGTAATTGATGAAAACAGATCGCTGGTTTGTTGTGCAAATACTGTAAAGGAAAGCATGCCTTTGTATAGGTAGCTGAGTTCTAAATTATTACTATACGATGGGAGCAGAAGTGGATTTCCGACAGAATAACTATAAATATTAGAATAAAATGCAAATGGGTTTAAGAAATTCAGGCCGGGGCGGTTGATCCTCCTCGCATAATTTAAAGAAAAAACATCGTTCTCATTAGCTTTGTAAGTGATATAGGTTGTGGGAAATAGCGCACCATAATTTCGCTTATTACGTTGGTTTAAAATAGGCGAATAGCCATCCATCATGGTATACTCATACCGTAATCCTGCTTTGGCCGTCCATTTTTTGGAAAATTCGGATTCCATACTGAAATAGGAAGCCAGGTTATTTTCTGTATAATTGAATTCGTTACTACGAGTGTTATCTAACACGAATTTTTCTTGGACATAATTAAAGTATTCCACATCGGCACTATTGTCAAAAATGGTAGATTTAACTCCTGTTTCTATCGTAGCCCATTTATAGGGCAATGTCAAATCTGATTGGACCGACCAGATTTTATATTCTGAAAGGCTGTTATTCCGTACCGTAGCATCGGTGGCTTCAGATTCCGAAACAAAATTATTTCTTACTTCGGGCCTGTTCGTAAAAAAATTTGCAGAGCTATTTAATTTCTTCCCGCTGGAATCGATCTTTAAATCGTGGTATATATTTAAAGTTTGGGTGAATAAGGGCCTTGAAATTTCGGCCGTAGTGTTCAAAACAGAGTCGACAGTATTACCTGTATTAAAGCTACTCTTATTATCTAAAAAAGTGTGCGAATTGCTATGTGATATGTTATAAATAATCCCAACGTTATTGTGTTTGTTTAATTCGTAATCTATACTTAGACCGGCCTGTAGATTTGGTGTGGTTGTTACTCGTTGTCCTTTGCTAAGAATGGGGTTAGGCTGCCCGGTTATGTCATTAGATTCGACTATAATATTATGATTCTTTGATTGATTAAAAGTGAAAGAACTGTTAATTTTTGTTGACCGAAAAAATAAAGCCAGGCTGTTATTATAGGAGCTGTAGGTTTGCTGCATTAACGACGAACTTAATGACCCACGCCATCCTAAAGATTCGTTTTTCTTTAAGACAATGTTAATTAGCCCGGCATTTCCCTGTGCTTCATATTTTGCCGGAGGGGTGGTTATAATTTCGATTTTTTCAACATTTTCTGACCGCAGTGTTTTGAGATAGTTAGTCAGGTCTGTTCCACTTAGGTTTATTAGTTTCTCATTTACCATAACCGCCATGCTTCCTTTGCCAACCATAGAAACACTGTTGTCGGAAACCGTTAAAAAAGGTGCCACGCGCAAAGCCTCAAATAGGGAAGAACCATTTGCCATTATTGTGCTGTTTAGGTTAAATATTAATCGGTCAACTTTTCGCTGGAGAATAGGTGTTTTTTGAACGATTTTGACTTCACGTAATTCTTTTAACTCCGCGCCAAGTACAATATCTGTTAGCTTAATAGAAGAACTGTGAAATTTGATGTTGTTTAAAAATTGAGTGTGGTACCCTATGCAAGTTACCTTAAGAATAAATACACCATTAGTCAAGTTGGTGAGTTCGAAATAGCCTTGTTTATCACTTACACCATATTTTACCGCACTTGAATCTGTAGCATTTAAAACTGTTATATTTGCGTTTTCAAGTCCGTTTCCCCCCGTTTCCACAACCCGGCCGGAAATAACCTGTGCTGCTAGTTGATAAAATATGCCTAAAACCAATATAAAACTTAATATAATTCCTCTTTTTAAGACCAAATTCATAGATATATATAATGTTTGCAGATTATTAAATTCATTAATAAATACTACAACGCAGTAAATCTTTTAAAAAAAGTATCAGGTACAAATATCTGTACCTGATACTTTAGATGAAGTTTAGCATTTGCTACTTCCGGTGTTGCAATTACCAGAACCGCCGGTTAGTCCGCAATTTGAACTACCGTTGTTGCAGTCTCCAGAAGTTGCCTGAAAGTCAGCAACAGCTCCTCCTAAGATTTCTTGAAGCTGTCTTTCGTCCAGTTTAGCGATTGTTTGTTTGTCCAATGCTAATGGATCAAGTTTGATCTTTTTCATTTTTTTAGATGTAAAATTGCCTCTACTCTTTTAAGTTGGATTTTCGAGATACTCCCATTGCTACGTAACAATATCTTACTGTCTTATCTGATTTATGTGCTGTTCGCTGATTAACAGCGGTTTTTCACATCTAATAAGGGTTTTTAAAGTCTGATGGAATATTGGTTTATAATTTCACATGCATCTATAGGAAAGGTATACACCAATGCTTGATTAGAGAAATTATTTCGACGAAATTAAATTTTACCCATACCAAAGATTAAAATTCCTCGACATCGTGAAAAAAGGTGCTGAAGGAACGTTGCTGGCAGCACTAAAAGGTACTAAGTTTCAATCGCGTATATATAGTTTAAGCTCATTTAATAGCATAGGCCAATTTTTCGGTTGTTTTTGCTTGGAATGACATTGATTTTGATACTTAATGGGGCCAATTAAAACTTTAACTACAGACAGGAAACATATCAAAAAAGAATGGAAGAAGGGACTGTTCGATCTGAAGAGTTTAATTAAGATATTAAAGAATGAGGCAGTATTATTTATAGAAGACAATGGAAATGTGCAAGTCAGCCCTTCCCAGATCAGACCAAATAACTTTTCGGGTATTATTTGTATTCGCCATAGAACAGATACCCCAATAAATATATGGCTGTTGCCAGCAGCAAAATAGAGGACCACAGAATTTTCACCCCTGTAACCTGCCCAAAAACAAGTCGGATTTACTGTTGGTTGGAAAATTGGCACCAACTGTAGCCATAAGAGATAAAAGGTTATTATCTCGATTATCAACCCCAATTAATTCCATGACAGGGCGATTGAGCCATGCACGAAATTGTAGCTGCCCTGATCCTTCGAAAAAAGCGTGCTAATTTAATTCATATCTGATCAGATTATATTATATGAAGATCCGCTCCCCCTAAAATATCTGACAACACTATTGCCACCGACATTACGACGGCTTAAAGAAAGGGAAAGGTCGAAACTATTATCCCTTTCTTTTAAGATGCAATCTTGCAATCCAGTTAGGGTTTCGACATGATGCAGAAAATTGAAAAAATATTGCTGATTCATTGTATTCAGCTTCTCAAACGCCCAATCTGAACGGCAAAGTACTAACAAATTATCCTGATCCTTAAATACCTACTTTATGGGATGGATACAACTTAATTGCCTTATAATTAATAAGTTCTCTAAAAACATCGCGAAAATCTGATGGAGTTTGATTTGTTTTCGCCTTGTAATAAATTTCCTATTCGCGTGAATGCGAAATTTACGCCACAAGAGTAAAATTTTACAGATTCATAAGCCATTCTGCCCCTGAACTACATTACTCACCTCTATCATTGTCCGATGGTTTATAACACCCTTCTTCCAAAGGGACTAATTGACGCTCTGCTTTAACAGTAACCGTAATTAGCAGTCCTGATCAAAATCTTAAAAAAATAAAAAACTTCTTCCTGTAAGATGCTGCTGGGCTGTCTTACCCTAAAACCTTTTGATTGAAGGGAAAAACCATGGAGAAGAAAGAAATAAAGTATTTGTTAAAGAAATACGACGAAGGCCGATGTTCGGAAGAAGAAAAGGCACTTCTGGATGCCTGGTACAGACAATATAACGAGGCGCCGGTTAACATGCCGTTTGAACGGATCAGGGAACTGGGGCTGAAGATATTCGAGTCGTTGCCTGTCACCGGGAAAAGGCAGTTTTCACGCGGAGTTTTACTGAGGGCGGCGGCTATTGGCGCCATTATATTTTCATTAACGATACAGTTTTATTTTCATAAACAAGGTTCCCCGGTTGGCAACTATCAGCAGGATATTGCTCCGGGGGGAAACAGGGCTATGCTTACATTGGCTAACGGCAAAAAGATAGACCTGGCCCAGGCGGCTACCGGCACCCTTCTTGCTGCACAGGGCTTTTCTATCCAAAAGAATGCTGCAGGCCAGATCCTGTACCAGGTCAGTAACGGCACTATGCAAAACGAGCCTGCGGGGGAGAACAACCTGAGAACTCCTAAAGGCGGCATCTGGGAAGTTCATTTACCGGATGGTACTAAAGTCTGGTTGAATAATAGTTCTTCATTGACTTACCCATCTAGTTTTAAGAATACAATGAGTCGTATCGTTAAGCTGGAGGGTGAAGCTTACTTTGAAGTCGCCAAAGACAACAAGCATGTTTTCATCGTCAAAAGTGGTTCGCAGGAGGTAAAGGTTGATATTCCGGGGATGTTGACCACCTGATTCCGTGGCAAAGTGACCAGGCGATTAGCTGGCGAACGATAGCAGCGAGAGCTGTAAAAGCGTTTTCAAAGTTAGTTATTAAAAGTGGTTATTGATAACTGACCTCTTTATCATCAGTTCTTCGTTTCTTTCTCATTGATTCCCCCTTCAGTTCGATACGGTGCGCACTATGTACGATCCGGTCCAGTATAGCATCAGCAATTGTCTTTTCACCGATTACATCATACCATTTACTTACAGGTAGCTGAGATGTAATGATCAGCGAGGTCTTTCCATGCCGGTCTTCAATGATCTCCATTAGCGCAGCCCTGCTTTGCGCATCAAAAGGCTGGATACCGAAGTCATCCAATATCAGTAGTTCTTGCCGCTCGATCTTCGCAACCTCTTTGAGATACGAACCATCGGCCTTCGCCATTTTGAGTTTAGAGAACAGTTTGGGCGTACTGGCATAAAAGACCCTGTAGCCAAGTGTACAGGCTTGATATCCGATAGCAGAAGCAATATAACTCTTACCAATACCTGTGCTTCCGGTGATGAGCAGGTTCTCATTACGCTCAATAAACGTACAGTCCGCCAGGCGCATGATTTGGTTGCGGTCAATACTTCGGTCGGCATGATAGTGAACGTCCTCTACAGAGGCTTTGTAGCGGAACTTGGCGTAATAGATCTGCCGCTCGATACGCCTGTTATGGCGGTCATCCCACTCTGCATCCACCAGGTGCGCCAGTAGCTCATCTGCTGTATAATCCTCTGTTTTACCTGTTTCCAGGGTGCTTTGAAAAGCATGGTACATGCCGAAGAACTTGAGCTTCCGCATTTTGTCTAACGTGTTTGTGTTCATTGCATTGGTTGTTTAAAAGGTTATTTGTAATAGTCTTCTCCTCTGATATTATCGTGGCTGGGCATAGGCAGTTCATCTGCGAACAAGCTTTCCTCATACTGATCCATCTTCTTTTCCAGGATCATATGAATGGTCTTGTAGTTATAAACGCCATAGTGAAGCCCTCTTCTGCAAGCCATGATCAGGCGTTCATTACCTACTTTGCGGGAGAAGCCAAGGATACCCAGGCAGGACTTATAAGCCTGTTCGGGGTGTTGTTTACGGTCGAATATATTATGGATATAAAGCCTGACATCCTCGTGTATGGAAGAGGCCCAGCCCAGGAACTTATCTTTTGACCAGTCGGCCACGAACTGATGAGTGGAAGCCAGATGGTCTTTCTCGGTTGTATAAAGATATAGCCCCCTTGTGCGTTTATGCATAGCGATACGCTCATAATGGTAAAAGGCTTCTACCGAAGAACTGGAATACAGCAGCTTGATCTTCCTGCCGATAAACCGGTAAGGGACGCTGTAATAATGTTTATCCGGTCCAAGGCATACATAGCCGTTCTTCATCACGGTAGCATGGAACTGCTTTTTAAGCTCGTAACGCAGAACAGGTAAAGGGTTGAGCACCTCCCGCTCTATCTCATCGAACTGCTGCCTTCGGCTATAGTTCCTGCCTTGCAGGAACCTGTTGTTGTGCTCTTCGAGCACAACCCTTATGGCTTCATTCAGATCCTTTAACGAATGGTAAACTACTTTTCTTAAGGGGGCATAGATCCGGGTATACATGATCTTAACCGCACCTTCTACCAATGCTTTATCACGAGGGCGGAACGCCCGGGCTGGTAGTATGGTGGTACCGTAATGATCTGCAAAGTCAGCGAATGTTTCGTTTAACGTGGGTTCAAAACGGCTGCTTTTGGTCACGGCAGCTTTCAGGTTATCCGGTACAATGGCATCAGGAACGCCACCGATATAATGCAGCGTATTCTCACAGGCCGTAATAAAGTCCTCCTTTTGCTGACTACCCACAGCTTCTACATAAGTGAGCTGGCTGGCTCCGAGTATAGCTACAAATACCTCAACGGTAATGATCTCGCCGGTCTCCTTATCGGTAATGCTAAGCTTTTGCCCTGCAAAGTCCACATACAGCTTATCACCTGCTTTGTGATCCATGTGCATGGTTGGGTTTACCCTGGCTTTCCACTGGGTATAATAGAAGCAGAACTGGCTGTACTGATAGCCTTCCGGGAACTCTTTATAATACTCTGCCCATAATATATGACGGTTAACGCCGGTGCGTTTAAGCTCCTTATCTACATGCGGAAAGCACCGCAGCATGGATTGCATTCGGCCTGTAGGGGGCATCTCCCTGCTTTTTCCAAAGAAGTCCTCCAGTTCCTTATCGTTCAGCGCGTCAACCTCCTCGAACGTAAAGCCACTATCCTTAAACGAGGCCAGGTACTTCTTAACGGTATTCCGGGACGTATCAGCCTGGGCAGCTATCGACATGATACTGCGGCCATTGGTGTACATCCTTATTATCTTTCTGATCTTACTCATGCTAATCGTAGTGTTGGCCATGCTTTTGGAGGTTATGTTAAACCTCGTAAAGATGGGTGCTTCTACAGCATTAGCTGCTCGTTCGGGGTGGTCAATTTGGCCCGGAATGCCTGGTCAGTTTGCCCCGGAATGGGGTGGTCAATTTGACGCGGAATCAATGGTCACATTCCGCCGGAATCGGGTGGTCAATATCAGCGGTATATCCACAATAGATCAATTTCTCATCATACTCAATCCCGAATCCGATAACAGGGTTTACCATTAGCACCAAAGTAAAAAATTGAAGGGATAATTGCAATCTCTGATTCCTTAAGCATCACGAGCTTTTTGAAAATAACTATTGCTGTCCGATGAAACTAATGTGATGCTTGAGCACCTAACTTTAAATATAAAACAACTCGATGTACAACTTGTGTTCTTAACTGTTTACTTTGCAATATGGAATTTGGCAGAGTTGAACCTATCGAATTAGAAAATATTGACTTTGGGCTACCGGTTGATTCAGATTTTACGAATAAGACCCTTGCGGGCTCAAAGCCCAGTGATCCACTCAGTATTCATGTTGGATGTCCGAGATGGGGCAACAAAGGGTGGATAGGCCGGGTGTATCCGCCAAAAACAAAAGAAAACCAGTTTCTCAGTGAGTACAGTAAACAATTCAACACGATAGAACTGAACGCAACGTTTTACAGTATCCCGAAACCGGATGATATAAAAAGATGGAAAGAACAAGTAGACGGCAGGCCGGATTTTAAGTTTTGCCCCCGATTTCCCCAGGCTATAACCCATATAAGGCGGCTAAAAAATGCGGAAGAACAAACAGCCCAGTTCTACGAATCTATATACGGTTTTGGTGATAAGCTCGGGGCGCTGTTTTTGCAATTGGGAGACAATTTCAGCCCTAAAAACTTCGATAACCTAAAACCTTACCTGGAGGAACTTCCAGCAAGCCCCCCGGTATTCCTTGAGGTTCGCCATAAGGATTGGTTTAAAGATCAGGAAACCAGACAAAAACTGTTTGATACGCTGCAAGAATTAAAAATTGGTGCTGTGATAACTGATACTGCCGGCCGGAGGGATTGCGCACATATGGAGCTGACTACCCCTCACACCATGATCCGTTTTGTTGGCAGCAATCTACACGCAACTGATTACTCTCGTGCTGACGCATGGATAAAAAGGATTAACAACTGGAGAGAAAAAGGCTTACAGACGTTGTGGTTTTTCGTACACCAACTGGACGAGGACAATAGCCCTGAAATGTGCGATTATATTATAAAACAATTGAATGGTGAATTGGGTGTAAATCTGCAGCCTCCTAACTTTCTGAGTTAATTATATTTTTCAATACCATCCAGCGTGTAGTTTGCGTTGTTATGGTCAGCAGATTGGCAAAAAAAAGCCAGTTGATGGCCAGACGTTAAACGAATCGGCCAACGCCTTAAAATCTTGGGATTTCCGGGCCATTGTAAGGGTTTTCCAGTGCATTTTTAATCCTCATCAGCTGGTGTTCATGCCGCCAGTTTTCAGGTTGCCTCTTCATGTTTTCCAATAGTCGCTTGACGTTGTCAGCGGTATTAAGTTGGGTACAGGCACGGTCTAGTCTCAGTTGTTCAGGGAAGACGATATTTTCAAAATAGGCGCTTAGTTCTTCAGTGGTCATCACGCAAAGTTAAAGAAAGAAAGCGTTTTTTTGGTTCAGGTGCAATCTGGTGTGTGATTTCAGCGAGAGTTGCTTCATGGTCAGATAGATATTTTCTGCAGAAGCTGGGGAGAGTCTGTTGCCAGCTCAATGGCGTTAACTCCGCGTGCATGCAAAACCTAAACCAAGGATCACTTTATACGCTCTGGCTTATTCGATATATTTAGACGAAAAGTGACGTCCTGCAGGGCCATTGTTACAGATATTTAATATATTTATCAGATTCGTAGCCCGTATAATCACAAAAAAAATATACCTGTTAACTAACACATCAACCTTTCATGTGTAAACCGATCTTATCACTATTACTTATGCTGCTATTATCAAGTTACCTGGCTTTTGGGCAGCAGATCAGCAAACAAGAATCAGATTCCCTGTATCGCTCCCTGGCGAACGCTAAACGTGATACGGGGATGGTCAGTACTCTTTTAAAACTGTCCACCAATCAAATGTATAGTCGCGGCGCCGGAGGGACCAAGTGGATTGACAGCGCATATGGATTTATCAGGCAGGCTGCCGACCTGAGTTACCAGCTCCATTCGGAACGATATCAACACAAAGTACAACTCTATTTGGCCAGATATTATTTTGTAACGGGAGCATTCAACAAAGGCCATAACACGCTCATGGGGCTTATTCAATATTATCATAAGATTGGAGACATCTATCAGGAAGCTACCGCCTGGAAAGAGTTAGGTGACGATGTGTCTTTTGATGATGCCCATCGTTCGGAGATCAGGCTGAATGGTTATCAGCAGGCTTACGAGCTTTTTAAAAAGGGGAATTATCGTCTGGAAGCGATACAGGAGTATAAAAATATGGCCGATGCGCATCTCAACCAGGGTAAGTTAGATTTGGCTGAAAAGGAGTTACTACAAGTCATAGATGATTATCGTAAGATTGGTTTTAAGGCATTGCAATACACCTATGACCTTTTAGCGGTGGTTTATCACAAAAAGGGCGATAGGGTAAAGGAGCTAAAATATGGATTACTGGCAATTGAAAGTATGGGACAAACAAGTGTGGTGTCTCAGCGGCTGGCACTCATTATTCGTGTTGCCAGGGTTTACCAAAACATGGGCTTGTTTGAAAAATCACTGGAATGGGCCAATAAGGCACTTGTCTTATGCCGTAATTATAATCATGACGATATTTATTACATCATTATTTGCACCGTCGCCAATGCCAACATCAGCAACGGCAGGTATCCGGAGGCTTTCGCCTTGCTCTCGGCGGCACAGCAGGAGGAACATAAGAGTCCTACACTCACGCAATATATCAATCTTACTTTCGGCGATTATTATATGGCGTTACAGCTATATAACAAAGCTGAACCATTTTATTTAAAGGCATTTAATTTTTTCGGCGAAGATGCTGCTCGCCGGAACGCGAACAATAATTATAACAGAGCGAGGGTCGCATTAGCTAATATCGATATACATCAGGGAAAGTTTGGCCAGGCGCGTAAATATTTGGAGTTAACCGAAGGACAGCCACCCGAAAAGGATCCTGTGCATATTGGCAAACAAGAACTCGCGCTTTTCAAGGTTGATTCAGCAGAACGGCACTTAGCGTCCGCAATTACCCATTTTCAGAAATACAAGCAAATAAACGATTCATTGTATAATATCACTAAGAAAAGTCAAATCGCCCAAATTGAGGTTCAATATGAAACCAAGGAAAAAGAGCAGGCCATCGAAATATTAAACGGTGAAAAACTTTCGCAGAATGAGCGATTGGATAAAGTTAACCTTGAACGTAATATCATTTTGGGGGCACTGGTATTATCAGCCATTTTAGGTTTTATTGGTTACCGCTTCTATCGTTATAAACAACGAACCAATGAAGAGGTTTTGAAGAGCCATAAACTTATCGAATCTAAGAATAAGCAGCTGGAGTTTTTGGTAGAGGAGAAAGAATGGCTGCTCAAAGAAGTGCACCATCGCGTGAAAAACAACCTGCACACCATTATCTGCCTGCTGGAATCGCAGGCCGCTTACCTCGACAACGATGCCTTGAAGGCCATAGAAAAGAGCCAGAACAGAATCTATACCATGTCCCTGATACACCAGAAACTATATCAATCGGACGATATTCAAACCATTGATATGGCAAGCTACATACCAGAACTGGTTCAAAATCTTAAGGATAGCTTTGATATTTCTGATCGGATTTATTACCGGGTAACGATTGACCAGATTAGTCTTGGCCCGGCTATTGCCGTTCCGGTAGCCCTTATCATTAATGAAGCGGTAACCAATTCAATCAAATATGCCTTTCCGGGCGATCGCCGGGGTGAGATCATAATTTCCCTGCAGGAAGAAGGAGCGTTTTTGACCTTAAAGTTGACCGATAATGGTATTGGTATGAAAAACAACCTGGAAACGGTAAAGCCCGTATCACTTGGTCTAGAGTTGATCAGGGGATTGACGAAAGAAATAGGAGGCGATGTTCATATTGAAAGTGACCGCGGGTTTAAGATCGTAATTATATTTAAAAAGCATGCGCTTAGTTATGACGGTTTATATACCGCATAATTGTTTTTGATGTGGTAATTATTATAAATATTTATACCTATGGTATTGGACTCAACCAGACGATACAACTTGTATTTTTTGCTTTCGCCATTCTTGTTTCCCTTATCGTATAGGGTGATTTTTTTTATTCTCTAGAAATCTGTTTGAACAGGCCCCGCTTCGGTGTAAATAAATGACATTACGGTTATAGTCTGCAAGTAAAATTTCGGCAGCCATGGGTGGATAATTGGATCGATGCAGTGATTGTAAAAATCCTTACCTGGATAATTTGAAAGACCGTTATCAACAGAGCCAAAAGAATGGTATTTCCGACCGGCAAGAAGATGCATTTTTTTGATCCTGGTTCCAACAATTATTCAACATAGCTGGGATGGAAGAGGAGGTCGGAAGCCAGCTCTCGCCAATCTTAGACTCATGAATTGGATACTTGCTTTTTTTAACCTTGGGTTACAACAGCTTTTAAACGAGCATTGCCCCGGATTGTCTTGAGGAACAAAATCTAATCCAATATTACGGGCTCGGATTGCTGCACTTCATTATAATCCAATACCGTATTTTTAAAGCTTACCAGGATCATAAAACCATTGCTACTTTTTATCTGTATGTCACCCAGTATCTCCTTAGTCAATCCGCGCATTAATTGCAAACCCAGGGAAACTGGATTGTTACTTTCCACTTTCATGTCCATACCTACGCCGTTGTCCGCCAACTCCAGCACAATCAAATCTCCTTGTTTATGTAGGAAAACGGAGATCTCCCCGCGCTTGTTACCTGGGAAGGCATATTTGATAGAATTGGTTAATGCCTCATTGATAATTAGCGCTACCGGAATGGCAATAGCCGGATCAAGACTGATCTCATCAATACTTACCTGGAAGTAGATTCGTTCAGTAACGTCAAAACTATCTTTCAAATACTGAATCAATTCAGGAACGTAAATGGACATATCGATGGTCTTGATGTCATCCGACTGGTACAGTTTCTGGTGTATCAGGGACATGGTATAGATTCTGTTCTGGCTCTTTTCGATGGCCTTTAGGGCATCGTTTTCCAGGTAAGCAGCCTGCGATTCCAGCAGGCAGATTATGGTGTGCAGGTTGTTTTTCACACGATGGTGTACTTCTTTGAGCAGCCATTCTTTCTCCTCTACCAGAAATTCCAGTTGTTTGTTTTTTTGTTTGATAAGTTCGTGGCTTTTAATGATGGAATCATTTGCTTTTTGCTTATATCGGTAAAAGCGATACGCCATAAATCCGGCGACGCCAAACAGACCAAGCGCGGCAAGAATAATGTTCCGCTGCAGGTTGACCTTTTCAAGTTTGGCTTTCTGGGTGCGTGCGTCGCTGTTTAATAATTGGATCGATTGCTCTTTCTGTTTGGTTTCGTATTGAACATCCAGTTCAGCGATCTGCTTGTTTTTGGCGATATTGTATAATGAATCATTGATAGCTTTATACCTTTGATAATGACTGATCGAGGATGTGAAATGACCTTCCGCTGAGTCGACTTTGAAAAGTGAATGTTCGAGCCCCGCATGGAATGATGCATCGGTAACGGGTGTCAGGGTGGCTATCTGGTCGAGATAAGTCCGGGCCTTACTGTAACGTTTCCAATAAATATTGATCTCCGCTAACTCTGTGTATATTTTATGCAGGTAAGTTTCGCTGGTGTTTGCGGCGCTTAGCGCTTTTAAATAAAAATACTCGGCGCGTTCATACTGATTCTTATTTTTATAGTAATAAGCCAGATGGGCTGTTAAAATCCTGTTCATCAGAGGGCTTATGTTTTTTTCCCGGAGCGTCTTGGTCAATAAATCAAGCGCTGTCTGGTTCGCCCCATTGAGTAAATTGGCTTGAGCGTTCATCGCAACCATTATGTAATAATAGTCGTCATGATCATGTTTCCAGTACAGAGCTAATGCCTTGTTTGCCAATTCGATACATTTATCGTAGCGTTTCAGATCGAGGTATAGTTTGCATGCGAAACTCATCATGCTTAACCGTTGCTGTATCGGACCAGTTTCTTTCATGTTTTGCAACATCAGCAAACGATACTTCAGCTCATTTATTTGATCTTGTTTTTTATTGTAAACCACTGCCAGCAGGTCGTAAGTATATTGCAATTCTTTATATCCGATCTTATGGTATTCATCAAGTACCTGAAGCAACTCCTTTTCCGCAAGATCCAGTTTCCCCGTATTGAGATGGACATCTGCCATATCTTTGTATGCGCCGATCTCCTCCATACGGTGCTGGGCTTTTTTAAAAAGCAGATAGGCATTCTGAAAGCTGCTTAGCCTGAGCGCGGCACGACCGGCATCATCATAACTGATAATTTTGCCTAAATCACTCCAGGTGCTGGCTTCCCTATAAACATCGCCCGAACGGTGATAATACCCGATGAGCTGCATTAAAATATTTTTAGCTGTATCAAAAGCACCTGCTGTGGAATAATATCTGGCATAATATGATCGTGTTTTGCGCTGATATTCTGGTGACCTAAGGTTTGCACTTAACGCTGCCGCTTGCTTAATATACGCAAGTGCGCTATCAAGCCCTTTTTTTGAGTTTCCGGAAGTATATAACTGGAAATACGCCAAATCTAAAAGGTTCTTTACTTTGATGGTATCCTGTTTGCTGTTTGCTAGTGAACTGTTTAAGGAATCGGATTGCTGCTGGCTAATGAGCTGCCCAAAAGCACCATGTACTGAAATGATTAAAAACAAGATAAAGAGTAATGCCGATTTGCCCATGTTTATTGGATTAGGGCCAGCAGGAAAAGCCTGGCAGGCGGGTTATTGACTAAAACGAACACCTTTACTATAAACCTAATAAATATACCGATTAATTATGTTGTGTTCTACGCTTATTTTTGCTGTTATCTAATTTTTGAGCCGCATTTTCCACATGCCACAAAAGAGGTCGATCAAATAACAGCCAGCGTTACTATTCAAACACTCGATAGTAAGCACCGATATCCTGTGACCCTGAATCAGCCCGTTTAGAAAATCACCGCCCCTTTGTTTCTCAGTTGTTTTCGAAGATAATGCATTGAATCTCCAAGAAAAAGTATAACGATGCCTCCTAATTTTGAAGAGTACAGGTGACGGTCAATCGCTTCATGATCCGGTTACTGATTCACCTGCCTGGATCCATGCGAAAAGCAGCTGATATGAAAAACTTGAAAAGAAAATTTACGATCCT
>Ga0247742_10001377_pt1 | contig 17109 bp, 15 predicted proteins | sample UWRJL208509C2_FD_180944 | JGI IMG/M metagenome (GOLD analysis project Ga0247742, IMG submission 180944) | Plant litter microbial communities from Arlington Agricultural Research Station in Wisconsin, United States - UWRJ-L208-509C-2 | ecosystem: Environmental > Terrestrial > Plant litter >...
CACCGTTGTCGAGGAGGCGCAAATGACGCGCAGAAAAAACAGCGCCTGCCCGAGAAGGAATCTCGACAATCCCCTGTTTCCCAAAAGTTGAATCTAATGTGCCGTCCTCTAACAACCTTGCAACTTTGGGCAGGGATTTCTCCGAGGATGAAGCGCTGAATAGCAATAGCATTTTATTGCCAGGTAACGAGGCGACAGATTCAGGGAACCTGCCCACAACGCCTTCAAAAGGCAGTTCAAGCTTGCCGCCTGAAGCAAAAGCAGGATCGAGCCCTTCGCTTGCCGTTGTTTTTTCGATATCACTCATGATCGCACTCCTTTTGATTTGCCAATGCTGCCCACCAATCGACACCGCTGACAGTGGAGCACCAATCAGAAATGGGCGCACCTGTCAGACCTGACAGGTGCGCAAAGGACTTAAGGAGTGCTACAGAGGACTTGCGAGCTAATCAGTAGAGCGCAAGCTTCGAGGGCGAGGCGTTGTTGCTACGGGATTTTGTGCTGGACCAGGATCGGGTTATCGACGTTGGAATCTCTGCGGGCGAGTTCGATTGCGATGAGTCCGACTCGCTCACTGGCCCCCAATCAGGCCTTGGGCTTGGCCTTCCTCGGCTTCAAATACTTCATCAACCCCTGAAACCACATCACCAGCGCCGGGTTGCCCTTGAGCTGAATCGACTTGTCCTGAATCCCCTGCATGAACGCCAGCTGCTTGTTCTTCGCCTGCATCGTGGCAAAGGCATAACCCGCATCCTTGAACGCAATCGCAAACGCCGGCTCCGCCACCACGCCAGACTTGCTGGTAACGCGCTGATTCTTCACCACGAAATGCCGCGCCACCTTCCCGTCCAGCGTCTGCAGCTGAAACACCAGATCCTTGTCACCCAACTGCTGCTGGAACGCAGGATTTGTCCGGCTGGCCTTACCCATCAACAAACCCATCATCCACAGAAGAAAACGAAATTTCATGCGCACAGCCTCAAAAGGAAAATGAACGGCCGGGGCAGTGTAAGGGATTCAGACGATAACGCCACTATCCGCCGCTATTGGAAGATGATGCAACCCATTTCCCGCACGATGACTACCAAGTCACACTTCTGCACCCACCGTCCTACACCTGTTGAAACACATCCCTGTAGGAGCTGCCGAAGGCTGCGATCTTTTGATCTTCCGGCCTGCAAACCTATGGGAAATTTCCTGCAAAGTGCCGCGATACCTATGAACTAGGCAGGTTGGCAGTTCGTCGATAGCCTCTGTGTGTCGCCGCAAAATCGGCGACTCGGACGTGCAAGTCCGGTTCAGGTGCACATTCGTTGATGGCATTTCGCCGAGCGTTTTCCTATGCTCGCGGATCGTTATGGCGGCTGTGCGTCGGAGACCTTAGGGTCTGCCGGCCACCTGGACCGGTCTTGCACACCAACGCACAGCTGCCACCTATTTCGAAGTGCAAAGCGAATAGGTGTCGGCCTCACAACTCCAGGAAGCTGCACCATGATCAAACCAACACCCAATCCCCCCGAAACCCCAGACATATCGCCCTACGAATCGCTGGAATCCAAGAAATTCCACGAAGCCGCCGAACGCGCCCTCGACCACCATTTCAAACCGCGCACCGAATCCCAACCCAAACGCGAAACCGGCCTGTTCATCCTCACCCCCGGCACCGACGCCGAAGCCCTCATGGCCAACGCCTCCGAAGACCTCCTGTCCATCAGCGCCATCGCCTGCGACCTCGCCGACGACCTCCACGGCTCCCGCCGCTCGGTAGCACTGGCCCTGAGCAGAATGGCGGATGGGGTGAGGTTGATGGTGGAAGGGACGCTTGATCATATTGAAGTGCGGAACCTGGCAGCCAAGTCGTAGCGGGATCTGCGGATGAAAAAAGGGGACTTTAAGTCCCCTTTCTCAAGTACGTGAGTCACCACTGACAGCCTGTTTCAGGCAAAGCATTCATGTTGCTATCGTGTTCGAATATGTACTTCTTTCCGGACTTACGGTTTGTGTAAACGATTCCGTAAACGAAGGGATCCTGGCTCGCCATTACATAATCACCAGTCACAAGGCCTCCAGACACCTCCACCCACTTCGTCGTGATTTCGGGGGGCCGATTAGGGTTCGGAAACTCTTCTTCCGAGCCTCCATAGACGAGAGTAAGCGCCTCTTTCGACTTACTGTACCTAACGCTCGCAACTTGCCATTTGGCGCTCGAGTCGTGATACGTCCGCAATTCAAAATTGCTGCTCTTACCCTCTTGTGAACGGAAGCAATAGATCTCCGTTTTGACCTCGCTGTGAGCCACAAGAGGAAAGAGGAACGACAACGCAACAGATAACATCCGGATTGATTTCAAACCGATCATTCCTTCAACGGTTCAGAGGTAACTGAAAGCGCATCCGCACGCTGCAATTCGCGAAATCCTCACGGAACAAACGCTCGCTCATTTCGCAGTGCCCATCCGCATATTGCTTCCAAAGCGGATCATCGAACTCATCCCCTCCCAGTCGCTCAATGGCGGCCGCTAAATTTCTCTCACGATCCTTCCCCACAATCGCAGATGCCGCTTTGTAAAAGCCATCTAGCGGTAAGCCCGTCTGCAGAGCAACCAACTCCCCCAACCGAGCATTGGTTGTTTGCACGAGACACGCGAGCCTTTCGATGGGTGCCTCTGCACCGGGCAAAGCCGACTGATAGATATCCTCGCAAAACGACTCTTTGAAACGCACCCATTTCTTCTGCACATCGGTCAGCTGATTCTTGTCAGCAGGCGCCAAACTGACCAAGACTTTCTTATATTGCTCATTCAACACTGCATCGACTTTCTCGAAAGTCTGCTGACCACAAATGATCAAATCGGGATTGGAAAAACTGTCGGGATTACAGACTTCCTGGGCATGCGCAGGAATCAGCAAAGCAGCAAAAGAAACACCCGCGACCAGTCTACAGAGCGCCTTGAGTTTGATCATGACCCGGATACTCCGCCACTGCGCTCAGCTACCCGAGCAGGAATTTTCAAAGCCTTTCCCGCGTCCGACATACGCGACGCATATTGCTTGTACGCCGATACCGCTCGCTCTTTATCGTTCATAGCCCAATAGCTATCTGCGAGATTCAGGTAAGCCACCGTCCGCGCTGGGTTGTGTGCAATCACCGCATTCGACAGCTCAATGGACTCTGCGTAGTAACCCGCCTCGCCGAGCAGAAAACCGAAGTCGCTGGACCAGCCGGGACGCTGCGGGTAGTAGTACTTTGCGGCGATATAGCTATCCGGGGGACAAGTGTCATGTGAACCACCACCCATCAACGCGTAGCTCATCGTATCCTTGAAGGAAGAGTCATCACCCTTTCGGTAGGCTGCCAGCGCCATATCCAGCAGATCAGCTGAATCGACGGTCATCAATTTCTTTCTAACGCCCTCAATACTGCCAGTACGAGCAACCTGCAACTTCTGCAGCACTTCACGCCCATCGAAAGAAGCGAGAGTGATTGGGCCCAATGTCTGCACCGGCAACTCCACTACGCTGACAAGCGACCGATCACAGGAGTCGTTGTTCGCCACTTCCAGCAGAGCTTTCAGCTCAAACTGCTTTGAACCTCTGTTGAAGGCGAACAACAGGTTGAAGTTATAAATCGCGTTGTCTTCCTCACTGGTTACCAGCGCTATGTAATCCCCAGCCTCAACGAACGGCTGCTTGACCACAGCTTCCTCCGCCTGCGGATCAATGACAGTCATGGCTCCAGGGCGACCTTTGAGTACATGGACGCTGAAGACACCCTGAAGCGCAGACGAGTACTGACTCTTGATCAGAGGCAGCGCCTTCGACGAATCGAGCAAGATGTTCTCATCACGTGCCTGTACCGGCGCAATCAACAACCGGTTGGAGACCTCGTCCGTATCGCCCGCCAGCACAAAGACGTTTTGCCGAGATTCATCGCCTAATAAGTTTGCCGGGATTTCCTTGAGAACTTGGGGCGCAGCAAGCGCGGGAGAACCCGGTACAGCGACACAACAAGTTAGAGCGCAGAGAACGCTCTGCAATACGCGTTTCACTTTCTTCAATCCTTGATTCAATCAAATGATGTCCAAATACGCCCAATAGATCTTGCCCGTTTAAGCACCGGGCTCAAACGAACCGCATTTCAGTTCTTTGATTTGCTCATTCTGAATCGGAATCACACAGGCAAGGCGCTTCTCTCCAAGTCCACGAAGCTCCGTCAAACTGAGCGTCACGTGCAACCCATCCTCGGCAAACACATGATCCTCAAACCCGGCATCGGCATATTCCGTCCAAAATGCCTTGCCTTCGAAACTGCAGAACCGCTTGGAGGACAGCACTCTCCATCCGCCATTGGGCGCCAATATCTGGACTGTCAGGCATGGGCTGCCAAAGGTGCTGACATAGCGCGCGACGACATCCCCAAATCGATGGGCGTCGGTTCTGGACACTTTGTTGAGATCGACCATATTAACCGGCTCATCAGCGACGATTGTGTCCAGGTAAGCCGCACGCTCCAGACTCATTCTGGCCATGCAGTTGTTGATAGTCGTAACATGCGCTGCCATCCCAGGCTCGATTTCCGTGGCTTCTAGCGGGCATGTGGTGTCGCGTAGCTTGATCCAGGCGCGCTGGGACTCTCTGGCCATGGCGACCAGCGCCTTACCCTGCTCAGGGTCACGCCGTTGTTGAGACTCAAACCGTCCCAGCAGTTTCTTGTAGCTGGCATTGAGTTGCGTGTCGGCTTCCTTGCGGGCTGCCTCCACACACCGATCGACCTGGGCGCTAACGGTGATTTCTTTGCAGTCGTCCTCGGCCATCGCAAAAGAGGCAAACAGGCATCCAAAGGACAACGCGATAAAACGCACAAACATGTTCAATTTTTCATTCCCTGAATTGCGGATCGCTCAACTACGCGTCGAGGTATTTTCTGCGCCTTGCCGTCGGCGCTCATCGCGTCGCGGTACTGGCTGTAATAGCGCTGCGCTTCGTCTTTGCGATCAAGGCGCCAGAGCGAGTCGGCTATGTTCAACATCAGTACCGTGCGTTTACCAACGGCTTCAACGCCGCGATAAAACTTCAGCGCCAGCTCATCTCTACCGCCCTCAGCCAAATAGAAAGCCAAGTCGTTGAAAGCTTGGACATTGCGCGCCGGTGGGTGACAGGCCATATAGGACTCTGGACTTATAGTGCGAAGATTGAATGCGAGTTCTTCCACGCGAGATTGCGGCATCTCAATATTTGAGACCTGCTTCAATAAGTCCTTTGGAGACGGCGTCTGCATGACGAGGTCAGGCGCATCCTCTTCCCCAGAAATCCACCGATTGCCCTCCCACTTGCCGTCGCAAAACCTGGCTACGTGCTGACTGAGCACGCAACCGGTCTCCATTGAAATGACCCCGCAACCAGTTTCCTCTGTGGAGATTTCTTCACCCTCTTGGCCAATGACAACGCCATACAGAGTCTGAAGGAGGAGCAATGTTTTCTTGTCAGGGCTTAGCCAGACCTGATGCGTTTCAGTGCCCACCTCGGGTACGTAGAGGGGAAACGTTTTTCCATTGGCGGTAAACGAGGCGACCGCCGACTCTGGAGCAGGCCTGCCCCATGTCTTGTCCTTCAGCGTCACTAAATGCTCGCCAACCCCCACGATCTGAATATTTTCAGACAAGGCATTGGCTGAAGCTGACAGGCTCATGACAATCATCAACCACTTAAGGCTGCCCGCGAGAGGACGGTTCATCCACTCACTCCTCATCCATCGGCGACGATTCCACGTCGGTCATGCTCAGCAGCCGAAATTCATTGTTCACAAATTCGTAGTAACGGTCCCGGTTACCACTTTCCAACGCATTTCCCTGCGCATCTTCTTCGCCGTCGAGCGTGATGCCGGAGACAATGATCAAGCGGCTGTCGGGCTGGTAAACCATGCCGAACGTGCTGCCGTCGTAAGCATTCGGCAGACCGCCAACCACTTCACCGGTTTGAGCGTCCAGCACTTCGCCGCAAATAGCGCTGCCGCCACAGCCGAGCCTGTGCAGGATGTAATGGCCGGCGAAGTTGACCTTGCCTTTCAGGGCTTGCACCCGCGCTTGGTCCATCATTGGGCTGCTGTTTTCTTGCGGCACCAGCTTATGGTTGGGGCCGGTGAAAACTGGCGTGACGGTGTAATCCTTGAAGGTTGGTTCTGCAGCGAAGACCATGGCGGTTGAAATTGCCAAGAGACTGCCCGCTACCAGTGACAGCCAGTTCATACGCAACAATAGTGCTTTCACTTCCTATCCTTCGAATTGATCAATTCCAACTCACCATCCCGATACCACACCTCACATCCCACCCACGCAGGGTCCACCTGCGGCATCACCGCCGACGGCTTGCGCAACTCGCGCAACAACGTCGAGCCATGCGACAACCGCCCACCCATCCGCGCAATCACCGCCCGCGCTGCCTGATAGTGCGCATGACTCCCGGGATCGAGGGTGTCTTCCAGCAAGATGTCTTCGCCAAGAATGCCTTGCACCTGCCCCGGATAAATCATGAAACCGGTCGCCCGCTCCGCACCTTCGCGACCGTCCTGCCAGAAGCTCCCGTCACGAGTACGGATGTCGGGGTGCGGCGCGAACCAATGTTCGCGATCCGCCATGGGCATGGCGTGGTGCAGACGGAAGAAGATGCGCATCAGATTGTCGCGATACCACTCGCGTACTTGCAGGTAGTAGCCGCGCAGGCCCGGCAGGCCGGTCGAATGCGCGAGGCGGATCAGCCCGGACCATTGCGGGAATGGCTGTAGCGGCAGTTCGCTCGACGCGGGTCGCGGGGTAGCCGGATCGGTTTCCCACGGCAGTCGATGAGGACTGTTTTCCAGATTGTCGTAAGCGGTCGGCGGACGGCCCAGCCAGCCGCCGCCACTGCTGGCCAGCGCCGTGGCGATGCACAGATTGCCTTGCACCGTGAACACGTAGAACCGGGTGAACCAGTCCGCGAGTTGTTGGCCATTGGCACTTTGGGCGACCAGTTCGGCCAGCTCCCGATCGAAGCGCTGCAAACCGTTTTCAAGGTTCAGCAAATGGCCGCGAGCCTTGCGTTGCATACGCAAAAACAGCGGCAACGAACGCAGCATCTTCAGCGGTTGCCACGGCAGATGCGGCGTCGCACCACCAACTTCACCGGCGTAGTTAGCGGCGCTGATGCCCCAGTCGGCCAACCGGGCAAGAAACAGGTCATTGTTGATGTAGGACGCGCCGCCGAACACAGCAGTGAACGGCTCGTTGTCCTGCAACACTCGCGCATCCCAGCGCGCCATGATCGCCGGAATACTCGCAGCGGCTCGGCGCTGGGCGTACTCGACCAGCACACTCGGTTGCGGCGGCAGGATCTCGGCGATGTTCGCGGCGGTGAGGTGCCGGCGCCAGCCGTGATCGCTGATCGGCCGGTATTGCAGCAGCCAGAGTTGCGAGCCGTCCCAGGCCCATTCGACGTCGCCGGGCACGTAGTGGAACACGCGCAACACGTCTTGCAGAAAGCGCCACAGCAGGTCTTCGGTCAAGCCGTGGGACGGCGTGAACGTGCCGCTGCGCCAGGCATCACCAAGCCGCGAAAGCGTTGCTCGTGAGGGGCTGACGTGACCGTCGGCCAGCGTTTCGAGATGGCCTTCAACCCACTCCAGCTCTATCGAGAGATGGCGCACGAACGCGATCCCGGAAACTACCGGCGTGATGAAGCGCTGCACCACCACTTCCTCGACGCCTTCGGCCGTCAGTTCGGCGATGCGTTTCGACACATTGGCGGTCGGCTCGCGCAGATAGGTGGTGCTCAAACCGGCATTTGCCGAATCGGCCTGATCTTCACCGTAACTGGAGGAGCGCACCGCCCAGGTCACATCAGGTTGGGCGGCGAGAAATGCCGGCAGACGCGGATCGGTGCAATCGTTGAGGGTCAGCGCTGCCGGGACCGCTTGCCGGGCCAGTTCAGCCAGGCGCAAACGCCCACCCTTGGTGTGCGCAACAAACCCGCGCTCACCCGACTCCAGCCACTGTGCGAACTGCGCGGGCGAGTCGATCCACGGGTAATGACCCCAACCGGGTTTCAGGCTGATGGTCAGATCGGCGCGGGCGAGAATCGCCGACCACGCCGCTGCTTGCTCGATGCCGAGCACAGCGTCCTGATCGCCCCAGACCAGCTCGACCGGATCGGTGATCCACTCCAGCAGTGGCAGCGCGGTGTCGGCGCGAATCAGATCCCAGTGCGGCACGAACGCACGACAGCGCGCATAGCCGGCGCCCATGCGCTGATACTGCGCGGGCGTCCAGGTCTGATTGGAAAACTTGCGTGCGAATAGCGTGGGCTTGTTCGACAGCAGCCAGTGAATGGTCTTGCGAATCGGCAGCGGCGACATCAGCGCCGGCAGCCGCCGCTGCCATAGAAACGCACCGACTGGCGCCAACAAAACGCTGCGGGAGAAGTGCCCGGGCCGACGTTGCAACGCGTGCAGCACCAGTAACGCATTGACCCCGACCGCCATGATCGCGCTGCCCTTCTGCGTCATCGCCAGCAAGGTCTGCGCGTAGTCCGCCAGATCCTTACAGGGCGGCTGCGGATTGGCGCCGAAACCCGGCAACTCCAGCGGAACCACGTCGTAGCGTTGAAAGTGCGGCAGCGCGTCATCCCACCAATCGGCGGCGCTGCCGTTGCCGGCCAACAGATACATCAAGGGCTTGCTCATGACCGATCCTCAGGTCAGATCGCGCAGAGCGGCGTCGAGGGTTGGAAAGCGGAATGTGTAGCCAGCCTCGGTCAAACGCTGCGGCACCACACGCTGGCCGTCGAAAAACAGCTGCGCCATCTCCCCCGCCAGCGCACGTACTGGCGCGGCTGGAATGTGGAACCACACCGGACGCTTGAGGACCTTGCCGGCCTGCTCGGCGAACGCTGCCTGACTGACCGTTTCCGGCGCCACCATGTTGTAGGTGCCGCGCAGACTGTCGTCATTGAAAGCCCTTGCGATCACCTGAAGCACATCATCGCGATGCACCCAACTCATGATCTGCCGACCATCGCCCATGCGCCCGCCGAGGCCCAAGCGGAACGGCAGCAGCAACGGCGTCAACGCGCCGCCCGGGCCGAAGACCACGCCGAGGCGTAGCACCACCTGACGCACGCCAAACTCAGTGGCCGGTTGCGCGGCGGCTTCCCAACGCGCGCAGAGTTCGGCCATGAAACCGTCGCCCTTGCTGGCGTGTTCATCGAGGCTTTCGCTGGCATCGCGCACGCCGTAGAAACCGATGGCTGAGGCTTGAATCCACAGCGGTGGTTTTTGCTTGGTGTTCTTCAGCCAGATCATCAGGGCTTCGGTGGTGCCGACTCGACTGGCGAGCAGTTGCGCCTGACGCTTGGGAGTCCAGCGTGGGCCGGCGACGGGTGCGCCTGCGAGGTTGATCACTACGTCGAAGGCTTCGTCGTGGCTGAGTTCGTTGAGTGAATGCACACACCGGGCGCGGCCGTTGAATAGATTGGCCGCGTTCAACGGGTCGCGCGTCAGTACGCTGACCGAGTGGTCCGCGTCGAGTAATTGATTGACCAAGGCTTCACCGATGAACCCGGTACCGCCGGTGATCAGCACGCGCTTGAAAGCGCCGCCGGCAAACGGGTTGGACAGGCTCGTTGTCTTTACTGCAGGAGACTTCCGGCGGTCATGGCGATACAGCCAGATCAGCGGCGGCAAAAGCATCAGCAGCGCAAAACCGTCAAGCCACAGGTGCGACCAGACCTGTTGTTGCGCCGAGAGCCACATGTCCTGCGGCGCCCATAACAGGATGCCGGTGATCAACCATCCCCACACTGCTGGAGCTTTCAAGCGATTGCCCAGGTGCACCAGAGCGAGCATGTACAGCGAATAGCTTTGCAGCGTCGCGCCGAAAAGCGCGAGCCACCAGACTTGTTGTTCGTGGCCAGCGGCAGGTACCGCATCGGCGCCCCAGAATGCGAGTTCGAGGGTGTGCAGATAGCCGTCGAGTAAACCGGAGTGACCGGCCCAGGTCAGGGTGAGGCCGGCGAGTATGTGCACGATTGCAGCGGCGTATAGCCAGAGTACTAACGCTGGGCGAAGGGAGATCGAGGGGGCTGGCATTCCGTGTCCTGAGCGCATTCCTTGGAGGTGGGGAGTTTAAAGGAATGCGTGGGGTTTCGGGGGTTGTCAGTAGCAGTAGCTGGGTTGGATTGGTATGGAGGAGTTTTTCTTCAAGTGTTCCAAACCGAAGCGCGCGCCATCACTACCCTTCGCGAGGGCCATTTGGTAACAGGCCATGGCTCGAGATGGATCTTTGGTACCCCATTCGCCGCTAGCGAAGGTAGATCCCAACTTGCTGATCGCGTTGGCATTGCCCATTTTTACGGCGCCCATCAGTGCTTGCTCTGCAAGCGCAGGATTTTTGCAGGGACCGTCGGATGTTAGTTCGTTGCCATCACAGTAAAACTCGGAAAGTCCCATCGCACCGTTCGGCAAAGTAGTGGCCGCTGCTTTGAATAGTGACTCTAAAGTATCCGTCGGCACCTGCGGCGCCATGCCCGAGAGGCTCAAAATAGCGGCTTTATAACTGGCAAGTGGGTCTCCGGAGTGTGCTGCACATAACAAGTTTTCCAGCGTGGCCTCATACAACTCAACGGTGCGAGGCTGGTCTTCCGGTGCACCCAATGCTTCGAACGCCTCGGCACGCTGGAAACAGAGACTTTCTTCCTTGCTCATCGTCGGCGTACTCGCCGCGACCAGGTCTTCCTCGCGAATAGACCAGTCTTCAACGCCTTCAAGCACCCAGCACGCCTGACGGGAAAAATTGAAGACTTTGACGTTGCTCCAGCCGGCGCGTCGATCCACAACAGTTGAGTGGCTGTCGTCGTATTCCCAAATCACAACACCCGGCGTTTTGCGAGATTCAATAGATGCCATCAACGGATAGGCCAATCCGGCGCCCTTCTCGCCCGTGGTCACAGGCTCGAAACGTCCCGGCTCGGCTTTTGGCTTTAACACCATCGACTTGACGGTAAACGCGGTGAGCCGGCGCTGTGCTTCGATATCGGCAGAAAACACTGCCAGGAAGGGTAAGAAATCCTCGGATGGGCAAGCATTACTGGCGCTGACTTTTTCGGATAACTGCGCCGACTGTGCCGGCACAATCTTGTCCAGATACGCCGAGCGCTCGCGGCTCATTCTGGCGATGCACGAGTTAACAGCGAACACATGCGCAGGCATCCCCGTCTCGATCTCGAATGCTTCCAAAGGGCAGTTCGCATCGCGTAATTTCAGCCACGCACGTTGCGACTCTTTGACCTTCGCCGCGTACTCTGCGCCCAACGCCGGATCTGCTCGATAGTCAGACTCAAGCCGCGCCATCAATTGCTTGTAGCTGAGGTTCAACTGCGTATCGGCAGCCTTCTTCGCCGCCTCCGAGCAGGGCACCATTTCCAGGCTTGATGTGACATGGCTGCAGTCGTCCTGCGCATAGGCCGCTGAAACCGGCAGCAGCACGGCCAGAAGGGTAAAAACGAAACGGTTCACTGTGTTCATCCTTGAGTCATTCAGGCTTTGCTTTTGGCGAACCGGGTGGCGCATTGCTTGGGTATGTTCATTTCCCAATAGGTGCTGAGCAACGCTTTACGTTTTTTTTCGACGAGCAAATTAACGAAGCCATCGCCGCAGTCCGGCTGCAATTCTTCGAAGGTGCCGGTTTTTACTTGGTAAATGAACACCCGGTAGTAATGGTAAGTGCCCATGCCGTCATTGAGCTGCCAGATCGCGAAATCCTGAGCGCCGTCGAAATTGAAATCGTCGAACTGCATGTGGAGTTCGTTTACGGCTTCAAAATCGACCGTCCGCGACTCGTTATGCGTTTCGCCTTTAACCGCGACGTTCAGCGTGGAGCCTTCGAGAACCAGTGTCGCTTCGACACCTTTGGTTGGGCTGAACGTAGTGGTTTCGGCTAATACCGGCATCGTCCACAGCAGGCCGAGTAATGATGCTGCTAGAGTTTTTGATCTCATGTACTCGCCCTACTCCCACTTGCATCCGGACTCCAGAGAGGAGTCGACGCTGGTGATATTTCCAAAGTAGTAAACCTTGCCGTTGGACTTCTTCGTGTACGTCATCGAGACGATCTGCGTTCCTTGAGTCACGAGTTCGTAAATCCCTGAAACCTTGCCCCTGATGACTTCAGACCAGATTGTAGTGATCTGCAAAGGGGCATCGGGACCGAGCATCTCCTCCTCGGAATGCGTTGAAACAACGGAAATTGGCTCGCTGGACTTGGCGTACTTTACGAAGCCGCCAGACCATTTGCTGGAGGCATCGTAAAAAATACGGAATTCGAACTTCACCGGACTCGTTTCGGATAGTTCGAAGCAGAGTGATTCGCTGGTGACTGCGCTGTGGGCGGCGAAAGGAAATAACGCCAAAAAACCAAAATATGACTTACTCATATTTATCGAAACTCGTTAACCACGGACGATTTCTCAAGCAGCCAATGCAGTATTGCTGTTGACGAGCGAAAAATTTATTTAAGACCTTAATCAGACGTTAAGAACGTCGAGCCAAATAATTAAATCCGCCCCCTTTCGCATTAGTAGCGACTATGAGTAAGGGAAATGTAGGAGATACGGGCGGGCGAATTTAACCAAAGTAATCCGCCCCTTCTTCGCAAGGGCCTAAATACTCTCTCTTACGCTGCCGCCCTACTCCCTTCTGAAAGGCTTCTTATTTCAAATCTACCAATAACCGAATAGCCCCCACCCCCTTATTTAACTCTTTCTATTGCCCTTGAAGGAATTAGATGCTCTTTGCCTTGACCTTTCATCATCGCGATATAACTCTGATAGTACTGTTTCGACTTCACTTCATCACTACTCCACAAAACGTCCGCAATATTGAGTTTGAGAACCACGCGCTCAGGAGAGACGGCTTCAACTTTAGAAAGCAAAGAATAAGCAACTTTGTTAGATCCAGCCTCTCCCAGAGCAAAGCCAAAATCATTATAGATTCTGGAGTTAACTCTCGACACCGGAGCCTCCCTTAATAACGAGTCAAGTCTCTCTTGCGTCAGATAAGATTTGAGAGCTTCATAATCTTTATCTTTAAGTCTCACCAGAACGATATCGTGAGACAACTCCAAAGAATCTTGTCTAGCTCCGCTAGCGGTCTCTTTTAGTTTCTTTGAGGCAAGCGCTCGTGTTGAATACCAAAAATAATCCCCCCCCCCCTCTTCCAGGCTTCCTTCATACCCAGAAATAGATGAAGCAAGCTTCTTGTCATTTACAAGACTGCGTATTTCTTTATCGCTATAAACGTAGGAAACAAAATCTGTCCCTTTTAAGTTGACCCCAGGGTGCATAACAACCCAGCTACACGTAAAAACAAAAAATGTGTTGCCCGCGCTCACCGTGTAAGCATCATGCAACTGTGCATCTCCCCCCTCATGCTCGCAAACATCTGGAAATTGAGTACTTCCTTTCCCCGCCATTAGCAACTCGCCACGGAGTGTTTGACTACCTTCTGATCCCACATAATAAAATCTGGCGCTTTGAGACAAACCAAAAACAGGATCGAGGTTTACTACTTTCTCATCAGCAATAACGGATAAAACAGGAAAAACAAGCGACAAAACCAAAAACACAACTTTCATAACCCCATCTCCTCCGCAACCATGTCTTTCAACAACTTGAACAAATTAATACGTTCTTGAAGCCCGGTAGTTCCGCCGTTAACCTTTATAGAGATATCAGAAACATGGCCATCAATATCTGACATCGTTCTCAGGGCCAGAGAATCATCAATAGCTTGATTTATCTTAAACATCGACCACCAAACAAAGGCAGATTCAACTCCATATTTTATGCTTTCCATTATCAAATCTGGATTAGCAACAAAATCCTGAGGATCCGAAGGGTCAGCTTGGTTGTGAATTTTTGTATATTGGCGATAATTATACTTACCCGTTAGCTGTATCACCCCACGACCACGATATTTATACCCTTCGCCACTAGCCTCATTACCGTTATCATTCCTATCGGCATATACATAGCTGCCAAGCTTTACAGGATTATGTGCGTACGTCTCAGGCTCACTCCAAAGCTTTGGCCGTAACCTAGGCAGAACTTTGCACTCGTCCGTTGACGCCTCATATCCTTTTGCATTATTACGACAGCCGAATTGTTTTCGCATGCCAATGGCAGTGTAATTCAAATCTTCAGAGGTAACTTTAAATCCATTCTCATGGCCCACCTGAGCTAAGAAATGCGCGACCCTCAGAGGACTATCAACCTTATAAAGCGCGGCATACTTATTTAGATAAGGCAATATCTCTTCGCAATAGGCATCCGTAATGCTAGGCTTGGCCGCCTTCAACATTGCTTGAGTAATTAACTTACGCGCTGACTTCCCAGAAAAATTTCCAATAAAACCTATAGGGTGAAGATGCCATAACTTTTTACTATCGATGCCGTACTTACCCGTCAGTTTGTCTAACCACCCCAAGCGTTTGATTCGAACCTTTTCCTCTTGCCAAGCTATATTAGGCTCAGAATCAGTGTGCCCCATCACTTCATCTAATGCGTTCCATTTTTCGCTCTCATAAAACCACTCGCTCTCGTACTGAGTAACTATCTGAGAAATAGGCTGAGAAAACCAAGGCCTCTTCAATGCTTCTTTTATCTCATCGGGCGTAAGTTTTTTATCTCCATTCCTGTCGAGAATTTTATATAAGCGCTGTTTCGCCGTTCCATCTTCAGCATTATCGATATTTGGTGAATAAGTGGCTTGCTCCTCTTCACTGAGGCTTTCTTGCGCATGAAGAAAAGCAGACAGATGGTCCACGTTACTTCCTGTCTCCTCTATGAAGCTGAAGCCTTCCCATTCAAAGGGAGAATGGCGTGACAGAGCAGTATCTGGCTCTGCAAACCAACCGCTAATTTCATTCCCTTCAGCATCACCTAGCAATCCATCCAAACGCCACCAAAGCGTATAGGTGGTAGATCCCGCCATAACAACAGGCGCCTTTATCTTTTTCTCCGCCGGTAGCGCCTCCAACACCCCGACAGGAACAAAGAAATCATGACCAACAGTTTTGTGGGGATCTGTCACTCGCGGAGGGTTTGTTGCGCTCATTCCTTGGGAGTGCGTGACCAACACGCTGCCTTGGGGAATTTTCACAAGTGTTTTTTCGACTGCTGGCAATCCTGCAGCTTTGTCCTTGCTCAGGACAGTGAATGCCTTAACGTCTTCGCAGCTAAATACCTCAACGTGCAGCAGATTTTTTGGGGCCGAGTCCGAATGGTTTTGATACTTCCCTACGTGACCGATCAGACTTCCCGCCGAAATCGGGATTGGAGTTGTCAGAACATGTACAGCGTCCTTTTCAGCTGGCTCACTTTTCGCTTCAAGTTGCCCCTCCCAGACATACCCAAGCACCTCAGCCGCTGCCAAGGGCGGGACAGCATTCCCACTAACGATCTCCAACAATTTTTGATATTTGCCGCGCGTCCCGTCGTTCCCGATTTTAACTTGAGTACCGTGGGGCAAAATTGCTTTTGCAGCACCTGATTGGCTTGCAGAGGCGCGGACAACGAGACCTTTCTGAGGCGGATTCATCGGGTCTTTTGCAGCGGTGCCAATGACGTAAGTATTAGGTGTCGAACCCGCCGTCATTTCTGTTTTATAGACCCAGCCTGTACCTGGCGTCAGATCGGTACTAGGCGGTGTAACGCTCACGACCTTCAGCCAACCATCCTCTTCCTCACCTGTCTGAACAACCGTACCGCGAGCCAAAACCGTTAACACGGTACCGTAGCCTGGCTTTCCGCGCCGCTCCAAACGCACGCGCAAACCAAGAATTTCGTCGTCGGCGGTTGCTTTGACCTGCAACGTGCCGCCACTCCAAAACGCTGGGCGCGACAGTGCTGGGGCTTCTTCGTAGTTTTTCCACTGCAATAGGTGCATGTAAAGGCTGAAAAACGTCAGGCTGGGGCCAGGAGCTGCTGCTACTGATTGGGCTCCGGCAGTGGCTGGAGGAGCAGGAGTTACCGGCACTTCCAGACGATGCTTGATCAGAACAAAACCAGTCGAGAACTCGGACTCTGCCGTACCGTAGGCCGATTTCGGGTAAGTACTATCAATACGGTAAGCGACTACTTCACCATCCGCGATGCACTTGACTTCCGCCAAATCCGGCACCAAACCCGAGGCTTCGTCGAAATGAACACCACCATGCCAAAGACCATTGGCACCCAACGGGTAAAAACCATCTTTGGCCTTGGCTAGAGCTTTGTAGAACTGCTGCGGATCTGTCGCCCCGGTCGCCCCTGCTTTTAATGGATACGACCATTTTTCTATTTTCTTGCTGGTTGTCTCTGTCATTACCAATTACCTGAATTCTGATCCCTGGTGGCGTGGATTGCCGTCGATGTCTTACCCGGAAAAATTGAGCATGCGCTTCGGTTTGCGTTTGGTCCTTTCCTCAGACGCATTCAACAACGCCTGATCCATCAAACTCCCCGCCTTATCCTTATCCGCCGCCCCCGGCAGCACCGGCGGTTTAATCCCGATCCCAGTCCCACTCCCCGGCGAGCCACCGGCATTAATCTTCACCACCGGCCCAACCACCGTCACACCACCGCCATCGAGCTTGATGAAACTGCCGCCGCCGAGAATCGTCAGCTCCGTCCCCGCCTCGATAACAATCTTGTCCCCAGCCTTAAGGTGAATCTCTTTCCCCACGCTGGTCAGCTGCGCCGTGCCCAGCTTCACATGCTGGTTCTGCCCAACTGTCAGGTGATCATCCAGCTTCGCTTCAACCTTGCGGTCGGAAATCGTGGTGCGGTGTTCTTCAGCCTTGAGCTCGGTGTAAGTGTTCTTCACCACGGTGTCGTGACGTTCGTTGCCGACACGAATCTTCTGGTCGTGCTCGATGTTTTCGTCCCAGTCGCGCTGGGCGTGGATGTAGATTTGCTCCGCACCTTTCTTGTCTTCAATGCGGAGTTCGTTGTACCCACCGCCCCCCGGGGAGCTGAGGGTTTTGAAGACGCTTCGGGTTTTGTTTGCCGGCAGGGCGTACGGCACCGGGTTTTCCTTGTGGTACAG
>Ga0247742_10001378_pt1 | contig 17094 bp, 14 predicted proteins | sample UWRJL208509C2_FD_180944 | JGI IMG/M metagenome (GOLD analysis project Ga0247742, IMG submission 180944) | Plant litter microbial communities from Arlington Agricultural Research Station in Wisconsin, United States - UWRJ-L208-509C-2 | ecosystem: Environmental > Terrestrial > Plant litter >...
TTTCAAGAGTGCAATACCCACGTCATCTGCTTCAACTTGGACATAAGCCATTTGGTGTCGTGGTCGTCGTGAAGAACGATGGCTAACGTGATGCGCTGGACGCGAGCGTCAGTCGGACCCCGAAACCGCTTGCGTCGGAGATTCTGACAGAGGTAAGTGATTGACGATCACTTTTGACTGCACATTCCATTCAACATACATTTACCCTTCAGTGCCCAAACTATCAACCTGCAAGTCTCGAAGAATAAATTGGGTGGCCGGACAATGGCGACCCAATACATACACAAAGAACGTTGGTGCTAATTGATGGGCCACTTGTAGCCAATAAATATAAATTCAGGTTTTCTCGCGTTCGCAAGTAACTCCAACCACCACCCAACTTCTTAGGTACGCACCAGCGTGAATGTCGCGCTACTCGACAGAGGAACATTCTGACAGAGGGTCGACCGCCGAGGGAAGCACCGAGGACCCTTGGATAGCTATAGAGCCACCAACCCCCAGTGAGTTATCTGACCCAAGGTCGCGTCCTTTTACCTCGGCACTGAACAACCACCCAGACCACACATACACGCATACCTCTGCTCGCGAAAACGCTGTACCGGGCTCTTCACCCTCTCCACCAACATTTGATGAGGCTCAGTTTGGCACGATCCTGAGGAGACAGCGCCTTCGACCAGCAGACAACTCTGGTCTCAAGACCTCCAGTGCATTCCCGTCGCGTTTCATTAATCTTTCAAACTCATTTGAGTTTGCGGGATGGGGCTCGTTAACCACTCTCAAACTGAGCAAAAATGACCACGACGCGGGAGTGGCACTTGTTGAGGCCTACAAAAAGGAACAAATCCTCGGCCAATTTACAGCGGGTGCTCTAGCAGGAAATGCTATTCTTGGATCCGTGTTTTACGCGTTACCTGCAGTTGTGGCTGTAGGAGGAATTTAGTGCGTCCATTCCTTCTTTAACTGGAGAAGATGTTGATAGCCGCTACAGCTCCCCTATCTCGCTTTTTATCGCCACCCTGGTGCTCTTTTTGTGGCGGCCTATCATGGAAGAGCTGGCATCTGCATTGCCTATTAGCGGGGCCCCTTACACTTACATGTGCGTATATGCATCTTAACCCCATATTCGCATGCTAATAAGGCACAGCTTGAACGTGTCCACGAAATCATTTGCCCTCGTTGGAGCGGCACTTCTTCTATTAGATTTTGCATCCACTTCGGTCGTATCAGCAGCTACGGCAGCCACCTACCTCTCTGGGGAGGTTCCTTCTTTACCATTTCCGACATGGGTTGGCGCAGTCATCGTAATCTTGCTCTTCACGATTGTCAGTCTGACGGGTGTCCGCGAAAGCGCTCGTGTTGCGCTCGTGGTTTTGAGTCTTCATGTGCGTACTATCCTCATTTTCAATGCTTGCTTACTGAAAAGCCTTGGGGTAGCTTGTTTCCATGGTCATATTGATCATTGCTTCTTCCATACATTGGGGCCAGATTGGTGCGGGGCAACTCAAGGCAAACTGGGAGCTTGGTCGCTCACAAGTCTCGAGTACGAGTGGGGTTGCTCAACAAATTTTTTATGGCGTCTGCCTTGGAATGCTCGGCCTCACTGGAATTGAATGTAAGTTTGGGCACCACAATATCCGTATTTGTATCTAAATTGCATCGTAGGCACTCCATCATACGTGTCCCGCATCAAACCTGGGATGTTCCCGTTGGTCCTGCGGAACTTGCATCTTCCTGCAATTATTTTGAATACGGTCATGATGCTTCTGGTCATCGCCCTTATTCCTTTGGATGTAATCCTAGGTGGAGCAAACGTTCTTAGTGTGTTGGCCCAAGTGGTAAAAGCTCCTCATTTCACTACGTCACCTCGTCGTGCTGAATATGACTACTGTAGGCTGGCGGCCGCTGGCTACGAACATGGATTGTAGTGGACGCAATTGTAGTCCTATGCGGTGGTTGTCTTACAGGTATTCTGAGTGCTTGTGAACTCTTCGCGCAACTCGCCCTCCACCGCGTTGTTCCCGGTGTCTTCCTCAAACTTGTGCCCAGAACAGGAGCGCCGTACATATCCGTGATCTGTTTCAGTGTCTTCAGTGGAGCTCTATACGCTTCCGCCGCTGGTAGTCTGGTAGTTGTCTCCCAGATGTTTTCTTTGGTCTGGCTGACCGTCATGGCTCTATTCCCTATCTCCCTCCTATTACTCAAATTCAACCGGGGACGCCTACGGGCAGCGTCAAGAACGAAGCTACTTGTGGTAGTGGCCGCGTTGATTGTTGTGCCTGTTGTCTTTGCTGGCAACATTGCTCATCAACCAGAAACAGTTGGGTTCGTTGATGCTTTTTTCCACAAGCTATCCAAGGTCTCTAATTGTTTCATGCAGATATTTTTCTGCGTATTTTTTAGGCATTGTCTTCTTTTTTACTACGACCCAGAACAAGATTCATCTCCTCCGCTGGGTGTACTGGATATACGATCAATATCCCATCCTCCATCGATGGAAATTTTCAGAGGCATGGGATCAGAAGCTTATCAGCTTCATGACAAGTCTCAGACGCCAGCCTGTCTGTATCCTGGTGAAGACGGATGAGGTGGGTGTTGTTTTAAGACCTCTCGTGTATTGAGCGTTGACTAACCTTCCCTTAGATTAATAGTCTTTTCCACATGATTCTTTACGTTCGGAAGAATGAAGAAACCTCATATCTCAAAATCATTCATTTTTGTGAAGAAGAGAAAGGTATTCCGTCCGAATTAGAAGCTAATGCAAAAAGTGAGTGATCTCAATTTCCTTCAGGTGGTCAGCGGTTGATAACGACTTCTGCATTCAGTCCTTGACGAAGCTTTCCCCGAAATTACCATTGATCTAGTAAGCGTTCCATATGTTTTCGTCGATAAGTGCTATCATTTACAATAATCTTGTTATCTAGATTCTAGTAGATAGTCAATTCGACCCAACCAACGTGGCGGCCTTATCACATCACCTCCAGATTCCACGATCACTCATGTTCATGAGCTGCCCTGGCGCCAACTTCCCGTATTCCATAGCTGAATTCGGCACACGAATCATCTCGCTATAAGTATGTATTACCCCTTGTCATATCATCATAACGGTCGCACGTGAGCGACTTATGGTCCTTTTTTGTGGGTCGTATGTGTAGATAAACTTCCAGTCGCTATATATCCTGTATAATCAAGCCGTTTTGGTATCTGCTGATCATTGTAGGGAAGGAAATGGAGGATTATGGGGCGGGATGACCATCCCCACGTTATCTTTTCCACCTAGTAAGGCAGTGTTAACACGAGGAGCAGTGTTAATTTAATGCCTGGACACTAGTCCAGGTTCTTCCTGCGAAAATCGTTCAAATTGTCAGAATGGGGATAAACACAGCCTTGTCACAGCCACAGGAGCGGCACCCCTCTGGATGCGGAGTCGGGCGGCCCCCTATTCCTATGTCCAAAATTGTTAGAATGGGGATAAAACACAGCCTTATCACAGCCACAGCACACATCTGCGCACAGCCTCCACGGGCGACATACGCGAAGGGAGACGTTTCGGATACAATTGCTGGAATGTGAGTTTAGTAGTGATGGTGTATTTCATTGAATAAACTGTTTGCAGAGAAATATATACATATAATCTATTCCTCGCGCTTTTACTTGACTGCCGTCACGGTAGATATCGTCCATTGTCTATATCATCTCTGAATCTGTGGAAAGTATGGTTGAGCACTGTTTGGGATATTCTGGAAGTTTGATGCAGATACGACGGGAATGGTGACCGATGTTCCGAATGGGAGTGCGCTCATCGACATCTGTGGATTGCCGTTGTCAATCGGTGGACGCGAAGGCAGATATGCCTGTTGAATGGGTGTTGGGTTGGTGAGGCCGTGGCTAATGTAATGTTGAAGACCTGTGTGTACGGTAAGACTTTGCTGCTGAATTAAATACTGAACGCACTAGTCTCTCCACCCGCAGCGGGTGGCGTGAAAGTGTTAAATGACCTATGTGGATGTGGTGTACTTTGCGGGACGAAAGCTTGGATAAATTCTGGCTGCTTAATAGACGAGTTCTGAGGCTGAGATTGCGCTATTGTAGCCTGTGAAGCTCCTATAAATTGGATACCATTATCTGGGACAAGTCCTGTTGATGGATCGATTGTATTGATTATATGCGCTGAATATTAAAATATTCCCTTACCTGTGACAGACGACGATGGTATATTTTGAGTCGACTGCGCGGACCAAATATCCGATGGAACAGTCCAAAAGGGAGTGTTTTGATTCGGTATCCTATTCGGTATCAGAAAATGGGATTAGGAAATGGGGGATCATGAGAATAGAATAAAATGACGCACAGAGTAGAGAAATTCATCATAGTTTGCCAATCCACAGGAGTCGAAGCTGCTTGGTTAGGGAGTGACGGTGCCTGGTTGAATTGCCTAGTGTTGTGTGTTAACGGAAATGTGTGTATACTTGGATCTAGATGCCGAGGCACGCCGCAGGATGGAACTTGTGGCTGAGGAACGACATTCTCGAGGTTTCGGTTCCCATTGACGTTTAGGACAGTAGGGAGTGCCGGCGGTGAGATACGTGGTCCTACTTCTTTCACGGGGCGTGGGTCGGATATCAATAAATAAGTAAAATAAAAAGGATATACTTACTTGGTTGGCTATCATCAATACTTGCGCTATTCCCTGTGTCCCATTGTCGTGCATTGGATTGGAGGCGTTGGAAGTCGATGCGATTGACAGAAGCGCATCTTGTATCAAGAGAATTGGGTTGCCCTGTTTCTGTTCTTCTGGTTTGGTCTATTGCGGTGGGTTGCGTCGCATTTGAAAGCTATTGAATGTGAACGGACTTTGCTTCAGGTTATCTGGATTCTGTTTAAAGAGAAAAATGGCGTACGTCTGACTAGGATGGATGGATTTTTGGATTGCCTTCATTATACGAGAAATTGATCTGCACACTTACCTCAATTTGAGAGCACGTTGATAGTGCGTTAGCGTATAGAGTATTGAACAATTGCGAATATTGTATGTGGAATTCCTCTTCTTCTTTAGGTGTGAGAGCGCGGAAGGCAGTGGGTAGTTTCTGGCTGGAAGTACAGAATCAGTACGAAAGCGGAGATATTCTGAGAGTGATAAACTTACTCGTGCATGGGTAGTGAGAAGGATGGGGAAAATTCTCCAACAGCTGGAATGGTTTTATACTACAACAATTGGGCAGAGCGCACACGCATCGCTTCTCTACTTTGAGAAAATTATGCTTTAGTAATAACATATACTATTAGCGGATATGCGCGATCACATACATCATCGTATTGGTGGTTTTAGATTGGACTATATTATGCGTGAGTACCCAATTAATAGTTGTTAGCGAGATGTTCAGATTTGCCGCTCTCCGCTACTGCCATCCTTCTGCGATCTCGATACGTGACAGCTGATCACCGATTCAAGATTTGGGAATCGTAGATATTATATTATAAATCGTAAGATCCCGCTATACTTTCAGATTTTTTCTTAATGATGAATGGTGAAAAACACAGAAGATCGACCTGGATGTATTATAAAGCCTGGGGTCAATTTTCTTAGGGAAAAATTATCTGCCATGTCGGACTTAGAGAACATCTTGAATGGTGCACAGGACAAAGGTTCGGGTTTTATGTGAATCACTCTCAAACGATTTTAACAATTGAACTTTCCCTTTCTAGCACGGGAGTCTTTTCGCATAATTTCTCCCCAATGGGTACCACTCTCTCCAGCAAATAGTGACGCAGATACATCAGATGGTAGGCTATAGGATGTGTGGGCGATGATGGGAGGCTTATGCAAATTTATCTACTTACAGTTGTCTCAACTGACTGCAACCAGTGCTGTGGATGCGGTGCCTGCCCAGGTTGTATCTCCAGTGAAAGTACCCAAGTGGATCATCCCACTGGGGTGGACACATCTCCAGTGACTTTAACGCGGGTTTATGATCCATCTCAGTGCAACAATACGCGTATGTCGACTGAAAACACCAGATCGGCGTCGGTTCACCCTCCTAATGTGCCGTGTCTGTCTAACCGAGACGAACTCTCTCCCCTGGAGTTGACCGAACCTCCTGGTGATGAAGTACCTTGCAGGATTCGCTCCGACTGGACTCAAAACGAATTTTGTCCGATCGACATTGCAGACATGCTGCGATTAAACATGGAGCCTTTCGCACCCGGACAGAATGGATTATCTAATCAGAATCGTTTGGTCAGGAATGAAGTCATAGTGGCGAAGGTAGTGGCCGAATTACAGACGGAATACTCAAAGCTTCGGGAGTCTGCTATCACAGGAGATTTGGCCTTTCGACGCATTTTCATTGACTACAAGAAGAAACTCGACGAATTGGCAGGTCATATTCAATCTTCTACCGATTATCAACGCAGGCTGCAGAAGAGTCTTAGCTTGCTCATAGCACATGTGAATAATGCGAATTCAGCGCATCAGTCGCAGGTGTTGGGCGTCAAAGCCGCTGTTCGCCGACTTCAAGAGAATGCACACACTGGTAGGTATCAGTGTCCTGGTAACATGCAGGGAGCATGTTCGATGGTAAGCGTGAAGTTTTGATTTTTGATCAGATATAACTCTAAATTAATTGAACTCGACCAGCCACAGGATCGTAATTACGTTGAAAGCGGCGGGAATACGATTGGCGCTGCAATTGAGTCTACCAAGGCTGATGTTGCGGTGGGTCCCGTTCGCTATGACCCGGAGACGATGGGAAAAATTGTGGAAGAGTACATGCAAGGGGTTGGACTGACGTGGTATATGATAAAGTCACTGGACTTCTGTCCAGGGCAGCCGGATTTTATAAAAATCCGGTTCTTGACGCCATTTTACGCGCGCCAGTTTATCTCTCTTGTGTCATATAGAGGTTTAAGGACGAGAGCGTTCCCACCTTTGGCATTTTTGGTGGACGAATGGGATCAGAATCTGGAATGGATTGCAGATGCGAGGTCTGCCAGTGGTGTTAGTATTGATATTAATATGTCATCACAGTCCTGAAGTATCTTCGCAAATGGGGGTACTCAAAGCAGATAGCTCAGCCTACTTATAGTCATAGTCACAAAGATAGTCAAAGTAGTCGAAAATGTGTGTACAACGGAGAATATACCGACAGCAAGTCAAAATGCGGAAAAAAACGGTGATGCCGATATGCTGACACTGGCATGTCGGTTATTCCTTATTTCGAAGTTAGCGTTAGGATGTCTGCAATCGTAGAATTTTGATTTTTTGATTTCCTATTAATGATGTGTAATGGGCAGTTTGAGGTGCCGTAGTTAAAAACGTACCGCTCGCGGCTTTTTCGTCGCTCGCGAGAACACTTTTTTGTTGAAAAAGGAGACAAGAAGAGCGTTGTATCTGTGTGTATATATGATTTTTGAGGTATATAATGATTTTTTTCTACTGTAATACACAAGTGTTATTGACGGGAAACCACAGACCGCCGTGGGCAAGCCATGACAAGAGCCACGGGCCGACCTTGCATCACTTTTTGCCACGGCGCTACACAAACTGTCTAAATAGGCTTTTAAGATGCGCGTTTACTGCGCGTGAACGTCTGGCATCGTAGGGAACCTCTGTTGACATGCCTGCCGCGGGCATTTTTTGACGTGAAATTAACGCAGGGGTCTGATGCTCTGGTTTGGTTTTTTCTTAGATACGTCACAGGAAGTCGGATAGGTTGGGTTTCATGAAATTTTTAGCAACAAAATCGGGATCAACCATATCCTAAGCGGGTTCTGCGGATCTTTCGCCGCTGACAAGGGGCAAGTCTTTTCCTCCACGCGAATTTTGACAGCAGTGTGAGATTACGGTTGTGGCAGGAGCCCAGGACCTCAGAACTCGTCCTAACGCTCGTGTCAGGGCTCTTACTTCGTGCGTCGCCTTTATTGCGTTTGGAGAACGTAAGGAGAGAAGGTGTCTCCTATATATTCACCCAACGCAAATGTACGCAGGGAGGTTTAGATAGATCTTGAGCTTTTGGTAAGCACGAGATAAGAACTAAAGTAATATATAATGCAAATACGCGCCTCGTTCCACTTTAGCGATCCTTTTCCAGAGCAATTTATTGACCAGACCTCGAAATCTGAGGTAATATTTCTCGAAATTAGCTATTATATATACGTCGGTAGACATCAACCTTCCAGTCAATTTGCAAGCTTACCTAGCAAAATTTACGGTCAAAGAGTAAGCAGTAGAAATGCTACCATTGGCGGCAACCATCTGGTAAGTACCAACTTTCGAATGTTTGGGTATCAGCTATCCAGCTATCGACGGAGAGAGTAGATGAAGTCACAAATTGGAACCCGGTTCAGGACAGGTGCTTACACGGCTGATGAGCGAAAGACGTCAATATGGGCGAGTGGCCTCTGTAAATGGTAATAGAATCATTCGTTGGGAGGAATGAAAGAATTCATTGAGTCAAACGCTGTCGGCATTTATTGAGGGCTGCTTGAAATGGTGAAAGGCCCCCTGGGAATGGCGTATTGAGGTCGTTTGAGGGAACAAAAGCGGAGGTAGGGGAGGCCACATACTCTACCGCTTTTTCAGTAGTAGCAGTTGAGTCAAACACCCTCTTAAACCTGACCCCCTTCGTGAGTAACACAGTACGACAGGCGCGGTGAGTAACATGTGTAGATGTGTAGGATATAATCATTCATAAAATAAGGTGCCGCTATCGTTGAATGAAGATTTTCTAATATCCACAACTCAAAATCCCGGTTGAACCAAATAACAAAATGTTGTTGGATCCGAGCAAGTGCTTGTGTGGAAATGCGCAGAACGTGTCGTATGTCTCTAAATACAAGCCAGCCGTCCAATGCCAGACCTCTTCACCATATCCAATTTCGTCCTGGGTAAAGTAAGCTTTCGTTAATTACAGAAATTTGACAATATTATAGAAAACTGACCTGCGTCAATCCTTTCGCTCCCTGCGTAAAAATAGCAAAGTCCATGCTGATGGGCGCCTTTACATAACTATTTATATCTTCGTCATAAAATGGAGGGGCCTGGGACTTCCTCTTGGTGCGGACACGATTGGGCAAGCTCTCGCTGACAAATGCTAACCAAGGCGAGTTTGTCGTCAGTGCATTATACTCTTTCAAGAGAGCCCAGGACGTGATATGACGTTCGTAGAAGGGTAAGAACATTCTTTTGTTGACTCTGAGGCTTCCGAAGCGGGCCTTAAAGTTCTGTAAGTCCTGATATTCCCAAAAATAAGTGGAGCGCAAGAAATTTGTCAACCAGGGCCAGTGTGATACGCAGTAGACTCACAGGAAAGAGTGTCCTTTCGAAAGAGCGTAACTCCCCTCCCTTCGGAAGATAGAAGACGAGAGTGATGTCAATTTGATCATTTGTTTTCTCTGTCAAAAACATGTCCATGGGCGCTTTGGGAATTTATCCGTCAACTTTTTTTTTTCGGGTTAATTTATTATTAGATTCTATTATACATTCGCATAATCTATCTGCAGGTTTAGCGACGGATCTAATCGTTCAACTATTAGATCTTTTGCACGCGATTCCTCCAATAATAGTGGCGACGTAATCTCATCAAATCTCGGCTTATACTATGGATACTACGGATCATGCAGGTTCGAGTTCCGCATTCGTTTCGGTCATTTTCGTCGTCTAGTATGATTACCTTCTGGCGCTTAATGTGGGCTGGGAACATAATCCGAAGGTTAGAGTCCGCGGCGACCATTGCCGTGGTCAGAAAAAAGTTTCATCTGCAAAAGATCTCATTCGGCATCCATATAGATTGATGAAGATCAACCGAGCTCACAGATTGCAAATTTTGGTGTTGTTGAGATATAAATTCGAGGTGCACACACCCCTGATTCAATTCTGGAAAGACGGCAATGTCGGAATACCACGATCATTTAGGTTCAAATTCACAGACCAGTGAAGAAGACGAACCCGCCCTGAAGTGGGACAGTTCGAGGTTTATTTTGTTTCCTATCAAAGAACCTGAGGGGAGTACACATCTTAATGACGTTATTATTATAACTGATTCTCATGGAACTGTTACCATCTAGATGTGGAAAATGTACAAAAATGCACTTGCGTCCTTGTGGACCGTTGAAGAAGTCGATTTATCACGCGACGTAATCGATTGGAAAAAGGCCCTCTCCAAAAACGAACGTGCTTTCATCTCCACTGTATTGGCGTACTTTTCAGCATCGGACGCCATTGTGAATGAGAACTTGGTCGCTAGATTTTGTTCAGAAGTAACGATACCCGAGGCCCGATGTTTCTACGGTTTTCAAATTATGATGTAAGACCTTTTCCCATCCCCTTGGCCCATTTTAATGTATACTGATTTGCAGGGAAAACATTCATTCTGAGATGTATGCGGCACTCTTGTCAACGCTAGTTACAGATTCCAGGGAGCAATCTCATCTTCTTAAAGCGATAGAAACTATCCCGTGTATTAAAGCCAAAAGTTCTTGGACCCAGAAATGGATCCAAAATCCCAATGCTAGTTTTCCTCGTCGGCTCGTCGCGTTCGCTGCAGTGGAAGGAATATTTTTCTCATCCTCGTTTGCCTCCATCTTCTGGATCAAGGGAAAAGGCCTCATGCCAGGCTTGTGTTTTTCGAACGAGCTTATCAGTCGGGACGAGGGAATGCATACTGAATTTGCCTGCTTGTTATTTAACAAGCTGAAATATAAAATTCCGTATCAAGAAGTTCTCGAGATTATTCAGGAGGCGGTCGATCTCGAGAAAGAGTTTGTCAAAGGTGAGTCGAGTAGTAGGTGAATTATCAAAATAAGGCAACGAAACTGACTATCTACTTCTCTTTGACGCAGATGCACTCCCAGTGCCTCTGCTGGGAATGAACGCAGATTTGATGTACACTTATGTAGAATTTGTCGCTGATACCCTATTGGTGATGCTCGGCTTTGAAAAATATTATCTGGCGAAGAACCCGGTACGCTATTGTATGTGCGACGACCATAAAAGTGTTTTCTGACCCATATAGTAATATAGTTTGTCTTCATGGAGCTTATATCCATGGAAGGAAAGGCCAATTTCTTTGAACGGCGGGTTTCCTCTTATAGGAAATCTCACATTTCATTCGACCCTACTACGAAAGAGCCAATGAAGGATATCTTTAAGTTGTACGACCATTTATTTTCTACAAGTTCGATGTTGCTTACTCGCAGAATATAGTAACATGAATGCCCAATTCTAATCTCCATACTCCATACTCGGAAAGGTGTCAGTAGACAATGGGATTAAAAATGTCTTGCACAGGGAGTCCCAAGGTGATAGGATTGAGCCGTCGCGCTACATGATGTCCTGCTCGTTGTACATCTGCAAGAACTCGTGAGCCACCTCCCTTTCGAAGTTGATAGATTTTACCGAGAAAGTACTGCTCTGATCCAGTATCTACATGTAGTAGCTGAGGCTGTCTAACTCTGTGCCTGCATTTCATTTCAGAAAGTGACCTGTACCATATGTGTCGTCTACGTTGCAAATTACTTGGTACTAACCTGGGCAACGCGTTTGAGATTCGTTTATTGGTTTCAACTTGCCCTACATCCCACTGTGGAATTATATTGCAGCAAGCGTAACATTGTCGGTTACCGGTTACCCTTGTCGAAGTTGGTGTGAATACGAGCATTTTGGTTTCCAGGTTTCCAAATAACACATGACCATTCCCAGATTATATGATTTACGACCACACAAGTGTGTATATCATCGCGTCAACTGTATATAATGTACTTGATGATGAAGGCCGTTGCCACTTGGCATGGCATGACGAGTCCCGATGTAGCAAAGAGGTAATTTGGCTTGGGAGCGAGTGTGTTGGGAAGGCGTCGGTGAGATCTTTCAGATAACAGAGAACATGCCAAACGGCACACAGGAGACGAAGCAGCGAGGCGAAATATCAAAGTAGAGGGGAGGGGAGGGTGCAATTTTCGACGAGATCTGTTACATCAGGCCATACGCTAGGGGTTCTGGCCAGTGGCCTTGAGGACAGCAGCACCAAGGGGCGCTGTTGGGTCAATTAGGTCGTTCTGAGCTGAGTATTTGAGCTATCACCTCGGGAGTAGGCACATCGGAAAGCCAGCGTTAATAGGATCCCATAGATATTCTGAACGTCAAGATCCATGGCGAGTGGACACCAGAGTGGGGTAAGAGCGTCCCGAGTCCGATTTCGATGAGATGGTTGATCGCTTGTGAAGTCACTGGTCGTTCAGCACGCGCGTGAGTGCATCGGAAAGCAGTCATCGAAGCCGTCCAAATGCCGTATTAAACGTGGAAATCGGAGCTGAAGGGACGGTGCGAGGAGACGAAACACCGAAAAGGGGGAGGAGGTGGTGGTCAGTTGCACGACAACGAAGACACTTGAGGATACGTGAGGGGTGCAATTCAAAGCGGATTGTCGAGGGGGTTCCGGAAGTAAGTTTCACGTCCGCAGGAGTTGAATATAGCCCGAAGCGAAGGCAAAACGAGTCGGAAAGGGCGTAAAGTCAGAGTCTGGCACGTAGCGGGACAACGAACGCACGTACCTAGTCGCGCCTGGGTTCGTTCGAAGCGTCTCATCCGTGCGGAAACGAGGGAGAAAACCCCTAAGCAGTAGCTGCGTTCGTTCAGACGAAATGGGACCAACATATCGGCCTCCTGCGCCAGCCATCACCTCGTCGGATATGAGATACAACGACAGGTGGTGGCTGGATCTGCATCGGTTGCGAGATGTACCTCCCAAATACCCCTTCCGTCTGTCCGTTAATCCACACCCACTACTCTGTCCCACCGCTCGTTGCCCTTGCGTCGGCCCCCCATTTTGGTCCTACGAGCGCTCTGGGCTCGGTATCGTCGGGTCGCATTATGTTCGTCTTGCTGGGTGCCAATCCTGGCTGAGGATCTTGACCCGACGGCAAGGAACAGACGTGGGATTTACGACCTGCTGGTTGGTACCAGTGGTGCCGCCCATTTTACATGCATGCAGGAGGAGGGTGTGGAGCGGTGCTGGTAGCTCGTCACTTGTCGACGAGCACGAGCAGGTGAACCTATACCCAATAGAAAATATTATGAGCACATTAAATATACGAGGAAAAATACTTACTTTTCTTAAGCCCTGATGGTGGGGCAAGGCGTAAGAAATGGTACAAAGTAGTAGGAAGCCAAGATCAACAACGACGAAACACTGTGGATCAGCGTTCCCACAGCCGGCCCGGAAAAACCGCCGTTACTTGGAACATTGTGAAGAGTAGTATCGATCGCTTAAATTATGTTTTGGGTATTTATGCGCGAGGTCCCGCCAGCGAAATGTAACGCGCCATCACGACAAAAATCCCACGGTTCGGCATACTCCTGTGCTTTCCTTTGCTTAATAAGCCGCTTCACTGGAAGACTTGGTGATGTCACCTTTTTGAAGACACGACATATTTGTCGCAAGTCCACCTAAGTCCACATTGTTTTCAGGGAGATCACATGGTATCGATGAGAAAACGGCACGTCGTAGACGTGCCTAGCCCTTGAATGGTCAACCAGCGTACTGCGAATCGATCCTGAGCTCACGATTGAGTCAGTGTAAGACAGAAGTCGGGTACGGTATTTGCTCGGAGGTGTTGTCTACTTTGGATCAGGTCGTTTTGTAGGAGTCACCATCTCTAAGACTGGAAACCTGTGGTTCTACGATGGAATGAGATATATGGGGAGGCTGAAATACCTAGGTACGTTGGATCAGAATAAGTACACCCGATCTACATCAACAGGGGGAAAGTCAGCAGCTGCTGCATTATATGTACGAAGCAGTATTTTGTAAACTCTGGCAACTATATCAAGCACTGAGCGTCGAAAAATACATAAGCACAGACAAAATAAGGACTCGTACATGCCGTGCGTTTCGCAACGGCCCTCACTCTACGTGAAGAGTAGTATCGATCGCTTAAATTATGTTTTGGGTATATAGAAAGTCGTTTATTTGAATAAAATAATATACCCCTAGGGTTTCCAATCTTTTGAGTCATTTTCAAGATTACTTACCACTGCCGCTTGTTGCAAACCTGTGATTTCTTCCTTGCGGTACAGTGTGATTTGGATTATACAGACTGAGAAATACTGATTTTTATGTTAAATATAACTATTCAACCACTTGAAAATACATGTGACACTTAACTCACAGAAGATCTGTGCGCACGCGCTCATTCGAGGCTGGGTGCCATGCCCGCACGCCCCCTCACATCCTGCAAATAAAAAATCACTCCCTACAGTCGTCATGCAAATGGAGTCATAGAGGAAGGCTATTCATGCTTGGGAATGCAATAATCAAGGCATGCAAGGGAAAGATCACCAACTGACCAGAATATGTTGCCAGTAAGATTCCAACCATCCCCAGTTGCTACCAGTCGTCAAGTCTCACACAAACTAGAACTAAATATGCTATAACATATTTTGTGATGCAAAGCGCACAGGAGTAGAGGGTAGGGAAAAAAAACAGCACAGTGATAAAAAGCAAGAGTGGGTAAAGAGGCCAATAAAAGAAGATAGACAAAAAGAGTGTAAAATATAAGCAGAGAGAAAAATATTAATATGGTTTTTGTTTGTGTTCCCTACTATCCCATACCCTTCTCAACACAAACACTTCAATCCCCCTTGCATGCGTCCACTCACAACCTGTAAACCCTTTGAAACCCATTGAAGAGATGCTTCCCAGTTGGAAATTTCATGACGTCCGTGGTTCTTGGGAAAATTTCCAGCATTCAGCAGTGAATCGCCAATAAAGATTCTAGGAAGGAGAATTTCGACTGGAGGATACTCTGTGCCACAGTCAAAATACCCTGTCCCATCATCCCGCATGCAGAGCGCCAACACTCGCTCCAACGGTCCTTCATATTCGCTAGGCAGGAGCTGCACAAAGCGATAAGTCCCCATCTGTGGCCTGGTATCTCCAAAAATCACCTCTTGACCGACTGGGAACTTCCAGCTGAAAAATGCGAATGAATCAAAACGTAAGGCGTAAGCAATGGAAGGATGGAGCGAATGTTGAATTTCGATAAGATGCGGGTGGGATAGAGGTAGTTGAATATGTGGTGCGAAGCTATTGCTGTAGTGGTGTAATTGCCAGTTGCCCGGCGCCTTGATTGCATATGGTAATGGAAGTCGACACAGGTAAGGGACATATTCCTTGAACGGATTCAAGGACATTTTTATGTCCTCATTGACGAGTCGTTCAAGACCAAGATCTAGGAGTGCTGGAGGGGGACGTGCAACAGTATGCGCTGGCGAGGATATGTGAGAAACTGGATGAGGAAAGGATGCGACGGCTAGCGATTTCACTGGATCTGCAGTCCTGAACGTCATGGGAGCTGCAGCAGTCTTCTTCCGATTAAAGAGGTAGTCGGGCGTAAAAATCGCATTTGGATTGCGGGGCTGCCAAGGAGTAGGGAGCGGTGCCGGAGGACAATGGTCAGATACCAAGAGTGCCTTGTCCATTTCCATTAGTGAAGATTGATTCCTCAAAATGTCGACCTTTGGAGCCTGAGTAAATTGCGTAGAGGCCCTCATAGAGCTGAGCAATGCTTTATGCTGTGGTATAATGTCATCTGATTCGATTGATTCGAGGAATGATGGGATAGAAATATTCGAAAGCTTGCTGGTGCGGGGAGAGTCAGACATGGCAGTTGAGGGATAAAGAAAAAGCAGGAGTGAAAGCAAACACGAATGAACACAAAGAAAGAGGTGAGGGATTAAGCGATAGGCCGTCTTTTTAAGCTTTCTGAGTTTGACAGTTTGTCAGGGTCGTCTGTCTTGGCGTCTTCAGCATCCGTGTCTATGGAATCCGATTCAGGTTCCATATTGGCATTGTCCCACATGAAGGGTTGGTCTCACGTAATGTATGACACTACCCAAAAAGCAGCATACATATTCTGGAGTAGGGAGCCGTCCAATTTGCACAACTTGTAGTTTTTGCCTTTTGTTACTTCTGATATTATGTAGGGGCCTAGGTATCTCGGCTTCTGCTTCTGGTCATGCGACATTTCTATAGCGGTATTCCATACCAGCACCAAATCTCCTGCTTTATGCTTCTCCTTGCTTAATTTGTGGTCAAACTGCTTTTCAAACTGCTCTTTTGATGAAAAGCAAGCTTTCCGCAGCTTTTTCCAAATCCTGCAGATGTTTTGATAATCAATGGGCGTGTAGTACCAAAAGATCTTCTGTTTTGAGCCCTGCTCAAAATCCTTCCACAGAAAAGGTAGCTTCTGCCAAATCTAGCGGTAAAACTGGATCTGTCTCATGGAGTAGCTGAAAAATATTTTGATAACCTACTGTACCTTATGAACTGCGCATTTACCTTACCTACTTTACCTATCATGCCTGCAACCGAAAAGTCTATTCAGAGCCTTCCCGGACAGGATCAATCAAAGCAGTTTCGATGTGATCCGCCTACACAGCTTAGGGTACATCATACCTTCTGTGCATCGGGATCTTCTACTTCACTAAAGAAGGAGATGACGGCCCTACCGAGACCATCCACCGCGTCATTCAATGTTGAAGTACTTGCTGCGAGATGGACTAGAAATAGGTATGTCCGCAGGAACACGTTCTAACCCACAGCGCTTCTCTCCGCAATACCTAATCAATTTAATTCTACTTCTAGTCAGAGGGGAGAGTGTCGCTGACTAACAAATTAACCAGTGTCACTAGATTTCTGTGTACCACGGACGCTCTTTCAATAGGTGTTTGTATGATTTTAATACTAGTGTGCGTTTCTTCAATAAAACGAAAAGGCTATTCTCTTTAATATTGTCACTAAGACGGTTTCCACGGAACGAACTTCAAAAGTCACTAAGACGTGTATATGCCACTAAGGCTCGGACAATTTGTCACGTAGACTGGTGCCACTAAGGCTTTGCGTTGTCACTTAGACTGCCACTGAGGCCCGCAATTTGTCATGTAGACTGGTGCCACTAAGGCTTTGCGTTGTCACTTAGACTGCCACTGAGGCACGCAATTTGTCACTTAGACGATGTCACTTAGACGTGTTAGAGAGCCACGGAGGCAACTCTTTGTACTCTTGTCGTTAATTTGAGGTTTCACTCTTTCGTTACAAA
>Ga0247742_10001379_pt1 | contig 17080 bp, 20 predicted proteins | sample UWRJL208509C2_FD_180944 | JGI IMG/M metagenome (GOLD analysis project Ga0247742, IMG submission 180944) | Plant litter microbial communities from Arlington Agricultural Research Station in Wisconsin, United States - UWRJ-L208-509C-2 | ecosystem: Environmental > Terrestrial > Plant litter >...
CTGCCGATAGTTCGGAAATTATGCAGGTATTAAATGGCAAGGCTGCCAAAGAAGACATCATCCACCAGGCAGTATTTGCTAACCCACAGTTCGGCATCATCACCGGCGGCGGTGTAACGCCGCGCAACAGCCAGGGCATTCCCTGGTGCGCGTCCTATATTCACTCCAATGGAGATCTGACGGTGGACCTGCGCAGTAACCTGGCCTCAGAGTCCCGTGCCAAACTCGTCTACGAGCATCTGATGAAATTCACGGAAGACCCTTATATCCACGAAACGCTGTCATTTTTGATGACCAGGGAAGTGGCCCACTATAAAATGTTTGAAGCCGCGCTGGATAGTATTCCCAATAATTTCCCGCCGGGCGTGCTTGCCGCTGATCCCCGGTATACCCAACAGGTCTACAATCTTTCTGATGGCGCTGTACGAGGCCCCTGGAACGAAGGCGAAATGCCGGGTATGGGTAAGGAATGGTTCTTTGTAGAAAATCCATTGCAGCAGGTGCAGGAAACCGAAGGCCAGACCAAATTACCGCAGGATTATAGTAAAGAACTGAAAGCTGCGGAAAAGCTGGATAAAGAAATGAGTGCAGCAAAAAGTGCTGAAGTAAAAAATGCTGAGCCAAAAGGAGTAGCGCAATGGAGTCGTTACACCAGCGAAGAAACACAATCACTTTAAAAAAATGGATGAGCACTTGTTTTTAAAGGGCCAGCGGGTGATCACCCCGGAAGGCGAGGGTGAGGTTGTCGATGCTGTCGGTGACAACATTGTGGGGAAACTGGATGACGGCGCGACACAAACCTTTCCAGCCGCTGACCTGCAGGATAACAGCAGCGCCGGCTAATTAACTACATCAATCTTAAATCTGAATCAATGAAAAAAATCACTATTCCGCTCGCCCTCGTATTGATGGCGACTTTCCTGAGCAGTTGTTCTGCGATCGAGGGCATTTTTAAAGCCGGCGCCGTAACTGGCATTATCGCGGTGATCGTGGTGATCGCCCTGATTATCTGGGTCATTTCCATGTTCCGCGAAAAAAGTTAAACCGTCAAACTAATATTTCATTATATCTACCATCAACAAACCACCTATGAAAAAGATAAACGCACTACTATTAACGCTTGCTGCCGCTGGGTTGCTGCAAGCGTGTTCAGGGAATAAAAAATCATCCGGCTCAGATAGCTCGGTTGCCTCTAACGACAGCTCCCAATTTACTGCCGTTCCGGCTGACTCATCCGCTCAGGTGCTCGCAGATACTGCCTTTGCTGCAAAGGCAGCTGTCGGCGGAATGGCAGAAGTAGCCCTGGGTAAAATGGCGGCCGCTAAAGGTACAGACAGCAAAGTAAAGGATTTCGGTAAAATGATGGTGATGGATCACGGCAAGGCGAACGCTGAGCTCATGACCATCGCCAAAGGCAAGAACATCTCTTTGCCTGCCGGTCTGGATGCCGAGCATCAGGCGAAAAGCGACAGCCTGAGCAAGCTTAGCGGTAAGGATTTTGATAAGGCTTACGTGGATGCCATGATCGATGGACACAAGAAAACCCTGGCATTGATGCAAACTAAAGCATCAAACGGCAAAGACGCGGAATTGAAGGCATTCGCCGGAAAAACCGCTCCCGTAGTACAACACCACCTCGAGAAGATTCTGAAGATCCAAGACGGTTTAAAATAACAGCTTAAATTATAGGTTAAAAAAGCCGCTTATTTCTTAGGCGGCTTTCCTGTTTTCAGTACCCAGCGTTTCTCACTGACAGAGGCCTGCTGAAATCCTGAACGGAATTGTTCAGTACTTTTAAACTCCAGTCGCGGAATTAGCCGGACTTCAAAATAGAGTTCAAAATGATCCTGCTCAAATGGCCAGGGTTCTACGGTTAGAATACCCGGTCCGGTCTGGATCAGCTGGTATTTCTTATCCTCCGGCCCGTTGCTGATCTCTACGGAACGCGCTTCCGGCTGGTTGTCGTGCTGGCAAAGCAGCAGGGATAAGGCGTCGCACCATTCCAGCAGGCGATAGTCCCGCTTGGCTTCACTGAGCGACAGGTTCAATGCTTTACGCCACTGCTTTTGAAATGCATGCTGTTCTTTGATGAATTTTGCAGCATCCGGGTTATCAGCGCATTCCTTGCGGTATACAAACCCGAGGTGCATTGAACAAAGCAGCGCGATATAACGGCTTTTGGATAATGCAAAATCCATCGTTTGATTGCAGTGGCGCTGTTCAAAAGCTTTCATTTTAAAATCCACCGGCCCTCCCTGCCCTGTAAGCAGGTTATCCCGTTCCAGTTCAACCTGCGCATCGTCATGCTCGGCAATGGCCAGCAGGGTTTCTGTCCAGCGTTCTGTACGGATGCTGTGCTTCCATTGCGCCGCGATCTGCGCCGCCAGCAGACCGTGTGCCCTCTGCGTAATAACTTCCCAGCCACAAGCTGTATAATTAACGATCATCTGTATTTTCGGTTTCCGTTATTGAAGTTTGGTTAAGATTTCACTGATCGAAAAATGTGCGCCGCAGACAAACTCATCCGCAGCACCATAATACACGGTTAACCGGTCGCCATCCACCACATGCCCGTTGGTAAAAACCACGTAACCGAAAAAGCCGCTCAATTCATAAGCTGCTGTTGGCACCATAATCGGCTCGGTTGTCCGTGAAATTACTTTGGATGGATCGTCAATATCCATCAGAAAAGCTCCCAGACAATACTGATGTTCTGCGTTTGCCCCGTGGTAGATCTCCAGCCAGCCCAGTTCTGTCCGGATGGGCGGAGCACCTGCACCAACGCGAGCGCTGTCCCATAAACCCGGCCGGGTCTTGATCAGGCACTGATGGTTGCCCCAGTGCTGGCCATCGGGAGATTCAGCCAGCCATATATAATTGCCGCCGATCTCTTTACTGCTGGGCCGGTGCAGGCAATAATACTTACCACCAACTTTTTCCTCAAAGATCGCGCAATCTTTATTATGCGGAGGCAGGATCATCCCGCCGGATTCAAAATGCTTCCAATCCTGTGTTGTTTTCAGTCCTACCCCGACCCCGCTATCGGATACCGCGGTGTAGGTCAAATAATAAGTATCACCAATTTTGGAAACCCTGCAGTCTTCTATTCCAAAACGTTCGAGATACCCGTTTCCAAATAGCGCAGGATAATTTTCCTGTTCTTCAAAGTTTACCCCGTCGTCGCTGGCGAGCAAGCGCAGGTGGGAAATGGTTGTCAGGTAATCCAGGCCTTTATAATTAATCACCCGTGCATCGGTAGCAATCAGGTCCGGATCGTTTAACGGCACCTCGATGATCTCAGTATTTCCCGTGGCATTCAGCGCAGGAAAAAAAAGTACGCCTTCCTTCTGTGTTACTCCCTCGGCTACCCTGACCAAGAGCCAGATTTTTCCCTGATAACGAAAAACTCCCGGATTTAGCAGACTGATGATTTGCAGGCCTTCAGCGCTGGGCTGCAAGTCGCGGGGTAACAATAACGGATTCTCCGGAAAACGTTGTGCCAGATCCTGGAAGCTTTCTTTAGGTTTATTGATGATCTGTGGCATGATTTATTTTTTTAAAGATTTGATAGCCGATCCCGGCAAAGATCGCAAAGACGAGGTGTGCAGGCACAAGCTGCAGGTAATATTTGTTAAAACGGAGTGATGGCGGTAGCGGGTGCCTTTAAAGGTCGTCTTCCAGACGGCCACCGCCAGTAAACCGCTGTGGCCACCCGGCCAAAGGTTCGTTTTCAGATGGGGTTTTAATTTACCGCGCCGCCACAGTTCAACATACACCAGCGCAAATAGCAGGCCTACCCCGTAATGACCCAGCCAGCCTAAAGCCTGGCTTTGCTGTTTGTCCAGTTTTGGAACAAGGCGGCCGGCCAGTTGCCCGAGGCGCTCCGGTTCGCTGAAGTTTTCACCGTCGGCCAGCGAAACAAGGTAGCTGAACTGGGTCATGAAGGTCGTGCCGATAACGCCGCCGGCCAATATTTCTTTAGTCTTCATGGCTATTGATCCTGGGCAGGTTTTTGGTTGCAGGTCCAGTCAGTACATTTCCGTGGATGTCATAACGTGCACCGTGGCAGGGGCAGTCCCAGCTTTTTTCCTCACCGTTCCAGTTCACGATACAGGCTGCATGGGTACACACCGGGCTTAGCGCATGGATAGTTCCTTGCTCATCCCGGTAAGCCGCGATCTTTTCGCCGTCTACCTCGACCACCCTGCCGGTTCCCGGCTGCAGTCTCTTTAAAGAATCGGTTTCACGAATATGAAAACGGTCTTTCACAAACCGGTAGGCCACGTCTGCATTCTCCTTGATAAATTCGCTGAAGCCATCTACCGGTTTAATGCGCGAGGGGCTGAACAGGTCCTGATATTTATTCGGCCGCTTCCTGACCAGGTCGCTGAGTAGCTTGCCCGCGATACTGCCCAGCATCATGCCGTTTCCGTTATAGCCGGTCGCGCAGTAAATACCATCTGATGCCCGGGGCATCCGCCCGATATACGGCAGGCCGTCAACCGGCACATAATATTGGGATGACCAGCGGTATTTTACCGATGACACGTTATAATATTTCCGGATATATTTTTCCAGGTCTGCAAAAGCTTTTTCCGGATCGTCATGACCTGTTTTATGATCATTGCCGCCGGCAATCAATAACTTTTCGCCGTCAATGACATGCGTCCGGAAATAGTGATAAGGTTCCTGCATATCATACACCAGTGCGTCCGGATAGGTATCCGTTTTTAATTTCACCCCCAGCACATAACTCCGGTAGGGTGCGCACTCGAAATTGAACAGGTTAATATTGGGCGGCATATGCGTGGCATAGATCACAGCCCTGGCACGGATAGCGTTTGTGTCCGTTATGGCGGAATGTATGCCATCGGTTGTGTCAACGTCACTGATCAGCGTATTCTCTAAAATCACCCCTCCGGCTTCCAGGTAAGCTTTTTGCAAACCCTGTAAATATTTTAAGGGGTGGAACTGTGCCTGTTCATCAAAAACCAGGGCTTTTTCATACTTCACAGGCGTCGGCACTTCTTCTGTATAGTTCACAGGCACTCCTACTTTTACCGCTCCATTATAAATCTCATCCAATTGTTTCACCTCGTCTTTGGTTTCTGCATATAAAAAGCCCGGCCTGGTTTCGTAGTCGCAATCGATCTGGTAAGTGTCCACATGGGATTTGATCAACGTGTAACCTTCCTTAATGGCGTCCGCAAAAAGTTTTGCCCCACCCGCTCCAAAGGCGCTTTCTGCTTCCGGATAGGTCGTGTCCGCAAAGGTATTGATATGTGCGCTCGTTCCCCCGGTGGTTCCAAAGCCCATCGAACGCGCTTCGGCCAAGATCACTTTTTTACCTGCCTGTTGCAGCAGTAATGCAGCTGTCATTCCAGTGATCCCGCCGCCTACAACCAAAGCGTCATAAATGGCGTCAGCGTTAAAAAAAACTTTCGAAGCTACAGGAAGAACTGTCTCTTCTTGCCAGGGAACTGGCTTTGCCCCGTCGCGGGCTGTTATTGAATCAGTCTTCCTTCTCATAAATTTACTAAAAAAGGGATAGCCGCCGTGTTTTGACATATCATTTTTTAACTGTGATACTGTAGATTCCTTTCAATTTTCTGATGCTTAATTTTTGAATCACGCCTCTTTAGATCAATCGGTAAGAAGCATTTAATTCAACGTTTCAGCGGTATGGCCACAATGATGGTTTCAATTGGCAATCTTTTAATCTACATTAGATCTTTCTTTTTTAGAGTTGTTTATCTATTGTTTTGATATCGTTCAAGTGATGCTTTAGAGTAGGCAGCATTTGCTGCGCCCAGGCTTTCACCGCCGGATCTTTACCATTCACAGCATAGTTCTGAAACATCTCTACCGTGTTTTGATGTCCGCTCACCATACCATGTACATACAACTGATCAAAATTGTTGCCAGCATTTTTGAGGTTCAAATCTGGCTGTATGCCGCCAGTAGCCGCAGCTGGCAGGGTGATGCCCCGGCTTTTAGCCAGTTGCAGCAGCTTTTGCTCCGCATCACCATGATCTTTTACCATCATCTGGGCGAAGGATTTAACGTCAGGCCTGACCGCTTTTTGAGCAGCGAGCTGACCGGAGCTGACTTCCTGCAGGTTCTTAATACTGGCCACGATCAAAAAATGTTTGGCTGTAGTGTCCGGATCGGGTTGAGGAATTTGAGCCTTCGCTGCAAAACAACCCAAACCCATAATTAACATGATAATTATATTTTTCATGGTGTTTTGAATTAAGGTTGTCCAACACCACCTGATGAACCATAAACTTGTCCACTGGCAAAGCTGGCATCTGCCGCAGCCAACTGCACGTAAATTGATGCTAACTCAGCGGGTTGCCCCGGTCTGCCCAGCATTGTCCAGCTCCCGAACATCTGTTGCTTTTCAGGCTGTGCACCGCCGCTGATCTGTAAGGCTGTCCAGACTGGCCCCGGGGCTACGCCATTCACACGAATGCCCTTCGGCCCCAACTGCTTAGCCAGTGATTTGACGTAATTCATCGTTGCAGCTTTTGTTTGTGCATACGCATACAGATCGGGAGAGGGATCATAAGCCTGCTCAGACGTTGTACCGATGATTGCTGAGCCGGGCGGCAAATGCGGCAGCGCTTCACGAATAATCCAGAACGGTGCATAGATATTCGTTTTCATCGTAGCATCAAACTCTTCCGTCGTAACATCCACGATTGAATTGATAGACTGCTGGCGACCCGCGTTATTCACGATGATATCCAGCCCACCTAATCCGGCAATGGCTTTTTGCACCAGCGACTTGCAGAAGTCTTCGCTGCGCAGGTCGCCGGGAATGGCGATGGCTTTACGGCCTTCCTTTTTGATCAGGGCAATTACTTCCTGGGCATCCTGCTCTTCGGATGGATAATAGTTAATCGCCACGTCCGCCCCCTCACGGGCATAGGCGATGGCTGCGGCCCGTCCCATACCGGAATCGCCTCCTGTGATCAATGCTTTTCTGCCCTGTAATCGGCCCGAGCCTTTGTAACTCGTTTCACCGCAATCAGGCACTGGGTCCATCTTGCTTTGCAATCCCGGCCAGGGCTGGGGCTGGCTCTTAAAAGGTGGTTTAGGGTGCAATGTAGTTGGGTCGCTGATTTTTGCTTCCATGCTGGTATGATTTGTTGTTTTCGTTCCTGCCAATACGGGCGATACCGCCGCTGCAGCGAGGGTAGCACCTAAACCCGCCACCACCTGACGGCGGGTCATTTTTTTATCCTCTTCCATATCAGTCTTTCTTTTTGGGTGCTTTAGCGCCTTCTTTACGGGCTTCTGACAACCCGATGGCGATAGCCTGTTGACGACTCGTTACTTTTTTACCACTTTTGCCGCTTTTCAGCGTGCCTTCTTTTTCTTCGTGTAAAGCCTTGTGGACCTTGTCCTGTGCTTTCTCTGAATATTTTGTCATGATGATATTAGTTATTTTGGTGTTGTTGTTCCTGTTCTACCGGTTTTTGCTGCTCATACATCTGGTGGGCTACAGTGCTGTCGGGCATCAGGTTGGCCGCATTGACTTGCAGCTTGTTTTTAAAGCCGGCAATCACGCGGTCTTTACCCGCCATTAGTGCTTCATAACCTTCTTTAGCTACATCCGCGGCACCCGCGAGCGCCTCTTTGTCCTGAACAATCTTGCTATCCTGCATATCGGCCTTGTTAAAGAAATCCGTATCCGTTGCGCCCGGCATTAATGCTGTAAGGGTTACGCCACTGTCTTTGACTTCCTCCCGAACTGCTGTAGTGAATGACAGCACAAATGCTTTGGTCGCATGATAAACCGCTTGCCAGGGCCCCGGAAGTTTGCCGGCCACTGAACCCAGGTTAAGGATTCTGCCTCCGCCCCGGGATACCATCTCCTTCAGGAAATGTTTGGTGAGGATGACCGTAGCGCAGATATTCAGGTGGATGATTCCCAGCTCGCGTTCCAGTTCATTGTCCGTAAATAATCCATAAACGCCCTGGCCTGCATCGTTAACCAGTACATCAACCGGAATATTGACTTCATCGCAAAGTGCTTTCGCTTCTTCCATTTTGGAAAGATCTTTGGCGATTGTTTTGACCTGTACGCCCGAAGCGCTTAATTCTGAAGCCGTGGTGTCGAGTTCCTGCCGGTCCCGTGCTACAAGGAGTAAATTATAGCCGTCCTGTGCAAATAGTTTTGCCAGTTCTTTACCGATACCGCTTGTCCCGCCGGTGATCAGTGCCCATTTCTCGGTATTTTCCATGATATATGTTTTTATAGATAGCTATTGAATTCTAACCGTTAACTACTTCGCCACCGTTGACGTGGATAACCTGGCCGGTGATGAACGAGGCGTCATCTGAAGCCAGGAAAACGTAGGCGGGGCCAAGTTCAGATGGCTGCCCGGCTCTTTTCATCGCCGTTTCACTGCCGAAGCTTTTGATCTTTTCTTCGTCGAACGTGGAAACGATCAGCGGCGTCCAGACGGGTCCAGGTGCAACCGCGTTGACGCGGATTCCTTTTTCCGTTAGGTTAGTCGCCAGGGAACGGGTAAATGAGGTAATCGCTCCTTTTGTTGATGAATAATCAATCAGCGAAGGCGAAGATCGATAGGCGGTAACGGAAGTGGTATTGATGATACAATCACCAGCCTGCATGTGGCCGACAGCCGCTTCAGCAAAATAGAAGTAAGCAAAAATGTTGGTTTGGAAAGTCGTCTCCAACTGATGCTTGTCGATAGCTTTGACATCTTTTTGCGGGAATTGCATACCTGCATTATTTACCAGTATGTTCAACTTTCCAAATTCCTTTATTACTTTTTCTACGGATTTTTTGCAGAAAGACTCATTTTTAACGTCGCCTTTAATCAGCAGGCATTTTCTTCCGGCCGCTTCAACCAGGTTTTTTGTGGCATCAGCATCCTCGTCTTCATTCAGGTAAACGATGGCTACATCTGCGCCTTCCTCAGCAAAGTGCACGCTAACTGCCCGCCCAATGCCGCTATCGCCTCCGGTTATTAAGGCCACTTTACCGGTTAGTTTCCCGGCGGCTTTATAACTGTCTTTAATATACTCCGGGGCAGGGTTCATTTTTGCTTCAATGCCAGGCTGCTTATCTTGTTTCTTCGGTGTTTTTTCTCTCGTGATCATATTAACTTCCTTTAGGCTCTTCAATCGGGTAAAAAGCCGTTATGTTATACCACTGAACAATTGCCACGCATTTACGCATGGGGATCGAGAACGATCTTAACACAGTCCTCTTCTTTTTCGTCGAATATTTTATAGGCATGTTCCACCTGGCTGAGCGGGAGGCGGTGGGTGATGATATCATCTAACTTTACTTTCTCTTCTTTGACCAGCCCGATCAGGTGATCGATGTAATTCAGCACAGGTGCCTGGCCCATTTTTAAGGTGATGCCTTTGTCGAACAGGCGGTGCAGCGGAAAGTTATCATAAGGTGAACCATAAACACCCATAATGGAAACCGTTCCCATTCGGCGTACAGCTTTGAAAGCCATCTCCAGAACTTTGATGCTGCCTTTCTCAAAATTTACAGTTGCTTTTACTTTATCAAAGAAGCTTCGTTCGGGCTCAAAACCGACAGCGTCAACGCAAACATCAGCCCCTCTGCCATTGGTCATCGCGCGGATAGCTTCCACCACATCCACTTCATGCGGATTTAAGGTGTCAACATTATTAACTGCCTTAGCTTTCTCCAGGCGGTAATTGAGCGGGTCAATGGCGATCACGCGACCGGCACCATTCAGCCAGGCAGCTTTTTGCGCCATTAAACCTACCGGGCCTGAGCCAAATATGGCTACCACTTCGCCACCCTTTAACTGGGCCCAATCTATGGCCGACCAGCCTGTGGGGAAAATGTCTGTCAAAAATAAAACCTGTTCGTCGCTCAGGTTGTCAGGTACGATGCGCGGACTGATATCACCATAGGGCACCCGAACATATTGCGCCTGTCCGCCGGAATAGCCGCCATACAAGTCGGTGTAGCCAAACAGGGCAGCGCCTTTTCCGGTAGCCAGGTCTCCCTCCGGTCCGTAATTTTTGTAGTTGGAATTTTCACAGGCAGGTGAGGCGCCATGCGTGCAAAAAAAGCAATGTCCGCAGGCGATCGGAAAAGGCACAACGACCCGGTCACCTCGTTTGAGGTTTTTGACTTCCTTGCCTACTTCTTCCACGATGCCCATAAACTCGTGGCCCATGATCATAGGTTCCTTTTGCGGTACCGCACCGCTTAGTATATGCAGGTCTGATCCGCATATAGCGGTCGCCGAAACTTTTAAAATGACATCGGTGGCCAGTTCGATGCGCGGGTCTTCGACCGTATCACAAGTGATCTGGCCCGGTTTGTGAAATACTGCTGCTTTCATAATAGATAATTGATGTATAAAAACAACAGGTCGGCTATATTATAGTTTTATGATTTTTTAATAAATACAAGTTGTTTTTTTTAACTTATTATTAAAATTAAAGCTAATGCGAATAAATACGTTTTTTTTCATTGGGAGCGTTTGCGAAACAGAAATATTGAGCGATATCTATCCCCCGTGAAGGTCATTCAATATCGCTTATTAGTTTCTAAAAAGACACCCAAGCGATCTGTGACAGCGGGCCTAAACCTGTCAGGAAAATATTCAATAAGCGATGTTTGATATCGAATTCGATTACCCTGATTAAGGGAGATCTTATAGGTCAATTGTCATACTATCGTGCCATTACGGTCATTCCAATTGCGATTACTAGATTAGTATTTTAGGTGGTTTAAACATTTTCGGATCTCAGTGGTATAAATAATAAGGTAAGTTACCTAGTTTCCATTGATTTGTAAAGCGCGGGTGTTAGCGTGGTTGCTAACACCCATTGTTATTTTTATCATTGTAATATAGTGCTAAGTAAAGCTTACATTATGTGATAAGGTTTAAATCAGAGCCCCTGAGCAGCGAGTGTTAAGGGGCTTTTATGCTTGGGTCAGGCGGTGACTATCGCGTACTCTGTCGTTCGCTTTAAGTTACATTAAAACCGGGTAAGTTTTTAACTGTTGTTGTTTCTTGCAGATGCGAATCTATCCGATTTCTTGCCTTAAAACCTATGATACCAAACAACAAAACCTTAGCCTTGAAAATGAGAATAATTGCTGCTAATATCCAGGAACGGAAAATGGGGCATCATTACACTCAGGAATTGTCGGAAGAAATTATCCATTTCGCAAAACGCCTATAGTAAGATGGAACGAGGAGACAGTAAAATAACGGTCGAACGGCTCCTTCAAATTGCCGTCATTTTGGACTGCGACCTTAAAGAACTTCTGCGTATTAAAGAAAAACTTTCTATTAACTATTTACGGCAAATAAACTTATGCGCTAAAACGCGAAATTTTTGGATTTGTGGATGATCTTTCAACTGGCAAAGGGGACCTTTTTGAGTTGGCCGGAAGGGGGCATTTTCTTTTGTTTTATCCAGATGAACTGAAAACTCTACAAATTTCATCAAAATTATGGATCAATGGCTTCAATGAAGAGCAAGCCGAAGATGAATTGTATCTGCTCAGTGTACTAGGGGCAACGGACGACACTGCGCTTTATGGGATGATTTGCGCTGCTCTCGGCAACGCCGGCGGCTTATTCAGCATTCCTACGCTTATGGTGATGGTGGAGTAGCCCAGTACACGTTAAAGGTCGCTAACGTGTTGAACCAGGAATAGAATTCAGTTATTTAATTTTATATTTCTGCAGTAATTTTCAAATCTCAACAGAAAAATGCTGCGCCCATCGCAGCAATACCGCAACTAATAAGAAACAGGCCAAACATCATTTCTCAATTTTGGTGATGCGCTGATATAATATTTTCAATGATGCCAGATAAACGCGCCTTATAACAGCTGTAACTGTGTTGCGGCCATAATCAATTCAGCAACGTTTTTTACTTCGAATTTTTGAATGAGGTTTTTCCGGTGAGTATCGACCGTTAGCGGACTCAGGAAAAGCTCACTTGCGATGTTCTGGCTGGTTTTGCCTTCGGCAATCAGGGCGAGTATCTCCTTTTCCCGGCGCGTGAGGCGGGGCCTTTCCTGCAGCTGATTTTTTGACGGCCGGCTAATGATCTCTACAACCTCTTTACTAAAGCTGATATTTCCCTTCACAGCTTCGGCAATACAATTCCGCAATTCATCAATGGAACTGTTTTTAAGCAAATAACCGCTTGCCCCGTTCTGGATGGTTTGCATAATAATACTCCGTTCGGTATGATTACTCAATATCAATATGATGGTTGACAATGATTCATTTTTAACCATCTGGCATAGGTCCATTCCATTAACATCCGGCAGGCTAATATCCAGCAGGATAAGATCAACTTTATTTAGTTTCAGGTATGCAAGTATACTTTCACCATTGCCGAAACCACCAATTACCTGTATGTTATCTTCATTATGCAGCAGTTGCTTTAATCCTTCAATTACAATGGGGTGATCATCAACTATAGCGGTCAGTAATTTATCCATCGGCATTCGTATTTAGTTCAATATTAATGGTTGTGCCCTCATTAACCGTTGATTGTATTTCAAATTTACCCTTCAAAAATGCAATCCTGTTTTTCAGGTTGTCAAGCCCCATTCCTTTTCTGTTTTCTAAAACCGAGGTGTCAAAACCACAGCCGTCATCTTCCAGTGTAATAAAAAAAGTATCCAGGTTTTGGCTGCATTGCAACATAATATTGCTCGCGCGGGCATGTTTTATCGCGTTTGAAAAAAGTTCCTGTACTATCCGGTAGATGTGCAGCTGTACCGCCAGGGCAATATTCTTTTCAACATTAAAAGCCTGAAATTCTATATGCAGGCCATCCCGCATATAAAATTCACTCAAATCTTTTAACGCCACCTCCAAACCAAATTTCAGTAACGTTTCGGGCACCATGTTACGCGCTATGCGGCGCAGTTCACTTACAGAAGTATCCAGCTGATTAATAATACGGAGCAGATCCTTATCATCTGACACTCCCGCATGGTTATTTGTCCATCCGGACAATCCTATTTTCACTCCGGATAGCATTCCGCCCAGCCCATCATGCAGGTCACGGGCCACACGCTCCCGCTCATGTTCTTCGCCATCAAGCATGGCCTTGGCAACCTTTAGTTGCTGTTTTTGTTCCAGGTCTGTTAATCGCTGTTGGTAATTGATCTCTTGTTGTGCCGCAAATTCATGCTTGATCCTTGTATTTACGATCACAAAACTGAGCGTAACCAGCAAAAATAAACAGCCAAAAGCCCACAGCCAATTATACAAGCGCTGGTTGCGGACATTTAAAGCAGCCTGTTTATTCTGCCATTTTAAGGCTGCTATCTTTTCCTGGTTTTTCACGCTTCTGTATTTGGTTTCCAGCTCATTGATTTTAACCGTTGTCTGGCTGTTACTGATACTGTCTGTTACTTTACGCTCTTTATTTAACCAGCTGATTGCCTCTTTGTAATTTTGCATATGCTCCGTCGTTTTGGCTAACTCGGCATAAATAGCGGCCCGGTCATTGATATTTGCAGTAAGTGTACCCTCCTTGATGATATCCAGTAAGATCTGCCTCGCTTTTGTGTAAGTCTTTTGCTGACCATAGATTTCATACTTTCTGAAAAAGAATTGCTGATATAACTGTTGCTGATGATACTTTTTTGCCAAAAACAAACCCTTATCAGCACTCTTTAACGCCTGATCAAATTGCTCTATAGAGGTGTAATATAATGCCTCATTATAATAATATAAAGGGTAGTTTACTGACTCCGGAAAGGGTTCCAGCAATACCCTTGCCTTTTGCAATAAAGGTGCCGCCAGCCTGGCTTTGTTATCATAGCAGTAAATACTTACCCCACTCAAATAGGCAAACACCAGGGTGGCTGATTTAGGGCTTACTTTCTCCAGGAGCTCAATCGCTTTTTGATCATATATTGTCGCTTTGGCAAACTGATAGTTGTTCATTAAAATAGTAGAAAGCTGTGTGTAATAATGCGCCAGCATAAGACCATTACCCGCTTTTTCGGCATTTGGAATAGCCTTAGTAAGCGTAATGTCGGTAATAAACGCATACCCTTTTTTATCCTTGTTCATTAAGGCATAATTAAACCAGGCGGCCGCACGGTTCCCAAACGCTCTTTTGGTATTAAATTCGGCAAGCCCTTCCTCAGCTTTTTTAAAAGCTGCTGATGCTTTAGCAGCATTCCAGTTAAAGTAATACTGTCCTTCATAAAAAAGCGACAAGGCTTTGAAATAAGGATATTTTTGAGCTAATTTTTTACCATTTAATAAATAGCGCTTACTTTTTACGGTGTCTTTAAACTTCCAGTAATCTACCAGCAGGAAACTGGCATTAGCTTTAGAACTATCTGCAATATTTTTTTGCAGCGTGCTTTCCAAACTATCCACATAATGTTTTTCGTTAAGCGGGATCTGTTGTTGAGCAAAGCCTTTTGGCATAAACATCAAAGAAAGCAGCAGCAGGCATATTATTTTCATGAACTATAGGCGATATTAATTTGTCTAGGCACTTATGCCCCGGCATATATTACGTTTTTAAATATCTGCCTAAAAATCCAAAACGCCTGCAATTTCCTTTTAGTTAATTGAAAAATACCTAATAATCAGTAGAAAAAAAACCACAAATAAGGGTATTTGATTTCGTAAGTACATCAAATAGTTTTGCGATCTATCTATTTATCACCAAATATCCTATGAAAATATTTGCTAATAATATTGCTGATCAAATCAAGTCGTCCATACTAAAAAACAAACTGATCAGCTTGAATGAAGTACTCTTTTGTCTGGTACTTGCGGGCCTGATCCTTTCGGCCTGTTCAAAAAAGAATGGCGGCAGCAATTCATCTCAGTCATCAGGAGAATATTATTTCAGAGCTAAGCTTAACGGCACCCCTAAGGATTTCCAAACTGTAAAATTTCAGGGCGGCGGTAATGATAACCATTGGGAACATGTCGTAGTGGGCGGATACGAGGCATCAGTAACCGCCAACAGCGGCGCACTTTCTCCGTCCCTTGATTTTGAAATTTGGAGGGTAGGTGGCAATATCGGCACCGGAACCTATGTGACCACAACTGAACCCCAGATGATCTCCCGTTATGCTGTTCAGACAGGTAATGGTACAATGCTCTATAACACGATTAATGCTAAGGATGTATTCACGGTAAAGATAGATGCCATTAGCAAAGACGGTATTAAAGGTGCTTTTTCTGGAACCCTGACCAATAGTACCGGTGTATCCATCAGTGTAAAAGATGGCGTCTTTAATCTCCCTTACGACAAATTGGTAAATCGTTAGAATACAAGACCATAAGCCACCCTGCTTTGTAGCCTAACTTTCCATGAGGTAAATATGAATTATCGCAAAATCAATCAAATATCTAATCTATAATTTCTATTTATTCAAAAACGAAATGAAAACATCAATTTTAAAAAAGATCTCTGCCGCAGGTATTTGCTTTGCACTGCTTGCCGGCCTGTCGTCATGCAGCAAGAAAAAAGATGATACGGTGACTCCACCAAACTCAAAGGGTAAAACCGCGAAATTCACCGTATCGGTTACCGGCGCTCCTTCATCCGCCTATATATCGTTTGTAATGGCCGGCTTAGCAACCGATGTATCTAATTCCACGGTTTGGAAAATAAATAATGTCACACAAAACAACGAAATGGCCGTAAGCCTTGGGCAGAACAATTTTGCGGGCAACGTGCAAACCTATGTTGTTGAATCGGTTATACCGTTACAAAATATCAGTGTGGGTGTTCAATGTCTTAGTCCGGCAAACGTGCCTTATACCGTCAGCTACAAAGCCGAGATCAATGGTGAGGTAAAAGCAAACGATCAAAACGTATCGGTTACCAGGGATGCCGACTTTACCCACGATTATACTTACTAAAAAAGCAACCCCGCATTTGAACCACATTGCGGATCTGCTGCTATGTGGTTCAAATGCTTGATCATTAATCCACATTCATTAAAACATGTGCACCGAACCGTTAAACCATTCATCTAAACTAAATATAAGTATGAAAAAAATCATGGTTATCTGCGCAGCCGTTATGCTATTAGGTGCCTCAGCAGCACAAGCGCAAGCTGTTCTGGATAAAATAGACAACGCGTCAAACAAGGTTGACAGAGCTGGCAGTACTGCTGATAAAACCAAAAGTACGGGCGATAAAATATTGGGCTTTTTTGGAAAAAAGAAAAGCGCTGAAACTACGGAGACAAAAACCACTATAAAAATTGCCGGCGGCACTTTTGCGCTATTAAGTGCGGTGAATGAAAATATCAAGAAAAACAAGTGTGTTACAGGCACTAAAATGAAATTTAATTCAGCTGGTTCAAGCATCACAGTACAGCATACTGGGTCCACTGATGACTTGCTGAAAATATTGCAAAAAGCCTCGCCGGATTTATTTGGGCAGAAAAATATAGAGAGCCTGGAGGACGGAGAAATAGCCGTAAAGATAAAGTAGCACGGCGGGTGGACTTGGGGAGGACATCCGTGTGTTTTATTAAATTGCCCCGCATACTCTCTGTCAACGATCAGATAGCAAACTTGGACGTAAAATAAGTACCAGATATGGATAACAATCCGCCGGCGTCACTTGTGATATTAAAGTTTTTTTGATGAACCTTGACTAATGAGAAATTCGGGCCCCCTGTTAACCAAATCACGTGGTCATAAAAACAACCAACTTTCTGTATTGAAAAGGGGCATAGTGAAAAGTTTAAAGGTTAATCAGGCTATTATATTGAAATAACCGTATCACACACTTCTGTACCAATGCTTTATAAGTATAGAACTATTCTTCTGAATAAAACAATAGCTGTGCGTGTTTTTCATTTTATTATTTATTAGGAGAAATACTTTCAACGCAGCAAAAGATGAAAAGAGATTACTTTCCTGTCCGTTTTAGGTTTAAAACGCACTTTGCGCCCCGTATTCTAGGTTTGCCATATATCCAAATATTAATAAAAAAAGTTTTTTCAGGCTGATCTTTGATAGTTATCAACATACATTTCACCCCTCCTTATTAAGGAGAACATTCTAAGGATCAG
>Ga0247742_10001383_pt1 | contig 17060 bp, 15 predicted proteins | sample UWRJL208509C2_FD_180944 | JGI IMG/M metagenome (GOLD analysis project Ga0247742, IMG submission 180944) | Plant litter microbial communities from Arlington Agricultural Research Station in Wisconsin, United States - UWRJ-L208-509C-2 | ecosystem: Environmental > Terrestrial > Plant litter >...
GACCACCAGGTTGCCGCCGCGGATCACGGAGCTCGACATGAGGAACCAGCGCATCGCGTCTGCCCCGTCGCGGTCGAAGACCTCCGAGACATCCGGGTAGTTCCGCAGCGACTTCGACATCTTCTGGCCGTCGCTGCCGAGCACGATGCCGTGACTGATCACGTTGCGGTACGCGGGCCGGTCGAACAGTGCGGTGGACAGCACGTGCATGACGTAGAACCACCCGCGGGTCTGCCCGATGTACTCGACGATGAAGTCGGCGGGGTTATGGCTGTCGAACCACTCCCGGTTCTCGAACGGGTAGTGCACCTGGGCGAACGGCATCGACCCCGAATCGAACCAGACGTCGAGCACGTCCTCGATGCGGCGCATCGTCGACTGCCCGGACGGGTCGTCGGGATTCGGACGGGTCAACTCGTCGATGTACGGCCGGTGCAGGTCGGTCGGCCGCACCCCGAAGTCGGCCTCGAGCTCGTCGAGGGAGCCGTAGACGTCGATGCGCGGGTATTCGGGGTTGTCGCTCTTCCACACCGGGATCGGGCTGCCCCAGAACCGGTTGCGGCTGATCGACCAGTCGCGGGCGTTGCCCACCCACTTGCCGAACTGGCCGTCTTTCACGTTGTCGGGAACCCAGGTGATCTCCTGGTTCAGCTCGACCATGCGGTCACGGATCTCGGGCACCCGCACGAACCAGCTCGACACTGCCTTGTAGATCAGCGGGTTGCGGCATCGCCAGCAGTGTGGGTAGCTGTGCTCGTAGCTGGCCACCCGCAGCAGCCGGCCGTCGGCCCGCAGCTTCTGAATGAGGGGCTTGTTCGCGTCGAAGACCTGAAGGCCCGCGACATCCCGGATCAGGGGCAGGAACCGACCGCCGTCGTCCACGGACAGGATCACCGGGATGCCCGCCGCGGCGCACACCGCCTGGTCGTCCTCACCGTATGCCGGCGCCTGGTGCACGATTCCGGTGCCCTCGCCCGTGGCGACGTAGTCGGCGACGAGGATCTGCCAGGCATTGCCCATGCCCCACTCCTCGGTGTCGGCGTAGTAGTCCCACAGCCGCGCGTACTTCACGCCCTCGAGCTCGCGACCGAGCCGGGTGCTCGAGACCGCCTCGAGGGCATCGGCGGGCGACGCGTATCCCAAGTCCTTCGCGTAAACCCCGACGGTGTCGAGGGCGAGCATGAAGTCGGCGACGCCCTCCGCGGAACCGTCGGCCGCGCCGAGTGGTCCGCTCGGCACGACGGCGTAGACGATGTCGGGCCCGACGGCGAGCGCCGCGTTGGTGGGCAGGGTCCAGGGTGTGGTGGTCCAGGCCAGCGCCTTCACCCCGGTGAGCCCGAGGCTCTCGGCCTTGGCGCCATCCAGCGGGAAGGTGACGGTCACCGACTGGTCCTGGCGCGTCTTGTAGACGTCGTCATCCATCCGCAGCTCGTGGTTGGAGAGCGGGGTCTCGTCGTGCCAGCAGTACGGCAGCACACGGAATCCCTCGTATGCGAGACCCTTGTCGTGGAGTTGCTTGAACGCCCAGATCACGCTCTCCATGAACGTCACGTCGAGGGTCTTGTAGTCGTTCTCGAAGTCGACCCAGCGAGCCTGCCGGGTGACGTACGCCTGCCAGTCTTCGGTGTAGCGCAGCACGCTGGCCCGAGCGGCCTCGTTGAACGCACCGATGCCCATCTGCTCGATCTGGCTCTTCTCGTTGATGCCGAGCTGCTTCATCGCCTCGAGTTCGGCGGGCAGACCGTGGGTGTCCCACCCGAACCGACGGTGCACCTGGTGCCCGCGCATGGTCTGGAAACGGGGGAAGAGATCCTTGGCGTAGCCGGTCAGCAGGTGGCCGTAGTGCGGCAACCCGTTGGCGAACGGCGGCCCGTCGTAGAACACCCACTCGGGAGCGCCCTCACGGTTGTCGACGGACGCCTGGAACGTGCCATCCCGCTTCCAGAATTCCAGCACCTGCTCTTCGATCGCGGGAAACCGCGGCGACGGCTGGACGGGCTCATCGGGCGTGTGGCGGGGGTACAACATGGCGGCTCCTGTGCTGGGACTTCTCCTGCACGAGGACGACACTTCTGCCGCGGTACCACCCCGCTTGCCGGATTTCGACTATCTCGAGCACCGACCGCTCAGACTGCTGTGACGGGCTTACCCGCTCGGTTCTACGCGCCGCTGCCGGCGTTTCTTCCGAGGACTCCCCGGTGATGGCCGGATCAGCGTCGTTCGGGATCCATTCTAGCGCGAGCGACGAGCCCGTTGATGAGAGATGCTGCCTCTTCGGCATCATCCACCGTCAGCACCAGGCTGCTCCCGGTCACCCGGTGCACCTCCAGCGCGTCGCCACGATTCAGGATGATTCCCAGCCGGCGACCCGAGCCGAAGCGGATGCCCCACCCCCCGAACTCGGTGAGCGGATCGACGACGGGTACGGAGGCATGGTCGATGTCGGCGAGCCGGATCCGGAACCGGGGCGCCCCGAGGATCGACCGGAGCAGTACTCCGTGGCCGTCGACGCGCACTCTCCAGGACAGTGCGCTCGCCACCAGCAAGAGCACCAGGAAGAGCAATGCCCACGACAGCGGACCGGCGCTGGGCGCGAGGAGGGCGGCGATGACCAGCGCGGCCGCCGCGACGCCGACCACCACGAACAGCGGCCACGGCGCGGTGACGTACCGGGTCCAGAGCACCTGCTCGCCGGCGGCGAGGCCGAGCGGGGCGGGGATCTCTGCTGCTCGCACCACCGGAGACCCCGCCCGCGGCAGCAGGAACCAGCCGATCACGGCGCCGACCGCCCCCGCCGCTGCGCCGATCGCGAGCGCAACCAACGCGTTCGGGGCGTCCGCGCCCGTCACGAGCCCGCGCTGCATCCCGAGCGACACCAGAACGATGGCGGCGAACAACGACGAGAGGAACAGCGGCAGCACGAGGATGATCTTCTGCCGCCAGCCGAAGCCCTCCCGGGCGGTGCCCGCGGCCATTCCGAAGAACAGGCCGGCCATGAGCACGCTGATCACGCCGAGCTGCAGGATGAAGGCCAGCGGACTGTCAAATCCGTTCGGGCGCCCATCGGCACCCCAGTGCACCGCCACCGAGTCCGGTAGGTCGGGGAGCCAGGTGAGGGCCACCGCAGAACTGGCCACCGCCACCACGGCGGGGATGACGAGACCGACGATTACGGCGCTGACCGGAAGACGCTTCATAACGTGTGAATGCTAGAACATCGTGGTCGGGCGCCGTCGGGCGTGCGTCGGGAATGTTCTCAGCTTCTTCTAAGCTCTACTACTTGTGACTACCACCAGTGGCAAAGCGCCAACCACTACAGAAGCATCACCCGCCCCGACCTACGACCGCGTTGCGGCTCGCAAGGCAGTCTGGGCCGCACTCGTCGGCTCATCCCTCGAATCATTCGACTTCTACGTCTTCGCCTACTTCAGCGCGATCTTCGCGCCGGCCCTGTTCTTCCCGGAGGCCGACCCGGCGGCAGGACTACTCGGATCGTTCGCCTTCGTCGCGGTCGCGTTCATCGTGCGACCCATCGGCGCCCTGATCTTCGGCAACCTCGGCGACCGGATCGGACGCAAACGCACCCTGCTGATCACGATCACGATCATGGGCCTCGCCACCGGCGCGATCGGGCTGCTGCCCGACTTCGCCACCATCGGGATCGCAGCTCCCCTGCTGCTCCTGCTGCTCCGCGTCGCGCAGGGCCTCTCGCTCGGCGGTGAGTGGGGCGGGGGCATCCTGGTCGCGGTCGAGCACGCCGAACCGAAGCGCCGCGGCCTGTACGCGGCCCTCCCCCAGCTCGGCTCGCCGATCGGCACCTCGCTGACGGCCGCCCTGCTGATCGTGCTGCCGCTGATCATCGGTAACGAGGCGATGCTGGCGTGGGGGTGGCGGATTCCGTTCCTGATCGCCTTCCCGCTGCTGCTCGTCTCGCTCTACCTGCGGCTGGCAATCGACGAGACGCCGGTGTTCCGAGGCATCCTCGCCAGCGACCGGCGCGAGCGCGTCCCCGTGCTGTCGGCATTGCGCAAGCACCCGTACGCGATCGTGGTGGCCATCGGCGCCGCGCTGCTCGGCATCGGGTCGTACTCCCTCATGAACACGTACACGATCGGCTACGGCGTGAGTGTGCTCGGGTTCAGCTATCCGGACCTGGCGCTCGCCACCCTCATCGGTAGCCTGCTGCAGCTGGTGACCATCCCGCTGTTCGGTGTGCTCGCCAACCGCATCGGCCCGGCTCGGGTCGTGCTCATCGGGGCGATCGGCACGCTCGTGATCGCGTTCCCGATGTACTACCTGCTGCAGTTCGCGACCTTCCAGATCCTGGTGGGCACCATGATCATCGGCGGCATCCTCCCGACCCTCGCGTGGGCGGGTCTCGGCGGCCTGATGGCGAACATCTTCGGCGGACCGATCCGGTACAGCGCCCTGTCGATCGCCTACGCGATCGCGGCGGCGCTCTCGGGCGCGATCCCGTTCCTCACCCAGAGCCTGTCGATCGCCACCGACGGAGCGTGGTGGCACCCCGGCATCGTGCTCGCTTTCATCTCGGCGGTGACCCTGGTGAGCGCCCTGGTGGCGTCGCGTTGGAAGCGCCCCGTGGATGAGCTGAGCGCCTAGGGAGCCCACCCGTCGCGCCGCCGTCGTGTGTCCTTTGCCAAATGAAGGACATCGGCGGCGGCGCGACAGCGATACCCGCATGCCGATGTGACATGGCACCGCTTCATCCTTCATTTGGCACCGAGTCCCAGCGGGCGTCGGCCTCGCGGCCTACGAGCAACTGCGGCTAGGCCTGCTCGGCACCCCAGTGTCCGAGCGCCACGATCGCTTCACGCAGGGCGCGACCACGATCGGTGAGCGAGTAGGCGCGGGTGTTGTGCCGCAGCGGCAGACGGGACAGCACGCCGGCCGCCTCGAGCTCGCGCAGGCGAGTCGCGAGCATATTGGTCGGGACCCCGAGGTCGCGCCGCAGATCTCCGTACCGCTGAGGCCCGTCGAGCAGCCGCTCCACTATGAGCAGGGCCCAGCGTGACCCGACGATCTCGAGGGCCGCTGCGAGGTCGCTCACTCGGCCGAATCGGCGTCCGGCTTCATCCAGAACGGCGAGTAGTGGTAGCCGTCGGGGTCATCGAACTGGCGCTGGTACATGAATGGATAGTCGTCGGTGTCACCGATCCGCCCGCCGGCGGCACCGGCGCGGTCCACGAGCTCGTCGACCGCCTCGCGGCTGGCGAGATCGAACGAGACGGTGACCTTCGACGGGGTGTCAGGGCCGCCGACCAGTTCCTCGGATGCGCCGACGCTCGCGTACATCTCGCGACTGCCGAGCATGAGGTACTGCTCGGGCGCGATCGCAAAGCACGACACGTTGTGATCCGACATCTCGGTGTTGAGGGTCCAGCCGAGGGCGGTGTAAAAGGCGGTCGCGCGCTCGACGCTCTCGACCGGGCAGGTGGTGAAGAGGCTCATGGAGCTAACACTTGCAAAACACAAGCGTTATGTCAACCTGTCGCCGCGCATCCGCGACCAGCTCACTCGAAGCGGCCAGCGAGCGCCGGGAACCACGGCGCGCGGTAGCGCAGGGTTGGCAGATCCGTCGCCCGCAACGTCGCGCTCGCCCGGCCCGACGTCATCCCGAGCCGGAACAGGAAAACCGGCACCTCGGTCTCGCGGTCGGCGGGCAGCTGCCATGTGCCGACGCCCCACTGCGTCGGCTGGGATCGACCCTCGATGACGATCGTCGGGCGCAGCCCGAAGTAGGGCGCGAACCGGGGTTTGTGCAGGTCGATCGTGACGCGGCGGGTGGACGGCGGGGTCGACATCGCCCCAGCTTAGGTCTGGCGCGGCGGGTACCATGGGGACACAACCCACACTCAGGCACCTCTTCACCGACTCGGTGCCGCACATATCGAACCGGAGTACGACCATGTCGACAATCCCAGACAAGCCCGCCCTCGAAGGCCTCGAAGCCAAGTGGGCGCCGACCTGGGAATCCCAGGGCACCTACCGGTTCGATCGGGAGGCCGCACTCGCAACCGGCTCCGTCTTCTCGGTCGACACTCCCCCGCCGACCGCCTCGGGCAGCCTGCACATCGGCCACGTGTTCAGCTACACGCACATGGACCTGGTGACCCGGTTCCAGCGCATGCGCGGCCAGCACACCTTCTACCCGATGGGGTGGGACGACAACGGCCTGCCCACCGAGCGCCGGGTGCAGAACTACTACGGGGTGCGGTGCGACCCGACCCTTCCCTACGACCCGTCGTTCGTGCCGCCGCTGCAGGGTGGAGAGGGCTCGTCGACCAAGGCCGCCGACCAACTGCCCGTGTCGCGCCGTAACTTCATCGAGTTGTGCGACACCCTCACCGCAGAGGACGAGAAGCAGTTCGAAGACCTCTGGCGCCAGCTCGGATTGAGCGTCGACTGGAACCTCACCTACCGCACCATCGGGCGCGAGGCCCAGCTGGCCGCGCAGCGTGCCTTCCTGCGCAACCTCGCCCGCGGCGAGGCGTACCAGGCCGAGGCGCCGACGCTCTGGGACATCACGTTCCGCACGGCGGTCGCCCAGGCCGAGCTCGAAGACAAGGAGCAGCCGGCCGCGTACCACCGCGTCGCCTTCCACCGCCCCGACGGGCAGGATGTCTTCATCGAAACCACCCGCCCCGAGCTGCTGCCCGCGTGTGTCGCCCTGGTGGCGCATCCCGACGACGAGCGGTACCAGCACCTGTTCGGAACCACCGTGCGCACTCCCCTCTTCGACGTGGAGGTGCCGGTGCTCGCCCATCACCTCGCCCAGAGGGACAAGGGGTCGGGCATCGCGATGATCTGCACGTTCGGCGACGTGACCGACGTCATCTGGTGGCGGGAGCTCGACCTGCCCAACCGCACGATCATCGGGGCCGACGGCCGCATCATCCAAGACCCGCCGGATGTGATCGCGACGGATGCCGCCAAGGCCGCGTACGCCGAACTCGCCGGAAAGACCGTGTTCAGCGCCAAGGCGAAGATCGTCGAACTGCTCCGCGAAAGCGGCGAGATGGTGGGCGACCCGAAGCCGATCATGCACGCGGTGAAGTTCTTTGAGAAGGGCGATAAGCCGCTCGAGATCATCTCCACCCGCCAGTGGTACATCAGCAACGGAGCTCGGGATGCTGCGCTGCGCGACCGGCTCATCGCGGCGGGGCGGCAGATCGACTTCGTCCCTGAGCACATGCGGGTGCGCTACGAGAACTGGGTGGGCGGGCTCACCGGCGACTGGCTCATCTCGCGACAGCGCTTCTTCGGGGTGCCGATCCCGGTCTGGTACGAGCTCACCGACGGTGTGCGGGGCGAGGTGATCGTGCCGAGCGAAGACACCCTGCCGGTCGACCCGTCGTCTGACGTGCCGCCCGGTTACACCGAGGCCGATCGCGGCGTCACCTTCGTGGGCGAGCTCGACATCATGGACACTTGGGCGACATCGTCGCTCACACCGCAGATCGCCGGCGGCTGGGTGACCGACCCGGAGCTCTTCGGCCTGGTGTTCCCCTATTCGCTGCGCAGCCAGGGGCAGGACATCATCCGCACCTGGTTGTTCTCGACCGTGCTCCGCGCCGAGCTCGAAGAGGGCCAGGTGCCGTGGAAGACCGCGGGCATCTCGGGGTTCATCGTCGACCCCGACCGCAAGAAGATGTCGAAGTCGAAGGGCAACGTCGTTACCCCCAAGGGCATGCTCGACGACCACGGCTCCGACGCCGTGCGGTACTGGGCAGCATCCAGCCGGCTCGGCACCGACGCGGCCTTCGACCCGCAGAACCCGAAGCAGATCAAGATCGGGCGCCGGCTCGCGATCAAGGTGCTGAACGCGGCCAAGTTCGTGTATTCATTCCCGGATGCTCGGGGCGACGTCACCGAGCCGCTCGACATCGACATGCTCGCAGAACTGAACACCGTCGTCGCAACCGCGACCACGGCGCTGGAGGAGTTCGACCACGCCCGCGCCCTGGAGACCGCCGAGCAGTTCTTCTGGACCTTCTGCGACGACTACCTCGAGCTGGTGAAGGAGCGCGCCTACGGCGCCGGGACCCCGGAGGGGCAGGCGAGCGCCGCCACCGCCCTGCGCACCGCCATCGACGTGATGCTGCGCCTGTTCGCCCCGTACCTCCCGTTCGCCACGGAAGAGGTCTGGAGCTGGACGCACGAGGGCTCGGTGCACACCTCGGCGTGGCCGACCGCCTCCGACACCGGCGTGACCGCGGAACCGAGCGGCCTGCTCGGGGCGGTCAGCGCGGCGCTCATCGGCATCCGCCGCGCCAAGACCGACGCGAAGGCATCGCAGAAGACCGACGTGCTGTCGGCCACGATCGCGGGCCCCGCGATTCTCGAACAGGGTCTGGGAGATCTCGCCGCCGTGGGCCGCATCGCGAGCGTAGAGTTCGTCGAGTCAGAGTCCATCGAGGTGCGGGACATCGTGCTCGCGGAGGTGCCAACGGAATGACCGACGTGCGCGACATCCACGAAGACGACCGCGACGCCTGGCGCCGCCTGTTCACCGAGTACGGGGTCTTCTACGACACCGCGTTCACCGACACTGTGCTCGACGGGGTGTGGGCCTGGCTGATGAGCGCCGAGTCCGACCTGTGCGCGGTCGTGGCGGTGGACGACAGGGATGTCATCGGCTTCGCGCACTACCGCAACCTGCCCGACACCTTCACGGCCGCGAACGAGTGGTACCTCGACGACCTGTACGTCGAGCCCGGGCACCGCGGATCCGGAGCCGGCACCGCGCTCATCGACGCGGTGGCCGAGCGTGCGGCATCCGATGGCGGCGGAAAGCTGAGATGGATCACGGCTGCCGACAACGTCACCGCCCAGAGCGTGTACGACAAGATCGCTACCCGCACCAGCTGGGTCACCTACGAGAAGCTCACCTGATGCAGCTCGGCACGCGCTGGAGCGTCGGTGAGACGCCTCCTGCCAGGCTCACCGAGGCAATGGTCGAGGCGATCGCGGGGGTCGAAGCCGAAATCGGAGATCGGCCGGGGTGGCGCTGGACGCTCACCTGGCTCGAGAACCGCCCGGTCGTGGAGCTCGACGACGGAACCACGGTGCGCATGGGCCACGACGGCTCGGTGCACGTCTCGCAGCCCGAGTAGGACTACGCGCGCGCGATGATCTCGCCGTGCGGCATCGCGAGCCAGCCGGTCTCGGAATCGGCCCACTCCCGCCAGGCGCGGCTGATCGCCTCCAGCTGCTCGGCCGAGGCGAGGCTCTTGGCCAGAGCATCCCCCGCGAAGGCGGACTGCAGCACCCTGGCCTCCCACATGCTGCCCCACCATTCGCGATCAGTTGCGTCGGAGAAATTCCAGATCGAAGCGGTGGCCAGCACGTCGTCGAAGCCCGCCGCCATCGCCCAGGACTTCAGCCGACGTCCGGCGTCCGGCTCCCCGCCATTGCTGCGGTGCACACGCTCATAGAGGTCGAGCCACGCGTCCAAACCGGGCGACGCAGGGTGCCAGAACGTGCCGCCGTAGTCTACGTCGCGCGCCGCCACGATGCCGCCGGGTTTGGCGACACGGCGCATCTCGCGCAGCATCCGCACGGGATCTGCAACGTGCTGCAGAGTCTGATGGGCGTGAACGATGTCGAACGTGGCGTCGTCGTACGGCAGCGCGTAGGCATCACCGACGACGAACTCGAGGCCCGGGCGCTGCGTCTGCGCGGCGATGGAGATGACCTCGGCCGAGGCATCCAGGCCCACCACCCGACCCGGCGCGAGCCGATCAGCGAACTCAACTGTGATCGTCCCTGGGCCGCACCCGACGTCGAGCAGCGACAACCCAGGAACCAGGTGCGGTGCGAGGTAGGCCGCTGAGTTGTCGATCGTTCGCCACGTGTGCGATTTCAGCACCGACTCGTGGTGGCCGTGGGTGTAGCGCTCGGCTGTCATGCTTCGAGAATAGGGTCGTCTCGACGAAGTGATCAGAGGATGGTGCGCCCCAGCAGAGCCTGATGAGCGCGCTCTGCGAGTTGGCGGTCGCGCTCTGCGGCCAGCCTGACCATCTCGTAGCTGGTGACCGGTCGTCGCTCGGCGTGCCTGCGCGCCGCTCTGATCATCGCGAGGCCCACGACGATGATGGCCCGGTCGAGACCGGTTGGTCGTGCGCGCGGCATCCTTCGGGCGCCGGCCGGGTTCATGGGTGTGGCAGACATAGGTTCTACCTCTCAACTCGCTCGTCGGGGGTCTCATCGCCGTCGACCAGCGGAAACGCGTTGAAGTGCAGCTGCACGGGACGCGACCCTGGCGGATTCTGTCCTCGGTAGCGGGTGACGAAGGGGTCGATGAACTCCTCCCACCTGCCGACCAGGTCCGCAAGCTGCTCCGGTGTCAGTCGCATGTTGATCGTCGTGAGCACACCGGAATCGGACCACGGGGGCGGGAGTTCATCGCTGCCGCGCTCCTGGAACTGGTCCAGCGCCGCCGAACGGCTCCGTTCCCACTCCCGCGCGACGGTCTTCGACGCGGCACGGCTCGCCGGACTGTCGTCGAGGTCGCTGCCATTCAGGCTGATCGCCCCGGGCACCCGCTCCCACCACCGTTCGCGCGCGGTGCCCTTGTCTGGTACCTCACGCACGAAGCCGTGCTTCTCGAGTTGGCGCAGGTGATAGCTGGTGGCTCCGCTGGACTCCCCCAGGCGTTCGGCGAGGCCGCTCGCGGTGAAGCTGCCGTACGTCGACAGCACGTCGACGATCTGCACCCGCAGGGGGTGGGCGAGAGCTTTGAGGCTCTCCATGTCCAACTGGCGAGTGCCGGGCGCTGCGTCATCCATAGTGCAAAGATACCTTTGCAAAGGGTTCTTTGCAATAGGTCAGCGAATAGGGTTGATGGATGACCAACCCCTTCTTCGAGCCGAGCACCCTCCCCTTCGGCATGCCGCCCTTCGCCGAGATCACCGATGACGACTACCGGCCAGCCTTCGACCGCGGCATGGCCGATCACCTCGCAGAGATCGAGGCCATCGCCGCCAGCCCGGATGCTCCGACTCTCGACAACACGCTGCTGCCGCTCGAGCGTTCCGGCCAGATCCTCGACCGGGTAGCGACGGTCTTCTTCAACAAGGCCTCCGCCGACGGCAACGACGCCACTGAAGCGCTCGAGGAGGAGCTGGCGCCGCAGTTGGCCGCCCACTCCGACGCGATTCGGCTCGATTCTCGGCTCTACTCGCGGATCAAGACGATCCACGACCAGCTCGACGAGCTCGACCTCGACCCCGAGTCGAGATACCTGGTGCAGCGCTACTACGCCGAGTTCACCATCGCCGGCGCCGGTCTCGACGATGCGGACAAGCAGAAGCTACGCGAGTACAACCGCGAGCTGTCGACGCTCACCACGCGCTTCGAGAAGAACCTGCTGGCCGACACGAATGACCTGGCCGTGGTGATCGACGATGTCGCGGATCTCGACGGCCTCGAGCCGGGCGAGATCTCCGCAGCAGCCGAGGCAGCCAACGAGCGCGGCCTCGACGGGAAGTATCTGGTCACACTCGTGCTGCCGACCGGCCACCCGTGGCTGTCGTCGCTGACCAATCGCGACGTGCGCGCCCGAATCATGGCGGCTTCACGCGCCCGCGGGAACCGCGGCAACGACCGGGACAACAGCGGCCTGGTGCTGGAGATCAGTCGCCTTCGGGCGGAGCGGGCACGACTGCTCGGCTTCGACTCGCACGCCGACTGGGTGATCGCCGACGAGACCGCGAAGAACCCGGGCAACGTCGCCGCGATGCTCGGCCGGCTCGCGGCCCCTGCGGCGCGCAACGCCCGCCAGGAGCAGGCCGACCTCGAGGCTCAGGCCGGGCACGCGATCGAAGCCCACGACTGGGCTTTCTACAGCGAGCGCGTTCGACGGGCGAAGTACGACGTCGACACCGCGCAGATGCGGCCGTACTTCGAGGCCGAGCGGGTGCTGCAGCACGGCGTCTTCTTCGCGGCCACCAAGCTCTACGGCATCACCTTCCACGAGCGCGACGACATTCCCGCGTACCACCCCGACGTGCGGGTCTTCGAAGTGCGCAACAGCGACGGCTCCCCCGTCGGGCTGTACACGCTCGACCTCTACACGCGGGACTCCAAGCGCGGTGGAGCGTGGATGAACTCGCTCATCTCCCAGTCGGAGCTGCTCAGGCATCCCGTCATCGTCACCAACAACCTGAACGTGCCGAAGCCGGCCGCGGGCGAGCCGACGCTGCTCACGTACGACGAGGTGAACACCCTCTTCCACGAGTTCGGACACGCGCTGCACGGGCTCTTCGCCCGGGTCACCTACCCCAAGTTCGCGGGCACGAACACCTTCCGCGATTTCGTCGAGTTCCCGAGCCAGGTCAACGAGATGTGGATGCTGTGGCCCGAGGTACTCGAGAACTACGCGGTGCACTACACGACGGGCGAGCCCATGCCCGCCGAGTTCGTGGAGAAGATCCAGGCGTCGTCGGCGTTCAACGAGGGGTTCGCGACCAGCGAGTACCTGGCCGCCGCCCTGCTCGACCAGGCCTGGCACACGATCACCGCCGATGAGACGGTGACCGACGTCCGTGAGTTCGAGGCAGCCGCACTGGCGAAGGCCGGCCTCGACAACCCGGCCGTGCCGACCCGGTACTCGAGCACCTACTTCCAGCACGTCATGTCGACCTCGGCCTACGACGCCGGGTACTACTCCTACATCTGGAGCGAGGTGCTGGACGCCGACACCGTCGACTGGTTCAAGGAGAACGGCGGGCTCACCCGCGACAACGGTGACCGCTTCCGGCTGCGACTGCTGGGGGTGGGCGGGTCGAAGGATCCGCTCGAGGCCTTCCGTGACTTCCGCGGCCGTGACGCAGACATCCAGCCGCTGCTCGACCGGCGTGGTTTGAACTGAGAGACTGCCCGCGGTCTTAGCATGCAGACATGGCCAACCGCGCCGAGCTCGTCCAGCGCCTCCAGACGGATGTCGCGGCCACGGTCGCGGACGGGGTCGAGCTGCAGCAGGCGATCGCCGACCACCTCGGGCTCGCCGCCAGCGAGCTGCGCGCCATCACCTACCTGATGCGCAAGGGCACGGCGACGGCGGGTGAGCTGGCCGACGCCGCCGACCTCACCACCGGGGCGGCGACCCGGATGATCGACCGCCTCGAACTCGGCGGGTGGGTGGTGCGTCACCCCGACACGAACGATCGCCGCAAGGTTCAGGTGGTGCTGAAGAAGGTGCGGCGCATGGAGGTCGGCGAGCTGTACGCGGGCATGTCGAGCAGCTGGATGTCGGCGCTCTCCGACAAGACCGACGAGGAGTTGCTGGCGGTGCTCGAACTGTTCGATCGCATGCGCGACGTCGCCCGCGAGCACACCGCGGCGTTACGCGGCGAGCTCTCGTAACGTTCGGAGCTTCGTGTCGAGATCGGGGCCCTGCGGCACCACGATCACCTCGTCGGCACCCGTCACGGTGACCAGGTCGGCGATGCGCTGCCGGGCGTGCTCGAGGTCACCGATCGCCTGCTGGCCGTTGCGCTCGGCGACCCAGGCGAGCTCGGCCGCCGACCAGTCGTAGGCCTCCGCCTCGGCGAGGGTCGGGATGCGCGACGGTCGTGCACCCTGGCGCATTCGCACGAATCCGAGGTTGCCGGGCATCATCAGACGCTCGGCCTGCGCCGAATCATCCGCCACCAGCACGCTCACCGCGACCATCGAATGTGGCTCGGTCAGCACGACCGACGGGGTGAATGCCGCGCGGTAGGTCTCGAACGCATGCCGGGTGTTCGGGCCCCCGGCGAAGTGGTGCGCGAACGCGAACGGCAGCCCCATGAGGCCGGCCAGCTGGGCGCTGAAGTCGCTCGAGCCGAGCAGCCACAGCTCCGGGGAATCACCGAGCCCGGGCACAGCGACGACTCGCGAGCCGATGCCGTTCTCCAAGGGCGGGATGGTGCCGAACCACGCGAGCAGCTCGAGCACCTGGTTCGGGAAGTCGTCGACCGTCTCGTTGGTCGCGCCGCGGCGGAGCACCGAGGTGGTCAGCGGATCTGTGCCGGGTGCACGACCGAGACCGAGGTCGATGCGGTCGCCGTGCAGGGCCGAAAGGGTGCCGAACTGCTCGGCGACCACGAGCGAGGAATGGTTCGGCAGCATCACGCCGCCCGATCCGACCCGGATCGTGCTCGTCGCCGCCGCGATCGCCCCGATGAGCACCGGCGGGGCGGATGACGCGATTGCGGGCATCCCGTGGTGTTCGGCGACCCAGAATCGTCGGTAGCCGAGTTCTTCTGCAACCTGGGCGGTCGCGATGGTCTGCTGCAGCGCCTCGCCGTGGCTCATGCCCTCGTAGACGGAGGCGAGGTCGAGTACGGAGAGTGGCATGTCCATACCGGGGCTAACCCGGTGCGTCTGCGGGCAATTCCTTCCGGCGCCGGGTCCACCCGAGCCAGGCCATCACGATGCCGCCGACGAGCAGCCCCCAGAACGCCGATCCGATGCCCGCGACGACGACTCCGGATGCCACCACGAGGAAGGTGATGATCGCGGTCATCCGGTGTGCCGGTTCTTCGAGCGCGTTCACGACACTGGAGATCAGGGCTCCGAGCACCGCCAGGCCCGCGACGGCTGTCACCAGGATGGCGGGCGCGGCGCTCACCAGGGCCACGGCAACACCGGCACCCAGGCCCAGCGGGATGTACAGCAGGCCGTTGGTCAGGGTGGCGATCCAGCGCCGGTCGCGGTCCGGGTGCGACTCCGGCCCCGCCATGATCGCGGCCGTGATGGCACCGAGATTGATAGCGTGACCGCCGAAGAAGCTGGCAGCCGCTGAGCCTAGCCCGGTGCCCACCAGTGCGAAGCGGGGGTGGGGTGCGTAGTCGAACGACCGGAGCACGGTGAACCCGGGAACGTTCTGCCCCGCCATGGTCACCACGAACAGCGGAAGGCCGAGGCTGAGGATGGTGAACGGGTCGAACGTCGGCGCGACGAACTCGAGCCGCGGCGTCAGCGAGGCTGTCGACAACCACCCGGTGCCCGCCGAGATCAGCACGGCGACGATGGCGACGACCATCGCCGCCGGTACCGCCCAGCGTGGCGCGATGCGGTACAGCACCAGCCAGACGATCACGATCGGAGCCGCGAGCAACGGAAGGGTGGCGACCGCTTCGATCGGCGCGAGGCAGATCGGGAGGAGCACCCCAGCGAGCATCGCGCTCGCGAGCGGCTTCGGGATGCTCGTGATCGCCCGGCCCATCGCGGGCCACAACCCGCACAGCACGACGAGGATCGCGCTCACCAGGAACGCCCCTACGGCATCGGAGAACTCGAAGCCGTTGCCCGCCGCGGCCAGCAGCACGGCAGCACCGGGTGTCGACCAGGCGATGGCGAGCGGGATGCGCAGCCACAACGCCCCGACCGTGCTGACCACGGCGATCGCCAGGCAGATCGCGAGGAGTCCGGACGCGGCCTCCGCGTCGGTGGCGCCCACGGCCACGAACGCCGCGATGACGAGGGCGAATGACGACGCGAATCCGGAAATGGCCGCGACGAAGCCCGCGGAAATCGGTTGAAGCATCCCGCCAGCCTAGGGGGCGGCGACCGCCGTGGAGCGTCACGGCGCCGTTCGCCGGTGGCGACGGGATAGCCTCAGGGAGTTCACCCCCAACGGAGCTAGGAACCGAGTGCTGTTCTTCAAGCGTTTGCGTCAGCAGGCCGCCGTGTTCCTGGCCATCCTCGGGGTGGTGGCGGTCGTCTCGGCGCTGGGTGTGAGCCTCTTCGGCTACCTGGCTGAGGCGGAGACCGCCGGGGCCCGCGTCGACCTGGCCGCGCAGTCCGGAACAAACGCCGCGCTCGAGCTGTCCCTCGCCTTGGACTCCGACCCGCAGGGCCAGGATGGCGAGGTGCGGCGGATGGTGGCCGATCTGTTCACCCGGGCAGGCACTCCCCTGTTCTCCGAGGTCGATCGAACTGTCGCCGGCTCCGAGCCGGTGCTGCTGAAGCGGATCGACCCCTCCGGGTCGAACGCCCGGGCATCCATCGTGAGCCTGCCCGATCTCCCGTCGCGCGCGACCCTGGTCGACGGCGCTTGGCCGTCGAGCTCGACCGAGGTCTCTCTGCAAGCGGACGCCGCCGAGCGAGTGGGAATCCCGGTGGGGGCGGTGCTGGGCCTCGGTGACACCGCACTGACGGTGACGGGCACCTGGCGAGTCGACGATCCATCGGATCCGCGCTGGATGGGCGACACCCTCCTGACGGAGGGCAGCTCCGATGAGATCCGGGCTCCGGTCGTCGTCGACGAGAGCGTGCTCGCGGCATCAGGAATCGAGGCACACGCACGGTGGACATTGACCATCGATGCGGCGACGGTCGAGGTCGCCGACCTCCGCGCTATCTCATCCGGGTGGGAGCGGGTGCGCGATGCGATCTTCGACTACCCGGCGCTCGACGGCAGCTCACTGGACCAGCGCGGACGATTGGTGAGCAGCATCACCGTCGTGCTCTCCCGATTCGAGTCGCTGCGCGCGGTCGCCCCCGTTGCCCTGCTCATCATCGGAGCGATCACGATGGTGACCCTGCTCGAGTTCGCGCGCCTGCTGCAGGGGGTCCGATCGCGGGAGTCGGAACTGCTCTGGTCGCGAGGAGCCACCCCCCGTCGCCTGGCCATCACCACCGCTCTGGAGGCGGCACTGGCCGCGGTGATCGGCGCGGCGGTGGGGCTCGGATCGGTCGCTGCGGCCCTGTCGCTCAGCACGGGCGGCACAACATCGTTGACCCGCGCCGGATGGATCACCTGGGTCGTTCCCGTCGTCGTAGCCGTGACGGCGATCGCCGTGTTCACCGTCGCCAGCCTGCGGGCGACAACGGAGATCGCGCGTCGTGACCAGTCGGCGGGCTCGGGTCGGTCGCGGCGCGTCGGTGGGGGCGTGGGGCTTGCCCTTCTCACGATCGCCGCGGCGGTATCGACCTGGCAGCTGCTCATGTACGGATCGCCGATCACTCCCGCCCGGGGCGGCGGCACCCAGGTCGACCCGCTGGCCGTGCTCGCGCCGGCGCTGGTGCTGCCCGCGCTCGTGTTGCTGGCG
>Ga0247742_10001385_pt1 | contig 17058 bp, 20 predicted proteins | sample UWRJL208509C2_FD_180944 | JGI IMG/M metagenome (GOLD analysis project Ga0247742, IMG submission 180944) | Plant litter microbial communities from Arlington Agricultural Research Station in Wisconsin, United States - UWRJ-L208-509C-2 | ecosystem: Environmental > Terrestrial > Plant litter >...
GAACTTTGGCTCAAATAAGCAGAATAAGCGGCTATTTACAAGGTGCTTGTAAATTACTCAGAATTTTCAGAAATCTACATTCTACGTTTTTCCTGATGCTACGCCGGTGCAATTCTGAATTGTATCGTTTTCGGGCGGCTTTCTGACACTCTGTGACACCATCGTCACCTTGACATCTACCCACCACTGTCTATCTCGTAATGGGGGGCCCAGGCTCAGGAAGGCCGAAGAAGAACTCCACAACGGCAGCTGAGAACCGTCAACTCTAAAACTCAGAATCCCTGGCCGCACCTTACAACCTGCGTCTGAATCTTCACATCACACTCCGGACAACCTTTCTAGTAGCCCTAGGGAATTCACACCTACGGAAAGTGACGAGGAGCTTCCTCCCAGTGTAATAGAACGCGACAGTGATGGAAATCCTGTCTATTCTAAGAAGCGGCAGCGTGCTGCCACAGTCACTGCGCCAGATCTGACGGATGATGAAATGTATCGATCCCCGTCTCCTGCTGTTACCTCACCTCCAAAACCTGCAGCCAAGAAACTACGCAAGGTTGTTGCAGGGAAGAACACCATAAACGACACGCAAAAGCCGTCCAATAGTAAGTCATGACACAGTTATTTGGGCACTGCTAATAATTGGTGTACGTTATCTAGAGCTAGTTCTTGTTATACCCCAGGTCTCATCCAGTGGTGATGGTGTCAAACGCAAGAACTTCACCTTGCCCATGGCATTTGAGACGGCCCTTGAGGAGATCTACAACACAATCGGCTGTGATTCAGTCAAAGTCAAGCCTGATCTCTGCTATAAGATGTCGACAGCCGCAAAGAACGTTGCATCTATCAGTCTTAGCACAGAAGAGGACTGGGATGGGTTGCTTGAGGAGGTTGAAATCGCACAGCGCAAGAAGAATGCTGCAGTTGCGGTGAACATCACTATTACTGAGCAGGTTAGCAATAAGTCAATTATTATCTCGCTCTATTTCCAGTGCTAATACATGTATGCTAGTACATGCGCTCCCTCCATAATCATCTCAAGAAGGATGGCCGCAGCTCTCAACACCAGACAAAGTCTTCCACGGGAAAGAAGAAGGAAAAAATTACTCTAATGGATCTCGAAAACGACAGGTCGGATGATGATGATGACGGTGATAACCCACTACCAGAGAAGGAGCGACAGATGTACGAGGCCCTCGAGAAAGAACTCACAAGGTGCCAACGCTGTGGACCCACGCACTTCTGCAAGGTTTCACGAGATGGGACACATGTCAATCTTACATTCAACCAGCGACGAAGCTGGGCTGTAGCATTGGTATGTCCTCTAACTCACTTTTTGTCTGTCTCTTATTACGAGTCCCCCTTTAGGGGAGTCGTTCTTTTCACCGGGGTTCCCAGCGGAAATTTGATGTCACATCAAAATTGAGCGAAAAACCTTCCATATTTGGAGGGATCTTTTGAAACCCAGCTCAGTCCCTCCACCTTCAGGCCTTCGACCACTCTATTTACCCATTCACTGCCTTCGTTCCTTTGTTCCTACTGCCGATGACCTTGTTCTTGCTGCTGCTACCACTTATTAACCCATGCTGACGTTTCAGCAGGTTGTTACTCACATTCTGTGAGGGGGCAGAGCCTTCCACCCCTCGAAGACCACAAACTGGGCGATATCGCGAACACCAGTGTTTTGGCATCTGGAGTGCCAATATCTTTGAGAATGCGAACCCCAGCACTGTTGAAAGCTCGTTTCAAGCCCCATTAGATGGAAGGAATGGCCTGGGTTGATTAGGGTGTTGATAGTTGTGCTGGGTGGTGTGGGAAGACGACATATTGGCCCATAACATCGGAATGAACGCAGTTATCGCCAAGCGGTATTCTGTATCGTTTTCGCATCGAGAAGGCGCTTCGAACGAGTCTAGGCGCGACCTGTGAGGTGTCCTCGTTGTTCTGCTATGTGCCAGGCTTCGAGTTTGTACCCTCTCCAGGTTGTTTTGCCACTACCTCGTGCAATACTCAACCTCTGTGCCCATAAACCACATTTATGAGACCTCCTTGACGGTCCGCTTCGATTGGATCCCCTCTCGCGACTTCAGGTGCGCTCTTTGTCTCGGAATACACCATGTCCTCCTCCTCCCCTACCTTTACCTTTTGCCTTGTCTCTTCGCTTCCTGTACTCTGTTTGGCACATTATCTACACCTTCTGAAAGCCCTTGATTGCATCTTTTTAACACACCCACGTCCAAGCTGAATGACCCGCGCGTTCACGAGCAGTTGACCTATTCGTCGAAATTGGACCCTTGAGCTGCTAACCCCAACTCCGTCAGCAAAAGTCCATGGATCTTGACGTTCAGGCTCTCGTATTAAGCCTATCAACATCAGCTTCCGTTTAAGCCCACCCCCAAGCTTGCGGTGCAAGTATCCGCCTCGGAACGCTCTATACACGTCCCTTCAATCTTTTGTCTCGGTGTACTGCCTCCTGTGGTCCGTTTGGCAAGTCTCTACAGCCTTTGACAGCTTTAATCAATAAGTTTTCAATCCCCCATGCCCAAACTAAATCACCATGTGCTTGCGAGCAGTCAAGTATTACGCCCAAATCGGAAACTTGGGCTGATTTCCCCCACCCCATTATTGTCTGTACGAAATTTGGTGTTGAGTCTCTCATTTATACTATATTTTGCTGAACTGGTCCTTAGGGTTTTTTAGGGTTATAGTTACTGACTATCCAATATATACAATCGAGCTATGCCTAACCGCTGACTGGGACTCGTTCTGCTGTGCCAAGGGGCAATGGCCTTCATCACCAAGTTGTTGGATACCAGGCAACAGGCACCCATGGGGTCACACTTACTACGCCTCCCAAAAACGACCACTTTGCGGCATTTTTTGGACCACACCCCTCCACCTCCACGCCGAGAGTCTCGATCTGAACTGCCATCCAGTGACCCACCAGATGAAACTCTTGCAAATCCCTATCCGGAGATTGCCACTTTCTTGACGAAGCTCCATGAGAGGAATCCAAGACGCTTGCTCAATAAACACATTTCCGACTTTGAGGGAAAGGATTACTATAATATTGACGAAATTGTCAAGCTCACGGAGGAGCGACTTACTGGGCCCGACTTTGATATGACGCCTGGTAATGTTCAATTTCTCATCGCATCTGTTCGCAATGAGATGAAGCGCATTGACAAAGGTAAAAAGCGTACGTAGATGCTACAGTAGGTAAATGTCTTGTTCAAATTATGTCTCATATATATCCTGAATGTTGGAACCATGCCTGACACGCAGAAATAGGAACTTGATCGAGTACATGGTAAAGAAAGAGATATGGATCCGCTTCATCTCCCAATTCGACAACATCACGGAATCTCTGACCATGTCTCTCAATGTATTTTTTGACCCAAGAAAAGCATTCCTCAATCGGATTAAGATCTGGCGAGTACGGTGGGAGATATATCAGTCTCACCCCTCTAGATTGAGAGGCATAAAATATATAAGCAATCAGTCGTGATCTACAAGAATGGTAGACATGCCTTTCTTCGCATAACTCCTGCACCCCTTCCACATGGTGGATACGACAGTTATCAAGAACAAGAACACTTCGAGGACCAGGATATGGATTCATGACACGAAGCAACCCCTCAAGCCATTGAATAAACTGGTCGCCATTGTATGAGCCAGTTTTGATATGACTGTATATAATGCCCTCAGTCGTGATCGCAGGAAGCATAGAATAACTGAAAAAGAAGATGAGAGATGTGAAAGCAAGTAGCGATAGCCCCATACCGTGTTCCTCGAACAAAACAGCATTTCTTCCGAGCACGGAGACCTTTGAGACCCCATGCGTTCGTACGATATGTTGTGAGGATGTTGATAGCTGCTTCATCGGCAGTAACAATACACTCAGGTGCAACCTGTCCTATCTCAAATGCAAAGTCTCTGCGCCTCTCTTCACACCGTTCCGCAGCTGCCCTAGACAGCTGAGCGCATGTTGAGTGACATAATTGAGGGTTTCTCCGAGCTCACCTTTTTTGAGCTCATACCGAGTCGTTTGAGTGTCCTTGAAATAGAAGGAAGGGAGACATTGATATCATGCTGCTCCAGAAGACTCTCCTGGATTTCGTCAAGGTAAATGTCCGGAGAATGCTCAATGAGAGCTAGCATGAACTGCAAAGTTGAGCTGAATATGCTTTGTACACAGGGTAAGACAATTGTACTCACCTTCGTATGAGCTGGAGACATAAGAGGGCGTCGTCCTACAGCAAAACCTTTGCGGCAGACCTCCCCAATCTCAAACCATGTCCGTTTTACACGTTGGACCACTCGTAGTGGCATGTCAAGGTCAAGTGCAATGGCCGTAGATGTTTTGCCCAGTGTGTGAGCCTGATATATCACTCGGTGCTTGAGATCCTGTGAATAATGACACCTCTGGCGTACAAGTGAGGGTTTCCGAGGCATGAGAGTTGGTCTGATGAGGTACAGCAGATGTTGAGGTGGTGGTTGAGGCAAGAGTTCTAAAAAAACCATGCAGGAACAACGCGGATCGGAATTGCACTGGCGTAATTGGTCGCCTCACGGAAGTACCTACACCATTCGACGCAGATTTTTTTCCCGATTCCAACGCATATAAATTTGTAGCTACCAGACGTATATTGAGCGTGCTACGCTAAAAAGAATGTTTTTTCCTGCCGGAGGTTGAAAAAACTGCTCGCGCGGGAAGAAATCGGGCCGCGCCTTAGGTTCTGCAAGTCGCTGTAATAAGTAATATATCATGATACCAGAATTTTATGCGTTGAAAATCACACAACCTGATTCTAGTGGCAATTATGTTGGTGGTGCTGAGGACACAGTCGTGACAGTCCCAAGCTCCGAGGCTAGAGAATTATGGACGTTTCAACCGGTCCGGTCAGGTACAGATGTTCCGGGTCATGTGCCCTCATTCAGACGAAATGGCCACTGGCAGTGGGAAGCGTTTCTGGTACTAACCAACACCGTCGATTAGTATCCTCCAGATTCAAACCTACAGTCAAGTTTCAAGCGCCAATCCCCCAGAAAGCCAGTCAATTCATTGACGCTGCAGACACCCACTGCCTCCTTCATATCAAATTTTCGTCATTTCTTCCACCTCTGGAACGGATTGGCCCGTCTGGCCTTTGGGAACTGAACCTGTAGCACCTAGGCTCTAACCTTCTAACAGTCATGCTCGAAGTCAACCCCCGTGGCACCTTTGCCTGGAACAACCAATAGTTGACCGAAATACGTCTTCAACGTGCGCTTTTTACTCACGGCTCGACTTTCGATGAAGACGCCTAAGCTGTGACCTGGGTCTGAATGCTGGCTTCAGTCTCGGTATCAGCACTAGATTCTCGACGGCTGATGCTTATCGTTCAACGATGTCCTCTAACATCAACATCGACCGAGAGTCAAAATGTACGTCTCATCATTCTTTCTTGCGGCTTGCGACTGGATACTGACTGTTTCTGTCCAGCTCGTCGTAACACCCCATGTGGCCAGCTATCTTCATCGAAGTGGAGGTAGCCCTTACACCCCGCTACTAGTTGAGCTGGGATGTTGCCGGACAATGAGAACGTGAACAACCGGCAATGTTGGGAGTGGGGATCATGCGAGGACGGTGAGAGGAATTCGAATGTAATCGAAAGACTCATCAACGTCCATAAGAGAATGTTGGGTACGTCGCGTTAATGTCGTCCCTTGATTTCCCATCTTCCATGCTAACTAATACCCTTAGACCACCAGGACGAAGATCTCCGCCTCGCTCATCTCATTCTGAGAAATCCGACAAAGACCTAACAATTGTAGTTGGCGTCTTATGTTCTATGGAATTTGCTGGTTGGCGAGAAGGTGTATCAAGGCAACTGGTGCAGCACTCTCAACAGCCTTCAGTATCTGGCAGGGCACGCCGTGTCGACCCCAAGAACGTTGTGAAAACCACATTGGTGTTGGTTAGGGGGCTTCTTTCGTATGCCCCACCCGGATTGTGCAGGTTTTGCGTGTGTCTGGCGCCAGACATGGAGTTCGGAGTGGAGGATTAGAGGATTGTTCAGGCCGGTGGGGGCAGGTGCGGCCTTAAGATCCTTGAGTTGGTCTGGTGAACTCTCAAGGGAGTAGGGTTGGTGTTGTGCGGAGATATGTCCTGTTTATTTTGGGCATTGTTATTCGTGAGGGAGTTTCCACCCTGGTAGATTCTGATGATGCTCGAATGTGTTTTAGCATGCATCTCATTCTACGCTGTCGCTGTTTTTTCAGATAGTGACGCTTACGATTTCTGTATATTGTTTAGCTCTCATCAAGATGCCCACTCGCACCAAAACCAACGCTACTGTGACCGCTTGAACATTACTCCGTTTACCACTATCGACGCGATTTTGGCCTCTTGAACATCCTCGTTCTCAGACGAATGCATAGATGACACGAATGTCTTACCTCTCTTAACACATCAAAGCTGGTCGTCTTTATCGACCATACGGTCCATGCCCGGCCAGCAGTCGAAATGTTTTTCGAATGCCAACATTCAAGATAACGCAAAACTCTTCTCAAACACAATTCCTCCCCACACTTGTTCTCACCCGTCTCAAATACATACTTGAGTACGCCTCTCGGAACCTGTGACTGCAACTGGAGCAGACGACACCGTCGCGAATGGCTGACATGCGCTCCTTGAAAGCGGATCAAGAGTAGGCGTTGATCATTGCGAGGATCGCGAATCCGATTGCGACCTACTTTTCCGCTGTCAAAAGGCATCCGCCTCAGGCTCCGGTTCCAGCGTCAGACTCTGTATCACCGCCAACTGGTCCTCTCGTTTCTTTACGAGTAGAGCCCAACTCAGTACCCCATCCGAAAATCGGTGTATCGAGAAGACTAAGCAAGCGCAGTCCTCCTTCTTCCGCATGTCTTTCGACTCAGGATTTGCCCTGGAGCTCAGATATTTTGACCGGTCCGGTAAGCGCCGGGTCATGTGCCCTCATCTTCAAACTTCGACAACTTCGGACAAGGTGGAAACTTTTCTCAGTTCTCACCCAGGTCCCAACATCGTCGAATAGTATCCGCCAAGTTCAAGCTCACAGTCAAGTTCCAAGCATCGATTCCCTCGAAAGCCGGTCAATTCTTCGACGCTGCAGAATCCCATTGCTTACCTCCTCAATATCAGCTTTTCGTCATTTCTTCAACCTCACTTCGACATTCGTAACGACTCTTGGCTCATCTAACCTTCGGGGTACCGAAGCTTTACTACATATGCGCCAAAATTCGAATTGTCGTGGTCCAGCGTAACCCTCGTGGCACCGTCGCCTGACACAACCAATGGGTGACCGAAATGTCTCCAAAATGCACCTTCACTCATGGCTCGACTGTCGATGAAGACACAAAGCTCAACTTGGAGTTGACTGCGACCTTGGCCTGAGAGCTGGTTTTAAATTTGTTCTCTATGTTCTCGGCATCTTCCAACGTCAATATCGGCCACCAACTTCGTTCGATGCGGACGAGACAATCGTACGGCTCGTCATTCTTTTCCGCTGTTTACAAGTGGATATTGACTATTTCTATACAGCTTGTCGTAACACGCTATGCTGCCGGCTATCTTCGTCGAGGTGGAGGCAGTCCTCGTATTTCGTCTTTTTCGACGAATCCTATACTTGGACAACAAGGAGGATGTCCGGCGATGGCGCGAGAATGGAGGTTATGCAGGAGCGGCGAGAGGAATTTGAACCTACTCGAAAGACTCGTGCTAGTTCTAGCGTCCGCAACGAGAATGTCGATAGTCAGGTACGTCGTACTAATATAACCCCTTGTTCTCCCATCACCCTTGCTGACCAATACCCTTAGACCACCACGACGATCAGCTCCACCATCGTCTCGCCTTATTCTGTTTTTCAGTTGTAGCCGGCGTATTGTGTTCGATCGAACCCGCCGGAGGGAGGTGTCAGGGAAACCGGTGCAACGCTCAACAGCCTTCAGTGTCGGCGGGGCATGCGGTATCGACGAAAAGAACGTTGTGAACAATCGCGTTGATGTTTTTTAGGCGGAATCGGCGAGGGACAGGTGGAATTCGAGAGTACTTCGGTCAAAAATGGATATGTTCTGCGGAAACATCGGCCTCGACGCTGCAGCCTCCTATTGACACCCAAGACTCGCGGCCACCACTTATAGCTGCTCCTCTCACAATCCCCAAATTCCAACCCAATACTCGCAGTATTCTCCCGACGATAACGATAGGCGTCTTTCTCCAAGGCACATCGTATACCCCAATCGGCATTGCGCAGGCTTTGCGCGTATCTGGGGCCAGACATAAGGTTCGGAGTGGACGATTTGAAGGTTGTTCAAGTGCGGGCTCGACATCCTTGAGTTAATATGCTGAACTCGAAGTCAAGGGAGTGGGGTTGATGTTATGGAGAGGTATGTGCTATTTCTTTTAGCGTAGGGGAGGTGGTACCACCTCTTGTTCACCTTATTCCAATGCTGATGGATATCTTCAGGCCGCTGCGACAGCGATCTCTGGGCTCGCCACGTCCACAGCGCCAACGACGTTCAAGACTACCTCGTGGATACCGTTCAGCAATACTCGGGTGTTCTGTGTTTGGGATCCTGCCAATGGACGGGAAGTTGGTGGTTGATAGAGATCGAGGCTTTTCTCTTGCAAGGAGAAGAACACGAACACCAACGAAAGTGACAACATACAAAGGACACCAAATCTTGAACGCATATGCAGGTCAAGGATCGAGTTTCGCAAAGTACTCTTCTCGTACACAAACCTCGTACTGCCACCCATGACCAATTTTGCGCAAGCCTTAAACGAAAACCAGTGGCCATCCGACGAGGATGACAATGGCCTCTTTTCACCGGCATGTCAGGCACAGTACCCGAACCTAGTGATGTTTTGCGCGTTTCTGGGGTCAAAAAACTGAACATGGGGTTCGGAGTGGAGGGTTTGAAGATTACTCGAGAGCGTGCGGGTCCAAGCTGCTTGGGTTGGCCAGAATTGAAGTCAAAGTCGAAGTCAAGGGGGTGAGGTTGTCATTGCAGGTATGTGTTGCCTTTCTTTTTGGCCTTGGTGTCTTAGGGGAAACGCATTACTTCCTGGTGAATTTTCGAACGACATGCCATTTTTACGAGGCATTTTGCCATGCCTCTTTTCCGTTTACTTCTATGTCGCATTGTTACTTGTTTCATATACGTCCTCCTTGTGATTAGATCGTGAAGCTAACGTACTTGCCCACAGCACACACCACCTCCAACGATGTGAATTCTGATCACACATACGTCCTCAACCCCGGATGAAGGTGCAGAAGACGTACGAGACCCATACGAAGGTTGGGAATACACATTAATCCCGAAGCCTGAGATACAAATGTGAAGGATGAGGAGCTGGAATATCTTGCCCCCTCAAGCCTCCCTTGTCATCCCATCGTAGCTCGTCGTCGTCAGCATGCCCGGCCAAGGTCAACCTGCCTTCGAACGCTTCCATCCAAAGCAATATCGACGTTCCTCCTCAAAATATATACTCGGGTATACCTCTGGCCCGGCCTGGCTACGACTGGGGAAAAGAGGATAAACCAATGCTGTAACGCAACCCAGACTCTGTATTGTCTTGGAAGTTCGGTTAGGCGTAGGCGTTGTCATCGCGATGAGAATGGCGTGGTGGTATGAGTGGCTAGGTGACGATGTTGTCGAAAGTCGACTGGATATTGGATCACTATTAGTCTGGCTTACCGTGTACGCATCATCACTGGATGAATTGGACCGGTACAGTCAACAGTTTTTGTCGACTGGCAGGGCACCCACCACAAGCGCCAGGAACGTTGCGGATGATCGCATCAGTGAGTGAGAGGGACTCGAGGAGGGAATTCGTGGCTGAGGACCTCGATGTTCTGAGAGGTGTACGCGGTCATTGGTGAGGGTCGATGCGTGTATGCGCTCGTTCAGGTCGCTTACGAGTCGGAGTGGCGGATGAAAGGCTTGGATAGAACCCATATACCAATTACGAAAACCAACTTGCTGCCTGTCTACTCCAAGTACTAGTCCTACGACATCACGTTTATCTAGTGGACAACGGCGAGGAGAGGGCGGTTGTTGGGAAAAGAAGGGGACGAGGAGGGGATGACGTCGGTGACGCATTTCGACACGGAGGCGTTAATGGATTCGACTGGACATCTGCGATTACAAGTCCAAGTCGAAGATGGGATGCTTGCCGCGTTTCTTCTTTGGCTGGCCCATTCCTATGCCTCGACTGCAGTCCTGTTGTTGGTACCGTCGCCGTGCTCAGCAGCTGTTGCATCTGCCCAGATGAATGCACAATCAGTCCGCTTGAGATCTGCGAAGATTTGCATATGTGGTCTCTTGTTCGTTCGTTCGAGCCTGGATTGGAGCACGTAATCGAGATGACTGGCAGTGGTCGTGGCCTCCTACTTCACCTCCTCATACTACTTCTGCTTATGCTGGGCATCCGAGTCCCCACTGGCGCATCATACATAACTTGCGACCTGCCGTCCTTCTTCCCGTCCCATCCCTCGCACCAAACGCCCTCCTGGTACAAATTTATCCCCTTCCCTCCGTCACCAGCACTCGAACTTGAACGGCGTCAGCGCTGAAATATCTTTTATCTGGCACCCGACTCGGAGCAGTCGAGTATTGAGTATTAAGTGGTGAACGGTACGTCTCTTCCCCAACTTCCTACGTATACCCCTTCTCCCATGTTCTCTCCTTTTATCTCTTGCCTCTGATTGTTGATGTCGCAACTCTGGCTTGGAGCTCACACATCGCACTCACAGGTACCTGTAGACCTCTGTCTTCGCTGGGAACGTTGTTCCTGATCACGTCAGCGCTGGTTAGGTGGCATCGGTGGGGAAGACATCGGTAAGGAAGGGAAGGGCAGAACTTGAAGCCAAGCTTGAGGGGCAGTGGCCGTTATGGTTTAGGCCTATGGGCTTCGTACATGGTATGTCATTGTCTATGTATATATACGTGTCAAAACTCATTCCTAAATTTCAGGCTGCAGGTCGGAGAGGCCCTTCTTGAATGGAAGGACCGGAATTGGATGTCAGCGTCAGCCTCAGGCTGGTCACACCTCCAATTCCTACATGCGCATCAATCATCAAGATTTCAGAACTCGCACCTCCCAATCCGCAGCCACTTACCGCCTGCCAGTCGCGGATTAACTCATTCAACAATGATCGATGACTTGGCCTCCGATCCCTACTCCACTCCTCCTCCTCTCCTACTTGCCATCGCGTCGCCAGCGCTGCCGCCATCCATCCTCAGGCCTCAGGCCTCGCTGCGTACTATCCGTCCGGTCAGATATTGACCCTGCTTGCACCAGACTAGCACTAGCAGCCCAATAACGCGCGGGATCGGGGTCTTGGTCCATATTGTGAAACCAAGTGACCAAATGTCAAGTCAACCTTGTGGCTAGGCCAACTGTATCTCCGTCCACCTGTACAAATCGGCACCGGTGGCCTCCTCCACCTCCTCCCCTCTTCCTCCTTCTGTTCCTCCCCTCCCTTCCCTCCGACTTCTCCTCACCGTCCAACTGCTCCCCTTACCTATCGTCACCCAGCGCTTCACAATACGCACATCGCTTATGCCGTGCATACGAGTGACCCATACGAGTGACCACCGTGTCCTACCCGGTCAGACACTCGCATTGAGCCTGGACTGGCAGTGTGGCACCACACGCTGAATGGTCCAGGTCGTGCACAGAGGTCCAATCTCACCTGAGATTGCCTGCGGGTATCGATCACGAGTAGAATGTAGAATTGCATGGGCTTTTATCGAGAGGAGAGATGAGCCTGAGTGCTAGTGAGTCTGAGTGGAGAAGAATATGTACGTCGTTTGACCTGGTATCCATACCTCTGACTGTCTGCGGTTAATTAGCGACATGGATCCTATATCGGTACATAATCCAGTCCCTGGCCCTGCCTCACGTTCAAGGCCATGGTCAACAGCTCTATCGGCAGTGGACACGCCGGGCAAACTGCGCCCTTTTTCCGTGTCCTGTTCACCCCCCAACGTCACAATCCAGATCCTCGCGGTCGAGAAATACAGTGACCCGCTCACGCCAAGTTACAGTATACAAACCCCGATCTCATGCGGATGCCCATCGCCAGTCCTTCACTCGAGTGGATGCTCATAACCCTTCCTCGTTGGGCGGGGGTGGTGTTACCAGGTGCTAAGTACTACCTTGGCGACCCAGTTTCGTTCAACGATTTGTCAAACAAGAGATTCGGATTGGGTATCGGCGAGACAAGCCAATGGTCAGAGGATCTTTGCGGATAGAAGATTTTTGGGTTTTGGGTCTGCAGGCAGGAGCTGGGTTTGTATGTTGTGCAAGGACATTAGGCATTGGGTATCGACCTCAGGCTGCTGTGAGTTCAAGCTCTCATCCCATCCTTCTTGCCCATCTACTTTCACTTGCCTATTCATTTCCCTTGTCTATTCACTCCCTGTCCCTCCCGCGTTTCCCCTCCGAGTCCTTGCTAATTGACTCTGCCCTCTAGAGCTACAACCAAAAAATAACTACAACTACAATCCCCTTGCGAGTTGCGATTACTTTGGGGAATTTGGCCATCGCCATCGCCGTCTTTCTTCCGAGTCGGTTACGGATGATATACTATTGTCATCCGACGTCGTTTATCTTCCTCCACCTCGAGGTTTGAGGCCTTGAGGTTCAAACGTCGACGCTGCAAGTGCGGAACCCCACTGCCTCTCCGGTGGCCTTTCTGAACAGTCGATAACTTTGGCTCGAATTCAAATATCGATGCTGTCTTTACACTTGACGAGAGTCAGGTGCAAGGGACAGTTGGCTCGTCAAGGGATATAGCCATGCTTCGGTAGTAGCTTCGTCTGTATTGAAATAATACTCGATATGTCACGAGGCCGTTTTTGCATCTTCCGGCATCCACTGCTTATCTGCGTTAAGCCCAAGACCGATGTTGTGTAAGCAGTTGTGGTTGAGGAAGATGTAATGAACTTGATGAGTCTCCTCTATACAAACGACCTACCCACTTGTAGCTTGCAGTGACCTAGGCTGGGCCTACATTCTACCTTCGAAAAACCGATGATCTTTAAATATCCATTAGTTTCGGTGCAGGTTTCCCTGAGGTTAAAAGGTGGCCATGGGCAATGGAACAAGAGACAGTGATGATATAAAAGTATGTAAATTGGCACACGTCTTCTGGTGTCATAAACCTGACTTTGGCGTCCTACCGTTAACACAGCTTTTCGTGCCATATTTCAACGCTTCCAGAGGAAGTTCGGGCCATTTTCCAGTGAGTGCAAATTCTAATTTTCTTTCACAATCATCTCCTGGATGTTACCATCTATGATGCCGGTGGATGAGTCCGAGAATAAGGTCTATTTTGCGCAGAAAGACGGTTCGAGATGGTTAGTACTCTCTAGACATAATGTACCTGGAATGGCGATACCATCAATCATGAACATGAACTCCATCTTTTACTGCAGGTCACCTATTCCCCATGTTCTACTTTTCTCCCGTTCAAGGCGACCTTCCCTCGATAAATGCCATAGAATCTATGAACGGAATAAATTAGCGGTATATGGCACTTTGAAATATTGAAGCTTGAGGAGACGGGCCGTATAGCCAAAGGCATTGAAAGATGAAGCAACCGGTCATACATCCAGACATTGGCAATGTCAAATGTGTAAAATCCGTTCAGTCCCTTGGCTTCTCGGCTGCCGCAGCTTGGCAGGCCAGCGCTTAATCAGGGTGCGCGCGCCTAATTGCTACTATCAAATAAACCTGCACCTGCCGTGAATCCACATGCTAATCCGAAACCTGGGCATTATACTAGTCAATTATTTGATTCAATATTATGAGAAAAGGAAATGATTATTGGTATACCCAGAACCTGGGCCAAGATAAACAATTCAAATGTAATGTGGTTTCCGAGTAGCCTTAGGCAGTAGGCTGTGCAGTGAATTAAACCAAAAATAGTTGACGTGGATAGGTGTCTTTTTGAAACCCTGGTGGTGTTGAGCTGCGTCCAACCTTGCCTCTTAGCCGAGTCAAACGAGACAGCAGTTCAAGTAAGTCCTTAGCAATCCTTACAGTAATTGTCAGATGTCGCGGCGGTCAGTTATCGTGTCTGTGAGAGGAGACTCAAATGCTATGCAGGCTTTCTCGACAGTTTCCAAGTAGACCTAGACCTGCAAGCAAATTATGCACTGCTCTTTATACATGTGTCGACATGTTCTGTGCAAAATCACAAGCAGCTCCTGCCACCTTCCTACTTGCTCACGAAATTTCAGCTCTCGTCGCTGCCGCCCTCTCAAGCCATGATTAGTGGGCGCAATCTACACATCGCGAATGGGACTTATCAGCAGCATAGCAATTACGGGTCGGCTGCTGGGCAAGGTATGCTTCTTGTTTGCTTATTCTGCGAGGGCCTTGACTGACTTAAGATCGGTGTTTCTCAGCTGGATTCGACCTTTTAATGAAGAATGCCGTCCCTGGTGCATTCTACAATTCTGGTCTTGACCTCAATGTACCCCAACATGACGAGAACACCCAAGTTGACACTATCATCCTCGAGAAGACCAGCGACTGCATTAATCTCGTAATCTCGCTTGCGACGGTTATAATGTGGTTATACGGTGCTGGTGGAACTGGAAAGTCGGTCATCGCTCGAGCAATGGCCGAGATCCTTGAGTCTCGAAACCAACTGCTCGCCACCTTCTTCTTTTCGCGCGATGATCCATCCCGAAATAACATGAAATCCGTCATCGCAACTCTCGCCTACAACATCACTCTTTCCGTCCCCGCATCTCGTCCCTTAATTACCGCAGCGATTGAGAGGGATCCTCTGATCTTCCTCCGTCCATTCAAACGACAATTCAAGAACCTTGTCCTTGAGCCTCTACTGCAGCTCTCGCAGCAAGGTGTGACATATCCTACTGTTATCATCATAGATGGGCTAGACGAATGCCTCAACCATGATGAGTGGACGATCCTTTTGCATGCAATCTCGATAGCTGCTGCCCAGTGTTCTGTGCCGCTGAAATTTCTGATCACCAGTCGACCAGAAGTTCCCATAACAAGGATCTTTGACGCCACTCCCGTCAATGAGGTATCCAGGCGATATTGGCTAGATAATGAACCCCAGTCATGCTTTCCCAAGCTGACATCCCCTCTGATCAAGTCGGGCCAATTAATACATTCTGTGACCGGAATCACTTTTCTTTTCTTTTTCTTTTTTTTCTTCTTCTTTTTTGCAACGTAGCGATGAAACATATTGACACTGATAGGTTATAGTTGCCTTCCCGCACAATCACATATAATATTACAAATACTATATCCAGATGACAAACCTTCGTATGTAAATGTATTCTCTGGAATGTTATTTTAGTGCACTTATCACGACCTCACCTGAAATAAATGCTCCAGATTCTATATCTCGTGAGGTGTGCGTTGCGCCTACGTGGAGGTAACGGCATTGGACTGGGCCGTGAAGAGTCAACGACTTTGAAGCCGTCTCGTCTCCAGCGCGTATGGCCGATGGGGATGTCGGCGGATGACCCCCCAGGCAAACCCAAAAGTCATACTCTACCGTGTTCCTCCTACAACTTTGAGGTGAGAAATGGGGCAAAGATAAATATAGAATTCCTTCACAGGGTGCCCTTGACTTGGCAGACGGGCGCTTGATCATGGTATGCGCGCCTAAAGATAAGCGTCGAAGAAACTGCACCTCCCATGGGTCCAGGCTTTACTCTACTGATTATCTGATTCAATATTGTGTGCTAAGGAAATGATCATTGGTACTTATGCTTGGAGGACCTAGACCCAGGTAAGCATTCAAATGCACCTAGGAGAACGTGGTTTCCGAGTAGCCTCATGGAGTCGGCTGTGTAACGGGTTGAGCTAAAATTAGTAGATGTAAACGACTGTCTTGTCGGTCCCTGGTGGTGTTGAATAGCGTCCAGTACTTGACTCCGAGCTGAGTCTAGTAATACCGCATTTCAAGTAAGTAATCGTTGGAAGCTACAGCAGCCAGCTACTTGTCGCGTTCGGGAGACATAAATGCTGTGTGAGATCCTTTGACAGTTCCAAGTAGACCTAGACCTGAAATGCACTGCTCTTCATACACATGTCAACATCTTCTCTGCAAAGCCCCAAGTGCCACCTTGACCTCCCACCACTTTCCTTCTCTCCCAGTTGCACATGCAGTCGCCACCCTCGCCACCCCCCTCCTCACAAGCCATGTTCAATGGGAATGTACACATCTCGGACGGGACATATATACAGCAGAATATTTACGGGTCGGCTGCTGGAAAAGGTATGCCGCCTATGTTTGTTCCACGAAGACCTTGACTGACTTTAGGTCGAGATGGATTCGACCTCTTATCGAAGGCGGCTGTCCCTGATGCATTCTACGACTCTGGTCTCGAATTCGATGTGCCTGGAAATGACGAGAGCCAAGTCGATGCTGCAGTCCTCGAGAAGATCAGTGAATGGCTCAGCTTCCCAATCGAGCTTGCGGCGTTCATAATGTGGTTATACGGGGCTGCTGGAACTGGAAAATCGGTCATCGCTCGGGTTATGGCGGAGATCCTTGAATCTCGACAGCAACTGCTCGCCACTTTCTTCTTTGCACGCAATGATCCATCCCGAAACCACATAAAATCCGTCATCGCAACTCTCGCCTACAACATCACACTCTCCGTCCCCGAATCTTGTCCCTTAATCATTGCGACGATTAAGAGGGATCCTCATATCTTTCGCCGTCCATTCAAACGACAACTCAAGAAGCTCATCCTTGAGCCTCTACAACAACTCTCACAACAAGGTGTGACCTATCCCACTATCGTCATCATAGATGGGCTGGACGAATGCCTAAACCACGATGAGCGGACAATCCTTTTGCGTGCAATCTCGGTAGCCACTGCGCAGTATTCCGCACCGATCAAATTTCTGGTCACGAGTCGACCGGAAGTTCTGATCGCAAGGGTCTTCAATGCCACTCCCGTTAAGGAGGTAACCACGCGGCATTCACTATGTGAAACCGGGTCGATAATTCGCAAGTCGGGCCGATTAAC